>Ga0256406_1002241_pt1 | contig 28068 bp, 20 predicted proteins | sample RumenRJG_03DNA_FD_185986 | JGI IMG/M metagenome (GOLD analysis project Ga0256406, IMG submission 185986) | Bovine rumen microbial communities from Lethbridge, Alberta, Canada - RJG_03 | ecosystem: Host-associated > Mammals > Digestive system > Stomach > Rumen | place: Canada: Alberta | collected... | reverse complement strand
GGGAAATGTTGTCAGCAAAATGTAAATATTTTAAGCATTGCTGACAAGGATGGCACGATTTGTCACCATTTGTCACCATTTGCTTATGGGCACAGATGTTGCATAAATGTCAGTGAAGTTCGGAAGTTGGACGAGGGCGACGAAAGGAACCTGAGGACGACAGAAGAGCTCCAAGATAAATAAAGAATTAATTGATAATTAGGAGGTTTTGACTTATGATGTATCCAGTTTTAAGTGACATAAACAATTGGCTTGACAATGATTTCGATGACATGTTGAACACAAGTTGGATGCCGCGCATGAATGTCACAGCACCTGCTATCAATGTCAAGGAAAACGATAAAGATTACGAAGTTGAGCTTGCTGCTCCAGGCACCACGAAGGATGACTTCAGGGTGAATATCGACAAGGATGGCAATCTGACCATCAAGATGGAGCACAAGGACGAAAAGAAGGACGAGAACAAGAAGGAGCATTATCTGCGCCGCGAGTTCTCATACAGCAATTACGAGCAGGCTCTGACGCTGCCTGAGGATGTGGAGAAGGACAAGATCGAGGCAAAGGTTAATAACGGTGTGCTTCATATCACACTTCCTCGCACTCAGAAGGCTGAGAAAGAGACAAAACGCATTGAGGTCGCATAACCCCGGCGTTTCTGCTCAGTGGTATTTAAGGGACTGTTCTCTCCATGGGGAGCAGTCCCCTTTTTATTGTGATAGTATAGCAACCCATTTGAGGTAACATAAGCAAAATCCTATTTGTGTTTGGCCGGTATCGTCAGCATACAGTCTGATGGTACCGGCTTTTTCCGTCCATTCATCTATTATCTCGCCAAAACTTTGTACTTTTGTAACATCATTATGAAGTTGCGCGCAGTCATAGAGCGGATTACGTATCAGAATGGCGAGAACGGCTATTCAATACTGAAGGCACGGGTGAAGGGGTACGACGACCTCGTCACCCTTGTCGGCAACATGCTCGACGTCACCGTAGGCACCGTGCTCGTCGCTGACGGCCAGTGGAAAGTCAACCGGCAATACGGCAGTCAGTTTGTCGTCGAGAGCTACGAGGAAGCCATGCCCGCTACCCTCTTCGGACTGGAGAAGTACCTTGGCAGCGGGCTCGTCAAGGGCATCGGACCGAAGTTCTCCAAACTCATCGTCGCCAAGTTCGGCATGGACACCTTCGACATCATCGAGCACGACAGCCAGCGGCTGGCCGAGGTTGACGGCATCGGTCCCAAGCGCATCAAGAAGATCCACGACTCATGGATGAAGCAGCTCGACATCAAGGACGTGATGGTCTTCCTCCAGGGCAATGGTGTCAGTACCGCCTATGCCGCTAAGATATACAAGACATACGGCAAGGAGAGCATCGACAAGGTGAAGGCCAACCCCTACTGCCTTGCCGACGACATCTGGGGCATCGGCTTCAAGACCGCCGACTCCATCGCAGAGAAGATGGGCTATGGCAAGAACGACGAGCGCCGTTGCCGCAGCGGTATTCTCTACACCCTCAACCAACTTGCCAACGAGGGCCACGTCTATGCCAACCGTGACCAGCTCGTGGATGCTGGTGTTAAACTGTTGGAAGCCGAGAAGACCGCTATCGAGTCCGCGCTTGACAAGATGATAGCGGATGAGGACCTGAAGATTGAGGACGAGGCGATCTACCTTCCGCCGTTCTATTTCAGTGAGGTGGGCACCGCCAACAAGCTTAAGACGCTCCTGACCAACCGTCAGCAGAATATGTTCGAGAAGGAGCCAGACATCACTGCCATCAGCAAGAAGACCGGCATCACCTACGATGACCTTCAGGCCGAGGCCATCCGTACTGCCGTCCATAATAAGGTGATGGTGCTCACGGGCGGTCCCGGAACTGGCAAGACGACCACCGAGGACGGCATCATCGCCGCCTTCAAAGAGATGGGCCTTCATATCCTCCTTGCCGCACCCACCGGCCGTGCTGCCAAACGCATGACCGAGGCTACGGGCATGGAGGCCAAGACCATCCACCGGCTGTTGGAGTTCAACCCAGCCGAGGGTTACAAGCGCAACGACGAAAACCCTTTGGAGGGTGACGCGCTCATCATCGACGAATGCTCGATGATCGACATCGTTCTGACGAACTCCCTCTTGAAAGCCGTTCCAGCCGACATGCGTCTGCTGCTCGTCGGTGATGTGGACCAGTTGCCGAGCGTCGGTGCTGGCAACGTGCTCCGCGACATCATCGACTCGGGCGTCGTCCCCGTCGTCCGTCTCACCCGCATCTTCCGTCAGGCACAGACCAGCCGTATTATCATGAATGCCCATGCCATCAACGACGGACGGATGCCCGACATCCGCAACGGCAAGCAGTCCGACTTCTTCTTCATGGAGTGTGAGGAGCCCGAGCAGATCGCCTCGACCATCGTCGACCTGGTCAGCCACCGTCTGCCGAAAGCCTACAACGTACCATGGAGCAGCATACAAGTGCTCACGCCCATGCAGCGCAGTGCCATCGGTGCCAACAGTCTGAACATGTCCATCCAGCAGCGTGTCAACCCCATCGGCAACGGACTCACCCGTGCCGGATTCGTGTTCCGCAAAGGCGACCGTGTGCTGCAACTCAAGAACGACTATACCAAGGAAGTGTTCAACGGCGACATCGGACTCATCACCGCTGTCAATATGGAGGACCGCACACTGACCGTCAGCTTCGACGGCAAGGCAGTGGAATACGAGTCCACGGAACTTGACGAGCTCAGCCTCGCCTATGCCACGACCATCCACAAGAGCCAGGGCAGTGAATATCCCATCGTCGTCATCCCCGTCCACTTCACCAACTATGTCATGCTCCAGCGCAACCTCATATACACCGCTGTCACCCGTGCCAAGAAAGTCTGCATTGTCATCGGTCAGAAACGCGCCCTGTGGTATGCCGTCAGCCATGTCACCGTCACCCAGCGCAATACGAAGCTCAAGGAGCGGTTGCAAGGCAAGACCGTCCCCATGACCTACACGCATCACGATGAAGAGACACAGACGGATATGGCAGCAGAAGACCACCCACACAACAAATAAAGACCATGAACTACGAAGACATCTGGCAGAAACAGGACGAGATAACGGCAGCGGTCAACACCCTTGGCTTTTCCCTATGGGACTTGCATTACGACCGTTCCTCTTTCTCCTTCCACATAGAGTTGAACGAGCATCTTCCTGACGAAGTTTTGTCGTCCTTCTGTTCGCAGATGCCTATGTCAGCAGACTATGATGGGGAGGGAAATCATGGTTCGTTATTTTCAGTCAATGTCTGAAAGTCTCAATATCAGCCACAAATCCGCAGCCTTGACATTCACAAGTACCATCGTCATAGACAACAACTTCCGGGCATCCACATTCGGGGCACAGCAAACCATCCATAACCTGAGTCTCTATTTGAACAATGCTTTGAGTATATCGCCTAATCCGAATGTCGTGCGGCGATAGACGCGGTTATACAAGGCTTTCTTGGGATGTAAGATCCCCATGCCCCTTTTGCCATAACCAGGAATCAGCGCTCGCTTGATGGCTCTCTTCGCCTGCCCCGTCGTCCGTGCGCTGATGCTTCTCTTGATCGACGGCTTTCTGAATCCGAATTTCATAGGCGATCCTTCCTTTAGATATTACTTACAACGGCAAATATACGACTTATTTTTCAAAGTCGTATATCTGTCATGGTAGTATTTATCGTTTTGTACAGTCGATTTCCATTTTTTTGCCATCGCTGTTGCTGTAAGCTATATGCACGCTTTTACCACTCTTGCTCGTTATGCGCATCGTTTCGACAACAGGATCAGGTGTTACGCCGGTAATGGTATTTCCTTCTAATTTCCATGTGCCTTCATAGTCATAATCCATAAAGACAATATGATATGTCTTGTCAGAATTGAAAGTAACGTAGGCATACCCATTAAGAGGAACGGTTTGGCCATTCACCGTGATTTGTGTCATGTTCCATGTACCAACAAGTTCTGTTTCCGAGATGAGAACATCGTTGTCGCTGTCGTCATCATCGCTACTACATGCAGCGAATGTAAACGCCGTCAGCAGTAACATCATCATTAATAAAATCTTTTTCATTGCGATTAATACATTTTGTGGACGACTGAAACAACAGTCGTCCGGTTAGAAATATAGTTTTGTTATAATAGAAGATTATTCGTACATATCCGAGCTGCCATTGACTCCCTGGCTGCGATATGTCTTATAGAACTTGTCTGGTCCGCCAATCTTGAAGTACGCGCGCTTCTGCTTCTGTGTGCTGTAGCAGTCGGTCTTCTCGCGTACTTTCTGTACTGCGGCTTTCTTGGAATAGTTGGTGACACCGCTCACATAGAAGCTGTTCTCGATATGCTGCAAATTCTTGCAATCACTGTCGAATGAGTATGCGATGCGGTTCTTGAACTTCACAGGTGATGAGCCCTCCGAGTAGTTGGCTACATTGGCTGTCCGTTTGGGGAAGTCCTTACTGCGCTCGCAGGTCTTGACAAATCGCGGCGACACCTTATACTCGTTGATGACTTTGTAGGCGTGAGCCGGGATGCAGACGATCTGCTTCTCCTTCGTCGTAATGCCATGCGACTGTCCCTTCACAAGTTTAGACAAGGCTGATGCAGTAGTCGGGACATAATACTGCGTCGGCCAAAAGCCATTCGCACTCCAATAGGTCTGGCTGACACCAAATCCCATAGAAGCAATCTCGGTAGTGCTCGTGGTGTACTCCCGATTCTTGAAATAGTCATTCGCCTCACCGTTGAGGATGAAGAAAGTTTTGTCCATATCGATAAACAAGTCTTTGTCCGTCTTGTTTTGAAGAATGAATCCCACAGATCCGTCCTGACCCCAAAGGTTGTACATCACCTTCATGTCTCCGTTCTCATACACCAATGAGTTGTCCTCCTGCTTCAGCGCATCCGACTTGACATCATACACCTGATAGTAGATCTGTTTGCATGATGACAGTCCCATACAAGTCAAGACGGCCATCAAGACCAACGTTCTCATACTTCTCTTCTTCATAGTAAAAGTGTTTTTAGTTGAACTTAAATTGAAATTTGCCGCAAAGATAATACCCACTCGTTCTCCCTATGCGGACACGTCCAATTATTTTTGATAAATACAAATTTTTTGGACGTGTCCGCATAGGGAGAACAGATTATTCGTATATTTGCATCCATTAATAGAATAATATTATGGACAAGAAGCTGAAAGTTTATCTCAATTACGATGCAGAAACCAAGGAGTACTCCATTATTCCACAAGAATTGGAGGCCCATCATATCTACGCCTTTGGTGCTGATGTGACGGACACTGTAGAAGAACTGATAACCCTCATAGACGACGTTCAGTTATTCGAATATAATGATGATGCCGTAGAAGCCGATCCACAGGACATCATCGGTCTGCTTTTGGAGATTATCCCACAGTGCAAGGTCTCGGATGAAGACAAGCGCTATATCGATACCGTCAACCTCATGATGCGACGGCACGACGGTCAGAAAGACAAAGCCGGGAAAGACTATTACTTCCACCCAACAAGAGTCAGTGCACGGCTGGATCTTATCGAAGATAAAATAGTTGCCTTACTGCATGACACAATCGAGGATACCGGCATGACGCCTGAGAAGCTGTTACAATTAGGCTACTCTCAAGATACTGTCGATGCCATCCTTTCTGTCACGCGAAAGCAGGGAGAAAGCTATGCCGACTTTATTGCAAGAGCCAACACCAACCAAACCGGAAGGCTCGTGAAACTGGCTGATTTGGAAGATAACATGGACATCCGCCGTCTACCAGACCTCACAGAGAAGGACTGGCACCGCCTCAATAAGTATCTCCATGCCTACCACTATCTCAACCATGAAGAGAACGATACATCACTCATCAAAGAATAAACATCATGCCGAACACCAAGAACTATTCCACCCGTCTGCGCGTCCTCGACCAGTGCCTGCGCAGCGGACACGCCTATTCGGGCAAGGAGCTCACCGAGTTCATCAACCGGGAGCTGGAGCTGCGTGGCGAGCCGACCATCACCTCACGCACCACGCTGATGGACGACCTGCTCAACATTGAGAACGAATACCACACCAACATTATCCGCAAGAAGCACGGGCGGCAGACCACCTATCAGTATGAGGACCCCAAGTTCTCCATCTTCTCCACCGAGCTCTCTGAGGACGACCTTCTGCATCTCTCCCAGGCTTTGGACATCCTACAGCGCTTCAACGGCATGCCGGAAGCCGACTGGGTGGCAGAGCTCAGCGCCCGCCTCAATCTCTGCATGAGCAACCACAAGGAAGTGCGCGCCGCCGTAGGCTTCGAGTCGTCCATGTATAATAAAGGTATGGAGCACTTCACCCCACTCTTCAACGCCATCCGCAAAAAGACCACCGTGGAGCTGCGCTATCAGAGTTTCCGGATGGCGGAGCCCCAAACGCTCATCGTCCACCCCTACTACTTGAAGCAGTACAACAACCGCTGGTTCCTCTTCTGCTGCAACGGCGACCACACCAACCTCAGCAACTATCCCCTTGACCGCATCCTCAGCGTGAAGCTCGCCCATGTTCCCTACCGAGATACAGATATCGACTTAGACGAATACTTCTCTGACATGATAGGTGTCAGCCGTCGTAACGGGCAAGAGCCGGAAGATGTAGTCCTTCGCTTTCCCAAAGACCAGTATAAATATGTGGCGACAAAGCCTTGGCATTGGAGCCAGACGGTTATCGAAGAAAATGATGACTTTGTCACCATGCAGATGCACGTCATTATTAACTATGAGTTGGAACAGAAAATTCTGTCATTCGGTGATTATGTAGAGGTTGTCGCTCCACGATCCCTACGGGATAGAATAAAGGAAAGAATGGAGAAAAGCCTCGAGAAATATAAATAAATACCTCATTCACGATATTTTTTGCCGATAATGTCTGTACTTCCGAATAAAATTATTAACTTTGCGCTTAACGCAAAGACTCAATTAGGGGCTTGGCAAACGAGAGCAAAGAAAGACCTTATTTAGAATTAAAGACTTATGGCAGATCTCAATCGGATAAAAGTCGTGTTGGCTGAGAAAAAATGCACTAACAAGCGTTTGGCACAGATACTGGGTAAAGACCCTGCCACTGTGTCAAAGTGGTGCACCAATTACGCGCAGCCCGACCTTTATACTCTACAGAAAATAGCAGCAGTTCTCGATGTTGATATCTGTGACCTCATCAATCATACAAAGTAATAGGAATGACGACAACAATAAAAAGTCCATATAGCGCATCTGTAACAGGCGGCGGCTTCCTCTACGAAGAGACTGTCGCCCTCATGCCGTTGCTGCAGTCTCCCGAGAGGAATCGGCTGCTCAAAGAGGAGGCTGTCAACAATACCATATTGCATGTCAATGCCGAGACATCGCGCAAGCGTTTCATTTCCGAGATTAACCGGCGCTATAAATCAATGCCGGCATCTTTCTGGAATGAGTGGACGACGATGGATGATGCCAATCGCAAAGTTGCTTTGTTCATGGTCATTCTCAAAACCTACAAAATACTCTTTGACCTTCATGTCAACGTAACTATGCGTAGGTGGAACTCAGCTTCACGTAGTGTTGACCGTAGTGACCTGATGATGGAGTTCAACGAGATATCCTCCAAGGATGAGTTCGTTGACTCATGGACAGAGAACACCAAGAAAAAGGTGGCGGCAGCTTATCTGTCCATATTGAGGAAGGTGAACATGCTTGATGACGACAACCAGCTCCACCCAATTCATTGTACCAACTATGATTTCTATCTCACCCATGGAGAAGCTTGGTTTCTAGAAGCATGCCTGTTGCAGCCTTACGAGATAGCGGATATCAAGAAGAGGGCGATAGAACTATAATCATTCACGGAATAGAACCATAATCAGATAATGACCATACAGGAATTAGACCAAAAGCTGAACAGCCCCGAATTCCAGGATACTGAGAACGACTTGTTCTACAACTATTACATCTATCAGTATCCAGCCACGGAGGAATACGAAATGAGGCGGCAGATACAGGAGTTCAAGCGTAACCTCAAGCGTCCTACAAGCTATCAGGACGTACTTACGCTGAACCTCTTCGAAGAGTTCTGCAATTTTCTTGACAATAAAAGATTTTTGCGGTACCCCTCCATGCTGCATTATCTCCTTGAGAAGGAAGCAGGAGGCGACGCAGCTTGCGTCGCCAACGTACAGGAGACGCTGACCCGCAACGCGCACAGCCCGGAATTCCTCGAATATATCCAGAACCGCATCAAAGAGCACATCGAAAAGCGAGAGAATGGCGTTCGCTATTCCTATGTGTTCCTCTATGGCATCGGCTCCATGTTCCCTTATCTTAGGGTCAACCAGTTCCTGGCTCTTTACGAGAACTATAACCAGACCAATAAATACAAGATTATCGTGTTCTATCCCGGGCAGCAGGACGGCAACTCCTTCCGCCTGTTCAACACCCTGCAGGACAATCATACTTACCGTGCGATATTACTGTTAAACGAAAACGAAACCCTTTAAGTGCTATGAAGCAAGAAGAAATATACAGACTGAATATCAGTCGTCCCGTCAATCCGGCTGTAAGTGCTACTAAGCTCGACCCGGACACAGAGAAAATAGAAATCGATGAATACGTGTTCACCGATGAGATTATGAACGGTCTCTACCGCATTCTCGATGCCATTAAGAACAACGAGCCTTACGACCACGTAGGTATCTGGATTGACGGCTACTATGGCTCGGGTAAATCTCACTTCTTGAAATACCTCGACTACTGCATCACTCCTGACACACAGGAGAAGGCTTTGCAGCATTATCTCGATGCAGTGAAGGCTGTCGACCCTTTGGATGACAGCCATAACCTGCTGTTCGACTATGATGACTTGCTCTCCATTGCTTCATGGGTAAAAAAGGCAACAGTTGATACTTGTATTTTCAATCTTGAGACATCCTACGATCAGTCACAGGACAAGAAACTCTCCTTTCTGCAAGTATTTTGGAACGAGTTCAACGGCAAGCGGGGTTTCAACAAGTTCAACCTCTCATTGGCTCAGAACCTTGAGAAGCCCTTGCAGGAGAAAGGCGTTTTCGAGGAGTTCAAGAAGCGTATTGCCGATCTTGGCGGCGACTGGGACAACCCCAGTGATGCGGCAGACATCGTAGACAATGAGCTTGGCATGGTGCTCGACATTGCCTGTGAGCTTGCACCTACTCTTGATAAGGAAAGTATCCGCAAGCGCATCGTCAACCGTGACACGACTGTCAGCATCGATCGCTTCGGCATGGAGCTCAACTCCTACCTGAAAGACAAGGACGACAACTACCGCCTTATCTTCCTTGCCGATGAGGTGTCGCAGTTCATCAACAACGAGCGCGACCGCTATCTCAACCTGCAGGAGATCATCACCAAGCTTTCCGAGGCTTGCCACAACAGGGTGTGGGTGGCTTGTACCGCCCAGCAGGACCTCTCTCAGCTTGAGAGCAGCATGAATATTGTGGAGGAACGCGATAAGGAAGGAAAGATTAAGGGCCGTTTCGAGGTAAAGGTCTCGCTGAAAGGCACGCAGCCGGAGGTGATCACCCAGAAACGTATTCTTGACAAGGCCGAGGCAGCCATACCTGTCCTCGAAAAGCTCTATGAAGAAAAAAGTGCATCGTTCCCATTGCAGTTCAAGTTGCCAAACAGCTACAATGCCTACGACAGCGAGAAGGATTTTGTCGACTATTATCCTTTCGTGCCTTATCAGTTCAAGCTCATCACGCAGGTGTTCAACTCATTCTTACAACTCGGCTATGTAGCCACGGAGATAAAGGGTAACGAGCGCAGCATCATCAAGGTCATCCACGCCACGGCAAAGGCTAACCGCAACAAGGAAGTGGGCAGCTTCATTTCCTTCGATGAACTTTACAACAACATGTTTGAGGAAGGCTTGCAGGCACAGGGACAGCGTGCGTTCAACAACGCACGTGACATGGCTCTTAAATATCCTGCCGATCCTAAATTCGCCATGCGCGTTGCCAACGTGCTGTTTATGGTATGCAATATCTCAGCCACCGACAAACTCCTTTTCCCTGCAAGTATCGACAATATCACAACGTTGCTCATCAACGATGTCGATACGCCGCGCCTGAATATCAAGGACAAGGTGGAGAAAGTGGTTCAGTACCTGTGCGACAACAACATCATCCGCCGTGAGGAAGGAAAGAAAGGCGCCCCCGACACATTCGAGTTCTACAGTGAGGAGGAGATGAAGGTTGCCACGCTTATCGCCAACGAGAGTGTTGACAACAACACACAGGCAGAAGTCTTGCGTGATGTCATCTTCCGCTATTTCTCCAATCTGCGCAACAAGGAGACCTATAAGACACGTTCCTTCTCCGTAGGCGTGCTTATCAAGGGCCGCTCCTTCCTCAGCAACAACCCCGATATCACGATAGAATTCCATGTCGACAACGACGCTGAGAATGCTGACCAACTGTCACTCATCAATCCGTCAGCTACGAGGATGATCTTCTTCCTCGGTCCGCAGTTCGCCGAGAACAAGCGATTGGTAAAAGCTCTCTACTGGTATTGTCAGGTCAACCGCTATATGATGGAACCGGTAACGAGCAAGGAGAACGGGGACATCCGCGAGGAGTTTAACAAACGCGCCAAGGACCAGATGACTACCCTTATAGAACCGGAGATACATAAGATTCTCGACTCATGTGCTGTCATCAGCGGCATGTCGGTCATGGACATTCCCGAATTGGACAACAAGCACGGCCAAGAACGTTACCACGAGGCTGTACAGCACCACTTGGCAAACATCTACACCAAGGCAGGACTGGTTGACAACGGTGTCGTGCCACAGTCCACCGACCTCTTGAAGAAGGCGATCCTCCGTCCTGTGCAGAGTGGCGACTACGACGGTGTCAACGCCTCACTAACCCCTGCCGAGAAGGAAGTCGATATCTATCTGAACAAGCAGTTCGGCGATGCCAATGTCTCCGATGTCGTGGCAAAGTTCGCCAAGGCTCCTTACGGATGGAACGGCATCTGCACGCTCTATGTCGTCAACGAGCTCGTGCGCCGCCACCGTCGTGACTACAGCTATGCCAACAACCCGCACGTGGACATCCAGACCGTGGCCAATCGCATTGTCACCGAGTCGAACAAGTTCACGCTGCGCGAGGCGGAGGTCATTTCGCAGAATGTCGTCAACCGGTTCATTGACGCATGGAAGAACATCTTCGGCATGATGCAGGCACTCTCGACCACCGACAGCAGCCAACTCTTCCGTCAGACTCACGACCCGAACGACCTGAAAAGTCTCCCGTCACTCGTCAAGTCATACAGTAGTTTCATCAACGCCAATGCTGCCTATCCTTTCGTCAAGCCGCTGAGAGATGCCGTAGAGTTGTTCGAGGAATGGAACAACATGCGCGACCCGGTGAAGTTCTTCACGGCCGTTACCGAGAAGCAGAACGAGGCGCGTCAGCTGAATGACACTTGTAAGGAGGTCGTTGCCTTCATCTATGACCAGTTGGAAAGATACAAGGACCTGCTTCGCTTCATCCGCGCCAACGAGGACAACTTCCAGTTCGTCCCCGACGGGCAGCAGGACTATGTGGTGGAACTGAAATCCCTTGAGACGAAGGAGTGGCCAATAAGCATCCGTAATTATGTCAAGCTAAAGAACACCGTCTCGGGAATCCTTGATGCCAAGCGCAAGGAGATCAAAAAGGAGATTGCGAAGGCTTACAACGACACCTTTGACCTTCTGGAACAGAGTGCCGACAAGCAGGGTGTGCCACGCACCATCCTCGTCAGCCGCGAAAATACAATTGCATCAAAGACGGCACCTTCGAACATCCTTCTGTTGATGAACAACCTCAACACCGATGCGCTGTTCACCGAGGAGAGTGCAAGAATCATACAAAAAGCCAAGGAGCTCCACCCACAGCCTATCCCTGAGGGCAGCGAGGCTGGGGAGAAGACGCCGGACGACGAAAATGTCCGCACTCAGCTCAACATGACGCTCCGCACTCGTACCATCAAGCCGCTCACCAACGAGCACGATGTAGATGAGTATCTCCAGAACATCAAGAAGCAGCTCATGGACCAAATCAACAATGGCTTCGATGTTACGGTCATCAAATGATACGGAGGGGCTGAAGCATCGCTAACCCCAAGCCCCAGAGGGGTTGAAGCATCGCTTACCCCAAGCCCCGGAGGGGCTGAAGTATCAATAACCCCAGTCAAGCGAAGCGCAGACTGGGGTAAGAGCAGAAATAGGAACTTGACTCCGTGCCTCGGAGAGGCACAAGTCGCGAAGCGAAACACTATGAGTTATACAAACTTACTCTACCATATCGTCATCCGCACGAAGCGTAGCGAACCGACGATACCCATTGACCATGAGCGTGACCTGTACATGTACTTCTTCACGTTCATCAAGGCGTATGATTGCCGCGTCTATCGCATCGGCGGGATGCCAGACCACATACATCTGCTGGTAAGCATGCGGTCAACTTTGTGCCTGGCAGATTTCATGCGGGATATGAAGACAGCCACGAGCAAGTTCATGAAGTCACACAAGGAAGACTTCCCGATGTTCGACAGATGGGAAAGTGAGTATTTCGCGTGTACGGTCAGTCCAGGACAGAAGGATGCCGTGATAGAATACATCAAAAACCAGAAGGAGCATCATAAAGGTGTGAACAGCAGGGATGAAATACTAAGACTATGCAGGGAGAATGGAATAGAAGTGGAAGAGCGGTATATTTGAATTTGCTTGCCAGCAAGCACTTCTGCCTCTCCGAGGCAGGTCGTCAGATTCAGCGGACGCGAGTAAACCCCAGTCTGCGGTCGCTACGCTCCCTTGACTGGGGTTACTGATACGTTAGCCTCTCCGAGGCTATTAACAAAACATTCTATGGACACTAATAAGTTGAAGAAATTTGCGGTAGATGCCCGCAACAAGATAAAGGCCGGTGTGGAGGCAAAGCTCTCCACGCTCGGCTTCGACAGCAAAGGTAATGTGCCTGATTCCATGAAGCCTCAACTTATGCAGGGTGGCTCTTTGTGGAATGGTCAGCTGATGACGGAAAGTTTCTATCATCAGTGGATGGCACTCTATGATGCTGTCAAGAAGCATGGTGTACACCATATCTATGAGGAGGCTGCCTACACCTGGTTCAACCGCCTTGTAGCCATCCGCATTCTGCAGAAGAATGGTATCATTGAGCCGGTGCTTACATACGTCGATGAGGCACGCACTCCCAAGATAGTCGATGACGCACGCTCGGCAGGGCGCATACCGCCCATGTCGGAGGCCGACCGCCAGCGGCTGATGGAACTTCTTGATGACGACACGAAGGTGACGGAGCAGTTCGCCATCCTTATCTCTGCCTACTGCCATGCCAACCCCATCATCCGGCAGAGCTTCGGGCGCATGGCCGACTACACCGAACTGCTGTTGCCGAACAATATCCTTGCCGAGAATGGCTTCATTGATGATTTAAACCGAATGAGCAGCGAGAGCAATGATGAGCTTGCTCAATCATTGCCGAGTCGTGAAGGAGGTCGGCCGGAGGCCAACCATACTGAATTCATCACCGATGAAGATTACAAGTCGAGCGAGCTCATCGGATGGCTCTACCAGTTCTACATCTCCGAGCGCAAAGACGAGGTGTTTGCCAAGAAGGGCAAATACGATGCTGACGAGATAGCTCCTGCCACGCAGATATTCACGCCTCACTGGATCGTGGAGTATATGGTACAGAACACCATTGGTCGCATCTACCTCGATTGGCATCCTGAAGCAACAGAGGATTTCGTGTCTAAATGGAAATATCTCGTACCTCAATCTGAGCCAAGAGACATTTCACTCCCCTCTCCCTTGGAGAGGGGCGGGGGTGAGGCTGAGTTGACCGACTTACGCTTCGCTGACCTAGGCTGTGGCTCCGGCCACATTCTCGGTTATATGTTCGACATACTCTTTGACCTCTACATCTATGAGGGCTACACACGCAAAGAGGCTGTCGAGAATATTCTGAGCCATAACATCACGGGCGTTGACCTCGACCTCCGTGCCAAACAACTTGCCACGTTCGCTTTACTGTTGAAGGCTTGTCAGAAAGACGAGTCGTTCCGTGATGGTAATGTATTGCCCAATGTGCTGACGATGCCAGAGCCAATTGCCGACAGCGACCGCCATCAGCTCTTCCATGAGTTCTTCAAAGGCGAGGAAACGAATAACATCCTTACAGAACTTGACGATGGTTTCGACCTGTTGAAAGACGCGCAGACGCTGGGATCTATCATGAAGTTCAACCTTTCTAAAAGTACCTTACTGGCCATCCGACAGACGTTGGACTATTGGAAAGAACAGTCTGTTGTGCCAGACAGTGTCACCAAGCTTCTTCCCTCTTTCCGCCTCATCCTCGCTCTCACACAGAAATACACGGCATTGGTGATGAACCCGCCCTATATGGGCAGTGGCAAATTCAATAATGTCCTGTCCAAATATGTGAAGGATAACTATTCCAAGGGGAAGGCCGACCTCTTTGCTGTGTTTATGCTCGTGGCCAAAGACCGTCTTGTGCCCAACGGCAAGTATGCGATGATCAACATGCAGAGCTGGATGTTCCTGTCATCCTTTGAGCAATTGCGCAAAGACTTGTTAGAGACGATGCAGATTGATTCTATGCTCCACCTCGGCCCACGAACTTTTGATGAACTCAGTGGCGAAGTTGTGCAGAACACAGCTTTCGTCGTCAGCAATATTAACGATACAGACGAGTCGGAATGCAGTGGAACGTACTATCGCCTTGTCGATGGCAAGGACTGTGCGGATAAAGATCGTATGTTCCTTGAAAACCGTGACGGAAACGTTGACGGCGCAAAGGTGTATTACCCTAATGTCAAACAGAAGGACTTCGAGAAAATACCGGGATGCCCAATTGTGTACTGGCTAAGTGAAAAATATATAAGATTATTTGGTACTAGAGAACTTCCAAAGCTTTTATCTGTTCGTGAAGGACTAATAACAGCAGATAACCAACGTTATCTTCGACTATGGTTTGAGCCAAATTTTAACTCCATAAATTTTCATTGCTGCAGTTCGGAAGAATCAGAATATCTAAAAGAGAAGTGGTATCCTTATAATAAAGCAGGCAGTTATAGAAAATGGTATGGATGTCGCAATTTTATTGTAAATTGGCAAAACAATGGAGAAGAAATAAAAGATTTCAAAGATTCTAAAGGTAAACTTAAATCACGCCCTCAGAATACAGACACATATTTCAAGGTCTGCTTTAGTTGGTCAAATATAACAAGTGGACCTTTAGCATTTCGATATTTTGAACAAGGATTTATTTATGATGGATGTGCAAATGCAGCATTCCCTAAAAAAGATTGTGATATCCTTTACATTTTAGGATATAGTAATACCAAGGTGGTAAAGGAGTTCAAGAGAATCTTGAATCCTACTATGCACTTTAATCCTGGAGATTACGAAAATCTTCCATTTAAAAACAACTGTAATATAGAGTTGTCTAATATAACAAAAGACAACATCATTATAAGTAAGCTCGACTGGGATGTGCATGAGACTTCTTGGGACTTTGCCGAGAATCCCTTGGTAGCCATTATGAAGCAGGCCGAGGGTGAAGAACCGGTAGTTTCAAAGGAAGAAACTGGTAATTTCAAGCCGAGAAACCAACAGTTTCTAAGCGAGAAAACGACAGTTTCTAAGCGAGAAACTGATAGTTTCGCGGTGGAAAACTATTGCGAACAAGGCGAAGCAGAGGATGACCAGGCCATGGTAACACCCTTACCAGACCGTGGTAATGACATTACCAAGCCGTGGTATGACGATTACCATACCTCGGTAACAGAACTGGAGGGTATGCTTCATCCAACCGATGGCATAACCACTCACGGCAGCACGCTGGAGCTCTGCGTCAATGCCTTTGAGAAGCTGTGGACCGCCCGCTTCATGCAGCTCCATGCCAACGAGGAAGAGCTTAACCGACAGTTCATCGACATCTACGGCTTGCAGGACGAGCTCATACCCGACGTGCCGCTCAGCGAGATAACCATCCTCCAACAGGGAGAGATAACGATAGAATAAAGCCATGGACGAGAATATCATACGATCACTTCTTGCCACACTCGAGGAATACCATCGGCTGGGCATAGCGGAGCAGATAGACTATCAGAAGTTCTACCTCTACTCTATCATCACGCACTCTACGGCCATCGAAGGCTCCACGGTGACGGAGATAGAGAACCAGCTGCTCTTCGACGAGGGCATTGCCGCCAAGGGCAGGACGATGGTGGAACAGCTGATGAACCTTGACCTGAAAGCCGCCTACGAAGAAGCCATGCGGATGGCTGCGAAACACGTTCCCTTCTCTACGGAGATGCTACAGAGTCTGTCGGCGCTGGTGATGAAGAACACCGGCAGCAAATACAGCACGCTGTCGGGGACGTTCGATTCCTCTAAAGGTGAGTTGCGCAAGGTAAACGTCACGGCAGGGGTTGGAGGACGCTCCTACCTCAACTTTCTAAAGGTGCCGTCGCGGCTGACTGACTTCTGCCAAAATATGAATGAGCGGCAGAAACAGTTAGAGGATGACAACGACATCATCGCCCGGTATGCCTTGAGCTTCGATGCCCACAATCTGCTTGTCGCCATTCATCCCTGGGTGGACGGCAACGGAAGGATGTCGCGGCTGGTGATGAACTATATCCAGATGGAATATGGCCTCGTTCCTACCAAGGTGTTGAAGGACGATCGTGCGGAATATATCCAGGCGTTGGTCGACGCTCGTGAGCAGGATTCTTTAGAGCCATTCAGAGACTTCATGTTCCGCACCCATTTGCGGAATCTTCAACAGGAGATTGCCGCCTATAAGCAGTCGATAGAAGACGATGTGACAATACCCGAGGTGGAGCCTCAGCATGTCGTAAAAGATGTCGTAAAAGATGTCGTAAAAGAAATCCTCGCCATTCTGAAGACCCAACCGGAGAGCACGGCGGCAAGCATTGCGGAACGGGTGCACCTCTCCAGCCGGCAGGTGCAGCGCATCCTGGCCCGTCTGCAAAAGGAGGACAGCATTGCACGACATGGAGGAAGAAAAGAAGGATATTGGGAAGTAAAAATCTGACAAGAACAAATGACAATGGAAACAAACAACCAACATATCAAATGGCACAACGACGTGCTCATCAAGCAGCTCATCTCCTACCTCGTAGGCGTGTGCATGGGCCGCTACCGTCTTGACAAACCCGGACTGCACATCGCTTATCCGAATCCATCGGCGGAGGACTTAGCGGCTTACGACTATCACGGCAAAAAGATAGTCATCGACGATGATGGCATCATCCCGTTGCTGCCTCACGACAGCCCGTTCAGCGACAACATGCTCAATCGCCTTTCGACGCTTGTCGGCGTTGTCTTCGGAGAGGATCATCTCACCGATAATCTCAACTATATGGAGCGTTGCCTTGGTGAGACCTTGGAGAAGTATCTCATCAAGGACTTCTGGAAGGTTCATAAGAAGATGTATCAGAACCGGCCTATCTACTGGCTGTTCAGTAGCAAGAAGGGTGCCTTTCAGTGCATCGCCTATATGCACCGCATGGATGCCTACACCGCAGAGCGTGTCCGCTCGAAGTACCTGTTGCCATACATCGACTCTCTCCAGCGCAAGATAGAAGCCCTTGACAGCCGCAGTGCCGAGCTCTCCACCGCTGAGAGCCGACGGCGTGACCAGCTCCGCAAGGCTCTTGACGAGTGCCGGGAGTATCACGACCGCCTGCAAGTCGTAGCCGAGCGAGCCATCAGCTTCGACCTTGACGATGGTGTGGTCGTCAACTACGCCAAGTTCGGCGATGTGTTGGGAAAGATAAAGTAAATATTAGGGTAGTATATCTCAATATTGATATAATAGACTATGGTTCAAGACAGAATATACAGCTACTTCGACCGCAACCCGCAGTTGCACGTGCTCTTCATCTTTGACAAGATGGAGATGATACGCACGGAACTGGACACCTTAACGTGGAAAGAAGGCTATAGATATGTAGTCTTCGACGGGGCGTGGTTCAATGCTAAATACAATATAGAGAACACGTGGAAAGATGAGCATGTGGTGTTGCTTTTCTCGGATATAGCCTATCCTCACACAGAGCAGCAGCAAGAGCATTTCCCGTTGATGGATATGTTGCGTGCTAATATGGAGTACAAGGAGGACGACTATGCCTCCTTCATGCAGCAGTATGGTTTGCCGGAGAAATATGCGTCATTCGTGAAGAAGCATGTTGCCGAACTTACCACGTCCAAGGTAATGAATATTATCGGTGACTACTATCGCCCCGAAACATTCTCACAGGACTTAGTGTTCCGTGGGTTGATAACCAGTTATCTTGGAGAGAAAAGACTCTTGGAGTGGCCTGCCGTTATCGTGAGGATGATCATCCTTGGCAGTGAGAGCGAGCAGAAGAAGCGGATGGATTTCTTCAACCGTTTGGAGAAGAACATTGATGTGAAGAAAGCCCTTGACAATAAACTGACCTCGCTGTTCGGCTTCAGCTATAACGCCAACTCCGAGACGAAAGTAGAACGTATAGCAGAAAGTCTGAAATACAACTGCATGACACAACTGCTTGACGCTAATCCCGCAGACGACTATAAGGCTTACAAAACTACTAATGCTGTAGTTATTGACCAGTTGAGCAAAGTCTATGAATTAGGCACGCAGAATAGACAATACAGTGAAAAATTCAATGCAGCAATGAATGAAGTCGCTCGTGGTATAAAAGAAGAGAACATCATAGAATGGTATGGGGCAGGGGCGCAATACTTCTTCATGACAGAAACTCTAGGATGGCTAATCCTAAAGAAAGCTGCGGAGAAGAAACTTACTACAGATCCAGACAAGGTCATAGAACTGATGCGTAAACTCTATATCAAGATGTCACATGAAGCTTGCATATGCACGGTTATCCGTTTTTTGGAGCAGACTTCTCTGTATTATCAGACAGAAAAAAGCATCAACTCTTTAAAGTTCGATACTCCCGATGAATATGTCAGTAGGTATACAAACGAATTGTATCGTTTGGACTTATTCTACAGACATGCTTTGGAAAATTATCATATAATGTCTGATGAAAGTACTCCTATTGATGAAATCCTTGGCAAAGCAAAGAAACAACTTGACAAAGACTATGCCAAAACCGCCAACCTACTCAACTTGGAATGGCTGACCTGCGTGAATGAGAACCCGAAAAAGTTTGGCAGCATTTCCATTCCAAAGCAGTCAGACTTTTATCATGACCAAGTGGACAAGGATATTCACATGGTAGTCATCATAAGCGATGCATTGCGATATGAAGTAGCTACAGAATTAATAGAGAAACTGTCACCAGAGATGAATATCGCAACGCTTTCACCAATGCTGGCCATGCTGCCTACAGAGACAAAATATTGCAAGCCTTCAATGCTACCGCATACCAATCTGACACTTCAAGGAGATGAAATGCTTGTTGACGGACAGTCTATGGCTACATTGAAGCAACGTACAGAGCAACTTTTAAGATATGAGCATAACTCCGTATGCGTGAGCTATGAGGAAGTGATGAATGAAATAAAGCCGATTGCACGTGAATACTTTAAGGACCAACATCATCATATTATCTACATCTTTCATGATACCATAGATCGAGCTGCACATTCACAAAGTCCGTTTGAGATTATCGGCTCATGCGAAAAGGCAATTACTCAGTTACAGAAGCTAATTAACCTGCTACATGGTTCGTGGAACATATATGATGTAGTGTTGACTTCTGACCATGGATTTATCTACAATGACATCCTTTTTGAGGACAAGGATAAACATTCTATAAAGGATGCAACCATTGAGAAAAAGACACGATACTATTTGACAACAGATCCTACAGAAAGAGATGGCATTTACAAATATCCACTTAGCGACGTATCAGCGATAGAAGCTCCATCCCCTATTTATGTTGCTGTGCCAATTGGTACAAACAGAATGGCTGCTTCTGGCGGGTATTCGTTTGCGCACGGTGGCGCAACACTACAAGAGATGATTGTCCCTGTCATTTACAGCAAACGGAAGAAAGTCAAGAAAACTGAAAAGGTTGGAGTAGCTTTACTTAGCCATAACCTCAACATGGTTTCAAGTCATTTGAAGTTCAACCTTATCCAATCGGAAGCAGTGTCCATGACGAAGATGGAGCGGGAGTTGATATGCTGTGTGTACGACGGAGACAATAAGGTGACCGAAGAGAAGAAGGTGACGCTGGACAGTCCTGACAAGGACAACCTCAACAACCGCGTCTTCGAGGTGACCCTTGATTTGAAGGTCAGCAATGCATCCTCTATGCTACAGCTCCGCATCTACGACAAAGCTGACCTGCTCAATCCAATCATCAAGGAGACAGTAAAGAACAATACATTCATAGAACAAGACTTCTAAAATATGACCCTACAGCAAAAGATATTGAATAGCTTCCTCGGACGTGTCGTCCGTAAAGACCTTGCCTTTCAGGTGAAGGGTGGACTGCCTGTACCGACTTACGTCTTGGAATACCTCTTGGGACAGTATTGTGCCACTGATGACGCTGAACAGATAGAAGAAGGCCTGGTCAAGGTCAAGACCGTGATACAGAACAACTACGTCCACCGTGCTGATGCCGAGCGCGTGAAAGGTATCATCCGTGAGCACGGGAAGCACCGCATCATCGACAAGGTGACGGTGGTGCTCAATGAGAAGAAGGACGAGTATAACGCTTCCTTTGCCAATCTCGGACTGACTGGTGTGCCTATCGGTACGGAATACGTGGTGAAGAATCCGAAACTGCTTTCTGGCAACGGCGTATGGTGCATCGTTACGGTGGGGTATCTCACTGGCGAGGATGTAAAAGTCCGCTGGGAGATTCAAACGCTGAAACCCATTCAGATCTCACGCATTGAATTGGACGATTATACCTCCCAGCGCAAAAACTTCACTACCGACGAATGGATAGACCTGCTCATGCATACCGTAGGATTGAACCCAGAGGTGATGAACCGACGGGAAAAGTTTATCACGCTCGCCCGACTGTTGCCCCATGTGGAAAACAACTTCAATTTCATGGAGCTTGGCCCTAAAGGAACGGGTAAGAGCCATGTATTCCAAGAGCTATCGCCCTATGGCGTGCTGGTCAGTGGTGGTGATGTTACCTCGGCACGTCTGTTCGTGAAAATGAGCGGCAACAAGGAGATTCTCGGTCTTGTGGGCTACTGGGACGTAGTGGCTTGGGATGAGTTTGAACAGCAGAAAGGCAGAGCCGTGGATGCCGTGCTGATCGATACCATGCAGAATTACCTCGCCAATAAGAGCTTCAACCGTGGCAAGGCTACCCATGAGGCAACGGCCTCCATGGTGTTTGTCGGCAATACGAAGCACACCGTTACGTTCATGCTCAAGAACAGCCATCTGTTTGAGTCCATCCCGTCCTCCTTTATCAAGGGTGCCTTCCTCGACCGCATCCACCTGTACAATCCAGGCTGGGAGATAAGAATGCTCAAGAAGAGTAGCTTCTCGAAAGGTTATGGTCTTATCACCGACTATCTGGCGGCCGTACTCCATGCACTTCGCAATACCGACTGGACCAACCAGCTCGATAAGTACGCCAAGTTTGACGGATCACTTTCCGAACGTGATCATCTTGCCATCCGCAAGACGTTCTCGGGCATGATGAAACTTCTTTATCCCGACGGAAACATGACGGACGAGGAAGCCTACGAGCTTGTTGACTTTGCCGCCGAAGGTCGTAAACGCGTAAAGGACCAGCTCTATCGCATTGACGAGACCTTCTGTGCGGAACCTGCCAAGTTCCAGTATGTCAATCAGAAGAGTGGCGAAACGGTGAGGGTAACGACCCTTGAAGAAGTGGAAAATGGCATTGACCTTGAAGCCACGTTATTCGGCAACAAGGAGGTGAAGGAAGATGACGGTCTGCCCAAAGAGACGCCAGACGAGTCCATAGATAGTCTCAAGTCAGAAGGCCACGCCTCCCAAGAGACTGCGGAGTCAAACGAGGAACAACGCACAAAACGTCCGCGCATTCCCGTATTGCGAGAGTGCATGAAGACCATACGCATGAACCAAAAGGGCGTGACCTACCGCAACCTCTTTGGCGACTATCTGCGCACGGCTCATGAGATTACCGTCGTTGACCCATACGTCCGTGCACCGTTCCAGATTGACAACTTCATAGAGTTGGTGCAGACCATCCGCGAGGTCAGCCTTGACCCTGAGAACTTGAAGATCCATCTTAGCACACAAAACGATGATGATAAGATTCCGGAAATCATCGACGACTTCGAGGGTTTACAGAGCGAGCTGCAGGCTGTCGGCATCGACTTCACATGGGACTTTAAGGCCGACCACGACCGCTGGATACTCCTTGACAATGGCTGGAAGATTCTTCTCAGCCGAGGTCTTGACATCTTCGAGAAGCCCGACCGTTTCTCCCTCGCCAATATCCGGCAGAGCGAACGTAAGTGCAGAGCGTTCACTGTGACATTCTCAAAAGAAAGTACAACTGACTAAGATAAAATAATATGCCTAACTTTAAAATCGGAGATACCGTACAGAAAGTAAATGACAATGCCAAGGGCGTGATCGTAAATGTCATGCCAGCAAGGCGTGGTCGTCAGTTATACCAAGTAAACTGGAACAATCATACTAGTGACGAATTAGAAGCAGACCTATTGCCTGTTTTTGATTCGTCAGACCCATATGAGCGTTGTGCATCAGGCATTTTTGACTCTTATGCGGAATATTCGAAGAAGAATACAACTTTCAAGATCAAAAGTTCTAACAATAGTACCATATCTTCATTAAAGGCATCTAAAACTCTCTTTAGAGCATATCAGTTTAAGCCATTATTGAAATTTCTCAACTCTCCAAATAAGAGACTACTTGTAGCTGACGAAGTTGGTCTTGGAAAAACTATAGAAGCAGGACATATCATGCTTGAATTAAAGGCAAGAAAGCAATTAAATGATGTCTTGATAGTTTGTCCCATGTCTCTTCAAGAGAAGTGGAAGGCGGAATTAATAGAGAAGTTTGCTTTACCTTTTAAAATCTATGATTCATCAACAGATCTAATTGATGACCTTGAAAATGGCCATGGCAATATTCATGCCATAATCAACTACGAGAAAATACGTCTGAAAAAAACGAAAGACCCAGATACCTCAACTGGCAAAAAAAAGAAGCAATATTCTAATATAATTGACTATTTAATGGTGAATGGTCATAGGTTTAGTTTGGTTTTATGTGATGAAGCTCATAAGCTTAGAAATAGCAATACCCAGACTTACCATGGTGCAGAGATTATTATGAGTTGCGCTGATTCTGCCGTTTTCCTTACGGCAACTCCAATTATGATCAGTACAGAGAACTTATATAATCTTCTTCATCTTCTAGACAATGAAAGATATTTCAATTATCAGATTTTTGATAACCGTTTACAGGAAAATAGACCATTTGTAGAGGCGATTACAAAACTCAATAATAACAATGTTAATCTGAAGCTGATAGCTGTAGATTTAGTTACGAGTGAAATTAGGACAAGCTTCTCTACAACAGATGATGTTGAAATATACAGTAACGAATCTACTGTTGGAGAAGTTTACAAAGACGACCCCGTTTATCAATACCTGATACAACTGTTCAAGCGCAAAGACACTCCAAAGAACAGAGCTGAGATACAATATTATCTCAACATGATGAGTGTTATGAACAACATCTTTTCCCGCACCCGCAAGCGTGAGGTAACTACTGATATGTCCCAGGCTGAACGTAATCCTATTTTGAAGAAGGTAGACCTTGCGCCAAATGAGCGAGAAGAGTTTGATTCTGTAATAAAGCAATATACGGATGACCATTCTTATACTGATTTGTGGGGAGATGACCGTCTTACCAGAGGCGGGGCGTTAGGGCTTGTTCAAAAGAAGAGGCAGGTTGCGAGCAGCGTTTATGCATACCTTAATGACGAAAAGGACTTGGACAATGGCTATGACGCATACGCCGATGAAGATGACGCTAAATTTGACGAACTGGTTAATATCATCCACACTGTATTCTCATCTGGTGTAAAGAAGTTGGTTGTTTTCGCTTTATTCCGCAAGACACTGAAATACCTACAGATAAGATTAAAGTCAAAAGGAATAGGCTCGCTTATCATTCACGGAGAGATAGTGAACAGGGATGAGATTCTATATGAATTCAAGAATAATCCTAAAGCACAGATTCTATTGTCTTCAGAAGTAGGTAGCGAAGGACTTGATATGCAATTCTGTAATTCAATGGTAAACTATGACCTTCCATGGAACCCGATGGTAATTGAACAAAGAATTGGTAGAATTGACCGTTTTGGACAAAAGGCAAAGAAAGTAAACATCTTCAATCTTGTAGTTTCAGACTCAATTCAAGAGAAGATATATTTACGCCTTTTAGACAGAATTGGCATATTCAAGGGAACTATCGGTGACATGGAAGCCATTCTTGACGCTCCTTTCCCATCTGACAAGTCATTAAAAATTCAAGATGTTTACAATAATCTTGAAAAGGAATTCTTCACCACAGAATTAACAGCTGAGGAACAAGAAAGGAAGATAGAAGAGGTTGAACGTGCCATTGCCAACGAACAGGAGGACATTAAGCATCTGGAAGAAGGCTTAACAAATACGTTGACTAATGATGCTTACTTTACTAATGAGATAAGACGCATTAAGAACAACAACTCTTATGTAACAGAAGAAGAGCTGAAAACATATCTGGAAACAGTTATGGCTAAGGCTTTACCGTTGTGTGAACTCAAGAAGGTAGATAAGAATGTCTTCGACATTGAAATTCCTGTAAACGCATCACGCAGCCTTGAGAATTTTTTAACTCAGTATCATCCCTCTGAGCATGACTATGATGGAGCCTATCGTAAGTTCAAGAACAAAATCGATGGCAAACAAGATATTATGGTTACCTTTAGCCAAGACAAAGCCTATGATGACAGAAGTCTTGAATTCCTCAATATGTATAATATTCTTATACAATCATGCTTAAGATATAATCTTCAAGATGACGACAAAAACAAGACATCTTTCTGCTTTGCACTAAACCATGATAATGTTCTTCGAAAAGGCTGTGTTTATTACCTTGCCACATACCAGGTGAACGTGCATAGAATGGTTCAAGGAATTGAAAAGACATACGAGACCTTGATTCCATTACTCTATGATGCGCATAATGATAGATTGGAGACAGATCAAGAACTGGTGGACCATATTTACAGTTGTTCGCAGGTAGCAGGCATTGAACATAATCCGCAGAACGCTGACATTGATAAAGAAATGTTGCAGGATATACGCTATGACTTTGCTGAAACTTTGAGCGAACGTAAGAAAGAGAGAATTGCTGAACTTAAAAGGGAAGCTGATAGTGAACGCATTCACAATGAATACCAAACAAAGGAATATTATCGTTCCAGAATAGCAAATATCGAAAAAAATATTGAAGAATGGAGTGATAATATTATTTTGTCTTTTAATGATGACAAAGAACGTCGAAGATGGGAAAATGCCATCAGACTCGGAAATGCTAATATTAACAGATTAAAAAAAGAAGAGCAAGAACGTCTTGATATAATACAAACTGATCCACGAATTTCAGTTGATGACGAAATTCTAACTCTAAACTTAATTTATATAATATGACACAGATTACTGTTGGATTAGATTTTGGTACGCATCAAACAAAGGTCTGTATTGAAAAGAAAGATGGAGCTGAACTAGAATACAAATTCTTTCTTTTTAAGGACAGGCATGGAATAATGCAGTATACCTTGCCTTCTGTAATGCAGCTTTCCCATGACGGAAGGTTCTCATATGGTTATATGATTGACACTCGTAGAAAGGACAACATAAAGTATTTTAAACAAAGTGCTTTCCAGACCACTTCACAAGTGCAATATAGCCATATGGATGGTAAACTTTATTCTATATGGTATCTTGCAAATATTTTGTTCGACTTAGAAGAAATATATGGTCAAGATTTTGCAATTCAAATGGGCGTACCTTCTGACAGCAGTCATTTGGATAAAGCAAAGCAAACAGCTGTGTCTATCATTGTCAGTGCCTATAAACTCGTAGAAGATGTTTTTGGCAATGATAAGCAAAAATTTCTGAATACAACAATAGATAAGCTGCGCTCTCTTACCAAAATTGTGCCATATAGTCAACAGGACAAAGATGCCTATGGTATACTGGTATTTCCAGAAGCCTATGCATGCCTCAAACCTTTGATAAAGAGAGGAAAAATAGCCACTGGTATGAGTCTAATGATTGATATTGGTGGTGGTACAACAGACATGTCATTCTTTACCATTGAAAATGGCAAACCTCAAGTTTACGACTTCTATTCTTTAGGTAAAGGACTTAATTTTCTTACTGGAGCAGATGGCCCATCAGGAAGAAATACCGGCCCAATAATAAAGTCTGCTTCTGAAATAGACAATAGAAGAAGAACTATATTTGTCAACGAAGTAAACAATTTGTGTAATAAATTAGTCACTCATCTCAAAACTGAATATGGTAGGCAAACCAAACTTTATCTTTTTAGATTGATAGACGCTTTAAAAACACGACCTATTATTTACTGTGGCGGTGGTAGTACTTTCAGTACATTGCGAATACCTTATGGTGGCTTCAGAGTAAGACAACAAATAACGCCTGAAGTCTGGAACGCTAAGGCCGTTAATCAAATAGACGACATAAAGCAAAAAGGATTATGTCCGATTCTATCCACAGCATACGGGCTTTCCATAAGTGTTGCCAATGACAATATAAGTCGTTTGCCCTTTAAAGAAGTTTTTAAGTCATTACGAGGCTTAGTTGAAGAGCATCAACCGACAATGAGGAAATTAGGAGAAGCTATTAGCCGTGATGGCTTTGACTATGGGACAGATTATGATGCTTTTAAATAAAAGTAGAAATGAATACATCTGATACATTGATAAAAGCATTCCTTCAACTTGGTTATGAAACCATTGACGGAGGAAGATATACATACGAAGACTGGAGTCAAAGTATGAAAGAGGCTTTGAAGGCCAATATCCAGACCGTCTTAAATCTTTCCGATTCCATAATCGACTCTATTATCAAGGAGTTGTGGCACAAAGACTATACTATTGGAGCTAGCACAAGGACCCTTGAGAAATGGGCAGAGACTATAAGGAATTCAACAGAAATCTATAAAGAGGGTAAGGCTAAGATCGATGTGCTCTTTAGTCTTATCAAAAAGTATAGGTCAAGCGAATTCTTCAAGTCTCTTCTTCAATTCTGTGCCCACTTCAAGGAGTTGTCTCCGTACAATAATATGCTTGTGAAAACACAGATGCCTTCAGCTCGTTATGTTCTTACGGCAAGACAATGGGCTGACGGATACAATAGAAAGCCCAAAGATGATGCCAGGCCACTTGTCATTCTTCGTAAGTACGGACCGATTTCATTTGTATTTGAGATTGGCGATACTTGCCCTATTCAGAAGAGCCTATGGGGTGACGACGATGAAATACAGTCAATATTAGAACAAGTATCACATCCTTATGCCGTAGGAAGTGGTAAGGTGTCTGACAAGGACTATGATAATCTTATGAGCCGTTTGGCATATAGTGGTATAGACAAAGGCAAAACTCGTGCAGGAGCTGACTTCGGTGCGTTGATTAGAAAGACAACGAATGCTGCGACCGTTAGTATAAGAGACTTCCAAAACAATATTCATGAAATAAGGACAAAGACTTTTTATAAGATATTTGTAAATGAACGAGCAGACAAAAGTGAAGAATTTGCTTCTGTATGCCATGAACTAGGACATTTGTTCTGTCATCACCTTACCCCATTCTCCAATGAAATGTGGAAACTTAGATTAGTTTCCGATGAACAAGAAGAGTTTGAGGCAGAATGTGTAT
>Ga0256406_1002239_pt1 | contig 28103 bp, 23 predicted proteins | sample RumenRJG_03DNA_FD_185986 | JGI IMG/M metagenome (GOLD analysis project Ga0256406, IMG submission 185986) | Bovine rumen microbial communities from Lethbridge, Alberta, Canada - RJG_03 | ecosystem: Host-associated > Mammals > Digestive system > Stomach > Rumen | place: Canada: Alberta | collected... | reverse complement strand
TCCAATTCACCCTGAAATTGTTTTGGATCAATTTCTTGCGTGGGGGTCTCATTGTTATTATTTGTTGATACAGAGCTATCGGGAGTCTTTTTGCCAATTCCAAGATTTCCAAGTTTCCCCGTAACACCAGCCCACACCAAAAACGCAACCAGTGCCACCAGAATCACAACGAGAACCGTGATAAGGACAGTTTTCCAGGAGTCGTTAATCTGCTTCGGCTCCTTGTTTTCGACGAAGGTTTGCTGCGGTGCAGCAGGCGGAACGGGAGCGGGCTGGGGCGCTGGATCCTTGATGACCATGGTGGGTGGCGGGGTCTGAGGCTGGGCATCGGGCTTTCTGGTGCCGCAGCTGGTGCAGAACTTGGTGGTGTCGGGCATGGTTGAGCCGCAGTTGGGGCATTTCCAGCCATCTATGGGGGCTTCTGCAGCAGGTTCAGCTGCGGGAGCTTCATCAGTGGGTTCCTCGGTGGGTACTGCTGCAGTTTCTGCAGCAGGCTCCTCGGTGTTTTCGCCTACCTGCTCTTCGGCAGGTTCCTCGGCAACATCTTCCACCTGCTCTTCGGCAGTCTCTTCGACCGGTTCCTCCACCGGCTCTTCCAGCGTCTTTTCAACAGCCTCTTCAACCGGCTCGGCAACAACTTCCTCAACCGGCTCCTCTGCAGTAGTTTCTGCTGTGGGTTCTTCATTGGTCTGTTCGACAGGTGCATCGCCCACGTCGGAGACAGGCTCCTCCGGGCGCTTGGTGCCGCAAGACGTGCAGAATTTTGAGTCATCGGTCATTTGAGAGCCGCAGTTCGGGCATTTCCAGCCGGATACGGGTTCTTCGGCAGCGGGCTCCGGTGCGGGAGCGGGTTTGGCAGTGCCGCAGTGGGTGCAGAAATTTGTGCCAGCCGGCAAAACCATGCCGCAGCCGGGACAGGTCCAGCCGCCGGCGTCCAGAATGGCCTGGAGCTTGCGCTGGTCCTCCAGATTATTTCCGCAGTGGATACAGAATTTCGAGTCCTCCGGGACCTCAGCCCCGCATTTTGAGCATTTCATGGCGAAACCTCCCCTTAGATTACATAAGTGAAGACCGGGGGATAGAGGAAAAGGTTCAATTGCCCGAACAATTAGCTAATTGACAATGATTATCATTTATGGTAGCATACTATTGCAGAAAACAAACAACTGAATAACACGAGGTGAAAACAATGACGCGACCCCGCAAGATCAGACATCATGTCTTCCACTGGCGAATGAACCGGCATATGAGACGGATGGGCTTCGAGGGTATCGCCCGAGACGGGTCCACCGGCGCCGCGCCAGCGAAGAGACGACACAGACACATCTCCGCCGAGAGTTTGGAGAAGGTATCCGCCTTCCTGGAGATGATGGAGGAGAACGTTGTGACGTTCTTCACGGAGGCTGTGCCCTCCCTGTTGTAACCATCGAAATATTATGGCAGCTGCCCTCGGGGCGGCTGCTTGTTTTTCGCATAACTACGCTATTTTTCGTCAAAAATTGCAAAGCTGTAAAGGAAAACTACTTTGCAATCAAAATGGTCGATAAAACGGAAAATATTGGCGAAATTCAGGGGTGAATCGCCCACGCCCACATAAAACAGAAGCAATATGGTATAATAAGGCGACAAAAATTTCGGTTGATTTTTGGAGGTTTACTATGCGGGTCCTGATCGTCGAAGACGAGGTCAAGCTGGCCGAAGCGCTGGCGGAAATCATGAAGTCCCAGAGGTATTTTGCCGACGTGGTGCACGACGGCGAGAACGCCTACGACTACGCCATGAGTGACATCTATGACGTCATTGTCCTGGATGTCATGATTCCGAAGATGGACGGCTTCGAGGTGGTCCGCAAACTCCGGGCCGCCAAAAATACGACGCCGGTCATCATGCTGACGGCCCGGGACGACTCCGACGACAAGATCAAGGGCCTCGACGCCGGTGCCGACGACTATCTGACGAAGCCGTTCATCCCCGGCGAGCTGCTGGCCCGCATCCGGGCGGTGTCCCGCCGCCAGGGCGAGGTCGTCATGAATGAAATTGAGTTTGAGGACATCAAGCTTGACCTTTCCAACTACTCCCTCGTGGGCCCGGACCGGAACATCAACCTGGGTCCCAAGGAGTTTGAAATTATGCGGCTTCTCATGTCGAGCCCGAATATCATCGTCCCCAAGGAGGACATTCTGGTGAAGGTCTGGGGGACAGAGTCCGACGCAGAGGACAACAATGTGGAGGTCTTTATCTCGTTCCTCCGGAAGAAACTGCGCCATCTGGAATCCCGTGTGCAAATTTCCACGGTCCGCAAGGTCGGCTACCGTCTGGAGGTGAAGCCGTAAGGTGCTTAAAAAACTAAGGAAACAGTTTATTGTCACCTCCATGCTCATCTGCATCGTGGTGGTGCTTAGCGGCATCATCACGTTGGTCTCCATTTCCTACTCATACCAGAAGCGGCAGACCCTCAAATACATGCAGGCGGCTTTGGACAACTTTGTGGATTCGGCTACACCGGTGAACAACCAGTATTATTCCGGTAACAATGAGAGTCAGGCCGTCGGTGTCCTGCTGTATACCATTGTTACTGACTCCAATGGCAACATTCTGTCGCTTTCGGTCAACCAACCCTGCGACATTGCCAGCAATGGAGATGTCCTCACCGAATGCATCTACCGCGCCGTCCGATCCAACAGCGACAAGGGCTATGTCCGCAAATACTCCATGCGTTTCCTCAAGGAGGGCTTCGCAGGGGGGGATAAAATCGTGTTGGCAGATGTCACCCAGGAGCGCTCTAACTTGAATTTCCAAATCCGCATGTACCTGTTCGGTTCCATTGCGCTGCTGGCCATCGCCTTCCTCATCATTTATATCATGTCGAAGCGGGCCATTGAGCCGGTGGCCATCAGTATTCGGGATCAGAAACGGTTTATTGCCGACGCGTCCCACGAGCTGAAGACGCCGCTCACGGTTATCCTGGCCAACAACGACATTCTGGAATCAGACCTGAATGCAACTATTGGTGAGCGAAAAAAATGGGTGGACTCCACGAAGTCCGAGGCCAACCGAATGCAACAGCTCATCAATGAGATGTTGTATCTTGCCCGGGCGGATGCCGGCATCCAGCCCCAGTTCAACTTCCGGCGCATCAACTTGAGCAATGTGGTGGATGCCTGCGTCCTTACCTGTGAGGCTCTCGCCTTTGAGAACAAGGTGAATCTCAAGGCGCGCATCACTCCGAACGTCCGCCTCATCGGTGACGAGGCCAATCTGAAGCAGGTCTTCATGGTTCTCATTGAGAATGCCATGAAATATGTGAACCCCGGCGGAAACATCAAGGTGGTTCTGGAGGTTCCTCCCATGGCCCGCCGCGCAAAGATCAGCGTCATCAACTCCGGTACTCCCATTCCGGAAAATAAGGTGGAGCACCTATTTGACCGCTTCTACCGTGCCGATGAGTCCCGCACCCGGGAAAAGGGCGGGTACGGACTCGGCCTGTCCATCGCCCAAAACATTGTGGAACAGCACCATGGCGAAATTGGACTGGATTATTCCGACGCAGAACATGGCACCTGCTTTGCGGTGCGCCTGCCGCTGGAGTCCAGCATCCGTTCCCCGAAGCCGGTCAGTGACAAATGAGCACGAAGATAGTCAATGTGGACGGCATCCCGGTGACCATACAGCGCAAGCGAATCCGGAATATGCACCTGTATGTGAAACCGCCAAAGGGGGACGTCTTAGTAACCGCACCAATCTACCTCTCTGAGGCGGAAATCCTTGCCTTTGTCAGGAGCAAACTGCCTTGGATCCGCTCCAATGTGGACCGCATGCACCGGAGCCCCTATACCTTGGACCCGCAGTACGTCACAGGGGACATCCTGCCTTTATGGGGAGAGTGCCGCACGCTGCAGGTGCAGCAGGGGAGTCGCAACAGGGTGACCGCAACAGAGGAGACCATGGTTCTCTCCCTCACGGGCGATTCACCCCTCGATACCCGCAAAAAACTCCTCCGTGAATTCTACCGCAGCGAACTGAAAGAGCGCACGGAAATCCTCCTGCCCCAGTGGGAGCAGTACACCGGGCTGCACTGTTCCAGCTGGACGACCCGTGACATGAAGTCGCGCTGGGGCACCTGTGACACCCGGACGAACAAGATCACCCTCAATGTCCGCCTTGCCGAACACCCGGTGGAGTGCCTGGAGTATGTCATCCTCCATGAGCTCTGTCACACCGTGGTGCCCAACCATGGCCCGGAGTTCAAGGCCCTGGAGACCAAGTTCATGCCGGACTGGAAGCAGGTGCGGGACCTGCTGAATGGGAAATATATGTAAAAATATGAGACTGTGCTGTGTGGCGCAGTCTCTGTTTTTTTTTGTGTGTTGCGAGGGGGCGATGGAGGGGGTGGTTGAAAGCCTTGGGCGGTGGCGCTATACACTTTTTTTGAAGTGGTGGATTTTGTATGAGAAAATTTTATCTCTGACCGGAAATCTCATACAAAGATGATTGATTTTGAGAATAATGTATGAGAAAAATCTTCTTCAAATTTGAAAACCTCATACATTAAGCCAGATTCTGAGAATATTGTATGAGAAATTCCTCTATCCGAGACCCAAAATCTATACATCCATATCCTTGCGAGAGTTTAATGTATGAACGATATCATACATTAAACTCTCTATTTCGAGTACTGTATGATGCCACGCACAGATGTCCGTACAAGAAGTCGCCCCATAATACCCGATTGTACCCCATGCCCCAAAAACAGAAAAAAGGTGGTAAAAGGCCACCCTATTCCGTCGAAATAATACTACATAATAATATGGAATGTACTATAAGTCGTAGCTTCATCCTCAGCACTGCTCCGCAGAGGCCAGATATCAAACCGAAAAGAGTTGAAAAATACCACCTTCCTGCCAATATTTTGGAGATGGTAGGTATAATCAGGGCAAAATACCCCTAGGGGGTATCCAATTCCACAGACTGGATAGACTGAAGGGACCGCATCACTTCCCAATGACATGGCCTCTTTTCAACGAATACAAAAAGTGCTGCCGGTTCCCCGACAGCACTTCAAAATTTCGGTTGTCAAATAAAGACCAATAAAAGGACTATCCTTAGCCCTCAGTAGCAGCCTTTACGATGGTGGCGAAGTCTTCCGGCTTCAGGGAAGCGCCGCCGATGAGGCCGCCGTCAACGTCCGGCTGAGCAAGAAGACCAGCTGCGTTCTTGGCGTTCATGGAGCCGCCGTACTGTACGACGAAAGCGTCACCGGCCTCCTCATCATAGAGGACTTTGATGAGGTCACGGATGGCCTTGTTGACCTCGTTGGCCTGCTCGTCTGTGGCGGTCTTGCCGGTGCCGATGGCCCAAACCGGCTCATAGGCGATGATGACGTTCTTGAGCTCTTCCTTGGTGACGCCAGCAAGGGCGATCTTGACCTGAGTGGAGACGGTCTCGAAGGTGATGTTCTGCTCTCTCTGCTCAAGGGTCTCACCGACGCAGAGGATGACTTTCAGGCCGGCGTCAAGGGCGGCGCGGACTCTCTTCTGTACGGTCTCGTTGGTCTCACCGAAGTAAGCTCTTCTCTCGGAGTGGCCGATAACAACGTACTCAACACCCATTTCAACAAGCATAGGAGCGGAGATTTCACCGGTGAAGGCGCCATGGTCAGCCCAGTGTACGTTCTCAGCACCGATGTGGATGTTCGTGCCCTTGGCGCACTCAAGTGCATAGGCGAGGTCGACAAACGGGGTGCAGCAGACGACAGTGCAGGTGGCGTCCTTTACCAGGGGCTCAATGGCTTTGATGAGCTCAGCAGCCTCGCTGGGGGTTTTGTTCATTTTCCAGTTGCCGGCGATGACCGGGGTACGAAGTTCTTTGTTCATGGTTACATTACTCCTTGTTGAAATTAAAAATATTGAGAACAAGATAAGAACCTGCAGCCGAGCCTGAGCTCAACTGCAGGTCGTAGTACTATTTTAGTCCTTATCGTCAGCAGCTGCAATGCCCGGGAGCTCTTTGCCCTCAAGGAATTCGAGGGAAGCGCCGCCGCCGGTGGAGATGTGGGTCATCTTGTCACCGAAGCCGAGCTGGTTGACGGCTGCAGCGGAGTCTCCGCCGCCGATGACGGTGACAGCCTCGGTCTCCGCCATAGCCTTGGCAACAGCAAGGGTGCCCTTGGCAAGGGTCGGGTTCTCAAAGACGCCCATGGGGCCGTTCCAGACAACGGTCTTGGCCTTGGCAATTTCGCTAGCGTAGAGCTCTGCAGTCTTCGGGCCAATGTCTACGCCCATGCTGTCGGCCGGCAGGTTGTCGGACGGAATGACAGTGGCGTCGACGTCTGCGTCGATGGGGTTCGGGAACTCTTTGATGACGACGTTGTCAATGGGGAGAAGGAGTTTGACGCCCTTTTCCTCTGCCTTCTTGACCATGTCTTTGCAGTAGTCAAGCTTGGTGTCGTCAACGAGGGAGGAACCGGTCTCATAGCCTTTTGCCTTCAGGAAGGTGAAAGCCATGCCGCCGCCGATGATGAGGGTGTCGGCCTTGTTGAGAAGGTTCTCAATGACGTTGAGCTTGTCAGCGACCTTGGCACCGCCGAGGATGGTGACGAACGGACGGGCCGGATCCTCTACGGCATTGCCGAGATACTTGATTTCCTTTTCAATGAGATAACCGATGACACAGGTGTCAACATACTCGGTTACGCCGACGGTGGAGCAGTGAGCTCTGTGTGCGGTACCGAATGCGTCGTTTACGAATACGTCAGCGAGGGAACCGAGCTCCTTGGAGAACTCCTCTCCGTTCTTGGTCTCCTCAATGCGGTAACGGGTGTTCTGGAGGAGAACGATGTCTCCGTCATTCATGGCTGCAACGGCTGCCTTGGCATTCTCGCCGACCACGTTGTCGTCAGCGGCGAACTTGACGTCCTGACCGAGGAGCTCAGAAAGTCTTACTGCAACAGGAGCGAGAGAGAGCTCCGGCTTCGGCTCACCCTTCGGCTTACCGAGGTGAGAACAGAGGATGACTTTGCCGCCGTCTGCTACGAGCTTCTTGATAGTGGGGAGTGCAGCGACGAGACGGTTCTCGTCCGTGATCTTTCCGTCCTTGAGCGGTACGTTGAAGTCGCACCGTACGAGAACGCGCTGGCCTTTGACGTTGATGTCGTCGACAGTCTTTTTGTTCAGTTTCATGAATCATCGACCCTTCTGTAGTATTCTCTTCAGTAGTTTCTCATATTTGGCTGGTTACGCATTGATACAATACTTTACCTCTGAGTTTCAACCACTATTATAATGGACATGCATAGCGGTGTCAAAGCAATTTCACCGGAATTGATACATATTTAACAAATAGTTGGGAAGCGGTTCCCAACTTTATTTTTTTGCCTGCTCTGCGGCAATTTCTGCGTCTCCGTCCGTCCAATGGAGGCGATGCAGTTCTCCCTTGCACTGGAGCTCCGGGTAGTCCCACTGACGGAGGGCCTCATAGACGCCAACGGCCACCGAGTTGGATAGATTGAGACTCCGACGTTCCTCGGCCATGGGAATGCGTACACAGCGTTCTGGGTTTTGCACCAGGAGTTCCTCCGGCAGGCCGGCGGTCTCCTTTCCGAAGACCAGATAGCAGTTGTCCGGATACGCGATATCCGAGTGGCGCTGCCGCGCCTTGGTGGTGAAGTAGTAAAAACTTCCGCCGGCGTTTTTCTCAAAGAACTCGGCGAGGTTTTCGTAGACCGTGATGTCCAGATAGGGCCAATAATCCAGTCCGGCACGGCGTAAATGCTTCTCATCCAGTGAAAAGGGGATGGGCTTTACAATGTGCAGCGCAGCGCCGGTACACGCGCAGGTACGCGCAATATTGCCGGTGTTGGCCGGGATTTCCGGCTCTACCAGTACAATGTTCAGTTTCACAGGCGGACGGCTCCTCTCTTATTTGGAACTTGTGATCTCAATGGCATTGTCCACATTGTCTGAGAGGTAAGAGGCCTCCCGCTGGATTTTTTTGCTGAGTTCGTCCCGTTCATCTTCCGTGAGTGTGTGGTTCTCCTCCAGCTCTTTGGCCATTTTTTCAATGTTCTTAATATGGGGATACATGTCGTTGGAGAGACTGCGCATGACATTGGCCTTGATTTTTTCCCGGGCGTAGATGGCGCTCTCCTTCTTGTTCTTCTCTTCCAACATGTTGCGTTCCTGGGCGATGGAGATCTGGGTCAGGAAAGCGACGATAAGATCTTTGATAACTGGCGTCATTGGCTTTTTGCTGCAGTCGATGACTGCAACACCGGTGGTCTTTCGGTTTGAGCGGATGGGGATGTATTTATTTGGAGCCTCAGAGAAGTCCAGTTCCCCGTTTCCGCAGAACGCCGAGTTGCGAAGACACCATTTTTTTGCCTCATCCGGGTCATCACGGGAAATGTCAAAGTAGACGTGGGCCTCTGAGCCGGCAAGATTCGTAAGGGCCTCGTTGGCGTAGTCAATGATTTCCTGACTGCCACGGACTTTGATGAGTCCTTTGCTTGCCTCGTACAGGCGCTTCTGTATTTGTTCGCTCTCTTTGGAGGCCTCCATCTGCTTCTGGAGACGGAGTGCCAGAACGTTTACGATGAGGGCAATGACGACAAAGATGATGGTCGAGGTAATGTAGAGCTGTTTCGACTCATCGTCGTGCACCAGCAGCGCGTCAAAACCCACGAACATGGCAGTGGAGAACAGTGTCCAGCCAAAACTCTCGGTCTGCAGGATAACGATAAGGACTGCGAGGAGGTAGAGAAGCTTCATGTCCTCAAGCATGAGATTGTACTGCTCCATGCCATAGGCGAGCAGACCAGTCAGGACAATGATGATGATGGTCTGGAGCAGGTTGGACAGGAATGTCCTTGCTTGAAAAAAGGCGCGCATTTCATTCATTTTCGGGGCAACTCCTTTCGCAGCTTTCGGCGGGCCTCTTCCCGGTCCCGGCGCTCCCGCCGCGCAATCTGGTTCTCCTTGTAGAAATCAATAATATTTCGTCGGATGCGGGCAAAGGAGAATATGAAGATATAGATTTCCAGTCGGGCAATGAGCATGCCGATGATGATGATCCAGAGCCCGGGTGTCGGCGTGGCCCGCGAAATGACACCAATGGAGATGCCAATGGTCCCAAGAGCAGACGCAAATTCCACAAAGGAGTCTTTGAAGTCATAGCCACAGAACATGAGTCCGGTGGCACCGGCAATAATGATGAGAAAGTAGAGCAGAACATAAGAGGAATTTTGAGAGCACTCCTCATCGGAAATATCCTCCTTAGTCCCGAACCGATTGATCTGATGGGACATGATGGCACGCTTGGGCTCCAGGCTGCTCCAGATATCCCAGTGGATGGAGTGGAAAGCGATGGCGGCCCGGGAGGATTTGATGCCGCCGGCCGTGGAGTCGCTGTGCCCGCCCACCATCATAAGAAGAAAGATGGGGATGAGACCAAAGGTCAGAGCTTTCAGGTCATTTCCAACGGTGGTGAGACCGGTGGTGGAAATGGTGGAGACCACGAGGAACAGGCCGCTGACCACATCCTGGTTGGCCGTAGCTGTCAGATGATGGACCATGTAGTCCGCAATGACGACCGGGGAGGCAAGAAGGATGAGGATTGTGGTGCACTCGACTTCTATGTGGCGGAAGAAGCCCCTCCATCGCCCCTTAAAGAAATACATGCTGGCCATGAAGTTTGTGGCTCCGAGGAGCATAAGCAGCATGGCAACGATATCGATGCCGATGGCACGGCCCTGGGACAGAACCTGGTGGTAGTGGGCCAGGCTGTCAGGGTGGGGTGAGAAGCCTCCGGTGGCCACGGCGGAGATGGCGTAGTTGATGGCGTCAAACCAGTCCATTCCGAGGATGACAAACGCAATGGTGCCGGTGGCAATGAAGCCCAGATAGATGAGCAGGATAGTCCGGGCGGAGTGCAGCGGGCTTGGGGTCAGCCGGTCCGTGTGCCCCTCTGCAGAGAAAATCTGCATACCATAGGCATTATTGAGGATCGTGGTAAGGACCAGAACGAGTCCAACTCCGCCAACAAGGTGGAGCAGGGAGCGGTAGAGGATGAGCATTTGGAGATGTCCGGCATGCTCATAGGGGAACAGTGTGAACCCGGTGGTCGTGAGACCGCTCATGGACTCAAAAACCGCCTGGGTGAAGTTGAATTCCCTGCTCATCAGGAAGGGGACTGCGCCCAATACCACGGCTATGATCCAGAGCTCCAGGACGATGATATACCCGTAGAATTTCCGGAGCTCCCGAACCCGGGTCCCCTGTGTCAGAAATTTGATGATGAACCCGGCAAGGATGGAGAGAACGCCGGGAAAAATAAACCAGTTGACGTTAGAGATTTCCGCATGGTAGCGGGGAGCGGCCAGCAGCAGAAGTGGGACAAGGATGATGGCCCCCATGAGAATGAGCAAATAGGCTATTGCCTTGGCCGCCGCCAAATGATCATGATATCTATTGGGCCTCTTTGTTAAGCTTCGCATGGCTTCCGGTCACCTCGAGATGGCGGCAAGCGCCGCGGACTGGCTGTCCTTGTTCGTCAGAACGAGAAGGCGGTCTCCACCGCGGATGGTGCTGTCTCCGGAGGGGATGATGAGGTCGTGTCCTTTCCGGATAATGCAGCAGATGATGGTGTTGGCGGGGAGCGGGAGATCCCGCAGCTGGCGGTTCACACACTTGAATTCGTTTTCTATCTGCACCTCGCTGATGATGATATCGTCCTCAAACGACAGCGTATTGACAAGGTTCGCAATGGTTGTTGCCTGCGTAATGTGCTGGGCTACCATGTAGGTGGAACTGATGACATTTGTGATTCCCAGTTCCTTGAACAGCGTGACGTTCTTCGGACTCATGACCGTGCAGATGACTTTCTTCACGTGGAAGCAGCGCTTGGCAAACTGGCAGATAGCAAGGTTGTCGGCGTCACTGCTGGTGAGGGCGACAAGTACGTCAAAACCCTCAATGCCGGCCTCGTCCAAAACATAGTACTTGCTGGGGTTGCCGCAGTAGACGGGGATTTTATGGAGAGAGGAGAGGCGCTCGCAGTAGTGCTTGTCCTCATTGATGACGACAAGCTTGTGCTTCTGCTTCTTCAGGTTCTGGATGAGGAAGTCCGCCTGGTCATGACCTCCGGCGATGCAGATTCTCATTCGTCCTCCTCCTCTTCGTCCTCGTCACCTTTTCCGAACATGGACTCCTCGAAAGCGGTCATGGAGAGTTTGAACGGAAAGATGCACTGGATGTTGAAGTCCTTGATGATTTTGGCCGTGGCGGTGTCGTTGAAACGGACATAGACGTTGGGAACGCCGAAAATGCGGCTGGCAATTTGGGACAGCAGACTGTTGATGTTGTCGTTGCCGGTGGCCGCCACAAAGAGGGCGGCGTCGTCAATTTCTGCATATTTCAGCGTGTCGAGGTCACAGCCGTCGGCCATGATGGGGAAACCGCCGAAGCTCTCGGGGAGCTTGTTGAAGGCGTCCTCCCGATTGTCGATGACGACGACCTGATAGCCGCGGTTGGAGAGCATGATGGCGAGCTTGCCGCCGAAGCGGCCGCAGCCCACGATAATGACGCGTTCTTTTTTGTTCAGAATCATGATGCAAAAACTCCCAATTCCTGTCCCTTGACAGGGTGGAACCGCAATTTGCAGGACAAATTGCGGTCACATGAAAGATATTGTCACGAGAGCTTGGAAAGGCTCTCCTCCAGCTTCTGGATATGGTCCTTGGCCTTCTCTGCCGAGGCGCGGTCTTTTTCAATGACGGCCTCCGGGGCTTTGGCCAGGAAACCGGGGTTGTTCAGCTTGCGCTCGAAGAACTCCAGGTCTTTCTGGGCCTTCTTGAGCTCCTTCTGGAGGCGTTTCTTCTCGGCCTCAAAGTCCACCAGCTCATTCATAGGAATATAGATTTTGGCGTCCGGGGTGACAACATTGACGGCACCCTCGGTGTCAAATTCGCCGCCGATGGTGACGTCGGAGGCAGAGGCGAGACGCTCCATGTAGACGATGCCGGAGCGGAACGTGTCCTCATACGGGGTGTCAATGAACAGAGCGGCCTTCTTGGAGGGGGCAATGTTCATTTCATTCCGGCGGTTGCGCACAGCGCGGATAGCGGTCATGACGCGCTCGAATTCCTGCTCCTCCTCTGTGAAGGAGAGGCGCTCGTCATACTCCGGATACGGGGCCAGCATGATGGTGTCGCCCTCGTGGGGGAGATGCTGCCAAATTTCCTCGGTGATGAACGGCATGAACGGGTGAAGAAGTTTCAGGATGCCATCCATGACATAGATGAGGACCTCTTTGGCGATGGCAGCCTCCTCATCCTCTTTCTGGAGGTGGATTTTGGCAATTTCAATATACCAGTCACAGAACTGTTCCCAGATGAAGTCGTAGAGCTTGGAGACGGCGACGCCGAGCTCATAGTGCTCAATATTGACGTTGACCTCTTTTGCAAGGGTGTTGAACTTCGAGAGGATCCACTTGTCCTCGGTGGTGAGTTTGTCGAGATCTGGAAGATGGGCCGGCTTCTCGGTGCCGTCCAGATTCATGAGAATGAAGCGGGAGGCGTTCCAGAGCTTGTTGGCGAAGTTCCGGGAGGCCTCGACCTTCTCCGTGGAGTAGCGCATGTCGTTGCCCGGGTGGTTGCCGGTGGCAAGCGTGAAACGCAGGGCGTCGGCGCCGTACTTGTCGATGACAAGGAGCGGGTCAATGCCGTTGCCGAGAGACTTACTCATTTTGCGGCCCTGTTCGTCCCGGACAATGCCGTGGATGAAGACCGTATGGAACGGGGCCTGTCCCATTTGCTCCTCGGAGGAGAAGATCATACGGGCGACCCAGAAGAAGATGATGTCATAGCCGGTGACGAGGACGTCGGTGGGGAAGTAGTGCTTGAGTTCCGGCGTGTCGTCCGGCCAGCCCAGCGTGGAGAACGGCCAGAGTGCGGAGGAGAACCAGGTGTCCAGTGTGTCCGGGTCCTGATGGATATGCTTGCTGTGGCAGTGGGCGCACTCGGTGGGATCCTCGCGGGACACGGTGATTTCACCGCAGTCGTCGCAGTACCAGGCCGGAATGCGGTGGCCCCACCAGAGCTGACGGGAAATGCACCAGTCACGGATGTTCTCCATCCAGTGGAAGTAGGTCTTGTCGTAGCGCTCGGGGACAAACTGGATGTCGCCGTCCTTGACAGCCTTGATGGCCGGCTCGGCCAGGGGCTTCATTTTGACAAACCACTGCTTGGAGACCCGGGGCTCCACGACGGTACCGCAGCGGTAGCAGGTGCCGACGTTATGCTTCATGGGCTCTATTTTCTCGAGATAGCCGCCAGCCTTCAGGTCTTCCACGAGGACCTTGCGGCAGGTCATGGTGTCCATGCCCTGGTACTTCTCGGGAACATTTTCATTCATATGACCGTCGTCGGTCATTACATTAATAATAGGAAGATTATGCCGGAGTCCCACCTGGAAGTCGTTGGGGTCGTGGGCCGGGGTGATCTTTACAACGCCGGTTCCGAACTCAATGTCGACATAGTCGTCGGCCACGATGGGAATCTCTTTGTCCATGATGGGGAGGATGAGGTTCTTGCCGATGATGTCCTTGTAGCGCTCATCCTTCGGGTTGACTGCCACGGCGGTGTCGCCGAACATGGTCTCGGGACGGGTGGTGGCAAGGACCAGGTAACCGGAGCCGTCGGCGAAGGGGTACTTCAAATGCCAGAAGCTGCCGTCCTTCTCCTCGTACTCGACCTCGGCGTCGGAGATGGTGGTGCGGCAGTGGGGGCACCAGTTGATGATGCGCTCACCGCGGTAGATGAGACCTTTCTCGTAGAGGTTGCAGAAGACCTCCCGGACAGCCTTGGAACAGCCCTCGTCCAGCGTGAAGCGCTCCCGCTCCCAGTCACAGGACGAGCCCATCTTCTTGAGCTGCTCGACGATGCGGCCGCCGTACTGGGCCTTCCACTCCCAGGCGCGCTCGAGGAACTTCTCCCGGCCGAGATCCTCCTTGGAGATTCCCTCTTCGCGGAGGGCCTGGACGATCTTTGCCTCGGTGGCGATGGACGCGTGGTCCGTACCGGGGACCCACAGCGTGTCATAGCCCTTCATGCGGTGGTAGCGGATGAGGATGTCCTGAAGTGTATTGTCAAGGGCGTGGCCCATGTGGAGCTGCCCGGTGATGTTTGGGGGCGGAATGACGATGGTGTAGGTTCTCTTGGACTCGTCAAGGTCAGCGTGGAAATAATTTCCCTTGAGCCAGAAGTCATAGATGCGGTCTTCAAACTCGGAGGGGTCGTATCTGGTGGCAAGGTCGTTCGACATGCGTTTTCCTCCTAATACTAATAAACAAGTAGCAATATTATACATTTGAGTATACGGGTTTGCAAGATGCCGGAGCGGTTGACATCGGATTTTCCTTACCCTATAATTCATACCATGTATGACCGAAAATCAGTGGAAAGCGGTGGGTTCATGAAGCTTCGAGACGTGCTGCAGGGACTGACATGCACGGCGCTTGCTGAAAGCGCAGCAGGACAGGATGCGGAAATTGCCGACATCGTCTATGACTCCCGGAAAGCCGGGCCGGACAACCTGTTTGTCTGCATGGTGGGCGCCGAGACCGACGGCCACAAGTACGCGGGCAAGGCCTATGAGCAGGGCTGCCGGAACTTTGTCATCCAGGCGGACCGGCGGGAGGCCGCAGGGCTGCCGGAGGACGGCAGCGCCAACATCATTGCGGCGGAAGACACCCGGGCTGCTCTGGCAGTGCTGTCGGACAATTACTTTGGCCACCCCTCGGGTGACGTCAAGGTGGTCGGCATTACCGGCACAAAGGGCAAGACATCCACAACTTACATTATTAAGTCGGTGCTGGAGAGCGCCGGCATAAAGGTGGGTCTCATCGGCACGGCAGGTGCGGAATGGTGTGGCAAGAAGGCCGCCACTGTCAACACGACGCCGGAGTCCTACGAGCTGCAGAAACTGCTGCGGCAGATGGCGGACGACGGCGTAGAGGTGTGTGCCATGGAGGTCTCCTCGCTGGGAGTCAAGTGGCATCGCACAGACTGCACGGACTTCTTCTGCGGTGTGTTCACCAATATATCGCCGGACCATATCGGCGGCCACGAGCACAAGACTTTTGAGGAATATTATAGCTTCAAGAAGGCGTTCTTCAGTCTCTGCCAGCAGGCAGCGGCCTGTATTGATGACCCTGCATCGCCCGACATGCTGGAAAAGGTGCCGGGGCGCAAAATCTTCTATGGACACGGAGAGGGTGCGGAGTTCCGCGCGGACAACGAGGTGCCGACCCGCTACGACGGCTTCATGGGAATCCGCTTTGACCTGCATTACGGCGAAGGGGAGACCCTGACCATGGACCTCAGCACGCCCGGCGACTTCTCGGTGGAGAATGCGCTGGCTGCCATCTCGGTCTGCAGCTTCCTCGGCATTGGACCGGAGCAGCTGTTGGACGGCATGAAACAGGTCCGCATCCCCGGACGGGCCCAGGTGGTCTACATGGGGGACGACTTCGGCATCCTTATTGACTACGCCCACAACGGTCTGAGCCTCACCAGCATCATTGAGACGGTGAAGGCCTATGAGCCGAAACGCATCATCACGCTGTTCGGCTCCGTGGGAGACCGTGCCCAGCTGCGCCGGGACGAGCTCGGCAGTGTCAGCGGCGAAATGGCGGACTTCACGGTCATTACCACCGACGACCCCGGCTTTGAGGACCCGGAGCACATTGCCGCGGACATTGCCCGGGCTGTCGAGAAAAAGGGCGGCAAGTACAAGATCATCGTGGATCGCACCGAGGCCGTGAAATGGGCGGTATCGCAGCTCCAAGAGGGCGACATCCTGCTCTGCTGCGGCAAGGGCCACGAGAAATATATGAAAGTATGCGGTAAGAAAGAGCCGTTCGACGAGGAGGCCGCCATTGTGGAGGCCCTTCAGACGCGCGGCATCCAGATATGATGGGGGGACAATCCATGTATACGTTTCGACCGGAGACCGACTTTGCGGCCTTTGACAAGTTTGTGGAGGAGCATCACGGACAGTATCAGCAGTGCTCCCTCTGGCCGCAGGTGAAGACCGGATGGAGTTCCCACCTCTACAGCGGCTTTGACGCCGAGGACACCCGGGTGCTCACCTGCCTTGTCCTGGAGCGCAAGCTCCCGGCGGCCGGAAAGCTCTGGTACATTCCCTATGGCACGGTATCGGACTATACGAATGAGCTGCTCCAGAAAGAGTTTGCCGACTTCATGAAGGGTGAAATGAAGAAGGCCGGTGCCTTCGTCACCATCATTGACCCGCCGGTGGTCCTGCGCATTGACGGCGAGGAGCAGGAGGAGGGCCATGCGGCCCACAAACTGCTGACCGACATTGGGTATGAGCTCAATACCGACCTGGACTCCTACACCTACAAGCACCCGGTCCAGACGCTTATCCCGCTGAAAGATGAGAACGGCGACATGATCCCGGCCAAGAAACTTCTCAAGAAGTGTGAGAAAGGCGTCCGCTACTCCGTCCGCGTCGGCGACGGCCGCGGCCTCACCTCCAAGCGCTACACTTGGGACGACATCCAGAAGCAGCCGGAAATCCTCGACTACTTCATCTCCTGCATGAACGACACGTCGGAGCGCCAGAGCTTCACCCACAGGGACAAGGAGTATCTGACCACGCTCATCTCGGTTCTGAAGGACTATACGGACATCACCATCGTCTACTACGACAAGGGCAAGGACACGAAGCTCCAGAACGAGCGCCTTGCGGAGCGGGCGAAGAAGGTCGAGGCCCTGAAGACGGCCCCGGAGAAGAAAATCAAGGGCCTGAAGAACGACATTGAGGTCATTGACAATAATACGAAGAACTACGAGAAGCGCATGGAGGAGACGGCGGACTACGGCCCGGACGAGGTCATCCCCGTGGGCGGCGGTCTCACCATCCGCTACGGCGGCTTTGGCTCCTGCGTCTTCGGCGGATCCCGGAACATCGTCCGGAACCAGACCCGCTCGTCCCACTACTTAAACTATCTCCGCCTCTGCGAGAGCATTGACGAGGGCATGGACTACCACGACCTCGGCTACATCCTCTGCGACAACCCGAAGGAGCCCGGCCCTGACGGCGTCCTCGGCAAGTGCGAGCCACGGAAAAACTTCGAGGGCATCAACTCGTTCAAGCTGAGCTTCGGCGCCCATTACACCGAGTTCATCGGCGAGTACATGCTGGTGGGCAGCCGCTTCCGGTACTGGATCTACAAGCATCTCATGCCCCTTGCCAAAAAGATCAAGATGCGTACCATCTTCTTCTTCAAACGGGGGAAAAACGATTGAGGACGTTACACTACATCGTCCCCGTTGAATATGAAGGTTCTAAAGTCCTGCACTTCCTGAAGAGGGAGGCAGGACTTTCCACTCGGGCCATCCGGAACCTGAAATTCCACGAGGACGGCATCCTGGTCAACGGCATCCCGACCCGCACTATTGACCCTCTCCACGTGGGCGATTCACTCATCGTCAACCTCCCCTCCGACGGTCCTGCCCAGCCACCCCACCCGTTTTCCCCATCGGAGCCGGTTCCGGAACCGGTCATCCTCTATGAGGATGAGGACGTGGTGGCGGTAAATAAACCGGCTGGCCTCGCCGTGCACCAGTCCCATAGCCATCAGGGGGACACGCTGGCGGACTGGCTGCTGTCCCACTATGCGGAGGATGGCAGTACGACGGTTTTCCGTGCCGTCGGCCGGCTGGATAAGCAGACGTCGGGCGTGGTGGTGTGCGCGCGGAACAAGTTTGCTGCATCGCCCCTGCAGGGGAATGTCCATAAGACCTACTATGCGCTGGTGAACGGTGTGTATGTGGGCAGCGGCACCATTGACGAGCCAATCTACCGGCCGGATCCGGGCAAGACGACCCGATCCGTGGACCCGCGCGGCGTCCCGGCGGTCACCCATTGGCGGGCTCTGAAGACCGGGAATGGCATAAGCTTTCTCGAGGTGACGCTGGAAACTGGCCGCACGCACCAGATCCGGGTCCACTTTGCCTCCAAGGGTACGCCGCTGTTGGGGGATACCATGTATTGCGCGCCGGAGCGGGAGGACATTCGTCGGGCCGCGCTGCACTGCGGGAAGGCGGAGTTTCGGCAGCCGTTTACTGGAGCGGAGGTTCTCGTGCATGCGGGGCTGCCGGAGGATATGAGGGGAATCTTATTGAAAATTTAGTGTTTTTGTGTTGCGGGGCCAAAATCTTATACAGAAGCAGAGAAAAATGAGTGTCTTGTATGAGATTATTTGTTCGGTTTCTTGTACAAAATCCCGAATAGGGAATGCAGTGTATAACTCGCCCAAATGCCCGCTAGAATTGCCGATAGAATACGAAATAAGTCCCCGCTGCGTATCCCTACATCTTGTGTCCGTGCCCGAGCCCGGCTTGATAATTGTCAATTTCTTGTAGATTTGTTCGAAAGGCGGGGCAATTCTTTGGTAGATATGAAAAAACCGTGAATTCCGCTTTAATTTATTATTTAGGAATGGTATAATACGAAAGAGTTTCAGGGGGTATGTTATGCTCTCTGACATCTTTTTGCACTTTGACTTCTATCTTTTTATTTTTTATACCTCTATTTTTCCATATTTCCATTTACCTGGGGAGTGAAACTATTGGATAAATTTGTGATCAACGGCGGTCATAAACTCTACGGCGAGGTCAACATCAGCGGGGCAAAGAACTCCGTTGTCGCCATCCTTCCGGCCACTCTTCTTGCAGAGGGCCCCTGCAGAATCGAAAATATCCCGGACATCTCCGACGTCCGTTACATGCTGAAAATGCTCTCGGCCATGGGAGCGAAGATCACCATGGTCAACCCGAACACCTTTGACATTGACACATCGTATTTAAGTTCTCATACCGTACCGTATGAGCTCACCAAACATCTCCGCGCATCCTATTATCTGCTTGGAGCTCTGCTTGGCAGAGACGCCAAGGCGCGGGTCGCCATGCCGGGCGGCTGCAACTTCGGCGGCGTCCGTCCCATCGACCAGCACCTGAAGGGCTTTGAGGCCCTCGGTGCCACGGTCGACATGGAGGAGAACGCCATTGTCCACGCCGAGGCGGACTCCCTTACCGGCAACTCCATCTACATGGATGTTGTCTCGGTCGGTGCCACCATGAATGTCATGCTGGCCGCTGTCAAGGCGAGAGGCCTGACCGTCATTGAGAATGCGGCCAAGGAGCCCCACATTGTCGACCTGGCAAACTTCCTGAACTCCATGGGCGCCGACGTCCGCGGAGCCGGAACCGACGTCATCAAGATCCGCGGCGTCAGCAAAATGCACGGCGCCGAGTACAGCGTCATCCCGGACCAGATCGAGGCCGGCACCTACATGGCTGCCGTCGCCGCCTGCGGGGGAGATGTCCTCATCAAAAATGTGGTCCCAAAGCATCTCGAGGCCATCAGTGCCAAGCTCATTGAGTGCGGCGCCGAGGTCATTGAGGGAGACGACACCGTTCGTGTCATATCCAATGCGGACGACCTCCAGCACTGCAACATTAAGACCATGCCCCATCCGGGCTACCCCACTGACATGCAGCCGCAAATGGCCACGGTTCTGACTCTGGCCCACGGCACCAGCATCGTCTCCGAGGGCGTATGGGACAACCGCTTCAAATATGTGGATCAGCTGGTCCGCATGGGCGCCAACATTGAGGTGAACGGCAAAATTGCCATCATCCAGGGCGTCGACCACTTGAATGGCTGCTCGGTCAAGGCGGACGACCTCCGCGCCGGCGCCGCCATGATCATTGCCGGGCTTGCCGCCCGCGGCACCACCGAAATAGAAAATGTCATCTTCATTGACCGCGGCTATGAGAACGTGGTCGAGAAATTCAACGCACTTGGCGCCGATATGGTCCGCGTCCCCGACGAGGGCGACCAGCCCGGCCGTATGAAATCCGCCGGCTGAGGCGAAATAATTGTTACGAAACGGGATGCTTTGTTCCAAGCATCCCTTTTATTCTATCTGGAAGGAGCACCGCATTTGTTTAAGTTCTGCACCCTGTATTCCGGCAGCAGCGGAAACGCCACCTACATTGGGACAGAAAAAGAGGGCATCCTTGTGGATATTGGCAAGAACGCCAAACAGACCACGCTGGCCCTCTCGGAACTCGGCATTGAACCCTCCGCTGTCAAGGCGCTGTTTGTGACCCATGAGCACTCGGACCATATCAGCGGGCTCCGGGTCTTCTGCAACCGCCACCATGTTCCAGTCTACTCCGCACTTGGCACTCTGCAGGCACTGGAGGATAAGGGGTGTCTCCGGGGCGATTTTCCGGTCTTTCAAATGCAGGACTACGCCGACATCGGCGACTTCCATATCCAGTGCTTCCACACGTCTCACGATGCGGCAGAGCCCATGGGCTACACCGTAGCGCTTCCAAACGGAAAACGTGTCACGGTCTCCACGGACCTCGGCGTTGTGACGGAGGAAGTGCGCTCGGCTATTCTCGGGAGCAACACGATCCTTCTCGAGTCCAACCATGATATGAATATGCTGTATAACGGCCCGTATCCGTATCCGCTCAAGAGGCGAATCGCCAGCCGAATTGGACATTTGAACAATGACGACGCGGCTACAATGTCCGCAGAACTCTTTGAGAACGGGACCCGGGCCATTATCCTCGGCCACCTGAGTGACAAGAACAACATCCCGGAACTGGCCTTCCAGACGACGGCGTCCTCGCTGCAGCAGTGCGGCGCAGAGGTCCAGGGGGACATCCGGCTCTCCGTCGCCCCCCGCAACAGCGTCTCCGCCGTGGAGGTCCTCTGATGCTGAATGTCACCATTCTCTGTCTCGGTAAGCTCAAGGAGCCCTGGCTCCGCAGCGCCGTGGCGGAATACGCGAAACGATTGACCCCATTTTGCAAATTGACTATAATAGAAAAAACTCCCGTCCGACTGCCATCGGAGCCGTCTGAGGCGCAAATTGCGGCGGCTCTCCGGGAAGAGGCGGAAGTCATCCTGCGGGACATTCCGGCAGGCGCCTATGTCTATGCCATGTGCATTGAGGGCAACCAGCGCAGCTCGGAGGAATTTTCCCGGGAACTCTCTCAGCTCGGCGTGAACGGCGAGAGCCACATCGTCTTCCTCATCGGCAGCTCCTACGGACTGGCCGACGAGGTCAAACGGCGCGCCAACGCAAAACTTTCCATGTCTGAAATGACGTTTCCGCACCAGCTTGCGCGGGTCATGCTCTTAGAGCAGCTCTACCGCGCCTTCATGATCGACCGGGGCGGAAAATACCACAAATGATTCTGGAGGTTACAGACCATATGGCGAACAGAAGAAGAGGCGGACGCAGATACTCCGATGGGGACTACGGCGCCGAGTATCGTGATCGCTACATGAAGGATAACGACTATAACGTGGACGAGTCGTTCTATAACCAGGATGGCGGTTATCAGGATAGCGGCTATCAGGACGGCTACCAGGACGGCGGCTATCAGGATGATGGCTATCAGGGCGGTTATCAGGATGGTTACCAGGATGGTGGCTATCAGGATGACGGCTACCAGGGCGGCTATCAGGATGATGGTTATCAGGACGGCGGCTATCAGTATGACGACCAGTATGGTTACTATGATGACTCCGTAAACGGTGCCAACGGCGGCCGGGGTGGTCGCGGTAATGGCGGCGGAAATAAGAAGCTGCTCATTGCCCTCATCTGCATTATTGCTGCCCTTGTTATTGCCCTTGTTGCCATCCTTGTCACCAATGCCAAGAGAAATGCAGAAGGGGAGCAGGTGGACGGCAGTTCCATGATCTCCGGAGACGACTTCGGCGACAACGACATTGCCGGTGATGAGTACACGCTGTCCCCGAATATGACGACCCAGTACCATGCCACCCAGGCGGCTACGGCGGCTCCGGCCACTACGAAGAAGAAGTCGGAGAGCATTTGGGATCGGCTGCGCAATGATAATGCGAAGAAGACGACGGCTCGGCGTGCAACGACCCGTGCATCGTCCCGCAGGACAACGGCTCGAGGGACGACGGCGCGCAGGACCACGGCAAGACGCACTACTGCACCGCCGAGGCAGAGCTCCACGCACTCGCAGAGGGCATCCCGCACCACAGCGGTGGCCAACCAGCGGCACAACTCCAATAATCCGGTCTACCGGGAGAATGCGGAGCACAATGCGAATGGTGCGTCGAGATAAATGGAATCATGATTTTGAGAGGCTGTACGGGAGTGCGGCCTCTTTTTTCTTTTTATGAGATAATTTCAAGCTCGGATTTTACGACGGCGGTGCCCAATTACCACCGCATACCCCAAAAATTTGAAAAAGGTGGTAAAACGGTACCCTATCTGGTCGAAATAATATTACAGTAAATTATAAAGTGTAATATAAATATCTGTTTCAGGACAATCCCTTTTGCCTTGAGAGGGAAAAATAAACCGAATAGAGTTTTAAATTACCAACTTCCAGCCCAAATTGGGACAAAGGTAGGTATTATAGAGGGAAAATACCTATAGGGGGTATTCGAACCTACCGATCGGAATAAAGAGGGCTGTTTTGCAGTTGACTCCCGGGCGATGCACGTTCCACCCTGGAAATAAACTGTTTCCACCCAGAAACGAACGGTGTTAATTTTTTCACAGATACTGCGGTATGATAGTAATTGATGAATATTGACAAAATCCTAACAGCGAAAGGGAGATTTATCATGAAATACCGCAAACTGTTCGAGCCCTGGACCATTGGAAATGTAACGGTCAAGAACCGCTTTGCCATGGCCCCCATGGGACCGCTTGGCCTGTCCGACTCTGAGGGCGGATGGAATCAGCGCGGAATAGACTACTACACACGGCGTGCTGCCGGCGGTACCGGCCTCATCATCACCGGCGTAACATTCTCCGACTGTGAGGTGGAAATGCAGTCCATGCCGAACTGCCCTAATAGCACCTATAACCCAGTCCACTTCGTACGAACCAGCCGTGAGATGACTGAGCGTGTCCATGCCTATGGAGCAAAAATTTTCCTCCAGATGAGCGGCGGCTTCGGACGCGTCACCATTCCGACAAACCTCGGCGAATTCCCGCCGGTCTCCGCCTCGGCTGTTCCGCATAGATGGCTGGACAAGACATGTCGGGAACTCACAAAGGATGAAATCCACAGCATTGTCAAGAGCTTTGGAAAAGGCGCTTTCAATGCGAAACGTGCCGGGTTTGATGGCATTGAGATCCACGCGGTCCACGAGGGCTATCTCATTGACCAGTTTGCTATGTCCTTTATCAATCACCGAACGGACGAGTACGGCGGAAGTCTGGAGAACCGGCTCCGCTTCGCGAAGGAGATACGCGAGGAGATTGCAAAGACCTGCGGGAAAGATTTCCCGGTCGCGCTTCGCTTCTCCACGAAATCCATGATGAAGGACTTCCGGGAAGGTGCTCTCCCCGGAGAGGAATTCGAGGAGAAAGGCCGTGACACGGACGAAGGCGTAGAGGCCGCTAAGCTTTTGGTCTCCTACGGTTATGATGCCCTGGATGTGGATGCCGGCTGCTACGATGCCTGGTGGTGGAATCACCCGCCGATGTATATGGAAAAGGCTCCCTATAAAAAGTATGCCAAGGCTGTAAAAGACGTTGTCAACGTTCCTGTACTTATGGCCGGCCGCATGGATAACCCTGACACCGCTCTGGAATGTGTGGAGAATGGCATCTGCGACGTCGTTTCTATGGGTCGCCCGCTGCTTGCAGATCCGGATTATGTAAATAAGCTTCGTGCAAACCATTATGATCAGGTCCGTCCCTGCATCTCCTGCCAGGAGGGCTGCATGGGAAGAATCCAGAACTATTCTATGATCAACTGTGCCGTCAACCCTCAGACCGGAAAAGAGCGCTCCAACGCCTATGGTCCTGTCCTTCAAAAGAAGAAGGTCCTTGTTGTCGGCGGCGGTGTTGCCGGCTGTGAGGCCGCCCGTGTTCTTGCCATCCGCGGTCATGAGCCGGTTCTCTTCGAGAAGAGCGACAAGCTCGGTGGCAACCTGATTCCCGGAGGCGCACCTTCTTTCAAGGAGGATGATATTGCTCTGGCTGAGTGGTATGGACGAGAGCTGAATCGCCTGGGTGTTGAAGTCCATATGAATTCCGAAGTGACCAAGGACTATGTCATTGCCTCTGACTTTGACACCGTCATCGTTGCGACTGGTTCCACCCCGAAGATGTTCTCCCTTGGCGATGATACCAAGGTCTACAACGCTGCAGAAGTGCTTGTAGGGGAGAAGGACCCGGGTGACAACCCGGTGGTCATCGGCGGCGGACTTGTCGGCTGTGAGCTTGCTCTGGACATGGCGAAGAAGGGCAAAAATGTCACCATCGTTGAGGCTCTGGACAAGATCATGGCTGTCAACGGGCCCCTCTGCAGCGCGAACAAGGATATGCTCGAGGCACTGCTCCCGTACAACCATGTCAATATCATCTGCGGTGCCAAGGTCACCGGATATGCGGATGGCAAACTCTCCATGTCCACCAAGGACGGCGACAAGGATCTGGATGCCTCCAGCGTAATCCTCTCTGTCGGCTACAAGTCTGAGAATTCTCTCTACAAGGAACTGGAGTTTGAGGTTCCGGAGCTGTATCTCCTGGGCGATGCACGCCACGTCTCGAATATCATGTATGCCATTTGGGACGCCTTTGAGGTCGCAAACCATATCTGAGGAACAGGGGAGAGAAAAGATGAAAATAAAACATGAGGAATTCACCTGTGAGCGGGAGGGGCTTCGCATCCGCGGAAGCCTGTTCCGCCCGGAGGGAAAAGAAAACCTTCCCATTATTGTGGTGAGCCATGAGTTTATGCTGAACCGACTCTCCACTCTGGGATATGCCAGAAAATTTGCGAAGATGGGTTATGCCGCCTTTTGCTACGATTTCAACGGCGGTGGCACCATCAGCCAGAGCCAGGGAAAGACATGGGACATGTCGGTCATGACAGAGAAAAAGGATCTCTATGCTGTCATTGCCTTTGCGAAAAAACAGCCGTTTGTCGACCCGGAACATTTGACACTGATGGGGTGCAGCCAGGGCGGATTTGTCTCTGCCCTTACGGCTGCAGAACTGGGCTATCCGGCGGTGGAAAATCTGATCTTGTTCTATCCTGCCCTGTCCATTCCGGATGATGCCCGGAAAGGGCATATGATTCTCGCCCATTTCAATCCGAAGAATGTGCCGAAAATATTGTTCTGCGGTCCCATTATTCTTGGCAGGCAGTATGTGACGGATGTTCTGGATCTGGATCCCTTCTCAATGATCAATCGCTATTCCGGTCCTGTTCTTCTGGTGCATGGCGATGCAGATCACATTGTGGACTATAAGTATGCGGTCAAGGCCAATGAAACCTATTCCGCAGCAGGGACTCCAATCAAATTTGTCACCATCCATCATGGAGGGCACATCTTCCCGGTTCCACACCACAAGAGGATGGCGTGGAATGAGGCGGAAAAATTTGCCAGCCGGTGATTCCGACAGAGGAGAAAATATGAAATTTTTGAAGACTCAGACTACGACTTTTGAAGTGGAACGCGGCGGCCAGACCATTTGCGGGTTTGAATGCCGCCCTGTGGGAAAAACGAATCTTCCGATCATTATTGTGAGCCATGGCTTTATGGCAAACTTCCTGACAACCATTTTCTATGCTGAGGCCTTTGCACGGCTTGGATTCTGTGCCTATAGCTTTGATTTTATTGGAGGCGGATTTGCCATTCGCAGTGACGGTAAGCTGAAGGACATGACGATTCTCTCCGAAAAAGAGGACTTAAAACAGGTCATTGCCTACGCAACGAGCCGTTCCTACAATAATCCGGACAATCTGAATCTGATGGGCTGCAGTCAAGGTGGCTTGGTCTCTGCGCTGACAGCGGCAGAACTGGGGAAAGATGTCATAAAAAAGCTGATACTTTTCTATCCGGCTCTCTGTGTCCAGGATGATGCCTGGAGCGGAAAGATGATTTTCTTCAAATTTGATCCGAAGAAAGTCCCTGAGAAAGTCGGACTTGGCTTTATGACTGTTGGAGGCAACTATATCAAATGTGCGCAGAATCTGGATGTCTATTCGGAAATTGCTAAATATACAGGCAAGGTGTACATCGCCCATGGAACAAAGGATTCCATTGTTGACTACCAATATGGTGTGAAGGCATATGAGACCTACAAGGCCGCAGGTGCTGATGTGGCATTTATGTGCATTCCCAACGCACCTCATATGTTCCTCGGTCCACCAGAGTGGGATGCTTTCTTTGGAGCAAAGGAATTCTTGCTGAAGGACAAAAAGCTCATTCTGGATGTGGATGTGACCTTGACAGGCGTGAAGGCCAAATTTCTCTCCGGACTGATAAATGTTCTGGATATGCCATTCGATGGTGAGTCAGAGACATCCTTTTTTAAGGGAGAGGTGTTGCCTGGGGCAAAGGATCACCAGAAGTATCTCGGGTTTATTCCCTATAATATGTGTGCAGACTACACGCTGAGCGGGAAAGACAGTTCCGGGGAGGAATGTCAGATCCATGTTGTGAACCGATTCAATCTGTTCAAAGATTTGAAATGGCATCCGGAGGTCAACACGGACAGTCGGGAACTGGACTTTATAAACCATGCAGATTGTGATGCCCTGTTTGGTTTCAAGCCGCCTTTTAAGGGCCCGCGCATCCGGATTTTTGCAAAGACTTCATGATGGTGTGATAGAAGAATTGAAGGCAGATGCGCCCTGAATGGGTGCATCTGCTGCTTTATGTTATACTAAAGTTGATTTTAGAAGGGAGGCGCAACTCCTAATGGATATCAAAACGCTAAAGTATTTCCAGAAAGTATACGAGTGCCGCAGCCTGCATACCGCGTCCAAAGCACTCTATATTTCTCCCCAGGGCCTGGGAAAAATCATCCATCGCCTCGAGGAAGAGGTGGGGAGCACTCTTTTCCTGCGTTCTCCATCCGGTCTGGTCCCAACGGAGAGTGGGGAAATCCTATACCGCCGTTCCCGTGAAATCACGGGGCAGCTGGAGCGGATGATGGAGGAAATCGAATATGTCGACACGGTCAGCAAGCGTCTCCGTCTCGGATTCGCCACCGGTGTCCTGCGAGTCATCTCTGTCACTTTGATTGCCAATTTTATCAAAGCCCACAAGGAATTGTCTGGCGACTGGATTGAATCGGGAAATGATACTGTGATAAACCAGGTTGCCGCGGGTAAGCTGGACTATGGCTTTGTGATCGGCAAGCCGGAGAACCCTGAGCTGGAGACAAAGCTGCTTTTCCATCAGCCCCTCGCCATTTATGTTCCCAAAGGACATCCTCTGGAATATAAAGAGGCGGTCACTTTTTCGGACCTCCAGGGCGAGCCATTTCTCACCATGAATGAACATTACCACATCTTTGATATGGTCCAGGAGGGTTGCCGTGCCGCCGGCTTTGAACCGGATATCCGCGCCAGGGTCGTGGAGGGACAGACGTTGATCACCCTGGTAGAGGCCGGGCAGGGGGTAGCCTTTCTGCCACAGTTTTTGGAAGGCCTTCCGGAGTCTGTCTGTGCTGTGTCCTTTGACCCGGATGTCACGTGGGATATTTGGGGAATTCAACGCGCAGACAGTGAGGATCAGGAACTGTTTGAAAAGTTGGAACGGTATATTGTTCGGCATTTGAGTGTTCGGTAAGCGTAGGCTAAGGGTCAGGACGAAATCTTTCGTAGTCCTGGCCCCTTCCCTTTGCTGCATCTCCAATTTTTGGGCGATGCAGCAAAATTATTTTTTTCATCTTGCTGCAATCCAAATTTTTGCAAATTGCAGCAAAAAAATTATGATACACCGTGTTCAAATCCAACGATATTGCTTACTGCATTTGGGAAAAATGGGTAATGCAGCGAAGGTAGAGGGCTGAATCGCCCAAATTCTTTTGCTGCATTGGAGCTTTTTATGAAATGCAGTAATTGTTAAAAATAAAATGGTAGATTGTAGAATCAACTTGAACAACTAAATAAAAAGAAGATCCATAGATCATCCTTTTGGTAGAATTAAGTTACCACAACCAAAAACGCCAGGAGGAATCACTATGGATCACTGCTATTC
>Ga0256406_1002238_pt1 | contig 28111 bp, 22 predicted proteins | sample RumenRJG_03DNA_FD_185986 | JGI IMG/M metagenome (GOLD analysis project Ga0256406, IMG submission 185986) | Bovine rumen microbial communities from Lethbridge, Alberta, Canada - RJG_03 | ecosystem: Host-associated > Mammals > Digestive system > Stomach > Rumen | place: Canada: Alberta | collected... | reverse complement strand
TGCGGGTTCAGTCCAAGTCGGGTCGATATTCTTGAGGCCGGCCTTGCCACCGCAACCAATGAGGGAGAGGGAAGCTGCGCAGAGGAGAAGCGCTGCAAATTTTTTCATGATAAAGTCCTCCTAATGGGGATTTTTTTAGAAAACGACATTGTTTTCTTGACGGCACAAGGTAGAAAAAATTTGTTTTAAAAACGGAACCTTTGTGCGCATAACGGACCCTTTGTTTGCAAAGTTTACGATTTTGTGAAATAAATATGAAGCAAAACATAACTCTGGGAGAGCGGAGATTTGGTTCTGTTTTGACAGCAGAATGTTAATGAAAATTATCCTTTGAGTTTCTATATTTTGTGCCGAAAAACAAAAAGGAGCTTTCAATGAAAAAGTTTACTGCACTGCTTGCGGCTTTTGCCTGCGCCGCCGTTCTTTCGGCCTGCAACGAGAAGAAGTCCGAAAACACTTCGACTGCCGATGAATCCCTGAACAAGGTGAAGGCTGCGGGCGAGTTCGTGCTCGGCCTCGACGACTCCTTCCCGCCGATGGGTTTCCGCGACAAGGATAACAACATCGTTGGTTTTGACATTGACCTTGCGACCGAAGTCTGCGCTCGCCTGGGTCTTAAGCTCAAGACGCAGCCGATTTCCTGGGACGCCAAGGAACAGGAACTGAATACCGGCAAGATCGACTGCATCTGGAACGGCTTGAGTGTCGATAGCGCCCGCGCCGCCGCGATGAACTTGAGCGACCCGTACCTCAAGAACCGTATGATTTTCACCGTGAAGGACAAGTCTCTTTCGAACCTCGAATCGCTTAAGGGCAAGAAGATTGCCGTGCAGAATGGTTCCACCGCCCAGAAGCAGCTCGATGCTTCTGACGTGGGTAAGGCTGCCAAGGAAATTGTTCCGTTCGACGACAACCAGACGGCCCTGATGGACTTGGATAAGGGCGGTGTCGATGCTGTGTTCCTCGACGAAATTGTCGCCAAGTACTGGATCGTGACGAACGCCAAGGATTATGTTGTTCTTGAAGACGGCCTTTCGGACGAAGTCTACGCCATCGGTTTCCGCAAGAAGGACCAGGCGCTCCGCGATGCCGTGAACTCTACCTTGTCTGCGATGAAGGCTGACGGCAAGTTCGACGAAATTTCTGCCAAGTGGTTCGGCAAATAGGTGTGAGGTCGCTCCCTGCGGGAGCTTTGAGGTATGAGCTCGGCGCAGTGCGCCTCTGAGGTTATTCATGTCGGAATTGTCAACGCTTTTGCCTATCCTTTGGGGCGGTTTCTGCACGACGCTCGCTATATTCGGGCTGACGCTTCTTTTCTCGATTCCGCTTGGGCTCCTGATAGCGGTACTCAAGATGAGCAAGTGGCGCGTGGTGCGTTACCCGGTGTCGTTCTATATTTCGGTGATGCGCGGAACGCCGCTCCTGCTGCAGATCGTGGCGATTTATTTTGGCTCTTACTACTTGAGCGAATATTCGGGACTCGGCATTTCGTTTGACCGTTTCCCGGCGGTCATTGTCGCATTCTCGATAAACTATGCGGCGTACTTTGCCGAAATTTTCCGCGGCGGGATTCAGGCGATTCCGAAGGGACAGTACGAAGCGGCCTATATGCTGGGCATGACTCGTACGCAGACTTTCTTTCGCATCATCTTGCCGCAGGTGGTAAAGCGCGTGGTACCCGCGAGCGCAAACGAGGTGATTACTCTGGTGAAGGATACTTCGCTTGCTCAGGTGATTGCGGTGACGGAACTTTTTGCTCTCGCCAAGAAACAGCAGGCGGCATACGCCAGCATTTATCCGCTGTTTGTGGCGGGCGTGTTCTACTATGTGGCGAACCTTTTGTTGAGCGTCGTTTTCGCTTATCTGGAACGCAAGCTCGACTATTATAAGTGAGGCGTGGAATGGAAAATTTGAATGAAACTGCGCCGATTCTGAAGGTGGAACATGTCAAGAAGTCCTTTGGCAATTTGGATGTGCTCAAGGATATTTCGTTTGAACTGAAGGCGGGCGAGGTGCTCTCGATTATCGGCCCGAGTGGCTCTGGCAAGAGTACCTTGTTGCGCTGCATTACCCAGCTTGAAACGGTGGACAATGGCCTGGTTCAGGTGAACGGCAAGAACATGGTGCAGCCGGGCGACAAGGGTGCTCCGGTGTATGCGCCGGCGAAGGTGCTGCGTGATATTCGCCTTTCGACGGGACTCGTGTTCCAGAACTTCAACTTGTTCCCGCACCTGACGGTGCTCCAGAACCTTTGCATAGCTCCGGTGCGTGTGTTGGGTGTTTCTCGCGAAGAAGCCCGTAAAACGGGTGCTGCGTTGCTCAAGCGTATGGGCCTCGATGGCAAGGAAAAGGCTTATCCCTGCGAACTCAGTGGCGGCCAGCAGCAGCGTGTGTCGATCGCTCGCGCCCTGGCGATGCATCCGAAGATTCTGTTCTTTGACGAACCGACTTCTGCGCTGGACCCGGAACTCACCGGCGAAGTGCTCAAGATTATCAAGAAGCTCGCCGAAGATAAGATGACGATGGTCATTGTGACGCACGAGATGGCGTTTGCCCGCGATGTGGCGGACAAGGTCATCTTTATGGACGGCGGTGTCATCGTGGAACAGGGTTCCCCTGACTACGTATTCAACCAGTCGGGTAACGAACGCCTGTCGTCGTTCCTCTCGCGATTCACGAAAGCCTAAAATCCGCGACATTATAAGAAAAAAGTCCTCGCAAAAGCGAGGACTTTTTAATTCCAAAGAATTCGAAGACGAAGTCTTACTTCACCTTGAGGGCGCCGCGTTCAAGCTTAATCGTGAAGTTGGTCACGTCGCAAACTTCGCTCGGACCCCAGTACTGGATCGGACCCGGATAGGTGTAGGATTCAGTCTTGGCCCAAACTTCGCGGTTCTTGGCGAAGAACTTGAACGGAGCACCGTCGAGTTCAACGAGAGCCTTCTGGATCACCGGCTTGTCGGCACCGTGACGACGTTCGATGTTCATCATCATGGTGATAGGAATGCCACCGGCAGTCCACTTTTCGATACCCTTGGTCAGGTCACGCACAGAGCTCATGTAGCCGTTCATCTTGTTGAAGGCGAGCACAGAAGCGGTGTAACCGAGGCTGTAGCAGTAGTCAGCGTCGAAGTTCGACGGAGCGGCGCAACGGCCTTCGTAACCGAAGAAGTGGTTGAGAGCGCTGAACTTGCCCTTGAAGTTCTTGCGGCTCTTGAGTTCCTTCTTGACCATCTCGATGACGAGCTTTTCGGTTTCGATAAGGGAAACCTGCACGTTGCCGTGGCTGTCGCGGTCGAGCATCAGCTGGCCCTGAGTGGTGGAGGGGAGGCTCTTGAGGACTTCAGCAGAAGCCTTAGAGATCCAGTTGCAGAGCTTTTCAACCTTAGCGGCGGTGTCGAGGCCTTCGACTTCCTTTTCGTGGTGAGCGAGGGCTTCAGAGAGTTCAGAAATGAGCACGCCAACATCCGGGATGAATTCGAGGAGGCCTTCCGGAATCAGGCAGACGCCGAAGTTCTTGCCGTCAGCAGCACGGGCAGCGACGATGTCTGCAACGTACTTGATGACCTGCTTCAGCTTCATCTTCTTGGCCTTGACTTCTTCAGAGATCAAGCAGATGTTCGGGTGGGTCTGGAGAGCTGCTTCGAGAGCGATGTGAGAAGCGCTACGGCCCATGAGCTTGATGAAGTGCCAGTACTTCTGAGCGGAGTTGGCATCGCGCATGATGTTGCCGATGAGTTCGGAGTAGGTCTTGACGGCGGTGTCGAAACCGAAGGAGGTTTCGATGTATTCGTTCTTGAGGTCGCCGTCGATGGTCTTCGGACAGCCGCAAACCACGCAGCTTGCGCCGTTGGCCTGGAAGTATTCACCGAGAACAGCAGCGTTCGTGTTGGAGTCGTCACCACCGATGATCACGATAGCGTCGAGCTTCTGGGCCTTGGCAACAGCCATGCACTTCTTGAACTGTTCTTCAGTTTCGAGCTTGGTACGGCCGGACTGGATGATGTCGAATCCACCAGTGTTGCGGTAGGAGTCCATGATCTTTTCGTTGATCACGATGAACTTGCCGTTTTCGAGGCCAGACGGACCGCCGAGGAAGCCGAGGAGCTTGGAATTCTTGCTGATGCTCTTGATACCGTCGAAGATACCCGCAATCACGTTGTGTCCACCAGGAGCCTGGCCACCGGACAGAACGACGCCCACGTTGAGAGCCTTACCGGCAGCAGCCTTGGTAGCCTTCTTCATGGAGATGTACGGTGCACCGTAGGTGTTCGGGAACAGAGCCTTGATCTTGGCCTGGTCGCGCACGGATTCGGTAGCCTTACCCTTGTTGAGGGTGACCTTGAGAGCGCCGTCGCGGAGAGCGGCGGGGAGTTTCGGCTGGTAGGCCTTGCGGGCCTTGCCGAGGACGGACAGATTGTCAGCCATTGTTTTTTCCTTTTGAGTTTGCCCGTCAACAAAATATGCACGGGCCGGGTTAAAAAATACGCACTAAATATAGCTAAATGTATTCACGCGTATCCAAAATAAGGAAAAAAAAAGTTTTCAAAATAGCTTAAAAACCTATTTTTAACAGTGTTGGTTTGGAAATATGAAAAAATTTAGGGGCCTGTTTACAAATTTCAGACTCCGCAAGCGCCTGCTTGCGCTTTCTGATGCATTCATTATCGTGGTGGCGGGGTTGCTCGCCAACTTCCCGATTCCTGTTTATGCATCGCGTATCGGCCGCCCTGACCTGTTTGCGTTCCTCTCGACATGCGTTATTTGTTGCTTTGCAACCCTTCTGCTCTTCGGGGCCTATAACAGGCTCTGGCGCTATTTCGACCGTAACGATTACCTGAACTGCGTCAAGGGCGTTGTCGTCGGCTATGCAGTTGCCGTCGGTCTGTATTTCGTATTCACCCATACGGTGTACTGCCGCTTTTCACTTTTTGACCTGCGCCCTTTCGGTGGCGGGAGTATGTGCATTCCGCTACTTGATCAAGGATGCTTTCGCGACTCTTGTTGAAACCGGTCGCAAGGATGCCGCCTACAAGCGCACGATGATTATCGGTGCGGGTCGCGCAGGCAAATTGCTCCTGACTGAAATCGCGAACCGAGGCCTTGGCGAACCGGGTGACGGCGGAAAACGTGGTGAGCGTTCCAAGATTTTGCCTGTGTGCGTTATTGATGACGACCGAAGTAAAATCGGTCGCCGTTTTTGTGGAATTCTCGTAGCCGGAGGCACGGCTGATATCGGAAAAATCGCAAAAATCGAAAATATTGAACAAATTATTTTCGCCATTCCCAGTTGCCCGCCCAAGGATCGTGCAGCCATCCTTAAAATCTGCAACAAGACGGGCCTCCCGGTAAAGGTGCTTCCGTTCATCGGTTCTGCTCTGGGGGACTCCCTGTACAGTGATCATGGCAAGAGCTTTGCGAGCCAGATCCGTGACATCAATGTGGAAGACCTTTTAGGGCGCGAACCGGTCAAGTTCGACAACAAGGATGTCCGCGACTTTATCGAGGGCAAGGTCTGCATGGTTACGGGGGGCGGAGGCTCTATCGGTAGCGAACTCGTGCGCCAGATTGCAAAATATGCTCCCAAACAGCTGATCGTTGTTGATATTTACGAGAACAACGCCTACGAAATCCAGCAAGAAATGGTGATGGAATACGGCGATTCCCTGAATTTGGTGACACTGATTGCAAGCGTGCGTGACTATCAGCGCATGAGCCATATTTTCAAGACCTTCAAGCCCGATGTTGTTTTCCACGCGGCGGCCCACAAGCATGTGCCCCTGATGGAAAATAGCCCGATGGAAGCGATTAAGAACAACGTTATCGGAACCTTTAATGTGGCCTTCCTTTCGCTGTTCAATAAGGTCGGAAAGTTTGTGATGATTAGCACCGACAAGGCGGTGAACCCGACGAACGTGATGGGCGCCTCCAAACGTTGCTGCGAAATGATTGTGCAGTACCTGGCGCAGCAAAAGGCAAGTACGACAGAATTTGTATGTACCCGTTTCGGGAATGTGCTTGGTAGCAACGGCTCCGTGATTCCTTTGTTCAAAAAACAGATTGAGCAGGGTAAGCCCGTGACGGTGACGCACCCCGATATTATCCGCTACTTTATGACGATTCCTGAAGCCGTGAGCCTGGTGATGGAAGCGGCGAGTATCGCGAAGGGTGGCGAAATATTTGTCCTCGATATGGGTCAACCCGTAAAAATTGTGACGCTGGCCGAAAACCTGATTCGAATGTACGGAAAGTCTCCTTACACCGATGTCGAAATCAAGTTTACGGGACTCCGCCCCGGCGAAAAGATTCGCGAAGAGCTGCTGATGAACGAGGAAGGCCTCGAAAAGACGCGCAACAAGCTCATCTTTATCGGCAAACAGCTCGAAATCGATGGCGATCACTTTATCAAGCAACTTTGGAATTTGAAAAATTCGGCCGAAAAGAACGAAGATGCCGAGGCAATCCGTGCACTTCACGAAATTGTGCCGACATTTACCACGCCGGAACAGTACAATTCCAAGGCAATTTCTAATTTTAGTTCTCCTACATAGAGGTTGGTTTTATAGGTTAAAATTTTATGAAAATTCGTTTTCTAAGCTCCTTCGTTTTGGTGGTTGCGGTGGCCTGTTTTGCCCAGACAGGTTTGATGGGCGGCTTCGACGGTATTCACCAGATTAGTACAAGAACTCTGGGAACGGGACAAATCATTGCTGGTACCGGTGGTAATATCACACTTGACCCTTGGGCGCTTTCGCGTGGGGGTGTTTTTTATGATGATGGAGTTGAACAACGCTATCACCATTACAAGCTTTCGGCCACGGGTAACTTCTTTGGCGGAATAGGTCTTTCTGAATATGTGGATATCGGTGCCGCGCTCAATATCAACTATGATAGATCTTATGCAGAAGATTACTGGGATGCTGCCAGTAACATTCGCCAGGGTGACTTGGCTCTGTGGGCGAAGGCTCGTGCCCCCTTTGGCGATTCGAGCGTGTTCAGCCTTGCAGGACAATTTGAACTGTATTTGCCGATAGGCGTGCGTTCCATGGGTATTCGCCCTCGTCATGCGTGGTATGTCCGTGGAAACGGCGAAACGCATCCGTATACGGCAAACGAAGTAGTTGTCGGGTTGAATGCCATTACGACGCTTGATTTTTCGAAGGTGAATATTCCGGTGCGCTGGAACGCCAATATCGGTTTTGTTTATGCCGACGAAGGCGCAAACACCGTGGTTTACGGGACAGGCCTTGACTGGGATGTATTCTCGTGGGCGACCCCGTTTGTTGAATTTAGCGGAGAATTCCGTGTCGAAGATAACGGAATGCCAATCGACATCATGGAAGACCCGATGCTCGTGACGCCTGGCTTAAGGCTCCATTTGCCGTGGAACATCGAACTTGCGGGCGGTATCGACCTGTCGGTCCGTATGCTCCGAAACCGCTACAATACAGAAAAGGAAATGAAGAATACCGATGCCTATACGATTGGCTATACCGATCAGAAGGGCTATCGTAAAACTTATGGATACACGCCCACGGTTACTTATGCTTTGACCGGTTTGCTGACCTGGAAATTCGGCCTTGCCGATGCCGTGTACGAAAGGGAATGTCCGCAGGGCCTGCCGCGAGTAGACACCCTGGTGAAAGTCGATACGCTGTTTAAGGTCGATACGGTCGTGGTGACGGACTCCATCAAGGATGCCGACGGAGACGGTGTTATTGACTCGCTTGATATGTGCCCGAATACCGAGGCTGGAGTCGAAGTGGATTCTGTGGGATGTGCGAAGGATTTTGACAAGGATGGCGTCGAAGACTTGCGCGACCAGTGCCCGGATACGGAACAGGGTGTCGCTGTTGGCCGTGATGGTTGCCCGCTGGACTTTGACCAGGATGGAGTTCCCGACTATAAGGATATGTGCCCGAACACGCGCCCCAATACAGGAGTCGATTCCGTGGGTTGCGACAAGGACGAAGACCTTGATGGTGTGGCCGATGACCATGACCAGTGCCCGCTCACACCGAAAAATGCTGCTGTGGATACGACCGGTTGCCCCATGGATACAGACAAGGATTCCGTGCCCGACTATCTGGACAAGTGTCCCAATTCGCTCCGTGGCGTAAAGGTGGACAAGAGCGGTTGCCCGGTAAACAAGAAAGAAGACCTTGACAAACTCAAGACGGGAATCAACTTCAAGAGCGGCTCCACGATTCTGACGAAGCCCAGCTACAAGACGCTTGACGATATTGTCTACCTGATGCAGAAGTTTGCCGATGTGAGCCTCGAAATTCAGGGCCATACCGACAATGTGGGTGCCGACGAGTACAACGAGAACCTCTCGCAGGGTCGTGCCCAGTCCGTGGTTGATTACATGATCCGCAAGGGTATTACGGTTGACAGACTCCGTGCCGTGGGTTACGGCCCGCACAAGCCTATTGCCGACAACAAGACCAAGAAGGGTCGTGCCAAGAACCGTCGCGTAGAATTGGTGCCGTTCTATAAGGACGAACCGTAAAGGAGTGCCTATGCGCTTTGAGAAAAAAGTATGGCTTGCAAGCCCCACGATGCATGGCGATGAACTCAAGTACATGCAGGAGGCTTATTCAACCAACTGGATGAGCACCGTCGGAAAAAATATCGACGAGGTTGAACGGTTGGTGACTGAAAAGGTCGGTTGCAAGTATGCGGTTGCCTTGGGCGCAGGTACGGCGGCTCTCCACTTGTGTACACGCCTGGCGGGCGAGGCCCTTTATGGTCGCGCTCCGGCGGGGAAGGGTTCCCTTTCGGGGCACAAGGTCTTTTGCAGTGACATGACTTTTGCGGCAACCTTGAATCCGGTTGCTTACGAAAATGGCGAGGCCGTGTTTATCGATTCCGAACGCGATACTTGGAATATGGATCCTGTCGCCTTGGAACGGGCCTTCGAAAAGTATCCCGAAGTGCGGTTGGTTGTGCTTGTTCATTTGTATGGAACCCCGGCGAAGGTTGACGAAATCCGAGCGATATGCGACCGTCACAAGGCTCTTTTGATTGAGGACGCCGCCGAAAGTCTTGGGGCGACCTTCAAGGGAAAACAGACGGGAACCTTTGGCGACTATTCTGCCATCAGTTTTAACGGAAACAAGATTATTACTGGCTCCAGCGGCGGAATGTTCCTGACCGACTCCGAAAAGGATGCCGCGCAGGTGCGCAAGTGGAGCACCCAGAGCCGCGAACCCAGACCATGGTACGAACACGAAGAAATCGGCTACAACTACCGTATGAGCAATGTGATTGCGGGCGTGGTGCGCGGACAGATTCCTTACCTTGAAGAACATATTGCTCAGAAAAAAGCAATTTATGAGCGCTACAAGGCGGGATTTGCAGGACTCCCGGTGCAGATGAATCCCTACGATGCCGCAAATTCCGTGCCGAATTACTGGCTCAGCTGTATGCTGATCGATGAATCTGCCGTGAAAAATGTTTCGCCCGAAAAGATTCTCGGTGTCCTTACCGAAATGAACGCTGAAGGTCGACCCATTTGGAAACCGATGCACATGCAGCCCGTGTACAGAAATCACGACTTTGTGACTGCAGCAGGCACTGACGTGGGCGCAGATATCTTTGCCCGTGGTCTCTGCCTCCCGAGCGACAACAAGATGACCCCCGAACAGCAGGACGCCATCATCGCTGCAATAAGAGCGTGTTTCGGTAAGTAAAGCAGGACTGTCATCCCCGCGCAGGCGGGGATCTCCCTGAAAAACTTTTTTATATTAATTTCAAATGTATGCCCATTGCCTGAAACGTGTTTTTGACTTTTGCTGTGCTTTGGCGGCCATTTGCTGCCTGAGCCCTTTGCTCGTATTCTTAACGGTGGTGGGCGCCTACAAAATGAAGGGCAATCCGTTCTTTACGCAACCGCGCCCCGGCAAAGATGAAAAAATTTTCAAGCTTGTCAAGTTCCGCACTATGACAAACGAGAAGGATGCCAGCGGTAAGTTGCTCCCTGACGATGTTCGCTTGACTGCGTACGGCAAGTTCTTGCGCAGCACTAGCCTCGACGAACTCCCGGAACTATTCAACATTTTAAAGGGCGATATGGCGGTGATTGGCCCGCGTCCGCAACTGGTACGTGACATGGTCTTTATGACCCCGGAACAGCGCAAGCGCCACACCGTGCGGCAGGGCCTGAGCGGACTTGCGCAGATTAACGGCCGCAACGCTGTCACCTGGGAAACCAAGATCGCCTACGATTTGGAATACATCAAGAAAATCACTTTCTGGGGCGATGTGAAAATCATCCTCACCACGCTCAACAAGGCCTTTATCAAGCGTTCCGACATCACTGAAGAAAATTGCGATACCGCCACCGACCTCGGCGACTACCTGCTGGCAAGCGGGCGCATTACCCGCGAAGAATACGACCGCGGCCAAGAAGAAGCCAAAAAGCTTATTGCGGAGGCGGGGTAATGCGTTGGAGTTTTGCAAAAAAAACACCCTTGAATAAGGGTGTGCGTGCGAGAAATATCAAACGAATGAATCTTGAATCACTTAGTCAAGAGTGCCTTGCGCTTGAGAATTTCTTCCTTGGATACACCAGAAATAATAGAAATTTCTTCTTCGGAATAGTTTCTAGAAAGCATGGCATCCACCATTTCGAAACGAGTCTCAATTTTGGCTCCAGCCAGGCGGCATTCGATTTCTTCTTTAGTAACCATTTCGTGCTCCATAGCTTTCAAGGTTTCGTCGTCCAAGTTGTCAATACGGATTCGTTCCAAGGCATCCTCGATAGCGCTATTCCCAAAGGTGGGAATCTCGTTTTCGGTGCCGGCGTTCTTGAGCAAGTACAGCCAGGCATCCGTTGCCGTCTTGACCTCGCTTGCGGACTTGTTGTAATTCGCAAGACTGACAATAATATACTTATTTTTAGCGAAAACAGGTTCTTTTATTCTATTTTCCATCGAGTTACGGCTGTAAATTGCCCATTCGTCAATGTATTTTCCGCAAAGTTCGGACAAATCAAAGTTGCAAATCCAGATGGAGATACATTCTGGGAGCTGGTAACGCCTGTACTCCTTCTCTTCCTTGGAAAGAGCCTTGAATTCTGCTGCGGCATCCATCTGCTGCTTGCCCTTGATAACGAGGAACGCCTTGTACAGTACTGCTCGGTCGATAAAGAAACTGTGTTCTGCACGCTGCATCTCGATGTCCAAAAATCTGCCAGAGCCAGTCGTCGCAAACGCATCCATGATGATTTTGCGGCTCTGAGGCACCCGAAATCGGCTTGTGTAATTGAAGGTGTATTTGAGCTCCTTGATCTGGTCGTTACCGTGCAAATCAAGGAGCCCGTCAAGGAAATCTTTGAGAGCCTTGGGACTGTCGAACAGCTCCTGAAAACCAGTGTCGTAAGTGGGATCAATGAATGCCTGTCCGACAAGTTTAGCGGGAATGGGTTCCTTGCGTATAACATTCTTTCTTTTGGGAGAAACCTTCATAAATTTGTTCCTATAATCAGTTTGACGAACAAATCTACAAACGAAAATCCGGAACTTTGCAAACAGTTGTTAGCAAAGAATCGTAAAAAGTTTTTTGCAGGATCGCCCTGTATGAACTATAGGGAGGCGGCGTAATGCTTTACAAATTAGCTCATATTCTTCGTGATCGCTTCGGCTTTATTTGGAATTTGGTCGAGTGTGGGAATGCTCTCGTCTTTGCATTGACCCATAAGGCAGCGTTGAAAAAGATTCCCGCCATTTTGCAGGAATGCTCCGGAATGTATACATTGCGTGTTGCAGAACTAGCGGATGCTACAGCACTTGCTACCTTCTTCGCCGAACAGCCCGAAGAAGCCTTCAAGTTCTTCAAGCCCCACGCCTTCGACGAGAAGACCCTCTCGAAAATCATCAGGAACAGGGCCTTCCTCACGTTCCTCGTGCTGGATGGCGAAAAGATTGTGGGCTACTTCTTCTTGCGTTGCTTCGTGAACGGGAAAAGCTTCAGGGGCAAAATCGTCGATTACCGCTACAGGGGCAAGGGAATCGCAAAACTCCAGGGACTCGCCGCCACAAAAGTCGCCTCCGCTTTGGAGATGTGTGTTTTCGGCACGATTTCCCCAGAGAATTACGCCTCGCTGGCATCTTCCAAGGCCGTAAACGAAGTAAGGATTGTGGAAACACTGGAAAACGGCTACTACTACATCGAATATTTGCCGAAAAAGGATGAAAAATGAAAGTCCTGATTCTGGCAAATAAATCTACCGGGCTGTACAAGTTTCGTGGTGAACTCCTTGAGGCTCTGATTTCAAAAGGACATGAGGTCTTTATATCTGTCCCAAATGGCGATTTTATCGATGAAATGCAACAGATGGGTTGCCATTTCATAGAAACGGAAATCTCTCGCCATGGCACGAACCCGCTCACGGACCTTGCCTTAACCAAGAAATATTGCGCAATCATCAAGTCCGTAAAGCCCGATATTGTATTCACATATACCATCAAGCCCAATGTCTATGGGGGTATCGCCTGCCAGTTGTGCAAGGTCCCGTATGTCGCCAATGTGACCGGTCTCGGAACCGCTGTTGAGAACGGTGGCATCCTCCAGAAAATTACCTTGGCGCTCTATAGAACCGGTTTGAGAAAGGCGAAACGGGTGTTTTTCCAGAACCAGGCGAATCAGGATTTTATGCTCAGGCATAAAGTCGTGAGGGGAGCGTATTCGTTGCTCCCCGGCAGTGGCGTGAACCTTGAACGCTTCGCCCCGCTCCCGTATCCCGATGAAACCGACGGAATCCATTTCGTGTTCATCAGCCGCATTATGCGCGAAAAAGGCATCGACCAGTACCTTGAAGCAGCTTCGTCATTGCGAGCGAAGCGAAGCAATCCATCGCTACATTTCCATATTAGCGGTTTCTGCGAAAAAGAATATCAGGGCGAATTGGACGAATTGATTGCGAAGGGTGTCGTTGAATACCACGGAATGGTACGCGATGTCCGAAAAATCCTGAAAGATGTTCATTGTACTATTCACCCCAGTTTTTATCCAGAAGGCTTAAGCAATGTCCTTTTGGAAAGTTGCGCTAGTGCCCGCCCCATCATTACTACAGATAGAAGCGGGTGCAAGGAAGTTGTTGATGATGGCGTGAACGGTTTTATCGTAAAACAACGTGATTCAAATGACCTTATTCAGAAAATAGAGAAATTTTTGGAACTGTCGCATGAGCAGAAAGTGCAGATGGGTTTAGCTGGTAGGGTTAAGGTTGAACGTGAATTTAATCGCCGAATTGTGGTGGATGCCTACTTAAAAGAAGTGGAGAATTTGAAATGAGAAGGCTGCTAAATAACATTATCAGTTGCTTATTATCTATAATCCGTTTTTCTTTATTGAAGATATTCCATTTTTCAGGTTTGAAATTCTATTGGATAGAACGCTTTTCTCCGAGCGTGGTTGTTGAAATTGGTAAGAAATCGTCGTTGATTCTAGGGAAAAAGGTTCGTGTCCATAGTGGGTCAAAAATAAAAGTTCGTAAAAATGCAACTCTTGTCATGGAATCTGGAGTAAAACTGAATTATAATTGCATAATAGCTTGCCACAAGGCGATTAAGATTGGTGAAAGAACGCAGTTTGGCCCATCTGTTTATTTGTATGATCATGATCATGATTACAAAAGTGGACTTGAAAAAAATATGTACCTAGAAGAACCTATCGAAATTGGTAAGAATTGTTGGATTGGAGCGAATACAGTGATTCTTCGCGGGACAAAAATAGGGGATAATTGCGTTGTTGGTGCGGGATGCATTCTGAAAGGAAGTTTCCCTGATAATAGTGTTATTGTTCAAAAAAGGGAAACATCTGTATTGCAGGTTGGAGCTTGTAAATGATAGAACCTATTCGCATATTGCATATGATTGGAAGCCTCAATATAGGGGGGTCTCAATCTATGGTTCTTAATATTCATGAATCTCTTGATAGGTCAAAGATTCAGTTTGATTACATCATCGATCATCCAACTCATCTTTATTTTGCAGAAAAAGTAAAAAAACTAGGTGGAAAAATTTATACAATGCCGACATTCAAAGGATTTAATTATTTTGAAGTCCGTTCGGCATGGAAATGTTTTTTTAAGCAACATCCAGAGTATAAGATTCTTCATTCTCACGTGCGAAGTTATGCTTCGCTGTATTTGCCAATTGCCAAAAAGGCGGGATTAAAAACCATCATTCATAGTCATAGCACGTCAAATGGAAGCGGCTTATCTTCTATTGTAAAACGAGTACTGCAATACCCGTTGCGCTATCAGGCTGATTATTTCTTTGGATGCTCGAAAGAGGCAGGAGAATGGCTTTTTGGAAAAAAGATTGTTGATTCTCCCAAATACCATATTTTGAAGAATGCGATAGATGTTGAAAAATATGCTTTTAATATGGACAATCGTGTAAAGCTTCGAAGCGAACTAGGCTTGGGAAATAAGTTGACTTTTGTTCATGTTGGTCGCTTTCATCCTGCTAAAAATCATCTTTTTTTGCTGAATATTTTTTCTGAAATACATAAGCGAAATCCCAATACAGCGCTTCTCCTGGTTGGTGATGGTGAACTTCGTTCGAGTATTGAACGACAAATAGCAGAGCTCAGTTTAAAAAATAACGTCCTTCTTTTGGGATGTCGTTCTGATATTCCGTGCATTTTACATGCAGCGGATTGCTTTTTGTTTCCCTCGATATGGGAGGGCTTTGGAATGGTTGCCGTTGAGGCTCAAGCTGCAGGATTGCCTTGTATTTGTAGCGAGTCTGTTCCGAAATCTGTTATGGTGACCAAACATTGTTTGTTTGTTCCCTTAAATGAAATTAATGCTTGGGTAGAAAATGCTGAAAAAATTGGGAAAGATTCTAGATCTTTGTCAAAAAATAATTCGCAGTCTCTGGCAAAACTTGGCTTTGACATTAAAGAAAGTGTGTTAGATTTATCCCGGTTTTATGTTGAATGTTTTAGTTCTTAGAAGCGCTTGAAGAACTGTTTGTGTATGTGGAGAAAATTGAATGATTTTAACAATTTATACGCCTACTTATAATAGAGAGTCTTTATTACCAAGAATCTATAAAAGTCTTTGCAACCAAACCATTAAATCTTTTAGATGGTTGGTTGTTGATGATGGATCTACAGATCAGACTTGTTCACTTATTAGTGGCTGGAAGAAAAATAGTTCTTTTGAAATTGTTTATATACACAAAGAAAATGGTGGTGTTCATACTGCACATAATTTGGCTTTTGATGTTGTAAAGACTGAATTAATTTGGTATGTTGATTCTGATGATTGGTTGGAAAATGATGCTGTGGAGATGGTTTTAAATAAATGGAATGCTAAAAACGGTAATTATTTGGGAATTTTTGCGAAGGTAAAAAGTTCTAGTAAAAATAATCGAAATAAGATTTTTCCGAATGTGTGTGAAGTCTCTTATCAGGATCTTTTTTATAAATACCATTATAAAGGTGATGTTGCAATAGTCGTAAGAACAGATGTGTTGAAAGAATTGAAAAATTTTCCTGTATATCCCAAAGAAAAATTGGTGTCTGAAAGTTATAAATGGATTCAGTTGCCTGACATTCCTTTTTTGATTTTGAATGCTTTTACTATATGTAAAGAATATCAAAGAACGGGATATACAGAAAATGTACGATATGGTTTTTTTAATAATTTACATGGATATTCTGATTTATATAATATGCATGTGAAATGTGCGAAGTTCTTACGAGTTAAACTAGAGTATTGCCTAAAATATATTGTATCAAATTCTTTTCTTAGAACTAAAAATTTTGTTCGCCAGTCGGCAAACCCCTTGATGACGATACTGTTATTTCCTGTAGGAAAAATTGTTTATTATATATTAAAAAAGAAATGGGCTCCTTTTTTTTCTGAGAAAGATATATGAAAAAGTATATGTTGCTGACTCAAACAAATTCAAGTGATTGGGCGCTAAACGAATGGGCAAAAAACGGAGCACTCTCATTTGTCATATTTAAAAAAATGCCTAAATGTTTGAGGGCTCTAAGACGTTTGTGGCTTAATTTTCGATTGCCTTTTTCTTCTATTTGGTATTCTCGTGAATGGAAGGTGAGATTGCAAGAGTGTGATATTATTGTTGTCCACATGTCTGAGTTGACTTTGCAAATTCCTAAATATATAAACAGATGTAATCCTGCTGCAAAAGTTATTGCATGGTATTGGAATACCGTTAATCAAAAAAGTGATCCTCGTAGAATAATGGGAAAATGTGAATTATGGTCTTTTGATCCGATGGATTGTAAAAAGTATGGAATGCGATTTAATCATCAGTATTATTTTAAGTCATTAATTCAGGAGTCTAGTGAAAAAGAATGGGATGTGTTTTTTTGTGGTAATGATGGGGGACGGGGTGAAATACTAACAAAATTATATAATGTTTTTGTTGAACAAAAAGTGACGGTAAATTTTAAGATTGTTAACCCGAAGTATAATAAAATTCCAAATGAGCTTAAGTCTAATTTTTTAAGTTATTCAATTATTAATGAATGTAATCGTAAATCAAGAGCTATATTAGAAATTATGCGAACCGGTCAATCTGGAGCAACTGTTCGTTTGATGGAAGCTCTTTTTAACAAGAAAAAAATTATTACAAATAATCCATTTGTGAAGAAAGAACCGTTTTATAATGAAAATAATATTTTCATAATTGGGGAACGTCCGTTAGAAGAATTGAAGGCTTTTATAGATTCTGATTATGATAATTCATCTGATAAATATATTGATGAATATGATTTTAATAATTGGTTGAAAAATTTTGATAATTAAATTGCTTGTTTTTTATGTTTGTTGTCTTTTTATTGTTTTTTATTTGTTTTCCTTTTGCCTTGCTGAAGCTGCTTAAGTTACAAGTTAGCTATATAGAACTAATAATACTGTTTTTGATGCTATTGTTGCTTTCGAGCATAACAATGCTTCCTGATTTAGAAAATTATGAATTAAGTTATAGGCTCCTTCGGGATAATGGAGAACCTGGTTTTTGGGCAATAGAAAGTTTCTTTTCTTCAATGAACTTTTCTTTTTACCAATTTTACATGGTTTGTCATGTTGCGTGTTTGATGATTGTCTATTTGAGTGTTAAACTGATGAGCTTTGATGGGGCGAAATGCTTGCTGTTATATGCATTTTATCCTTTTTTGTTAGATGTTATTCAAATTCGAAATGCTATGTTTATGGCGTTAGCTTTGCTTGCCTTTGCAATTTGTACTCGTTGCAAAAAACGATTTGTTGAATTTTTTGTTTGGTTTGCTTTTATTGGAGTTGCGAGTACGATTCATTATTCTGCTTACGCGTATTTGCCTGCTGTACTTTTTTGGAATACGAAAACACCTACATTAAAACTTCCTATTGTGATGTTTTTTTTGACTAGTGTGTTGATTTTGATAGATGGAAGCAGCCTTATGGTCTTTATGCAACAGGTATTTGCTTTCCTAGATACAAATGATAGTAAATATGATGATTATATGGAAAAAAGGACTTCTTTGGGAGGTTTTTTAATGATGGCCAAATCTTTGTTGATGATTTATATCGTTTGGTTTGCTCAAAAAATAAAATGTGATTTGGCTATAAATGAAGATAATGACTGTACTTTAAATTGCCCCTGTGAAGAAATTATTAACAAAAGTTACGGATTTCTATTATATAGTTCCTTGTTTTGGCCGTTGTATGTAATTTCTGCAACTTTTGGAAGATTGATGCAAAACCAATTGCTTTTGGTGTATATAGTTTTTATTCTTTTGTTTAAATTCGGCCTGTCATATGAAAATTCTACGGATAAAAGAGCTAAAGAAATTTTCTTGTTTAGAATAGCTTTGATCTTTGTGGTTATGATGTACCTGCATAGTAAATGGCTATGGATTGATTTTTGGGACTATATTTTAGTTTGCCTTGTTGATAATCTAGAATTTCTTTTCGTCTTTAAGGGTTGTTAGATTTATGTTTTCGCTCCTAAAAAAAATTTCATATGCCTTTTTATCGAATGTGGTTTGCTGCATAGTTTCTGTACTTGTGACTTTTTTTATTCCAAAATCATTGGGTGTGGAAAACTATGGATTATTCCATTTGTACCTTTTTTACATTAACTATACAGGATTTCTTCATTTTGGTTGGGCAGATGGTGTTTATCTGCGATATGGAGGGGCATATTACGAAAAACTAAATAAGGGGCTGTTGGCTGCTCAATTTCGTGTGTTTTGTTTGATGGAAATGATGTTCAGTTTTCTTTTTTGTGCTGGAACCTTGTTTTTATGTACGAACCACGCAAAGGAAAAGGTTTTTTTATTAATAGGTCTTTCCATTGCTCTTGCTCTTCCCAAGACTTTTCTGCAGTATATTTTACAAGCGACTAATCGTATTAAGGAATATTCCTTCCTTATAATGATTGAACGTGTGATTTATGGCTTTGTTGCATTGACCATTGTTGCCGCTGGAAAAGATAGTTATGTTTTGGTTATTGCAGCGGATCTTTTAGGAAAATTTTGTGCGTTAGTTTATGCTGTTTATCATTGCCGTGATATTATTTTTGTGAGAGCTTGCTCTGCGAAAAATGCTCTTGTAGATATCATTGCAAATGTAAGTGTCGGAATAAAATTAATGCTTGCAAATGTGGCAAGTCTTCTAATTTTAGGAATTGTCCGTTGGTCTATTGAACGACAATGGGATGTAAGTGTTTTTGGAAAAATTTCATTGACTTTATCTATTTCAAATTTGATGATGATTTTTATAAGGTCTGTGTCAATGGTTTTATTACCCACTTTACGAAGGACGGAATCTTCTAAATATGCTTCTATATATTCGAATTTGAAAACAGGATTGTTGATTGCAATGTTTGGCGGCTTATTGTTGTATTATCCGTTGAATGCTTTTTTATTGTATTGGTTGCCGGATTATTCGGATTGCTTGGTTTACATGGCGATTCTTTTTCCGTTGTGCTTATATGAAGGTAAGTTGAGCCTTCTTGTTGAAACCTATTTGAAAACAATGCGTATGGAAAAAATGTTGTTGTTGACGAATCTTGCCACTTTGTTGCTTAGTGCTGTTCTGACTATTGTTTTTGTTTTTATTCTAGAAGATTTAACATTGATTGTTTTGGGAATTCTACTAATATTTGCATTTAGAACTTTTTTGGGGGAATTCTTATTGTCTTACAAAATTTCTATGCATTTCGTCAGAGAAGGAATTTTGGAAATCCTTCTTGTGGCAATATTCGTTTCAACAGCATGGTTCATGGGACGTGAAATCGGATTTGGAATTTATGCGGTATTTTATATTCTTTATGTTCTTTTTAATAAAAGAAATATAGCTGATTTAGTCAAAATTTTTAAATCAAATGTTGAATCAAAAAAATAATTTTTTAAGAAATTGTATATTTTATAAAAAGGTTTGTTATGATTGCGGAAAAAAAAGAAACAACATTTTCTAAAAGTGCTTCGCATATATCGGGAGGCACAATGACAACAGTGGATTTCCTTCTGTTTGTTTGGAAAAAGAAATGTACAATCTTTATTTTTGTCATACTTGCGTCAATATTTGGTGCTTGCTATGCTATGTGGGTTAGGCCTCAATTTACAAGTGATGTTCTTTTGCAGGTAAATACAAAAGGGGCTAGCAGCAAGTCTACAAAGGCTTTAGGTGAAATGGGGGCTGTCCTAGATTTAGCAAGCCCCGCAGATGCTGAAATTGAATTGATTAAGAGCCGTATGGTCCTTAGTTATGTCGTTGCTGCAGAACATCTCCATTTAAGGTCTATTCCGATTGGCTTTTGGGACAGATTTGCCCATAAAGAGGGGCGCCTGGATATTGATTCTTTATCCATTCCTGAAAAAAGTCGTAAAGGTAAGTGGATTGCTGTTGCAAAAGGGGATGATAAGTATTCTTTGATTGATCCTAAAGGCAAGATTGTTTTAGAAGGTAAGGTTGGCAAAGTTCATGTGGTAAAATATGCGGGTGAACCATTGGTTATTCGCGTTAATTATATGAATGCTGCGCCAGAACAAAAATTTAGGCTGATTCAGGGGTCTGTACAGAAGGCCGAACAATCCCTAATGCATTCTTTAGGAATTTCAGAACGAGGGAAACAAACAGGAATTATTTCTGTACGCTATAGCAATCGCTATCCTGATCGAGCTGCGTCTATTTTGAATACGATTGCAAAGACATATTTGCGACAGAATGTAGAAATGCGCAGTGCTGAAGCTGAAAAAACACTTGAGTTCCTAGAAGGACAGTTGCCGGGAGTTAAGGCGAAGTTAGATAGTGCCGAAAAGATTTTGGCGGATTATCGTTATAGCATTGGATCTGTGGATATGACCGGGGAGACTAAGGCCCATTTGGATAAGGATGGACAGTTACAACGTCAGATTATGCAACTGGAACAGGAACGCCAGGCCGCTCTTCGATTGTTCAAGGAAGAACACCCGAATGTGCAAACGATTGTTAAACAACAGAGCAAACTGCGGGCGGAACTTGCGCAACTGAAAAGAAATGCTGAAAAAATGCCACTTACGCAGCAAGAGGTTAAACGCCTAGAGGAAGAAGTGGCGGTGAATAACGAAGTGTACACGAATATGCTTAACAACATTCAACAGTTGCGAGTGGTTCGTGCTGGTGAAGTGGGCAATGTGCGCATTGTTGATTTCGCACAAATTGAGCAGGTTCAAAGTAAGCCAAATAGACTTCGAATTTTGATGACTTTTTCTGTAATTGGTTTCGTGCTTGGCATTCTGTTTGTCTTCCTAATGCATATGCTCAAAAACGGAGTCAAAAGCGCTTCCGAAATTGAACGCGAAACGGGACTCAGTGTATTTGCAAAAATTCCGCAATCGAGAAATAAGCTTCTGCGTGGTCATAGGCATTTGCATCATGGAGAACCGTTTGTGTTGCGTGCAGGTGAAGACAATGTGGGCGAGGCGTTTAGATCGTTGCAGACTGCGCTTACATTCTTGATGCCGAATCCAGAACATTGTGTCCTGCTTGTGATGGGGCTTATTCCTGGGGTGGGTAAGAGCTTTGTTTCGCTTAACCTTGCGGCGGTTCTTGCTGCGAGCGGCAAAAAGGTTTTGCTGATAGATGCCGATATGCGTCGTGGCGTTATTCATAGTGGGGCCAAGTTCGGTCTGGCGGATGTCCTGGTCGGTCTTGCGACTTTAGATACGGCAATTTCTCCGAAACATACTGATAACTTGTTTGTAATGAACTCAGGCAAGACAAAGTTGGCTGCTTGTGAACTTTTGCGTGGCGATGCAATGGATAAGCTTCTGAAAGAAGCCCGTGCGAAGTTTGATATGGTCATTGTGGATACTCCGCCGCTGAATTTGGTGACGGACGCCGAATTGATTTGCCCGCTGGTCGATTATTCCTTGTTTGTCTTGCATTATGGCCGCCATTCTATGGATGAAATCAAGGAGACAATTGAGAGGGTCAAGCGCTATTCCGACAAGCCTGCGGCAATCGTCATGAACCATTGCGAGCATGAACCGGGCCGTTATAGCTATGGATACTACGGAAACGGGTATTCTAGCAAGCAAAAGTGATAAAAATTACTTTACAATGCCCCCGTTTTTATCTATATTAGATTAAAATATAAGGGTTTGGTATGAAAAGCATAAAGAATATCGTCAAGTTTATTCTGTCGTTCGGTCTAGTGGCCAGCGCTTTTGCTGCCGAAGAAATCGTCGGCACTTATGGTCCCATTACCATCAAAAAGGTTGAAGTTGATGTAAATGGACAAAAAGAAGTTGACTTGGTTGCTGTTATTGATGATAGTTCCGATGAAACACCTGTCATAACCGAAGATGTTAGGGTTGATTCTGTGGTGTATACCCGCGTGTTTAAGGGAGGTGTTCCCTCCACGTTGATGCTTCCTTTTGAAGTGAATACTTGGCAGTTGGGGATCAGTGCATTTGAATTTGTCGAAGTCAAAAAAGACTGTGACCCGCAATGCAAGTATCGTGTAAATGTTCGGACGATTTACCCCCAAAAAATAAAGGCTAATACTCCGTATGTTGCAATTGCAGAGGGAAGTGATGCTTCCATATCCTTCAACAAACGCTATCAGACTGATGGTTACGTACTCAACACAACGGTGAATGACAGAAAATACTCTTACACGATCGATGATATCAACTGGACCTTCCAAGGCACCTACGATTACATCTCGTTTACTGACCCCCATGGCATCTATGGCTTTGCTGCGAAGAACAAAAATGATGTGAAGATGGGGGATTTCAAGAAGGCTGCCTGCAGTGAGACGGGTTGCGCCTATATCAGGCCGTTCAGGGCTTACCTCAAGTGCTCCATGGTTGAAACTTCGTCGAAGGAAGCTCCCAGGGCGGCTCTGTTCAAGGCTGCTCCAGAAAGTGATGCTGATGTCATTGCTAGCTTGCCTGAATCGATTGAAGTTTACGTGATTGACGACAATGGTGGCACGACGCACCTGGGTTACATGGATACGCGCACGGGCGAAATTACGCAGGAAGACCGCTGGTTCGACATGAAGGGCCGTCGTTTGCTGCATAAGCCGACCGTGAAGGGTATCTATTACAACAACGGAAATAAGGTTATTCTCAAGTAGGGGGCGATGGTGAATATCAAACTTGAAAACAAAGAATACGTAGCTCCGGTCATGACGATCCTCGATATGGGGAGCAAGGCTGCATTCTTGAGTTGTTCTGGTGGCGATTGCGATGTCGATCAGGGTGAATACGACGATGAATTCGGCTTCAACCATCACGATGGGATGAATCGCCACGTTTAGGAATCGTCCAGATTTAGGCGATAACCGCCTGCTCGATGCTCTGTGCATCTTGTTGCAGGTGGCCCTGGGGACGACTCCCAGCGAAAAGGTCGAACTGAATACCGAAGAGTGGTTTGGATTGCATAAACTGGCAACCAAGCAGGCGCTCCTCGGTATTGTTTTTTATGCGGTGGAACGGCTTGGACTCCAGAAATCGGGGCAAATCCCGAAGGAGCTGTATCTGCGGTGGTATTACCAGGCCGAGGGGTTCAAGGCCCTTAACCAGCAACATTACGATCTGTCAAAACAAATGACGGAGCTGTTTACTGCGCAGGGACGCCGGACCCTGATTCTTAAGGGACAGGCGAATTCCCGTCTCTATCCAGACAAGTTCATCCGCCAGACGGGGGATATTGACCTTTGGATTGAGGGTGGGCGAGAGTCTGTTATAAAGTTGCTTTCGCAGATGGACTTGATGAAGGCGTCTCGGCTTTCGAGTCACGATGTTACTTTATCCAAGGATGCTTTCGGGGTGGATGTCGAAGTGCATTTTGACTATATGCAGGATGTCCGCAATCCTTTTGCTGGTAAGCATTTGAGGAATTATCTGTCGCAACAGATGGCTGATGCTGTGCGAGTTCCCGAAGGGTTTGATGTTCCTTCGAATAAATTTGCGCTTGTGATGCAGCTGGCGCATATCCGCAAGCATGTGATTGGGCTTGGTGTTGGATTTCGCCAACTGGCGGATTACTTCATTTTGCTGAAGACTGCTTCCGATGAGGAACGGGCGGAGGTCGCGTCGTTGCTGGATTCGTTTGGATTGCGCCGTTTTGCGGGGGCGCTAATGTGGCTCCTTTCCGAAAAGCTCGGCCTTGAATCGCGTTACTTGCTTTGCGAACCAGATGCGCGGCGTGGACAGGTTCTGCTGCAGGAGATTCTGGCAGACGGCAACTTCGGAAAACGTTCCCGTCGCAAGAAGGGCGGAGTGTTCCTTTGGTGGTTACGTAATCGTCTGCGAGCGTTTCGACTGCTTCGGTTTGATTTTGGCGAAATGTCCTGGTATCTGCTGCGTTATTGGGGAATGTTCCTCGTATTCGTTCCCCGACGCATCGCCGCGTATTGCCGATTTAAAACAAAGCGCTGAGCCTTATAATTAGGTGGCGTCAGCATCGTGATTTGTTTTTCTACTTAAACACTGCGGTATAGTTCGCGTTGTCGCCGATCTCGACGAGGCGCGGATTTTCGGTGGAGCCGTCTGACCATCCCGAGAAGATTCTTCCGGTGGCAGGAAGCGCTTCGAGCTGCATCTGCACTCCTGCAAAGAACTTGCCCTGGTAATTGGTGCTCGGCAGTTTCATGCCGTCGACCTTGATAATTCCGCTCCCGCTTGCGGTGATGGTGACGTTGACTTCGTTCTGCAAGTCGAATCGGTCGGCCATTTCTTGGCGGATGGTCTCGCTGCGGTTCCTGGCGTAGGCGACCAGGCTGTTTCCGGTCGGGTCCCAAGTGAAGTTGCTCTGGTTGCGGGGCCAACGTTCCTGGTCGCGCGACTGTTCCTGAGAGGGAATGGTTGCCATCATGGCCTGTACGGTCTTCTGAACCCTTTCGTAGGTTAGGAAGTCGTTTAGCAAGATGCAGGCGTTGTTGATGAACATGTGCTTGAAGTCGGGGTTCTCAAGGAGCTTCTTGAGCATTCCGCCTGGTGTGCGGCTGTCTGTTGTGCCCCAGCTTCCTCCGCCGAATCCGCCCCACATGCCGCCCTGTCCTGGGTTCTGTGTGCCGCTCTGCTTGGCGCCGAGCACCCAGTCGAACATGTTCTGGTTCTGTGCGTCAAATCCAGAAATGCCGGGAGTGAATCCGAATCCGTGGTCGGTATCGAAGGCGACGAACTTGAACGGGTTTCCGTTGCCGCCCCAGGCGCGTACGTTGTTGTTCGGCCAGTCTCCGTTGTGGAAGTACATTTCGGCGAACATATATTGGGCGAAGCTGTTGACGTTCAGCTTGGTCTTAAGTTGCTCGTACTGCTGGTTGTTTTCGCCGGCGTAGTTGGCGCTTGAAATTTCGTTGATCAGCTGCTGGTAATCGCCGGTTGAGGCGCCGTTGGTGCCGCTCGCTTCAAGGTTTGTGCCCGCAATCTTGATCATATTGATGGACTTGGAATCGATTCCGTAGTTCGTCTCGACAAAGCTTCTGTTCAGGCGTTCGCGCAAGTCGTGAATACCGAAGTATTCGCCGTTATAGAACACCACCACCTGGCGGCTGCGCTGGTAGTCAACGTCGGTGCCTTCCATCAGGCTTGTCATCATGGCGTCGCCGATGTAGTCGGTCCAGAAACGGTTGCCGTTGTTGCGCAGGTTGAAACTCTTGATTTTCTTGGCTTCGGGGCGTGTCGTGAACATCGAGTATTTCAGGACCTTGTCGCCGTAGTCATCGTTGTCCATCTTGATCGCGACACTCTTCTTGGGCTTGTAGCGGCTATAGTTGCCGATAATCGAGATGCCTGCGTCGATTTCCCAGGTCTTTTCGGCGGTGGAGCTTCCGTTTTCGAAGAATTCCACGTGTACGGGGAGCTCGTCTTCGCGCCAGAAGTTGGCTGACTTGCAGGGTTCGGTGCATTTGGGGTTGTTGTTGTCGGTGACGTTCGCGTTTCCGCCGAAATTCCAGTTGCTTCCGCTGTTGGTAAGCGGTCCTGTGGCGTACAGGCCGTCGGTGGAGTCGAACATGTCGTGGTGATTTACGGTCAGTGCTACGACCGGCATCGAGACGTTTTCGCCGATAAAGTATGTCTGCGTGGTGGTGTCGGCAGGTTGTCCGTTCACGAATTCGGAGCAGCGGATCACCGTATTCTCGGTAATTTGTTTGGCCTGCGTAATTTGTTCGGAACCCTGGGTGGGGAACGAACCGTCGAAGGTGCAGCGGATTTCGCCGCCTTTTTGCGGGGTGGGCGGTTCGATAATCAAGTTAGAGTAGAAACCTGCCTTCGGGAGGAACGTCGCCTTGGCTTTGTGGTTGTCTTCGTATTCCTTGAGTCCGCTCGAAGAAGATTCCGGCTGGGCAGCCGAGGAGGACGTTGTCGTGGGTACTTCCGGTGTGGTGACAGAGTCCTGATGGGTGGGGGCTTGTGCCGTGGCAGAACTTGCGGGAGCAATGGCGGTGGAGCCGCTCGACGCAGGAAGTGTTATGGGGACAGTGATCGTGTCGCCTGTTTCGGAATCGACGTACTGGACTGCAGGAACGGTTTCGCCTGTAGTGGGGTCGGTATATTCAATGACGGGGAGGGTGTCGCCCGATACGGGATCGATGTAGGGCGTGTTAGGGTCGAATCCTGTGAGCGGGTTTCCCTGGTCGTCACCTTCTCCAATGGTTGGAAGGGTCGCTGTATCGACAGGGTTCTTATCGGAAGAATCGCTCGAGCATCCGCAGAGTATCGCCCCGATAAAGACGGGTAGAAAAATGACTTTTCTTTGCATAACAAACATCCCAGACAACAAAAAACGTCATCTTCAATACACCACTCTGTAAACTAATATGATTTTAGTGGAATAGATCGTTTTTAAGATATTCTTTACAAAAAAAAGAGCCTTTTTGGGGCCGTTTTGACGTGTATCACAAGTGTTTAAAATTTTGTGGGGTAAAATGTCCCGAATTTTTGAAATTGTATCAAAAATAAAAGTTCTGTGTAAAAATAAATGCCCGGGCGAGGTGCCCGGACATTCAAAATTAGTTTGAAAAATGCGCTAGATTAGTTGCACTCTTCGAGTGCAGTAATCTAGCCTCGGTCATATCCATGCAAGCATGGCTGCGACTCTCGGCTTACGATTACTTCTTGCAGCACTTGCATTCGGCGATGCACTTGTAGGCAATACCGCCGATCACGCCGCCGAGAATCGGGGCGACCCAGAAGAGCCAGAGCTGCTTGATGGCAGCGCCGCCAACGAACACGGCCATAGCGGTAGAGCGAGCCGGGTTCACGGAGGTGTTGGTCACTGGGATAGAGATAAGGTGGATGAGCGTGAGGCAGAGACCGATAGCGATCGGGGCAAAGCCTGCCGGAGCGCGGCCGTCGGTGGCACCCATGATCACGAACAGGAAGATGGCCGTGAGCACGGTTTCGATGAGGAATGCGGAGAGCATGCCGGAGGTCTTGCCGCCAAAGGCGTTTAGCCCGTTGGTGAGGGAGTCGGACCAGCCGTTGGTGGCGAATGCGCCGATGCCAGCGTTGGTGAGGTCGGGGCATGCAATCACGTAAAGGAGTGCCGCGGCGATGATACCGCCGATAACCTGTGCTACGATGTATGCCGGGGCTTCCTTAGCGGGGAAGCGGCCGCCGGCAACCTGACCGAGCGTGACAGCCGGGTTCAGGTGGCAACCCGAGATGTGGCCGATGGCGTATGCCATGGTGAGCACCGTAAGGCCGAAGGCGAGCGAAACGCCCACGTAACCGATACCGGTGGTGGGAACGCCGCAAGCGAGCACGGCTGCGCCGCAGCCGCCGAATACGAGCCAGAAGGTGCCGATCGCTTCGGCAATAGCACGAGTAGAAAGTTTCATTTGAATTTTCTCCATATTGAGGGTTAAGAGTCTTTATTCAATTTAGCAAAGCAGGGCGAATAAATTCATAAAATGAATGTGAAAAATTGTTTTCGTGAGTATACTCACATCAAAAAAAATCCTGCATGATGATTTGCAGGATTCTTTCATTTTCTTAAGTAGAAATGGCGATGCCCGCCTACGCGGGCATGACAACAGCCTTACTTCTTGTCGGCACCCTTAGGCATCTGTACGGAGATGTGGATGTCCTGCAGCTGCTGGAGGTCGACTTCGCTCGGGCTCTGGTCCATCGGGCTAGAAGCACTCGTGTTCTTCGGGAACGCGATGTAGTCACGGATAGATTCTTCACCTTCCATGGTAGCAACAACGCGGTCGAGACCGAAGGCGAGACCACCGTGCGGAGGAGCGCCGTACTTGAAGGCGTCGACGAAGAAGCCGAACTTGGTGCGAACCTGTTCTTCGGTAAGGCCGAGCAGGCGGAACACCTTTTCCTGGACTTCAGGGTTGTGAATACGGATAGAACCACCGCCGATTTCCACACCGTTAAGAACAAGGTCATAGGCTTCGGCGTTGCAATCCTTGAGGTTGCCACCGAGCATCATGTCCAGGTGTTCCGGAAGCGGGTTGGTGAACGGGTGGTGCATAGCCATGTAGCGGCCTTCGGTGTCGCTGTATTCGAACATCGGGAATTCGGTAATCCACACAAATTCACGCTTCTTCGGATCGCGGAGACCCTTGATACGGGCGACTTCCAAGCGGAGCTGACCCATAGCGGTTGCAGCAACCTTTTCGGGGCC
>Ga0256406_1002237_pt1 | contig 28118 bp, 24 predicted proteins | sample RumenRJG_03DNA_FD_185986 | JGI IMG/M metagenome (GOLD analysis project Ga0256406, IMG submission 185986) | Bovine rumen microbial communities from Lethbridge, Alberta, Canada - RJG_03 | ecosystem: Host-associated > Mammals > Digestive system > Stomach > Rumen | place: Canada: Alberta | collected... | reverse complement strand
ATTTCGCAATATAAAGTGTTAAATAACGGCAACTTAACGAGCTGAGATCTTGCACTTTTTATGTCAGATTTATATCTAAATTTTGAACACCCTACCCGTAGGGGTGAGGAACAACCTGCGGGATAGCTGTCGAGCTTGCTCGTAAGGCTATCCCACAGGTTGAGCCTCAGAGCTCCATTGGGAGCGTGAGCCTGTTCATGACTATTTTCCATTACCATTTGAGCGAATGCTGACCACGCATTGGCAAAGGTAGGACAATACATTTCCCACGAGTTTGTATTCAAGAACTCATTCAAAATGGGTACAACAAATTGAACACCCTACTTCCGACAATCCAAACTCGCCTCAACTTGCTGATGAAATTTTATTGCACACTCGATTGACATGGGTCGGAAAAAGCGTATCAAAAATCAAAGGTCGGCATGAAGTTTGTAAAGAAAAAGAAACGCGAAAGTGCCAAAATACGGGCATATTTTGAAGCAAGACTTACTTTGCTCCCAAATACGCAAAAATAGAGATAGTTTGTAATTGCTTGCATATTAGGCCATTATGTTTTTATAGACCTATCAGGAGCCCCTAAAACCGCTTAAAAAGCCCCGAAAAAGCCCTATTTTGGCCTTGTAAAACATATGCTTTTAGCCGCTCGAAGTCCTATCTCGAGGCCCTCGAGGTACTTCGACGAGACCCTCGAGGTCCGATCTCGAGCGAAAAGCGCTCAAAAAAGGCTCTCAAAGCACTCTGATTTTCTCTATTTCGAGATTTTCATTTGTAAAGGATTCGGTTAGCGTTAGCATTATTTAACGCCCATTTTTCCGTATCAAAAATCAAAGTTTTCCATTGCACACTTCTCCCGATTTGGGGTACTCCATCCCCAAAAATAATGTTGCAGCAGATATTTCCTATGAGTAGGCTGTTCGTTGTATGGGAAGCGTTGATACGGATACTCACTGCACAAGCCTGTTTGTGAGTGAGGAACGAGCTTGGTTTTCCTTTGTGGCAGCGTCTGTTCTCCATGACGCAGATAAAAAAGGAGGCATGGTTTGGGGCTTTTAACAGCGTCACTTCTATATTTTCGACTAAAACTTGTTGGTTTCAAAAATAATGGCTATTTTTGCACAAAACGGAGGACGAAACATGGCAACATTTCAAATGTCAAGCACCCAAATTTCCACTCTTGACGCACTTTGGACCCTTTTTAAAAGTCAGCCAAAGAAAGTGAGAAAAGCTTTTGCGAGGAGATTGTTGGAAGAAGAGACATCTGACAATCTTAAAGATAATGTGGCTAAACATATTAAGGCCGTTCGTGAGGGTAAGGAGAAGACATATTCATTTGACTCTTTAGAAGATGCCAAAAAATGGCTTGATGAATGAAGTACAAAATTAGTTTTTCCACTTCATTCAAGAAGTCATACAAAATCTGCAAGAAACGTGGCTATGATATGTCACTGTTTGACGAGGTATTCACTTTGCTTGAAAATACAGGTAACCTGCCAGACAAGTATTTACCACACCTATTGCACGGGAAATTAAAGGGGGTATGGGAAGCACATATAACTCCAGACTGGCTTATACTATGGGCTAAAAAGACAATGAGTTAATTCTTTACCTCCTTGACACGGGCACACATGCAGATTTATATAAAAAATAGTGGCATCCGAACAATCCCACTTTTTTCGTTCAAATAACCGACACTTGACCATTCATTAGGTATGGAAGATGTCGATGATTTCTCTAAGGCGGTATCACTTGATGAGATTAAGGAAAAGAAGTATAGCTTATCTGCCGGACAATACTTCGACATCAAGATTGACTACGTTGATATCACCGAGGAAGAGTTCAACCGAAGAATGACTGAATATAAATCGATGCTTGCAAAGCAGTTTGAGGAAAGCCATAAGCTTGAGGAAGAGATTATGAAGCAACTGGCAAGTCTGAAATTCAACAAGGATATAAAAGGAGAATAGAATGGAAAACGAGATACAGTTTCTGCTTTACAGCATGCCCGACGAGCAGGGTAAGGTGCAAGTCATTGTAAAGGATGGTACAATATGGTGTACCCAAAAGGCTATGGCACAGCTCTTTGGGGTGGATAGATCTGTGATTACCAAGCACTTGAAAAACATCTTCGACTCAGGAGAGCTAAGGAAAGAATCAGTATGTGCAAAAAATGCACTAACTGCCGCTGATGGAAAAAATTATCAAACGATTCTCTATAATCTCGATGCTATTATCTCGGTCGGTTATCGTGTCAATTCCATCAGAGCCACGAAGTTCCGACAGTGGGCAACGTTGGTATTGAAAGAATATATCACGAAGGGGTTTGCCCTTGACGATGAGCGACTCAAACAGGGAACTGCCGTGTTCGGTAAAGACTATTTCCGCGAACTCCTTGAGCGCGTACGTTCCATTCGTGCAAGTGAACGCCGTATATGGCAGCAGATTACTGACATTTATGCGGAGTGCAGCACCGACTACGATAAGAATTCCCCAACTACCCGCGATTTCTATGCCATGATTCAAAATCGTTTCCATTATGCCATTACTGGTATGACGGCAGCAGAAATTATATACAAACGGGCTGACCACACAAAAGACCACATGGGGTTGACAACATGGAAGCTTGCACCAGACGGCAGGGTCTTGAAGTCAGATGTCAGCATAGCAAAGAACTACTTGCAACCAGAACAGATTAAACGTTTGGAGCGTGCTGTAACAGGCTTCTTCGACTACATAGAGGATCTCATAGAGCGTGAGAACACCTTCACAATGGATCAGTTCTCAGCCAGTGTTAACAAGTTCTTGGAATTCCGCAACTACCAAATCTTGCCTGACAAGGGAAAGATTTCTGCGGCAGAAGCTAAAGCCAAAGCAGAACAGGAGTACGACATCTTCAACAAGACGCAGAAGATAGACTCGGATTTTGACAAGGAAATAAGGAAGCTAAAGGGGGAATAAACATGATATGGAAGAAATATAAAATAAGCGATATAGCTACTGTGCTGAGTGGGGCGACACCAGCAACATCTGATTTTGCAAATTATGATGGTGAAATAGTTTGGATTACACCAAAAGATCTTGCTTTAAACTTGTACTCTTTCATCTTCTTTACTCTTAAAAGAACAACATTGGCCTATTAGCTTTTTTCTTTTGAGCCATATCACTTTCCATTTGCTCAATAGCCTTCTTAAAGAAGAAGTTGATAAGGTATTCGTCAGTATTCTCAGTTCTTATTTGCCGCAACGCGCCAATATATTCCAGACGGTCTTCTTTAGGAATTATCAGTTCAGGAAGATTGAAGTGCAACAAGATGAAGTTGGAGAGCAGACGCCCTGTGCGTCCATTACCATCACGGAACGGATGCAAGTATTCATAGAAACCATGGAAACGGGCAGCAAGAATCATTGGATGGACTTGCTTATTCTCAATCGCCTTTGCTGTTGAAGCCATAAGCTTCGGAACTTGAGCAATAAGGTGCTCATGGTCGCCAAATACGGTTTCACCAGCTGCCATATCGCCTGTAGTAAACTCTCCCGGTATAGACTTCGGGGATTTGTATGGCAAGGTGTGAAGCATGACAAGCCTGTTGATATACTTCATCAAATCAACATCAAACGGGTGATCAAGATGTTTATGCATCCACTCATATGCAGCAAAGTGGTCGGACATCTCCTGACATTCACACAAAGACTTACCGACGGGATAATATCCAAGGCCTTCTTCGAACAATGCGCGAGTGTCGTCAACAGAAAAAGAATTACCTTCAATGCCACAACTATGACAAGAAAAAAGAATCTCGTTGCGTTCACGATATTGCTCTTCTCCCATTGGCTCAACGATTATCCGCTTATAAGTCTCAGCTGTCTCGTCGTATTTCTTTATTTCCTGCTCAAACATCTGCGCAAATTATTATTGCACAAATTTATAGAAAAGTTATCTACTTGCCAAATTTAATTCAGAAATTTTCTATGTGCCATCTTTACATTGACTTGATTAACCATAGCATAATGAAGAGTCGTGCCTATTCGGGCATGTTCTAATAACTTCTGTACTTGTTCTGGCCATAGACGACCGCGTGTATGCAATAAACAAGTGCTTCAGAGCCATCAGAAGAGCACTGAAAATCATCGTTACTGACACCTCTAGGCACTCGGCATCAAAGTGGACTCGTTGTTAAAGAAGCACTATAAATTCGGTCCAAGAATGACGTTTATAAGCAAAATATTTGTCCGTTACACAGAATTGCAGTATATTTGCCCAATTAAAAGATGCCATCGGCTCAGTCTTTAGTACTCGTCCGCAAGTCACTGCACAAGGCCCGGCAACGCCTCGGAGAATTGATGGTCCGCCATGAGCGAGTCTCCTCATCCCCGCAGATATTCTTCTAAGCCTCCGAGCCGGAAAGCAGCACGAAGAAGCTGGCATGCCCTGCTCCCTGCGCGAACAAGAGTCAACCGGATTGGCACCGAATCGAATACACATCATCCTCATATACAACAAAAAGATGAAAGACTTAAAACAAGTGTTTGCCTCGAAGCTCCTGGCCATCAAGGCCATCAAGCTGCAGCCGAACGATCCCTTTACGTGGGCGTCGGGCTGGAAGTCACCATTCTATTGCGACAACCGCAAGACCCTCTCCTATCCTGCCCTGCGCACCTTTGTCAAGACAGAGATGGTACATGCAGTTCTCGCCAATTTTGCTGATGCTACGGTCGTGGCCGGCGTAGCTACAGGTGGCGTCCCCCAAGGCGCCCTCGTGGCCGACGAGCTTGGGCTGCCCTTTGTCTACGTGCGTTCGAAACCCAAAGACCACGGTTTGGAGAACCTCATAGAGGGTGTTCTTGAGCCTGGTGCAAAGGTAGTCGTGGTGGAGGACCTCGTCTCAACAGGCGGCAGTTCACTGAAGGCCGTGGAAGCGCTGCGCCGGCAAGGAGCCGAGGTGGTGGGAATGCTGGCCAGCTACACCTATGGATTCCCTGTTGCAGCCGAGGCATTCGAGAAGGCAGGCGTGAAGCTCGTAACTCTCACCGACTACGACCACGTCGTGGCTGAAGCCCTGGCTACTGGTTACATTTCCGAGGCCGATGTGGACGTGCTCCACGAATGGCGCAAGGACCCCGCAAACTGGAAAAAATAAGAATATGGCAAAATTCGAAAGCTCAATACGACAGATAGACTTCCCGCAGGCCAAGGTCTACGCGAAGCTGAGCAATCTTGAGAACGTGGAAGCTATGCGCGACAAGCTTCCCGAGGATAAGGTGAAAGACCTGAAGTTCGACCGCGACTCGCTCACGCTGACCACACCCATGGGAGCCGTGAAACTGGAAATCGTGGAGCGCGAGGAACCCAAATGCATCAAGTTTGCAGCCTCCGAGAGCCCGCTGCCCTTCAACTTCTGGATACAGCTTCTGCCTGTCACCGACAGCTCTTGCAAGATGAAGCTGACCATCAAGGCCGAACTGAACATGCTCCTGCTCGGAATGGTGAAGGGGCCGCTGAAGGAAGCGTTGGAAAAGATTGCCGACGTGCTGCAGATGATTGACTACGATTAACTTCCGTGTGAAAATGGCAAACAAACTTTGGGAAAAAGGTTTTGAGGTGAATGCCGCCATAGAGAGGTTCACAGTAGGCCGCGACCGCGAGCTCGACCTCTTCCTGGCACCCTACGACGTGTTAGGTTCCATGGCTCACATTACCATGCTCGAGTCGATAGGTCTGCTCACGCGCACAGAACTTGACACGCTGCTCAAGGAACTGAAGAACATCTATGCTGAATGCATGGCTGGCAACTTCGCGATAGAGGAGGGCGTGGAGGATGTCCACTCCGAAGTGGAACTCTTGCTCACGAGGAAACTCGGCGACGTGGGTAAAAAGATTCATTCGGGACGCAGCCGCAATGACCAAGTGCTGCTCGACCTGAAACTCTTTATCCGCCACCGCATCCACACCACAGCCACGCTCATCAAGAATCTCTTCGACGAGCTGGTGGCCAAAAGCGAGCAATACAAGGACGTGCTCATGCCCGGCTACACCCATCTGCAGGTAGCCATGCCCTCATCGTTCGGGCTCTGGTTTGGCGCCTATGCCGAAAGCCTGGCCGACGACATGCTCTTCGTGCAGGCTGCTTACCGCATGGCCAACCGCAATCCCTTAGGTTCAGCAGCAGGCTACGGCAGCAGCTTCCCCCTGAACAGACAGATGACCACCGAACTGCTGGGCTTCGACTCGATGAACTTCAACGTGGTGTACGCGCAGATGGGACGTGGCAAGACCGAGCGCAACGTAGCCTTTGCCCTGGCTTCCGTAGCCGGAACACTGTCAAAGCTGGCCTTCGATGCTTGTCTCTTCAACTGTCAGAACTTCGGTTTCATCCATCTGCCCAAGGAGTGTACCACAGGCTCGAGCATCATGCCGCATAAGAAGAACCCCGACGTCTTTGAGCTCATACGCGGCAAGAGCAACAAACTGCAAGGATTGCCGCAGCAGATTACGCTCATCATGAACAATCTGCCCACGGGCTATTTCCGCGACCTGCAAGTCATCAAGGAGGTCTTCCTTCCGGCTTTCGACGAAATGGACGACTGCCTGCGCATGGCTGCCTATATCATAAGCAGAATGGAAGTGAACGAGCATATCCTCGACGACAAGCGCTACGACCCGATGTTCTCCGTGGAAGAAGTCAACAGACTCACGGCAGCAGGCATGCCATTCCGCGACGCTTACCGCAAGGTGGGCATGGAGATAGAGAACGGCACCTTCAAGGCTGACCGCCACATCCATCACACTCATGAGGGCAGCATCGGAAATCTCTGCAACGACCGCATAGTTGCTTATATGGACAACATCCTCAACGAGTTCCACTTCGAACGGGTGGAAGAGGCTGAAAGGAGGCTGCTGCAATGAGGTTACGGCTTTTCGGTTGGCTTCCAGTAGCCATGATGTTGCTGCTCACAAGTTGCGGCGATGCCGAAAGCGAGTTCTCAAAGGCTCCCTGCTATGTGGTTATCGACAATGCCACCCATCAGGATGCCACGCTCGCAACGGCCATGAATGCCACCTCGCCCGGCATCTTCTGTATTGTGAAGAAAACCGTGAAGAGCGGAGGGGCAGCCTATTTTTCGTTTACCAACAACGAGGGGCAGCACTCAGATAAACTCTACACAGCCATTGACAGTCGCCGCACACTCATCTTCGGACTCAGCAACGGCATCATCGTAGGCTTCGGCAATCTCAGCTCACCTGCCACGTTCTATGCCTACGACCTGCAGTGTCCCAATTGCTTCGACCCACAGGCATTGCCGCTGAGAGAGCATCCACTGACTCTGGAGACCAACGGTCTGGCCCGCTGCACACTCTGCAAACGGGAGTACAACCTAAACACAGGTGGCATCGTGGCAAAGGGCGACGGCGGCAAGAAGCTCACGCGCTACTACGCCAGCACCGCCGGTCCTTTCGGTGTGCTGCAAGTGAACTGATACTAAACGGAACAGAAAGCTTTTGCTTCTGTTCCGCTTTGTTTTTTATCCCCACACTCTATAATAAGTGCCTTCGTGGTTTTGGTAATCCAAGCCATCACCCCAAAACCACCTAATTATATTTCATAGAAGGTGCACAAACACGGACAATGACGAACTGCACAAATTAACCAACCACGGAAAATATCCGCTGTGCCGACTTTATCCTATGCCCCGGTAAAACGAGCTGGGAAGGGCACACACCTGCAGGATATCATTCGTCAAGGGCATTCCTCGTCATCTCCAGGCCCCAGGCAAACCTAAAAGGGGCAGCTCCCCAAAATGGGAAGCTGCCCTTTTTATGGCTATTACAAAACAGAAGCCTGATTACTTTACAGCATCATTGAGCTCAGCGCCAGCCTTGAACTTTGCAACCTTCTTGGCAGCAATTGTAATCTTCTCCTTCGTGCGGGGATTGATACCCTCACGGGAGCCACGCTCAGAAACCTCGAATGTGCCGAAGCCCACTACCTGAACCTTGTTGCCCTGGGCAAGCTCTTCCTTGATAACTTCCACTGCTGCGTCGAGGGCCGACTTTGCAGCGACCTTGCTTAAGCCTGCCTTAGCGGCAATAGCATTGACTAATTCTGACTTGTTCATATCGATGTAATATTTAATAAATAATTGATATCGAAACAGTTTTCGGCGACAAATATAGAAGAAACATTTCAGAAAACAAACAAAAAGAGGAAAAAAATGATGAATATCATGAAAAAAAGACCTTACTAACCCTATTCTGTGCCTGTTACAGGATATTTTTTGTACTTTTGCATTCAAATATAATAAAGAAAGGTAACGTATATGTTCAGCATGCCGAAGGTGACGAAGAACCTTCTCATCATCAATATCCTGGCCTTCATCGCCATGTATGTATTCAGGGCGCTTGACCTGAACAATGTGATGGGCCTGCATTTCTTCCTGGCTCACGACTTCCATCTCTATCAGCTCATCACCTATATGTTCATGCATGCCAACATCGAGCATATATTCTTTAATATGTTCGCACTATGGATGTTCGGCTGTGTGGTGGAAAGAGTGTGGGGAGCCAAGCGTTTCCTCGTCTACTACTTTGTCTGCGGCATTGGTGCCGGCATATCGCAGGAGATAGCACAGTTTGTCTCATTCTACATCACTGCCGTCTCCGAATACCCCGACGTGCCCTTCTCCCTCATTGTCAACGCCAACCAAGCCGCCCTCGGCGAATGGACCACCGTAGGAGCCTCGGGAGCCATCTATGGCATCCTGTTAGCCTTCGGAATGCTCTTCCCGGAAGAACGCATCTTCATCTTCCCTCTCCCCATACCCATCAAGGCCAAATGGTTCGTGTTCTTCTACGCTGCCGTAGAGCTCTTTTCCGCCATTGCCACCCCAGGCGACAACGTGGCACATTTTGCACACCTTGGAGGAATGGTGTTCGGCTTCTTCCTCATCAGGTATTGGCAACGCCATCCCGGCAGCAACTACGGCTATGACGAAGGGGAACAGTTCTTTGGGAAGCTGAGACGACGCTGGGAACAACACAGCAGGAAAAAGGAGCAGGAACGCCAATGGCAGGAGACAAAGTCTGAGCGCACAACCGACTGGGAATACAACGCACGCAAAAAAGAACGTCAGGAGGAAACCGACCGCATTCTTGACAAGATTAGGCGCAGCGGCTACGACAGCCTCACGGCAGAAGAGAAACGCCGGCTCTTCGAAAACGGCAGGCAACAGTAAAAGGCATGGCAAAGCTGAAAAAGGTTACCCTGCAGCTCATTGCAGGAGCCAACATAGCAACCCTCGTAGCGATGGCTGCCGTGGGTTATTCCGACCGACTAGACCCTGCAGCCCATCCTTTGCTCTGCACGATAGGCCTGGCCATGCCCATCTTCTTGGTCATCAATCTGGCTTTCATCGTTTTTTGGGTGATAGCCAAGCCGCACTACGTGCTCATTCCGCTCGCAGGCTTCATCGTCTGCTACCAGCCCGTTCGCACCTACTTCCCAGTCAACCCCTTCAGGTCAAATACGGACAGCACCCTGAAAGTAATGTCGTTCAACGTATGGTTGTTCGCTTCGGCCGACAACCCCGACAGCACTACTGCCCTGGCCAACTACATGAAGAAAGAGCATCCCGACATACTCTGTCTTCAGGAAGCCGACCTCGACAACATCTCACGGCCCATCGTCGATTCCATTCTCACACCCATGTATGCCCATCGAGACACCAGCTCCTGTCATGGGGGCGACTTCATGATGGTGTACAGTCGCTATCCTATACTGCGACACGAGAACATCGAATATTCCTCTTTGAGCAACCACTCTACAGCCTTCTATCTCAACGTAAAAGGCGACACCGTGCTTGTCGTGGTCAATCACTTACAGTCCATCGGACTTTCGCCGGAAGACAAGACGCAGTTCAAAGACCTTGTCAAGCAAGATCTCGATACCGACTCAGCCAGGGTTGTCTCTCATAAGCTCATCGACAAAATCAGTATGGCCTCCATACTTCGTGCGCCCCAGGCCCGCGCAGTAGCCGACTATGTGAACCGCCACCGTCAATATCCCACCATCGTCTGCGGCGACTTCAACGACGGCCCCATCTCGTACTCACGCCGTACCATAGGCAAGAATCTCACCGACTGCTACCGCGAAGCCGGCAACGGATTGGGCATCTCCTACCATCGTGGAGGATTCTACGTAAGGATTGACAACATCTTCTGCAACGACTTTTTCACACCGGTGAAGTGCATCGTTGACAACCGCATAAAGGCAAGCGACCATTACCCCATCGTATGCTGGTTGAGGAAAAAGACGACAAATCAGTGAAAAACGAATATTTCAGTGCGATAAATTTTTGAAAAAGATAAAAAATAAGTAACTTTGCACGACTGCAAAAATGAGCGAAAAACAAACATAAACAATAAAATCAAAAATGCAGAACAAAGGAATTGTAATTGTAACAGCCGTCTTACTGACGCTTGCAAGCATCTTCTATCTGTCTTTCAGCGTAGCCACAAGCTACTATGACAGCCAGGCTGCAAAGATTAAAGACCCGGTAGCACAGCAGGACTACAAGGACTCTGTGAAATATCTGGGGATTTATCCTTACCAGAAGTGCCTCGAGACTCAGATTGGATTAGGCCTTGACCTGAAAGGCGGCATGAATGTCATCCTGGAGATTTCTGTGCCCGACGTCATTGAGACGCTCGCCGACCACAGGACCGACATCGCTTTCACCAAGTCCATGAAGGAGGCTCGCAAAGAAGAAGAGACAAGCCAGAAAGACTTCCTCAGCCTCTTCATCAGTGCTTATCACCGCAACGCTCCCGGCCACTCGCTGGCTGAGGTGTTCTCCACCACAGAGCTTCAGGGCAAGGTAAGCCCCAACAGCAGCGACAAGGAAGTGGAGAAGGTGCTCCGCAGTGAAGTGCAGGCAGCTATCGACAACTCGTTCAATGTTGTCCGTACGCGTATCGACAAATTCGGTGTCGTACAGCCCAACATCCAGAAACTTGAAGGCCAGGAAGGCCGTATCATGGTGGAGATGCCGGGTATCCGCGAACCTGAGCGCATGCGCAAGCTCCTGCAAGGAAGCGCTAACCTCGAATTCTGGGAGACCTACAATGCAGAGGACATTATTCCTTATCTGCAGCAACTCGACACCCGCCTGGCTGCCGGTGAGACGGCAAGTACTGCAAAAAAAGACTCCACATCTGCCAAGGACGACAACGTAGCCAAGAAGGCTACCGCTCAGACCAAGTTCAAGATTAAGGACAACGACGAGACAGCCGCCAAGAGCACAACCTCGCAGGAGGCTCAAGCACTGAAACAGCACCCGTTGCTCGCCCGTCTCTCGCTCACAGGCAGAGGCTACAAAGCGCTCGTGGGCTTTGCCAACGTGCGCGATACAGCCGCAGTGGACAAGCTCATCCATTCAGCACTGGCAAAGCAAGTGTTGCCCTCCGACCTGAAGCTGCTTTGGAGCGCAAAGGCTTCGAGCGACCTTAATGTCAAGAACACCTTCGAGCTTTACGCTCTGAAGATTACCACCACCAACGGACGCGCACCGCTTGAGGGCGATGTCATCACCGATGCCAAAGACCAGTTCGACCCCATCACTGGCAAGCCCGAGGTAAGCATGACTATGAATGCTGACGGAGCACGCCGTTGGGCCGACCTCACAAAGCGCAACATCCAGAAGGCTGTGGCCATCGTGCTCGACGACGCCGTCTATTCGGCTCCTAACGTGCAGACTGAAATCGACGGAGGACAGTCGTCCATCAGTGGAAACTTCACCATTGAGGAAACCAAAGACTTGGCCAACACTCTGAAGTCAGGTCGTATGCCTGCTCCCGCACGCATCGTACAGGAAGAAGTTGTCGGACCTACACTGGGTGCACAATCCATCCAGCAGGGTATCGTCTCGTTCGTCATTGCCTTCGTGCTCCTTATCATCTACATGGTGATGATGTACAACTTCATTCCGGGTATGATAGCCAACTGCGCACTCGTCATCAACGTCTTCTTTACGCTCGGAATTCTAACGTCCTTCCAGGCGGCCTTGACGATGAGCGGTATTGCCGGTATGGTGCTGTCGTTGGGTACTGCCGTCGATGCCAACGTGCTCATCTACGAACGTATCAAGGAAGAGCTGAGAGCTGGCAAACAGATGAAACAAGCTGTCTCGGCTGGCTACGGCAACGCCTTCAGCGCCATCTTCGACTCCAACCTTACTTCGTTGATAACCGGTGTTATCCTCTACCTCTTCGGCACAGGCCCAATCCAAGGCTTCGCCACGACATGGATCATCGGTATTGTCTGCTCGTTCTTCAGTGCCGTTTATCTCACACGTCTGGTTTACGACTACAAGCTCAACCACGACAAGTGGCTGAACCTGAAGTATTGGACTCCCGTCTCGGAACACTTCATGCAGAATGCCCACTTCAGCTTCATGAAGAACCGCAAGCTCACCTTCACCTTTGCTATCGTTGCAACGGTGGTGTTCTTCATCAGCTTTGCTACTCGTGGACTTGACAAGAGCATCGACTTCACGGGTGGCCGCAACTACGTCATCCAGTTCGAGAAGGCTACACAGCCTGAGCAGGTACGCGACATTCTTGACAAGGCATTCCCCGGATGCACCAACAGTGCCCTTTCACTGGGAACCGACAACCGCACCATACGAATCTCCACGAACTACAAGATAGAGTCCAACAACCCGAAGATTGACGACGAGGCAGAGACCATTCTTTACAACACACTGAAGGCAGCCGGCATGGTGAGCCAGAAGAGTGTGGCAGCCTTCAAGAATCCGGATATCCGTCAGGGTGGCTCCATCATCAGCTCATCGAAGGTGGGTCCGTCGGTTGCCAAGGATGTTACCCATAGCGCTATTATCAGTGTGGTGATAGCTCTGTTGGCCATCTTCCTCTACATCCTGTTGCGCTTCCGCAATCTCGCCTTCTCCATCGGCTCTACAGTGGCACTGACCTTCGATGCCCTGACCGTCATCGGTCTGTTCTCATTGTTGCAAGGCCTGCTGCCATTCTCACTGGAAGTCGACCAGACCTTTATAGGCGCCGTGCTGACGGTGATTGGCTACTCTATCAACGATAAGGTGGTGGTGTTTGACCGAATCCGTGAGAACCTCCGTCTGCACCCGAAGCAGGATTACGAGTCACTGTTCAACGACTCCATCAACCAGACACTGGCTCGAACGCTGAACACCTCCATATCCACGCTTATCGTGCTGCTCTGCATCCTCTTCCTCGGTGGAAAGAGCATTCAGCCGTTTGCCTTCGCCATGACCCTTGGCGTGGTGTTCGGAACACTCAGCTCCATCTTCATCGCATCACCTATCGCATTCGTGGTGCTGAAGAACAGCAATCACGGTCAACGTACCTTAGAAGTTGCAGAACCTGCTAAAGCCTAAAGCTGACGCAGAACTCTAACATAAAATCCGCGGTTCCTTCAAGGGGCCGCGGATTTTTTTCATGTTCAAAGCGACTACTTTTCCATGTAAGAACAAACACACGTGACAAAACACAATATGCCAAACAAAACACATGCACGCATGGCATAAGGAGAAGTGACACGAAAAAGGCAGGACTCCACGCTTATCGTGCCATGGACAACTCATGGACAAGCAAGGCTTCCTGCCTATACCTTATATAATAGTAGCAATGAAATCAGCTTTTGGCATCTTCAGCTTCTGCCACACAACCCTTCGCCTTTAGCACAGAGGGCGACACACCGAAATGCTTGCGCACATAAGAGCCAAAGAATGAGAGGTTGTTGAAGCCGAGCTTGATGCTCACCTCCTTCACCGTCAGGTCGGTGTGGCAGAGATAGTAGCGCACGTCCTCCTTGCAGTACTGCGTAATCCATCCTATTGCCGACTTTCCGCTATAGCGCGTACAAATCATCGTGAGGTATTTGGGCGTTATGTTGAGCTTTGCAGCATAGTTGACCACCGGCTGCCGTTTCACCTTGGCCGTGGACAGCAGGCGAATGAAACCATCGAAAAGCACTTTTCCGCGACTCCGCTTGTCGGGCACAAGACTTTCGCTATCTCTGTCAATAAGACTGCAAATATCGTAGAGCATAGACTGCACGATGGCCTGCATCACAATCGTACGGAAGCGGCGCTCCTTATGGTCGAGCTTGAAGCGGATGAGCTTGTAATAGTACACCAACTGCTCCCTATCCTCATCGGGCAACGAGAGGATTCGCGTGCGATCGCTGTAGGCAGCTATATTCCAGTTGATGATGTTCTGACGCAGCATCTCCTGGATGACATCGTCGGAGAGACATAGAATCTTGAGCTCCAAGTCGGCTGAGAACATATAGTTGTCGAGCACAACATGGGAGGCACTGATGAGCATCTGACCTTCGCTCAGGTTCATTGGCGTGTCGTTGGCACAGAAACTCATGCGCCCACCGGTGCAAAGAATGATGAAGTTCATCTTTGCATAGAGCGGCTTCACCTCTGTAAGGTCCTTTATATTGTCGATAATAGCGATGTCGCCGTCGCAGTAATCAGTAATGGTGTGCATAGTGTCAAGCTCGGCCATGCTCACCTCTGTCATAACATTCTTGTTCTCCATAAGCGTGGTTATTTCTTTTTCGGTGCAAATTTCGAAAAAAAAAGACAACTTTGCTGTCTCTAAATTCACAAATACTGTTTGTTTTTTGTCGTGAAGGAAAAAACCTACCAAAGTCTTGAAATTAAGAACACCTTGCGTGATGGATTTTTTCTCAACTTTGCGGCAAAAAGACAGAAATGGGAAAAATTATCCACACTATCAGACAGAGCAAAGTACTCCTCACGGGCACTGTGCTGCTACTGGTTATCCTCGTGGCCATCCTCATCGGCCCTCTCCTCAAACCACACGAAGAAACCATCCAAGGACAGGTGGAGACCACCGACTACCGGGTCTCCACTAAGGTACCCTCGCGCGTGGTACGCATCCTCGTCAAAGAGGGCGACATTGTCCATAAAGGTGACACTGTGGCCGTACTCTCTTCTCCCGAGCTCGATGCCACCGAACAGGGAGCCGTTGCCAGCATGGAAGCCTCAGAAGCCATGAAGGACCTCACCGATAACGGTTCGCGCCGCGAAGCCATAAGCGCAGCCTACCAAGTGTGGCAGCAGGCAAAGGCCCATGAAGTGATAGCACGCCAGACGTGGATGCGTATTGAGAAGCTCTATAGCGAGGGAGTGGTCAGTCAGCAGCGCCGCGACGAGGCCAAAGCAGCCTTCGATGCTACCGGTGCCGCCACCCGTGCAGCCCGCTCGCACTACGAGCTTGTCCTTGAAGGAAGCCGTCACGAAGAAAAGCGTATAGCCGCCTCACATCTAAAGGCAAAGGAAGCCAAGGTCGACGAAGTAAGGTCGCTGATGCGAGAGACCGTGCTCACGGCCACACAAGGAGGGCGAGTGACTGAGGTGTTCCTTGAGCCTGGCGAACTGGCCGGTACGGGAGCACCCATCCTGAATATCGACACCGGGGAATACTGGTTCACCTTCTTCGTTACAGAAGACAAGTTGCCCAACCTGCAAGTGGGCATGAAGGTGAAAGTTTTCGTACCGTCGTGCGGCCAGACCGTCAAGGCCATCATCAGCCGCATGAACCACGAGGGCGACTTTGCGGCATGGAAAGCCACTGGGTCCCTCGAAGGCACCGACCTGAAAGTGTTTGAGGTCAGAGCCCGTCCCGAGCAGTCCCTTCGCAAGGGCCTCGACGGCGCTTCGGCCATGCTCATCTTCTGAACCCTCCTGTTAGAACAACAACATGAAGCAAATAACTTTCAATGACATAAAGCTCATGGCGGCACGGTTTCACGCCATCAACCGACGCGAGCTTCGCTATTACTCCCACCGGCCGCTGTTCCTCTTCACTATGCTCATAGCGCCGCTGCTGTGCGTCGTCTTCTTCACCACCCTTATGTTCAAAGGCCTGCCCACAAAGATACCGGCAGCCATCGTCGACGAAGACTGTACACACATCAGTCGCCTCTTCTGCCGCATTCTCGACTCTTGGGAAGGTACCGACGTGAAGTACGTCTTCCACACCTTCCGTGAAGCCCGCAAGGCCGTGCAGGAAGGCAAGATATACGCCTTCTACTATCTGCCCGAAGGTCTCACCACGGATGCAGAGTCTAACAAGCAGCCCACCATCTCCTTCTACACCAACGACACCTATTACGTGCCGGGCAATCTGATGATGCGCGACATGAAGACAGCAGGAGCCCTCGCCGGACTGGGCCTCACGCGCGCCGTACTGCGCGGCCACGGCACCTCCGACCATGACTATTGGGGCTACATTCAGCCCATCGCCATCGAGACCCACCCGCTTGGAAACTCCTACCTCAACTACAGTGTCTATCTGAGCAACACGCTCGTTCCCGGTATCTTCATCCTCCTTATCATGATTACCACGAGCTATGTCATAGGTATAGAGTGGAAATACAAACGTCAGAAGGAACTCTACCAAATGTCGGGCAATTCCCCGGCACTTGCTCTCGCGGCCAAGCTGTTGCCCCAGACTGTCATCTACACGCTCATGTTCTTCTTCATGGACGTATGGTTCTACTGCTATCTCGACTATCCTTGCAAGTGTGGCCTGCCGGCGATGATGCTCATCAGCGTGCTTACGGTGTTGGCGGCCCAGGGCTTCAGTGTCTTCTTCTTCGGGCTTATGGCCGGAGAGATGCGTCTGGCCATGTGCATCTGCTGCCTCTGGGGCATTTTCTCCTTCTCCATCTGCGGCTTCACCTATCCCGTTCCTGCCATGGACATGCCTCTGAAGCTCCTCTCCGTGTGGTTTCCACTGCGGCATTACTATCTCATCTATGTCAATATGGCACTCAACGGCTATTCGCCTTCCTACGTGTGGTGGTCCATAGGGGCCCTCATCTGCTTCTGCTTCCTGCCTTTGCTGACAATGCCTCGCTACAGAAAGGCCTTCCTCAAGTTCCAGTATCTCAAATAACTATCCATCAGGCTCTGTATGAAAGACTTATTATACGTTTGGTACAATGAGATGAAGACCGTGTTCCACGACAAGGGTGTGATCATATTCGTGCTCTTCGTACCTCTCTGCTATCCTCTGCTCTACGCCTACGTCTACAACAACGAAGTTGTGCGCCAAGTACCTGCCGTCGTAGTCGACGACTGTAACTCGCATCTCAGCCGCGAGTTCATACGCAAGGTCGACGGCACCCCCGACGTATTCATCGCCCGCCGCTGCCATTCCATGGCTGAAGCTCAGGAAGCCGTACGACGCCAGGAGGCTTACGGCATCATCCGCATTCCCAACAACTTCGACCGCAGACTTCAAGAAGGCGAACAAGTGCGTGTGGGCCTCTACTGCGACATGGCCGTAATGCTCAACTATAAAGCCATGCTGTTAGCTTGCACCGATGTCTCACTCGACATGAACAATGACATCAAGGCCGAACGCATTGGAGAGAGTACGCGCCGCGACGACGAAATCACGAAGATGCCCATCCTCTACGAGCAACATGCCATCTTCAACCCGCAGAGCGGCTTTGCCTCCTTCCTCATCCCGCCTATCCTGATGCTCATCATCCAGCAGACGCTTTTGCTCGGCATCGGTATGCGCATGGGCTCCACACGCGAGGAGTACAGTGGCTGCGTGATTCCTTTCGACCGCCACTACAAGCGCGTCATGCCCATCGTTGGCGGAAAGGGGCTCTTCTACCTGATGCTCTACTTCGTGATGGCCATCTACATGTTCACCTTTGTCAACCACAGTTTCCGGCTGCCCACACTCGGCAGCTACGGCACGCTCGTGGCTTTCATCATCCCCTACATCCTCTCGTGCACCTTCTTCGCCATCACTCTCTCCTCCTTTATCTACAGGCGCGAGGACTGCATTCTCATCTTTGTCTTCATGTCAGTGCCCATGGTGTTCCTCTCCGGCATTTCGTGGCCATCGTCGGCCATGCCGCTGTTCTGGAAGTACTTCTCCTACATCTTCCCCTCATCGTTGGGCATGAACATCTATCCACGTATCATGACCATGGGGTGCAGCATCCACGACGTAAGGTCGCTCTACATTGGTCTCTGGTGCCAGGTCTTCGGCTATTTCACTACGGCCTGCCTTGTCTACTTGAAGCACATCAAGAAGATGACGAGGCTCACCAGTGCCTGACTTTCCAACAACACTTGACAAATGAAGATTGTCGTTAATCCAAAATACGGGTGGCTCACGGACTTTGTCCACTCGGTGCCCCGGCATGAGTATGCCGTTGAGAAGGTGTTCCGTGAGAACCGTAACAGTGTGGAACTGACATCCTGCGACGGTCAGCGCCTCGTTGTGAAGAAGTACAAACGACCCACGCTGGCCAACTGTGTCGTTTACACCTTCCTGCGCAAGACCAAGGCCCAGCGCTCCTACGAGAACGCCTTGCAGCTGTACTACCGGGGCATCGGCACCGCAGCCCCCGTGGGCTACATCGAGCAACGCAAGCATGGCTTCTTCCACACAGGATGGTTCATCTCCGTCTACCTTCCGCTGCCCACACTCGACGAGGTCTACAGGCGCACCACCGACCGCGACAAGCGCGACAAACTGGCCTCCGATTTCATGGATTTCACGCTGAAGCTCTTCAAGGAAGGCATTATCGACCACGACTACAATGCCTCTAACATCCTTGCCTACAACGACGGCGGCCGTTGGCATTTCTCACTGGTCGACATCAATCGCTTGCGCTTCGTTCGCAAGCGTCGCCTCAACGACGAGATGCACGCCATGGAGCAGCTTGGAGCCTCGGCCGAGGACCTTGTCCGATTTCTGCCGCGCTACGCCGAGGAGAGCGGCAACGACATCGGCCATTGCTTTCTCATGCTGCTCATTGGCAAGCTGCGGCACAAGCACCGCAACGCCATGAAGGCCCGCATGAAAAGATTTCTCAGAATTGGAACCAACCCGAAAAAATGAAGATACTTGTCACTGGCGCTGCCGGATTCATCGGCAGCCACATCATGGCACGGCTGGCCCGACGGGGCGACGAGGTTACAGGCATCGACTCGCTCAACAGCTACTACGACCCGCGCCTGAAGGTCGCTCGCCTCGCTGCCTGCGGTCTCCACCTTCACGACGGCGGTGTCTCTACCACAAGCAGCCTCTGGCCCAACTGTCGCTTCCAACGTATGTCCGTAGAGGACAGCGAAGCCATGAGCCACTTGTTTGCCCACGGACATTTCGAAGCTGTGGCACATTTAGCGGCTCAGGCCGGGGTGAGATATTCGGTCACCAACCCACAGGCCTACATCGAAAGCAACATCGACGGCTTTCTTCAAGTGCTGGAGGGTTGCCGCCGACACGAAGTCCGGAGGTTAGTGTTTGCCTCGTCAAGCTCCGTCTACGGGATGAGCGCCAAGGCTCCCTTCCGCGAAAGCGAGGCTACCGATGCTCCCCGGAGCCTCTATGCTGCCAGCAAGAAAAGCGATGAGCTCATGGCCTACTCCTACAGCAGCCTCTACGGCATCAAGGCCACGGGGCTGAGATACTTCACTGTCTACGGCCCCTGGGGGCGTCCCGACATGGCTCCCTCGCTCTTTGCCCACGCCCTCATCCACGGACAGCCTCTGCGCCTCTTCAACTACGGCAACATGCTGCGCGACTTCACCTTCATTGACGACATCGTAGAAGGTACTCTTGCCGTGCTCGACCGCGAGCCTCATGGTCAAGAGGGGCAGCCCGACTTCAGAGTCTACAACATAGGCAGTGCCAACCCCGTGAAGCTCCTCGACTTCGTCCATGAACTTGAGACAGCCTTAGACTGTAAGGGCCACTATGTGATGCTGCCCATGCAGCCGGGCGATGTCTATGAGACCTACGCCGACACCTCACTGCTGCTCAGCGACACCGGCTTTGCCCCGCGCACGCCCCTTGCAGAGGGACTCAAACGGTTCGTTGAGTGGTATCGGTCTGACAAAAATCCATTGGAACATGAACATTAAGAACTATCTGCTTCTTGCGCTACTCGTCGTGACGTCGTTCTTCGTCTTCCCCAGTGCCCTTCCCAGCGACATAATGGAAGAGCGCAACCTCGTCACGGCGCGCGAGATGGCCCACGACGGCCACTGGATGCTACCCACCATGAACGGTGAGCCGCGACTGGAAAAGCCACCTCTTCCCACATGGGTAGCCGGAATCGTGGAACTGGCTCTGCCCGGCAGCCTCTCCGCGCAGCGTGCTGCTGCCGGCGTGGTGGCCTGTATAGGATTGCTATTCTTCTTCCTTATCATCAGCGACTTAGGTGGAGCACGCTTCGCCTATCTCGCTTCTATTGTCCTGCTGACGATGTACCAGACCGTCCTCATGGGACGGACAGCTACATGGGACATCTATTGTCACTCCTTCATGCTTGGTGCCATCTTCTTCCTTGAGCGTGGACTGCGGCAATCGGCCCGACGGCAGTGGCGGTGGATGCCCGCCGCGGGGCTCATGCTCGGACTCTCCTTCCTCAGCAAGGGCCCTGTTTCCTTCTACGCCATGCTCCTCCCAGTGGCCCTGGCCTGCATAGGCCTCAGCGGACTGTCCATGCGCGGCAAGTGGCCTTCGCTGGTTGTGATGCTGGTCATCATGACCCTTGTCGGAGGATGGTGGTACGCCTGGCTCTTCAACGAACATCCGGCCGAGGTAGCAGCCGTAATCCACAAGGAGTCGGGAGCCTGGTCCAACCACAATGTCCGCCCGTGGTGGTACTACTGGCGTTTCTTCCTTGAAACTGGTGTATGGGCTGTACTCGTGCTGACAGCCCTCGCCGTGAGCTACTGGAAGCGTCATCTCCACGAGCCCCGCACCTATCTCTTTGCTGTCACCTGGCTCATAGCAGCACTGATACTGCTGTCGCTGATGCCGGAGAAGAAGATGCGCTACCTTCTGCCTCTGATGCCTCCGTGCAGCCTCTGCGCCGCCTGTCTCATACGCCATCTCGACGAAGTGCGCGATCGTGTGTCGAGGACGCTGCTCAACATCCAGAGTCTGCTCACAGAGCTGCTGCCCGTCACCGTTGCCTCCATGCTCCTTATACGCCGTCCCCTCGGCACATGGTGCAGCGTGCTGCTGGCTCTGATTTTCCTCTGCGTGACAGCTCTCGCTGTGAGAGCCGCCTTAGGGCACAGTGCCTGTCGGCTCGTCAACTGCACGGCTCTGACCTTTGTCCTTACGGAATGCTTCCTTCTTGCGCCCGTGGGCAAGCTCTTCGGCAATCCCCAGGCCCACTGCATAGCCCTGAGCGTGAACAGCGCTGAAGTCAGAGACATGCCCCTCTACCATCCTGCCGACGAGACTGTCCGCATAGAACTCGTCTATGCTGCAGGCCGAAAGATTCTGCCCATCGACCTCAAGTCAGCACGGGCCCTGATGCAGAAAGAACCTTTCGTGCTCATCTCACGACGTCCGGCCACTAACTACATGGCTCCCCAGGCGCGTACTATGCTCACACTGAAACCTATCGGCACCTTCGACGACAATAAACATCCGAGCTCCGACCGGCACTACACCGCCGACCTGCAAGGCAACGTGACACTCGTCGAGGCCCGCAACAACGACAAACCATGACAGAGAACAAGACAAAAGACTACGACCTGACCATTGTCGTACCGGTCTACAATGAGGAAGACAACCTGCCGCGAGTGGAACAAGTGCTTGCGGCCTACACTGCCAAGGCGAGTGTCAAGGCATGCGTACTATTGGTGAACGACGGCTCCTGTGATGCGTCACTCCAGCTCATCAAGGACATTTGCAGACGGCAGCCTCAGTTCTTCTACATCAGCTCGGCCAGGAACCACGGTCTCTCCACGGCCATTGCCGCTGCCGCAAGTGTCATTGAGAGCCGGCTGACGGGCTACATCGATGCCGACTTGCAGACGCATCCCGACGACTTCGAACTGCTGCTGCCCCACGCGCAGAAGTTTCCTTTGGTCACCGGCATACGCGCTCACCGCAAGGACAGCTGGGGCAAACGGCAGCAATCGAAAATAGCCAACGCTTTCCGCCGCAAGATGACCGGCGACACGGCCACCGACACGGGCTGCCCGCTGAAGGTGATGTGGACCGACATGCTGCGCCGCCTGCCAGTCTTCGACGGCATGCACCGCTTTCTGCCCGCACTCTTCATGCTTGAGGGTGCACCTTTTAAGGAGGTGCCTGTGCGTCACTTTCCACGCACGGCCGGCGTATCGAAATACCATCTTAGCAACCGGCTCGTGAAGCCCTTCTTCGACTGCATGGCCTTCCGTTGGCTGCGCTCGCGCCACGTCAGCTACCACATCGACTCCTCCTCGCTATGACCGATGCACTGTGGGTTTACGCCATCGGCTTCCTGGCACAAGGCTTCTTCTCGGCCAGGATTCTCGTACAGTGGATATTGTCGGAACGGGCCCGCCGCATCGTCTCACCCAATGCCTATTGGGTGTGCTCGTTGGCAGGAAGTATTCTGCTCTTTCTCTACGGCTGGCTGCGAAGCGACTTCAGCGTCATGCTGGGCCAACTCATCTCGTACTACATCTATGTGTGGAACCTCGACATCAAAGGACTTTGGCAGAAAGTACCGCGCTGGATAAGAATACCCATAGCAGTGCTCCCCTGCGTGGCCATCGGCTGCGGCATTGCAGGCGGCAGGGCCTTCTTCGACAGCCTCTTCCGCAACAGCAATCTGCCCTTGTGGATGATTGTCTTCGGCTCAGCCGGTCAAATCGTCTTCACCGTAAGGTTCATCTACCAGTGGTATTACAGCTACCGCCGCCATTGTTCGCTGCTGCCGGTAGGCTTTTGGGTAATAAGCCTCGTGGGGAGCGGCATCATCGTCAGCTATGGTATCATGCGTCTCGACCCTGTTCTGATTTTAGGACAGTCGGCAGGCTTCATCGCCTACTCCCGCAACATTCTGCTCGGTAAACGACAGAAAGTGGATACGGCACAGAGGGCATGACTAACCAACACTACAAAAAATGACTTCCTAAAGGTAATACTGGCACAGCGGATATCTTATGCGGTTTGGTTAATTTGCGCGAAAGCGTTAAACTACATATGTCGGAGCAGAAACAAGATGGTCAAACGGCCGTCATACAAATATCAAACGGCCGTCTGCCAATTGTCTGACGGCCGTCATCCAATTGGACAACGTCCGTTTGACCATATATATTTCATTTTATTTGTGCTATCCTATTGCTTTTTCAAACATTATTGTCTAACTTTGCGGGTGTTTACCAATCATCGTTTAGACTATGACCATAAAGTATGAAGTACAACACATTGAGAACTCCGAGGGTAAGGGAGAATCGCGCCCGTTCATTCGCCTGCATCAAGACCGCGCGATGACGGTCGACGAACTTGCCGACAAGCTCGCTGCATCGAGCACGCTGACGGCTGCCGACATGAAGGCGGTGATGTCGGAGTTGTGCCATTATGCGATAGAGGAGCTTTCATCTGGGCGCCGCTTCTATCTGCCCGAAATCGGCTACTTGTCGCTGTCTGCCGGACACACGCCAATGAAAGACAAGCCCAACGGCAAGCTGACGGGCAACGACATCTACGTACGCAATATTGACTTTCGTCCCGAGGCTAAGTTTTTGAATGAGGTTAGGCGCAAGGTGAGTTTTGAGAAATCAAAACACAGCACCCGCTCCAAACAGTACAGCGAGGGCGAGCTATGGCAGCAGATTGAAGCTTACCTCACTGAAAATCAATATATAACCCCAAGCCTTCTGCGCTCTCGATTTGGTCTGAGCAAATACACAACAGCACAATGGCTCGCCCACTTCGTTGCTACGGGACAACTTATCAAAAGAGGTACAAAGCGTCTACTGTATTTCCTGCCATAACAAGGGGCTACCACGGCGCAGCGAGTCTGAGAGAAGTGACCTATCCCGCACCCTGCGACGGCCTCGGAGGTCGGGAGCATCTCGGTAGAGATACACGTAACCCCAGCCGAGCGTAGCGAGCCTGGGGACCGTGTCCTATCCACGCACCCCGCGTCGGCCTCGGAGGTTGAGTAATACTACCTGGATACTCTGGCAAGCTTCGCGCTACAGGGGAAGTACTATATCCTGGACACTCTGAGACCGCCACAGGCGCTATGGAGGAAGCGCCATCCCCAGTTCGCTGTGCAAAGCTGGGATACTCGCATCTCTTCGAGATGCTCCCCGACCTCTCCGAGGCCGTCGCAGGAGTATGATGTGGACGCTGTCCCCAGGCTCGCTTCGCTCGGCTGGGTTATATGCATCTCTTCGAGATGCCCACGACCTCTCCGAGGCCGAAGATATACACACTACTTCCTACCACGTCTCAGGCCCTCTTCGCCCAGACGTTTATGCATGCTATTGTTCATTCACTCCGAGGCCGGAGATATGTACACCCTATCCCATTACCACGGCTCGATCAGCTCACCCGCCATGCATGCCATTACCCGATTACTTCGGTCAGACAGCGACGGCCTCGGAGAGACCGTATCTGCTTGCGCTCCTCTGATCTGCTGTACCCCTTTCCCTCCACCCCGGAGCTTCATGATAAGACGAAGGATAGGATGGCAAGGAAGGCTCCCTCGTCACTGTCCAAAGAATTAGCGATGTTCCATCCGGCAGCGTTGGTGTTCAATCGGGCAAGCACATGCTTTAACGAAATGCAATTGTGCATAAATAATATTTAAGACTGACGCAAGCTTGAAAAAATAGGATTAACTTTGGACAATAGCTGAATCCTACCCTTATTAGAATACTAATGTGACATGAAACAGACAGTGAAAATCAGATGCAAAAATAACGGCTCCTGCTTTGAGGTGCCCGTGGGCAGCACGCTGGCCGAAGCTTACAGGCAGAGCGGTCTGAAGATGGCTTACGGCCCTATGGGCGCCAAGGTGAACAACGTGTCGGAAGGCATGCGCTTCCGCCTCTACCATAACAAGGATGTGGAATTTCTTTGTCTGCCCGCCGGGTCAGCCATGCGCAGCTACACGCGTACGCTTTTCTTCATCCTCTCGAAGGCAGTCCACGACCTCTATCCCACATCGAGCGTATGCATCGACATCCCGGTCTCCAACGGCTACTATGTAGACATCAACATCGGGCACGCTGTGACTCAGGCCGATGCCGACGCCATACGCAAGCGGATGCAGGAAATCATCGATGCCGGCATATCCATCACACGCCATGAGGTGCCCACGGAGGATGCCATCAAGATGTTCGACACCAAGGGCGACAAAGCCAAGGTGAAACTCCTCAGAAGTGTGGGAACCCTCTACACCACATATTATCAGATCGACGACTACGTGGATTACTATTACGGTGCTCTGCTCACGAACACCCGGGAAATCTACCTCTTCGGACTTGAGAAATACTACGACGGACTCCTGCTGCGTATTCCCGACAAGACCGACCCTTCGAGACTCGGGCCTTTGGTGAAGCAGGACAAGATGTTCGACATCTTCAAGGAGAACCACCGCTGGCAGGGCATCATGGGGCTGCGCACTGTGGGTGACTTCAACGAGGCCGTGAAGAACGGAGCCGCCACGGACATGATAAACGTCTCGGAAGCACTGCAGGAGAAGAAGATTTCCTATATCGCCGATGAGATAGCACGCCGGAAGGACGTGAGGATGGTGCTCATCGCCGGACCCTCCTCGTCGGGCAAGACCACATTCTGCAAGCGCCTGTCCATACAACTTGTCACCAACGGCATTAAACCGGTACAGATATCGCTCGACGACTACTTCGTCGATCGCGAGCAGACCCCTAAGGACAGCAAGGGCGAATATGACTACGAGAGCATCTATGCGCTGAACTTAGAGCTCATCAACAAACAGTTCAACGCGCTCTTCCGGGGTGAGGAGATTGAACTGCCGAAATATGATTTCCCCACGGGGCGCAGTGTCAAGAGCGGAAAGAAGCTTCATCTCAATGCCGACCAGGTGCTTGTGGTGGAAGGTATCCACGCCCTGAATCCGGAACTGACGGCGCAGATTCCGGAGTCGTTGAAGTTTAAGGTCTATATCTCCGCACTGACAACGATTCTGCTCGACGACCACAACTACATCCCCACCACCGACAACCGACTGCTGCGCCGCATCATCCGCGACTACAAATACCGCGGTGTCAATGCCCAGGAGACCATTCACCGCTGGCCGAGCGTAAGGGCGGGTGAAACAAAGTGGATTTTCCCTTACCAGGAGAACTGCGACGTGATGTTCAACACAGCCATGCTCTTCGAACTTGCCGTCATCAAGCAGCAGGCTGAGCCTCTGCTCGAGCAGGTGCCCGAGAACTGTGAGGAGTACAGCGAGGCCTACAGGCTCCTGAAGTTCCTGCGATACATTGCGCCCATCCCCGACAAGGCTCTGCCGCCCACAAGCCTCATCAGGGAATTCCTCGGTGGCAGTTCGTTCCACTACTAAATGCAACTGCGGAACAGGAACATTGCCGACGAACCACGGCTACGCGAATCAGGAGGGTGACTTTACCTCAGGATTAGGAAATTCAGACTGTGAATCGGTTTAAGCCAGTCGAATGTTTTACACAAAATCAAGAAGGCCCTTTGAGCCAACTCCTTATCCACTGCAGGGCGCGGCCCTTGTGGCCGTCCGCATCCTGAGTGTCGGATCCATTATCCGCAGGTACAGTCAGCATCCAGCGAATATGGAAAGAGTGATAGGAAATTCCTGTTTGCCCGTAGAATGCGGACGGCCACGAGGGCCGCACCCTGCAGTGGACCAAATTTCGCACCTTTACTATAAAAAATAAATCAAGAAGGCCCTTTGAGTCAACTCCTTATCCACTGCAGGGCGCGGCCCTTGTGGCCGTCCGCATCCTGAGTGTCGGTCCATTATCCGCAGGTACAGTCAGCATCCAGTGAATAAAGAAAGAGTGATAGGAAATTCCTGTTTGCCCGTAGAATGCGGACGGCCACGAGGGCCGCACCCTGCAGTGGACCAAATTTCGCGCCTTTACTATAAGAAATAACGGTCCCGAAAGGCATAATCCTCCGTAACCCCATGTAATCGAAGCGTTACCCGGGGGTATGCCCCCACTTTACCCTTTCGCTCCCGTACATCGAAGACACACGAGAGCGTAGCTAACTCCCTGCCTCGAAGAGACTGAATCACGAGCAGATTACTCTTTAGGACTTACACGAAATGCGGTTGACGTGTTGATAAAGTCAGGAGGACTAAAAGAACGACCCACCCCGAACTCCCTTCAAGGGAGACGAGGTGGGCCGTTTTACTTGAGCCGTATTATCCGTTACTCAGCAAAGTGATAGCTGAAACCATTGATGCGGTTCCAGGCGCCACGCGTGAAGTCAGGGATGGCGACAGGGGCGGAATTGTTCTCAATGGATATCTTGGTGAGCTCAGTCATGCAGCACCATTCAGCCATGTCGTAGACATCCTCGTCGAGAGGCAGTCCGTTCTGCAGACAGTAGATGAGACGGTAGCTCATGATGAAGTCCATACCGCCGTGGCCGCCTACCTTCTTGGCCTTGGCCTCGATGGTCTTTACGAACTCGGGTGTGTACTTCTGCAGCAGCCAATCGCGTGTAGCACTAGGCAAAGCGCTCTCCACATCAATCTTGTCGTAGTTAGCCACACCGGCCTCTTTGAGCTTGTCCTTAGCCAGACAGAGCTGCTCAACGGGGTACTTGGCAGCAAAGCCGTCGGTGCCCATAATCTGATGCATTCTGTTGTAGGGGTGCGGAGTCATGACGTTGTGCTCAATGAGGATGGTCTTGCCCAGTTCGGTACGTATGAGCGTTGAGGTCTCATCGCCGTTCTGGAAGTTAGGGCTGTCCTTGCCCGACTGCTTCTTAGCATAGCGCTGGCCGTTGAGGGGCTTGGTGTCCATGGAGACAAGATACTTCAAGCGGTCGCCGCGATGGATGTTCAGCACCTGGCACACAGGTCCGAGTCCATGGGTGGGATAGACGTCGCCACGATGTTTCTCGTTGAACTCAAGACGCCAGTTGTTCCAGTAGGAATCCCAAAAGTCGCCGAGGTTGTGTATATAGGCCCCCTCGACATGCTCCACGGTGCCGAAGAGTCCCTTCTGGGCCATATTCAGCGTAGCCAGCTCGAAGAAGTCGTAGCAGCAATTCTCAAG
>Ga0256406_1002236_pt1 | contig 28132 bp, 18 predicted proteins | sample RumenRJG_03DNA_FD_185986 | JGI IMG/M metagenome (GOLD analysis project Ga0256406, IMG submission 185986) | Bovine rumen microbial communities from Lethbridge, Alberta, Canada - RJG_03 | ecosystem: Host-associated > Mammals > Digestive system > Stomach > Rumen | place: Canada: Alberta | collected... | reverse complement strand
TTTCCCCACGACGCGCGGACGTAGACGAACTTGCAGCCTGCATTGGCCGCTTCGTCGAAGAGGTCTTCGGGCACGAGGCCCGTCTCGTCTGCATTGTTTTCGCTGATGTCAAATCCTCGAATCATTTTCTGGTTCCTCCTTCTTTTCCTGCGGGATGGGCGTCTTGCCGTCCCGCGTGAACATGACTTTGCCCAAAAAGCCGACCATGCCAGTCGAGAGGTTCATGGTGACTTCGGTCGCGCCGCCCAGAACGATGTTGAGGATGAGCGCGACGCCGAGGCAGAAGCCGATAATCATATCGGTCGTAATCTTCATGATGGGTTCTCCCCTTTCTCGCTGCTGTCCCGAACGACAGGGAGCTTCATGAATTTCTCGAAGATGAAGCGCACGGCACCGTTGCCGCCAAGGTCGATGTAGCTCGCGAACATGTGCGTCATGTTCTCGACCATGTAGACCTGCGCGTATCCCTGCTTCATGCTCTTTGATGCGGTCTGGATGATGTGGTCGCGGAGCATGGCCTGCATTCCTTCTTGCATGGCGTTCTTGAACTTGGCTTCTTTCGCAATCTCTTTCTGCCGCTCGTCCTCGCGTTCCTTTTCGCGCTTGTCAATCTTACGCCAGAGGTGCGTGATGAATCCTGTCGCGACCGCCGAGATGATTGTCATGATGAGTTGTACGTATGTGATTTTCTCCAAATCAGCACCTTCTATCCTTCTGCATTCCTTGCCTCCATTCCATACAAAAAGAGCGTGTAGGATTTTGCTTTCCTATACGCTCTTGGATATGTGATTGTGGGATTCCTCTTTTACGTGCCTTCTTCGTCTTCGTCAATGTATTCTTCGTAGAAATATTCCTGCATGAGCTGTCGAGAGATCGTGTAATTCATTCGTGTCTCTTTCCAAGGACGTTCTTCACGCGACATTTTGCAGAGTTTCCATGTAGCATACTGTCCGAAGCAATCGAAGACTTGGTTGAGGAGATTCTTTTCTTCCTGCGTGTATTCTTCCTGCGGTCGGAAAAATTCGCCATAGACGATGCCGTTCGATTCAAAGCAATGAAACTCGTCATACACTTTTTCGACAGCAGGGCCGTATGCCCATGCTACGATGTTTTCTTCAAACAGCGAATGCCCAGCCAAGGCAAGAAAAACGCCCTGTGCGTAATACAAGAGCTTTTGAAGCTTTTGGTTTGTCAGGAGCTCCCCACCGTTATCGACTGTCTCAAAGTCGTTTCGTTGCAGGAACCATCGTGCAACGTCCATAGCTGAATGAGATTTCATTGGTTTCGCCTCCTAGTATGAATATACCACACCGAAGTCACGGTGGGAATACTTCTTTGTAATTCATTTTGATTACTCCTTCATGAAGTCGGTCAGCGACTTGTACTTGTCCTTGTCCTTCTTCGACACGGTCCCCTGCGTGCGCTCTTCGCGGGTCTGGTTCTTCTTCGTCGCTTCTTTCTGGACGTCTTTCTCTTTGATGCCCAAATCTTTGAGGCGCTGCTTGTTCTCGCTCGTCGGGTTCTGGATGTAGGCGTCCTGTGCTTCCTGGCGTTCCTGCGTGGATGCCGCCTTGTCGTGGCTGATGATGCGCTGGACATCGACGGGGACGCTTTCATCGACACTGCGGAAACCGACGGCGCGGAGGAACTTGTCCATCATCGTGTCATAGCGGGTGTTCAGACGGTCGCGCTTGCCGCGTGCTTCGCCGACGCAGGCCGCATAGAGGTTGTACGCGCCCGGGCTGATGTCGCGCAGGGAGTTGGCAAAGTTGCCGTCGTCCCATGCGTCGCGCTTGAGCTGGTACGCCTTAGACGCGAACGGGCCTGCAAAGTCGATGGCCTTCGTCGGGATGACGTCGGCAAGGCTTGCGCGGCTCGAAAGGTTGATGTTGAAGAGCGCAGGCACGCCGTACATGAAAGCTGCCGCGAGGCGCTTGTTGCCGCCGCACTTCTCAATGATGAATTTCTGGATGGCGTCTTTCGGGTAGCCGCGCTTGTCGTTGCCGAAGAGGTCGTCGAGCCAGTCGAGCGCGGGGATGCCGATCGCACCGCAGAGCATGGCGTACATGCCCCAGAACATGATTTTCTGCTTCGCGCTGTACTTGTGGAGCACGATGTTGTCATAGCTGCCGAAATGGCGGAGCCCGATGACGTTTGGCATGAAGTCCTGCATGACTTCGAGCTCCTTGATGCCGAATTTCTTGAACTGGAATGCGAGCTGCGAGAAGATGCTGCCGCGCCGGATGATGTTCGGCGCGTCCTGCACGCCATAGATGAAGTTGGATTTGACGTTGATTTCGCGCGCATAGGTGATGGCGTCTGCGTGCGACTTGCCTTCCCGCCGCGCCTTTTCGTAGGCGGCGAGCACGGCACCGCGACGGCAGGCGGCATCCATTTCATTGAAAGGAATCATGCCCTTTGCGCCGATCCAGTCCATGGTGTTGTTCGCCGTGGCGAGCGCCTTGGTGAAGACGTTGCGCCCGTGCGAGGACGCGCGGCTGCGCATCTTATCGTAGCCGCTGCCGCTGTCGAGCCCGATGTCCCCGAGGACTCCCGTCTCCTGCAAAATGCGGAGCTCCTGCCGCGTGTAGCGCGGTGTATCCTTGCCCTTTTTGCGGCGCGGCATGCCCTTCTTCACCATCTTCACGAGGGAGCCGACGTTGCCGATGTACGCCGCCGCGTTCGTGAGCTGCTGGAGGTTCAGGAGCGCCGACGACATGTTGAAGGCGAGCGTCAGATACGACACCTTGTTCGTAATGCCGTTGCCGAGCGTGAGCGCGGCGCGGTCGCCAAAGGTCGGCGCGATGAAGTTGCGGTAGATGCGGTTGCTGCGGAGCGCCTTGTTGAGAACTTGCTCTTTGGCGCTCGGGTTGCCGTTGACGTCGTTGATGTAATCTTTCGCGTATTTCGCAAGCGGGTTGTTTTCGTAGTCGTCATCGAACCTGCCAAAGACGCGCTCGAAGAACGAGATCGCCTTGGGCTTGAACTCCGTCTCCATGGCTGCGTAGCGGACGGCGCTATTGAAGTAGTGCCGGAGCACCCAGTCAAGGTCGGTTTCATACCCTTCGACGCCCGTGCGGTGCATCGCGTTACCGAAGAAGCGGTGGCGTCCTTTGAGACGTACCTTCCCTTCGAGCATTTCCTTTGCTTCTGCCACGGTCATGTCGTTGTCTTTCGCGAGGCTCTGCACCATGCCGAAATAATCACGGTCGCCCATGATGGGCGCATACTGCCCCTCGTCCATGCCGACGCTGCCAAAGTCAAAGACTTTCGGCTGCACATGGATGGTCTCGCCGTCCTTGAGCTCGTTCGTCTTCATCCATTCTTCCGCACGCAAAACGGCGTCGCGCTGCGTGCGCCCACTGCCGATCGTGCGGACGGCATGGCCGTCCTTGTCCACGATGCGGAGGAAGTAGTCATGGAAGAAATGCGGGATGTAGCCCGTGAGCTTCGTCATGTCGGCGGGGCCTTCGAGCACCTTCACGTCGTAGAGCTTCCGCCCGTCGGCGTCGGTGTCGCCCGTTTCCTTTGCTTCGAGTACCTGCATGCCCGGGTCGTTCTGATACGTTTCGAGGGCGTTTTCAGGAATGCCGAGATACGTCTTCTCATAGTGCCGCGCTTCTTTGTACGAGACGCGGTACTGCGTCGCGCCGTCCTTGTTCCTGCCAAGGTCGGTGACGCTCTGGATTTCCATGAGGAACGGGCTCTTCTTGAGCTCGTCGAGCTCGCCTTTCGTCATCGTCTGCGTCTTCGGCGTCGGATGGCGGCGGGCGTTGTTGACCATGTGGTACGCCTTCGTCATGAGACGGCGGATGCGGATGTAGGCGTCAGCGACGTTCTCGCTCATGCCATCGTCCAAGAGTTCCTGTTTTGTCCATTCCTTGCCCTCGGCGTCGCCGCGCAGCAAGAGGTCATAGAGGTCTTGCTTTTCCTTCTTGTTCACGAGGGAAAGCGCGTCGTCGAATTTCTTGTTGAAACGGTCGCGCTGGATTGTGAGCATGTCCATCGCGCGGCAGCCCATCGTGTAAATCACCTTGAAAGCCTTGTGGCGGCTCGCAACGACGTGCGGGGAATGCACCCAGTTTTCCGTCACGCTGATGTCGTGGTCGGGGTTCTGCTTCTCTACCTCGCGCTCGACGCGGTCAACATCAAGATGCGTCGCTTTCTGGAACTTCTTGTTGAGCGCATGGAGGAAGCCGTGCGCCTGCTCCTTCGCTTCTTCGGCGGAGTAATGGATGCTGGAGCGCGTCTCCTGCTCATTTCCCCCACGCAAAAGGCCGCCCTCATTCGGACGGCCTTCGTTATTCTGCTGTCTGTCGCGATACGCGGCTTTGTGGTCGTTGTAGTAGTCGTGAATAGCTTTTACATCGTTCAAGCCAAGGACTGAAGGAACTTCCGCTGAAGGTTGTACTCCTGCTGAATTGCTTCCTTCGCTCTCCTGACGACTTCCGTGCGCGGCATTTCTGGATACTGCTCCGCCATCGCGTCCACGAACTCCCCCAAGGGAAGCGGTTGAATTTTGCTGACGGGTGCTGCTGATGCGTTCATCATGTTCAAACTCATCTCCCAACAAATCAAACAAGCTGGATGCTTCAAATGCATCATCTTTGTTCGTGCGAACCTTGAAGAAGAAATCCGTGAGAGTTCTTCGGATGCTCCGCGACTGGAGGAAAATCCTGTCAAGGTCGGCGTCCGTCGGAGATTTCAAAGACGCTAGCTCCTTGCTGATTTCATCCCAGAAACGTTCTCTAACTTCATTATGGCGCTCTCTCGTCGCCCTGTCAAGAGGACGTTCCCAGATTTTGCCGCTTTCGATCTCGCGGAAGATGCGCGCGGTTTCCTCGGTTTCCTCCATGTATTCGACGGTCTTTTCTGCGCCGTCGCTAACCTTCTGCCAGATTTTGCCATAGGCTACATGGAGACCCTTGAGCTTCGCACGCGCCCAGTCGCGGTAGCGGTCGGCGGCGTACTCTTCGAGCGTCATGCCTGCGGCTTTTGCTTTCTCGCCGTAGGCGTGCTCGATGGCAGCTTTCTCCTTGTTCGTGAGGAACAGGTCATAGGCGACATGGAACGCTTCGTGATAGAGCGTGCTCGTGAAGTCGGAGAACTTCGAGAGCACGATCCGCGCAAGGCTGGATTTCGTGACCGTCCTGCCGTTCACGGTGATGGTCGTCTCGCTGGACTGCTCCATGCCGTTCACGGTGATGTCTTTGCCCTCGTCAATGCCGTGCTCGCGGCGCGCGCGGGCTTTCTCGCGTTCGGGCAGGTTGATGTTCTCGCCCGTGTGGATTTCAATGTCCGTGCCGTTGGCAAGGCGGAACTTGAAGATGTCCTGCGTCGTGCCGTCGGCGTTCTTGCGCGTCGTGTGCTCGGCCTCGGACGAGCCGGGGAAAACCTTCTGCGTCGCTTTGTTGAGGTCGTCCATGGTCTGCGCTTTGGCAAGACGCGCTTCTCCCTCGCTGACGCTGTACTTCGTCCCGCCTTCCTGCTCACGGATGAGCTTGCCGACCTCGCGCGTGAATGCGTCGCGGTCTTGCTCGCGATGGAAGAGGAAGCGCTTGGCGTACGGGCTGTAATAGCCGTTGATGGTCTTGGCGTAGGCACGCGCCTTTTTGAAGACGTCGGTGCTGACGCGGTCGTTGATTTTCGCCGACGGAATCATTTCGCCCGTCTTGGTGTGGCGGAAGTCGCTCGTGTCAAAGAGGTCGTCCGTGCTCGCTTCTGCGGGCGCGGCTTCTTCTTCGGTCGGCGCTGTCTGCGTCTCGGCGCGGTCTTCCGTCGCTTCCTGCGCCTGCGTCTCGGCGGAGCTTTCCGCCTCCTGCGCGACCTCTGGCTCGTCGCGGAACAGCTCTTTGTTCTCGTCGATGTAACGGTCGGCGTCTTTCATGAAGGCGCGGGCACTGGCGGCGCTGTCAAAGACAAAGCGCCCTTTGTCCACGTAGTAGAAGCCGTTATGCTTGCGCGCCATGCGGGCAAGGTCGAAGCTCCCCTTCACTTTCTCGTTTTCCGAATCGACCTCGTACGGATGATTCTTCGAGCGCTTGTTCTGCTCCATCGTGAAGTTCTGCACGCGATCCTCGCCGATACGCTTGGGCATGGTGTAGTTTTCGAGATGATCGAAAAGCTCGTTGATGTCCGTGATGTCGCGCAAATCAGCTTCGCCGCGCGCTTCTGCGCTGGCGGCGTCGCGGTCGCTCGCGTTCGTGTACTTGTCGATGACGACGATGCGCGTCATGACTTTCGTGCCCGCGCGCTCGAACATGACGCCCGGCATGCGTATATCCGCCATGAGGACGGCGTCTTTCGGCGCTTCGGCTCCTTTGATGGGGTTGCCGTTCATGTCCTCGCCATAGAGCCACTTGGTGAAATGCTTCATGCACGAGGGTCCGTCCGGCAGGATGGCGACGAGACGACCGCCGTCGGCGAGATGCTGGTAGGCTTTCGCGATGTGCTCGACCGCGGTCTTGCCGCCGTGCCCGAACGGCGGATTCATGGCGATGCCCTCAAACTTGTTGTGAACGTCGAAATCCATGAAATCGCCCGTGACGACTTTCGCGTCTGGCGTGACGAGCTGTGCTTCTGGTGCGAGGCGGCTGGACTGCTCGACGATGGTGTTCTTGGCGTTCGGGCTGCTCCAGCGTGAGATGGCGCCGTGGCCTGCAGAGGGTTCGAGGAAGCGGTCGCCGATTTTCTGATGGAGCCATTCGACCATTTTGAGCCCGATGGGCTCCGGCGTCGCGAAGTAGTCGATGCCTTCCGCCGCTTTGTTCTTTGCTGTCCGCTTGCCGCGCGCGTAGTAGAACGTCTTCGCGCGCTCGTAGTCGGAGAGGTCGCCGCCGATGGACTTGTCCAGTTCCTTTCCGCCCGTGCCTTCTTCGGGGTGGCCGGGCTTGCGGCGCGTCCATTCGCCCGTGAGGACTTCCTGATAGAGCGTCGTGAAGGCGTCACGCAGGCCGCGCGCCTTTGCCCCCTGTGCGAGGTTTTCGACCGTCTCGGCGCGCCCGCCGATCGTGGAGGCAAAGAGCGTCTTTTCGAGGTCGGTGCCCGTCGCGAGGTAGCGGAAGACAGCATTCGATGCGTTGCCGACACGGTAGATGCGGCCCTCGATCTGCATGGCATAGGACGGGCGCTCCGGGAGCGCGATGTTGATAAGCACGCGCGGGTGCTTGCCCGTCATGTCATGAAGCGAGATGCCTGCGTTGCCCGCGTCCTGCTGGATGATGATGATATTCTTGCCGCTCGTGTCATCGTTGAATTCCTTGATGGCTGTCTCGCGGTTCTTCTTGTGCTCGCTGCTGCCGTCAATATAGAGCTCTTTCCCGCCAAATCCCTTGCGGAACGTCTCCATGGGGGACGGTTCGCTGCCGATGTTGAGGTGGACGAGGTCGGGATGCTCGGCGGCGAAAATCTCGTACTCGGCGCGGATTTTCTGCGCCATTTCCGCGTCGCCCATGCCCTTTTTCTGGTGGATGGAAAACGGGTGGATGTTCTCGTGCTCGACCATCGCCTGATGGAAGATGACGACCTTGCGCCCCATCTTCTCGTACTGCTTCGCGAGCTGGACGGCAGATTTTGCCTTGATGGATTCGAGGAGGTAGCGCTGCGCGCGGCGGTCGAAGTTCTTGCGAAGGTAACCCCCGAGCTCCTGGAAACGCTTGTCGTCTCGGAGGATGCGGAAACCTTCGTCAATCTTCGCGCCGACGCCCTGTGCCACACGCAGGAAGCCGCGGTCATAGTCCTTGTCCACGTCCAGCTGGCGACCACGGAGCACGCCTTCGCTCGCGAGCTGGTCGTGGAACTGGACTTCCATCGCGCGGTTGTCTACTTCGCCGTCTGGGCGCGTGAGCTTGTTGTAGCGCATGCGGTAGCCGAAATGCTGCATCATGAACTTGTCGCGCCCGCTGCCACTGTTGTAGCCCTGCCCGTCTGCCGGATAGTCGAAAAGATACCCTTCAGCGTAATCGACGTCCTTGTCATAGGCGAATGGCGTTGCAGAAAGGAAGATGACTTTCGGCTTCTCTCCCTTCGGCGTCTTTTCCCACTTTTCCAGCACGTCCTTGTGCGATGCGCGGAGCTTGCCAAGTTCCGTGTAGTAGGCGGCTTCGACGTCGAGGTGCTTCTCAGAGAGCAGCTTTTCATTCGTCGCGGTGCTTTCGGCGCCGAGCTTCTTGCGGTCGCGCTTCAGCTGTTTCAGCTGCTTGTCGATGTCCGCCATTTCTGCCATGAGTTCCTGCATCTTCTTCGTGCGATACTTGAACTCCAGACGGTCACGCAGGCCGCGCGCGTGCATCGTGACGGCGCGGAGCATCTTGAGGATGCCGGTGCTTTCGCCTCCCGCGTTGTTCATGATGTTGTGCGATTCGTCAGCCACGACGGCGTCCCAGTCGCGCTTGGCAACGAGGGCGTTGTTCTGCTGGAAATTCGCATACGTCGTGACGCAGACCTCGCCCTCTTTGCCAGCGTCCGTCGTGTTCTTCAGCACATGGATGTCCACGCCGAAATATTTCTTCGCCGTGTCCACCCATGCTTTATTGATTTCCGCCGTTGGCGAGACGATGAGGATGTTCTTCTTGCCGCGCTCGATCATGCGCTTCACGAGGCCGAGCCCCGTAAAGGTCTTGCCCGTGCCCGTGCCATTCGTGAACAGCACGCCCGTGCCGCCCTTGTCAAAAAGACGCGCTTCGCCGAACTGTACATCCTCGGCTTGCGCGTCTTGGAGGCTCGGGCAGTCGCGCTTGATGTCATCAAGGTCGGCGGTCTTCACCTTTCCCGTCTTCGGTTTTTCGTTCGCTGCTTTTACCTTTTCAGCGGCTGCATGGAGCTGTCGTTCTTGAGCAGATGGAGTACGTTCTGCTTGTCCTTCGCGGTCAAGTCCGGCACTTCCATCGAGGCCAGACTTAACGCCTCCTGATAATTCAGGATTTCCGGCGCGATTGGCGCGATCGACGGATTCACCTGCTTGTACTCCGCGATTGCCAGCCGTTCCGCGAGAAGCGGTGCCACCGTCTCGAACGCGAATGCTGCCGAATGGCCGACGTTCGGCTCCAGACGCTGGTACACGTTCGTGCTCGCTTCCTCTGCTGGGTTCTCTGCCTGCATCATCTCGCCCCACGGCGTCTTGATGTCCCCTTGTGCCAGCTCGTTCAGCCAGCTTGCGGGTGCTGTCATCAGCATGGTTCGTCGCCTCCTTTTCTGGATGGAAGAACTTTTCAATTCCATTATACGCCGCGTCAATCATGGGTGCAAAGGAATCATAGTGCCCGCCGAGACTTTTCTTCATGTCGGCGTGCATGGCATCGCGCGTCGTGATGCCGCGCTCATAGCGAGCGCCCACGGCTTTCGACAGCGCGCGGACTTTGCCCGCGTCGAATGCCACGCCTTTCGGCCACGTCCGCACCGTCTCCACGATAGCAGGCGCCCACGGGCCGATCTTGTCGCCGAACTTCGCTTCGAGCGTCGCGACGAGCTTCTTTGCCGTGTTGATTCCGTCTTTGACATAGGTGAACGCGATGCGGACGCCGAGTTCGTAGATTTTCGGATTGAAAACAGGGTTCGCGCCGAGCTTGTTCAGCTCTGCCGTCAGCTCCTTTTCGAGCCGTGCGCGTTCCTCTGCCGTGTTCGTGATGCCGTCCGGCGCAGAAAGCTGCTGCTCTTCGTCCGGGTTGATGCCGAACTCTGTGAAAAGCTCCTTGTCCGCGTCTTCGACGCTGCCGAAGATGGAATTGTCTTCTTTGGCTGGTGCTGCTTCTTCTGCTGCCTTGGCTTTCGGCGCGGGCTCCGTGCGCTCTGCGGACGCGCCGAACAGATTCTGCTCGCCGCCCGTCACGGTCTTTTCCTTTGCTTGGTCGATGGCTTCCGAGAGCGTGAGAGGCTTCGACGCTTCGCCGAAGTCAAAAGCGGTCGCGTCTTCTTTCGGGCTGCCCTGATGGTCGAGGATGTCTGCGAGGTGATTGAGGAAGGTGCCGACTTTCTTGCCGCTGCGGTGGAAGTCATCGAGGGCCTGCACCATCTTGACAACTTCCTCGGGGTCGCCGCCCGTGAGCGACGTTTCGTTCTCGTTCGCGTAGGCTTCGACGTTCGCTTCTGCCTTGCCTTCCTTGATGGCGTTGTACTTCTTGACGGCGCGCGCGATGGTCTTGGCGAGCGGGTAGCGGTAGGCATCGCCTTCCTGCATCTTGAGGTTGAGGCGCGCGACGTTTGCCGCGGCGGACTGAAGGCCGTTCGAGATGTTCTTGATGGCGTCGTCCATCGACTCGGCCATTTTCGCGATGAGGTCGGTGTCACCATAGGCGCGGGAGAAAATCGCCCGCTTGACGCGGCGGTAGCCGTCCTGATTGACCTGCCCGTTCTTGTCGGTGTATTTGTTCGCTTCGTCCTTGCCGATGAGCTTGCGAAGGAGTTTTGACACAAAGCCGTCGTTCGAGCCCTTCGTGAGGTCGCCGTCGCTCTCCTGATCGTAGTCGTTGAAATCGCTGGACTTGATTCTCTTGGCGTCGGCCTCGGCCTGCTCTGTTGCGCTCATGCTGGCGCCGCCGATTTTGCTATTGATGATTTCCTGCGTGGTGTCGGCATCGACGTCGTCCGTGAGTTCGCGCACGAGGACGGGCTTATCCATGCCCTTTGCCGTCACGGCGGCGCGCATCTGGTCTTTCGTGAAACCGAAGTCCTCTGCGTGCTCGACGAGGTACTGCGCATAGCGCTTGCCCGCCTTGTTGCGGAGCGCATAGGCGCGCGTGATGGCCATGGTGCGGCCATTGCCGTTCAGCACGACGCCGTCGCTACGGATGAGCGGAGCGCCCTGATTGAGGTTGCGGCTCGCTTCGAGGTCGGCGGGATGGAGGTCTGCCGCCATGCCGTCCGTCTGCGCCTGCATCTCCTTGCGCCCACTGCGCTCGCGCGGCTGAAGCTCCTGCGGGTAGGCATCGTTTTTCGCGATGGTGTCGCCGTCGTAGACGTTCGACGTCGTGAGGGAGGACGCGGGCACGATGCGGTAGCGGGCATGGAGCTCTTTGCCGCTGTCCGTCGTGACGGTCACGGATTTGCCCGCCTTTCCTTTCACGGGCTTTCGAGAGGGAGTGCTCTTTTTGCTGGAAGGCTTCTCCATCTGCTGGCCGCTTGCGTTCTCGGCAGGTTCTACTTTGCGCGGTGCGGTTGCGTTCTGGGCAGAGTTATCCCTACCTGCATTCGACGGAGCCGCTTTTTCCTGCTGCTTTTCCTTGCTGCGTTCGCGCATGTGGCGCTCGAAGGGGGATTCGGCTTTCTGCCCCGTGGCTGCCTCGTAAAGATGCTCAACGACGCGCGCATAAGAATCGACGGCGCGGTCATAAGCAGCGCCGCCCTTCATATGAATCGTATCGTCTTCCCAGTAGCGGCGACGTTTGGCGCGGACTTCTGGATTCTTCGCGCTCTCAATCCAGCGTTCGACCGCAGCATCATAGCGCTGTTTTACGAGCTTGCGAAGTCCGGCACGACCGTTCCCGTAGGACGCGAGCGCCTTTTCAATTTCGTCGAGCGTCACAGAGAAATTTAAGTCTTTCTTCGGGATGCCGCCTTTGCTTCCATCCCATGCCATGATTTTGTCGCCGTTCAGCGAGCCCCTGCCGTGTTCCTGTGATTTGTCCGTATACGATGCCTTTGTCGTGAGCTGCTTGCGCGGCGGCTGGGCAGAGTTCTCCCTACCCGTAGTTTCTGCCGCGCCGTACACGGTGTTGCCGCTCGCTTCGACGGTCGGGAGGGCGACGCCTTTTTCCTTGAGGAGCAACGTCGCCTGCGCGATGGCTTGCGGCTGGCCGCGATGGAGTGCGCCTGCCATGCCTTTCGGGAGGGCGACGCTTGCCTGCTTCGCGGCGGCTTCGAGCTGCTGGCCGCGCTCGATCTGGTCGAGGGTCGCGTTCGTTTCGAGCTCTTTCTGGAGGCGCTGCTCTTTCGCTGCGCGTGCCCGCTGCTCGGCGGGTGACATCTGCGGATTTGCCTGCTGCGGCGTCTGTGCGGGCTGTGGGAGGGCGTTCTGCTGCTTTGTGGCCTGCTGGGCGTCGAGCGTCGGGCCCTGCGGCTGTGCGGGCGTCTGGGTGCTCTGCTCTGCGTTCTGCGTCTCGTTCTTTGGCACGGTCGGCGCTTTGCCCTGCTCGATGGGAGCGGCCTGCGCGGTCGGCTGGCTCGCCTGCGTCGTCGGCTGTGCCTGCTGGGCTTTCGCCTGTGCGGGCGCGTTCGCCTGCGCCGCGGTCGCCGGGTGTGCGGTTTCGCTTGCCGGGTGTTCGGTGTTCGGCTGCAAGTGTGCGGTGTTCGGGAGAGACTGTGCGGGCTCTGCCTGCGTCTGCTCGCTTTCGCCCGCCGTGTCAATGGATGTTGCCTGCGGCGTCGTGCTGACCTGCTGCTGCTTTGCCGCGTCAAGGTTCGGCGTGCTGGTGTCGATGGCAGCTTTCGTGTTGTCGGCGCTTGCAGCTTTCTTTCCGCCCTGCGCGGCTCTGCGCGCGGCGTCGGCCTGCTGCTGCGCCTGTTTCTGCGCCTGCGTTTCCTGCCGATCCTGCTCCTGCTCGTCCTTCATGTGCTCGTCAGCGTACTGCTGGAGCTCGTCGCCCCATTTCTCGCGGACGGTGTCGCGGTTTTCCTGCGTGTTGCGGAATTTGCCGTTGGCGTCGAGCATGCCCTGAATGGTGTCGGCGTCGTCCACGTTCGCGCGGTTTCCCCAGTAGTCGATGAAGTCGGCGATCATCTTGCGGCCTTCGGCGTCGTCGCTGTTGATGTCGAAGGAGGGCTTCTCGTTCAGGAAGTTCGTGCTGCTGGACGATCTGCCAGAGCCGCCAAAGCCGCTTTCTGGAAGGCCGTTTGCCGCGAGCTTGGATTTCAGTCCTTCGGTATAGTGGCCGAGGTCGTCCGTGAAGTAGCCGCCGTCTTTGAGGGCGGCAGCGAATTCGTCAATGGTTCGCGCGTTCCCGATGCCGTTTTCTTTGTATGCGTTGAGGTTCTTCGAGGCATAGTCGATGTAATCTTCGTCGCTGTCGAAGTGGCGGTATTCGCCGCTCCCGTCGTTCCGCTTGATGCCGCCGTAGTTGTGGTCTTCAACGGAGAGGCCGCTCGAAAAGTCGCCCGTCTCCCATGCCATCTGCGCCCAGACGAACTGTGCGGGGATGCCCGTGCGCTGCGAAATCGCCATGGCGATGTTGCCGTAAGGGAGGTTGGAGACATCGACGGAGCCGCCCGCGCTCGTGCCTGCATCGCCAAGCGAGCCCTTGAGCCCGCCGAGGTGGAGATGGTAGCCCGAACCTGCATCATGGAAGAGCACTTCCTGAAAGGCTCCCGAGTTCTCGAAATACTGCTTGACCTGTTCGGCCTGCTCCGCCGTCGTGCCGTCTGGGAGAACGATGTCTACGGCATCGCCGCCGTCGCCGTTGTCGATGTGGTGAGAGTGCTCCGCGCCGCCGACTTCTGCATTGTGCTCCGGCGTGCGTGCCGCAGACGAAATGACGCCGTCGAGACCGAACTGATTGTGCAGGACGCCGCCAATCTGAGGCAGGACGTCTGCCCAGCCCGCTTTGAGGTTCTGCACCTGCTCCGTGATGGCGTCGCCCTGTGTCGGCATGTCATACGTGCCCGCGCCGAAATCTGCGCTCGCGCTATCCTGCGCCTGCGTTTCCTCTGGCACGACCGCAGCTACGGGCTGTGCCGTTGGCTCCGCCGCTTTCTGCGCCGCCGCGTTCTCTGCCGCGAGCTTCGCGTTTGTCGAGGCGTTGGCTTCGGCGATGAGCGCCATCGGGCCAGAGGTGGTGCCGCTGGACGCATTGAGGTAGTCCGTGCCTGCGCCGCCTGTCTCACCGTACATTCTGTCTTGCGCGTCGAGGATGGCGTTTGCAAAGGTGCGGTTCTCACCCTCCGAATCTCCGAATGCATTCGGGAATGCCGCACGCGCGCCGCGCCCGACAAGGTGCATGCCGCCGCCCATGATCGCGCCCGTGATGGCAGAATCAATCACGTCTTGGTCGGTGACGCTCCAATCCTCGCCGTTCTCCGCTTTCGGGATGATCTGCTGGATGCCTTCTTCTAGGCCTTCCATGCCGGACGCCGCGCCGAACCTGCCGAGCCCGCGCAGAAATCCTTTCTTTCCGCGTCCGAAGGTCATGGCGTTCTCCACGACGTTCGTACCTGTGAGCGCAATCATGTTGTCGCGGAAAACGCGGTCGCCGAGCTGCTTTGCTTCATACTCCGTCTGACCGGGGACATACGTGCCCTTCCGCTTTGCTTCGTCGATGTAGTCGTCCGTCGCCCGCTGCCCCTCGAACTTCGCTTCAATCGGCGTCTGCGCGACGGTCGCGAGGACGGTCTGCGGGGCGGGCGTGAAGTAGCGCATGCCGCGGGCAATCGGATTCTTGCTCTTCGTGTAGAAATCAACGGCACGCTTGCCCCATTTTGCCGCACGCGCAAGCGCCGCCGCGCTGCCTGCCGCCGCCGAGCCAATCGGACCGAGGATGGAACTTGCGGCAGCTGCCGCCGCTGCGCCTGTCGCCGTATCAAACAGCATCTCTGGCGCGGACTGGAGCATCATCGCACCGTAATAGCCCGCCGTGCCCGGCGTGTAGTTGTGCGAGTATTCCTCCTGAAGTTCCTTGCCCTTCTTTTCGAGCCACGGAATATCATAGCTCGATTCCAGCGCCTCCGGCGTCATCCAGTTTTCCACGATATGAGCGCCCGTGTTCATGAAAGCGCCAGCGCCTGCCATGAGGTTGTCGTGGAAATACGAGAGCATATCCTGATCGTCGTAGTTCACATACGGCTTCTGCCCGCGCGAATCAAAGGACGGATTGTTCCACGAAAGGGAATGCGCGTCCATGTAGTCATCGATTGCCGACATGCAATTACCTCCTTACGATTCTACCCAATCGCCAAAGTCTTCTCTCGTGTAGCCCATGTGCTTTTGCAGCCAGTCCTCCGGGACATTGTTCGCGAGCTGATGGCAGGCATCTTTCATGAGATTACCTTCGCCGTTATTTTCATCGCCTTCGTAGCCATTTGCTTTGCCGAGATAGAATTGTGCGCCATAGGCATAATAGCCGAGCTCTTCTCTCTGGTCTGGCGGGAACGCCTTGGAAACGTCATCACTTTGTACGAAATCGGTGAGATCGCCGACAGCATCGCGAAGCTGCTGATGAAGTTCTGCCGGTGCATTGTTGCCGCCCTCTGCTCGAATTTCTGCTGCAAGGCTCTTGACGTTCTCGAACTTGTTCCCGACTTCGTTCAAAATTTCTCTCTGCCCTTTGTCAAATTCTTTTCCGCTGCCACTCGATGAAGATGATTTGGACGAACTATCGCCACCACCGCTGCGGCTTGCCCGAACGGAAGCAAGCGCCATGTCCATCGGGAATTTGTGGTCGAGCGTGTCGATGTCAAACTGATGACGGAGTTGTTCTAAGCCGAACTGCCCTGCAATCTTCTGCATGAGTTCCGCCATGCTCGCTTTGCTCTTCGCGTCAATCTGTTGCATCGTGTAGCCGTTCTGGTCGCTTGCAAGCTGTCTCTGCGCCCCGAGTTTGAAGTTGTCAATCGGCAGCCCGAATGCCTTGGTCGTGATACCCAGGAACGCCTGCGGGTCTTCGCCTGCCGCCCATTTCGTGAGAATCTGCATGCCGTAGGGCGTAATCGCGCCGTTCTGGATGCCGTAGGTGTAGAACGCCGACTGCATCCGCGCGTTGCGCTCCGCCTGATAGTGCTCCGTGTGCGCTTGCGCGTAGCCTTCCGATTCCTTGCGGCTCATGCCGCTGTTGCGGGCGCGGTTGTAAAGCTGCTGGTAATACTGCTCCGGTGCCATGTCGTTATCGATGATGGCGGCGTAGGCGCGCGCGTCATTGTTCGCGAGTGCCTGCACCATCGCATTCGTGTCCTCGTTGCCGCCGTAGTCGCCGAGGTCGAAACCGATGCTCGCGGCCTGCGAGCGAAGCTGCTCCGCCGCTTGATGCGCGAGCGCCATGCCCTGCTCGTTGCCTGCGGCCTTTGCGCTGTCATACGCGGCTTTCGCCTGTGCGAGGCCGTCCACGAGCTGTCGTTTCGCGCCCATGACGGTATCCGGATGGGCGCGGCGGATGGCGGCGTCGTTTGCCGCGTACTGCGCTTCCCGATACGGCAGGAGCGCGGCGTCCATCTGCGGCTTCACGACGCTATCATAAAGCTGCGCGTCAAAAGCCCGCTGGGCGGGTGTGTCTGCCGCGTAGGGGCCAAGCAAGCCCTGCGCGAGATTCTGCGCCGTCTGCGCGTCCTGTGCCTGCGCTGCGTTCGCCGTCGCAGCAGCTGCCGCATTTCCTGCTTCTGCCGCAGCGTTCGGATTGCCCGTCGCCTGTGCTGTTGCCGTTGCCGCTGCTTCGCCCGCGGCTTCTGGTACATCCTGCGTCTGCTGGTCCGTCTGCGGCGCTGGAAGTGGAACGCCAGTGAGCTCCGCGAGCGCGTCCCGGTTCTGCTGCGCGAAATTTTCCTGCTGGACGCCGTTCATCGTCGCAGCATCGGCGGCGGTTTTCCCGTCGATGGGGAACGGCGTGCGGACGCTACCGAGCAAGCCGTTCAAAATGATTGGATTGTTGTTCATCGCCCTGCCTCCCCGTCAGATGGTCTTTCTCAGCGGCAAAGGAATGGCCGGAGCACCATACCCGCCGATGGCGTTCTGCAAGTCGCTGTATTTCTTCAACATGTCGCTGAAATTCGTCCCCGTCTTTTCTGCCGAATCCCAAGACTGTGGCTTTGCCGACGTGCCTGCATCCGTCGGCGTCGTCGCCACGCTCGCCGAAAAGTAATTCCCCGACTGCGGCGAGTAGCCCATCACCTGCTCGACAGCGCGTGCCTGATAGGTCGGCATGGAAGGCGTCTGCACCGTGTCTGCGGTCGGCTGTGCCTGCGTTGCCTGCTGCGCCTGCGGCTTGCCATTCAAAAGCTGCTGCCCGTAATACTGCGCGGGCGAAAGTCCGCCGTGATAGGCTGTCTGCTGCCAGACACCCTGTGCCGTCGTCGGCGCATGGAAGAACTGTGCCGCATTCCGCGCCTGCAAAGCGTCCCGCGCCTGCTGGCCAGCCGTCTCGCCTTCCCCGCCGAGCGTTGTCCCCGCGCCTTTGTCGTAGGCGTCCTGATTCCGCTTGTTCTTGTAATTCAGCCACGTATCGCGCAAGAGCTTCCCCAGCGCAAAGCCGAGCATCGTCTGCCCGTCCGCTCGGTTCGCCATCGCGAGCATCTGCACCATCTGATTGAACTTCTGCGCATCCTGCTGCCTGCGGTCGGCGATGGCGTTGTTCTGCACGTACGGGTCGCTAAAATGTGATTCTGCCATCTGTCATCTCTCCTTTCACACCATCCCGAAACCGCCCGTCGCCATCGAGACAAGGCTGAGGAGCTGCTGCTTCTTCTGCTCCTCCTGCGCCTGTGCCTGCTGTGCCTGCGCCTGCGTGCTCTGCATCGCCGCGTCGCGCTGGGCCGCGAGGTTGTTCTTTGCCGCCATTGCCTGCTGGAACGCGGCCTGCCCGTTCTGGAGCATCTGCTGCGATGCCTGCGATGCGTCCGTCTGCCCGAGACTGCCGAGGAGTCCCTGCGTTGGATTCTGCACCTGCACCCCTTGCGTCTGCATCTGCCGCAGATATTCATCCTCCGGCGAGTTGCCGAAGTTCAGGAATTCGTAGTTTTCGCCCATGTCGCTACCTCCTTACAAGAGCCCGCCCATGAGGCCGCTAAGGAGTCCCCCGCCGCCACTCTGGTGGCTCGTGCTTGTCGTCGTCCCCTTGCCTGCCGCCGCCGCGAGAGCGCTTGTCGTCGAGCCGTTGAGGCCGAGCGAGGCATTCCAGAGATTGAGCGCCGGTTTCTGCGCCGCCTCCTGCGCCGCTGCCGCCGTCGTGATCGGCTGCGTCGCCGAGTTGATGAGGTTGCCGTAGATGCCCGCGTTCGCGCTGTTCGCGGCCATCGTGTTCGAGAACTGGCGGTTCGCGAGACTTGCCTGCCGGTCGAGCGCGTTTGCCGTGTTCTGGTTCTGCTGGTTCGCGAGACTTGCCTGCCGGTCGAGCGCGTTTGCCGTGTTCTGGTTCTGCTGGTTCGCGAGGCCTGCGACGGTGTTGATGTTGTTCTGGTACTGCTGCGCGACCGTGTCCGCCGCATTCTTCGAAATGTCGTTCATGGCCGAGGTCGTGACCGACGAATTCAGCACGCCGCGGTTCGCGAGGCTGTTCAGCTGCATGCCCATCGTGTTCTGGAGCGAGCTTCGGATCGCGTTCTGCATGTTCGTCTGCCACGCCGACGGCAGCACGCCGTTCTGGAGCGAGGAAAGCGTCCCGTTCGCCTTGTTTGCGCCCGTCATGTACTGCGGCGCGAGCGTGCCGAGCGTCCCGTTCGCCTTGTTTGCGCCCGTCATGTACTGCGGCGCGAGCGTGCCGAGCGTCCCGTTCGCCTTGTTTGCGCCCGTCATGTCCTGCGGCGCGAGCGTGCCGAGCGTCCCGTTCGCCGTATTCGCTGCCGCCGCGTTCGATGGTGCGAGCGCCGCCATGTTCCGCTGGTTCTGCGCGATCAGATTCTGTGCGTTCTGGTTGAGCTTGTTGAAATCAACCTGTACCGTGCCGAGCGAGTCCTGCAGGAGCTTCCGCGCCGTGTCATTGAGCCACAAAGAATTTGGCGCGATGGCGTTCGCGTAGTCGGCCTGCGATTTCTGGAGCTGGAGCTCGTACTCCGTCGGCGTGTACGTGCTCGTATTCGTGACCGACGTGCCGCCCTTGAAACGGCAATGCCGGAAATATTTCTGTTTCAGTCCGTCCTCCATGGGACGGAGGTAATTGTCGTAAGATACCATGTTGCACCTACCTTCTCTGAAGGATGGAAAGCATGCTCTGCGTGTTGTTGCCTGGAAGAATGCTGCTATAGGGATTTCCCCCTGTGGAGCCTGCCGCCTGCTGCTGGTCGCCGCCTGCACCATACGCCTGCTGGATGGCCCCGAGCAGGCCCTCATAGCCCTGCGTCCTCTGCCCTGCGATGTCCGCCGCGAGATTCTGATTGGCCTTGTAGAGATTCTGGAATACCGCATTGCGCGCCGAATAGCTGTCAGGATTCGCCGCATAATTGTCAAGCGCCCCCTGAATGCCGCCTGGAATGCCCGTCTGCTTCTGCAGAATAAAATTGGCGAGTGAGCTGTTATCCATGCCTTACACCTCCCACGTGATGAAATATGCCTGCGTCTCGTCGTTGTAGCGGAACGCAGGCGAGGCGAGTCCCTTGCGCCCGTCCGCGTCCTTGCAGTGATAGCGTTTCAGCCCGCCGAGGTCCTCCGTCCATTCCACTTTGTAGCCAAAGAGCCGGATGTACGCGCGGATGTTTCGCCGGATGCACCATGTCCCGCAGACGTGCAGCCCTGCCGCGCGCGCCGCCGCGCTGACTTTCGCTTTCCAAAAACGCCCGTCGCCTGCGAGCTGGTTGATAATCATGAGCTTGCCGTCCTGTCCGACCTCGCAGAAGCCGTGCTCCGCGTCAAAGAACATCTCGAACCGCTCGTCGCGCACGAAAGGCTCCGGCGTCTTCTTGTTGTAGAGTGCCACCCACTCTGCAAATGATTTTCCCACCCTGCTCGCGTCCTTTCTTAGTGCACGGACTTCTCGCCGTAATTCTCGATGATCCACGCCTTCACGTCGTCGCGAAGGTCTTCTGGGACCTCTGCGAGCGTGCGGCGGTAGTTTGCCACGAGACGGCCATACAGACGGATTTTCAGTACGCGGATATTCGTTGCCATGATGTGTCCTCCTTATTTCTTCAGCGCGGCGACTTCTTCTTTGAGCGCCGCGAGTTCTGATTCGAGCGTTGCCACCGTTTCATCGGTCGACGCCTGCTGTTCCATGACCGTCGCCACGATGTCGCCCGTGTCCGAGACCGAGCTCGCGACGCCGGCGATGAGCTCGCCGTTGTCGAGCCCCGTGCTCTTGACGGTGCGCTGTTCCTTGCGTGCGTTGCGCTTGATGGCGCTGCCGTGATTCTTGATGAACATGTGCTTCCTCCTTTACTCGTCAAAGACGCAGATGAGCGTGTCGAGCGCGAGCGGACGCGCCACCCACTCATACGTGACTTTGACCTCCTCGCCCGCCGCTGCCGTGACGGTCAGGTAATCCGTGTTTTCCTTGTAGCGCCACGCCGCGTTTTCGGGCGTGACCTTGATCTTGCCGACGCGGGCGTGATGCGCGAGCTTGTACGAGACAGGCTTGCCCGTGCCCGTGCCAAGGGTGACGTCTGTCTCCTTGCCCTCCAGCTGCGTCATGATGACGCGCACCGTGCCGACGCTGCCCGTCGGCATGTCGTCCGACGTCGATTCATAGTCGAACTGCTCCGAGATGAGCGTGTCGTCCTTGCGGTCGGGGTAGCTGTTGTCATAGGTCATGTCCACCCATTTTTCCGGCTCCCAGTCGTAGATGTAATCGACCGTCACCGTCTGCCCCGCGCCTGCCGTGTACGTCACCTGCCCGTCTGTCGGCGAGTAGGAATACGTGTCGCGCTTCTGCTCCTCGCCATCGAAATAGAGGTGGAAACCGTGCGAAGCGAGCTTCGTGAGGTTCGCGAGCTTCACCGTGTGCTGCACACCATCGCCCGTGCCCAGAAGTTCGCTCTTCACCGTCTGCGGCGGATTGCGCAAAGCAATCTGCGCCGCGATCTTCGTGTCCGGCACCGTGTGATGCTTCACGACGAGATGCGCACGTGCCATGACGTTGCCGAAGTCATACGTCTTCGTGATGCAGGCCGACGTGCCCTCCGTGAAGACCGCGACGTTGTCCGTGCGGCTGCGCACTTCGATGCTCGTCAGCGTCGCGAAGTCCGTGCCGACGTTCACGACGTTGAACGTCGCTCGGAACTTGATGGCCTTCGCCTTCGCCGCGTTCTCGCCGAGATACGTCGTGTACTCCTGATACTCGCCCCAGTCGCCATTGTCATTCTGAATGGAGGCGTAGACCGTGACCGTGCCGCTGCCCGTCTCCTTCTTCGTCACGAGGATGTCCAGAATATCGACCGCCTGATTGCTGTTGAGCGTGATCGCGGGATAATCCTTCGTCTCCGTCAGCGAGAACGTGCCGCTTTCGCCTTTCACGATGAAAGAATCGATGTTCGGCATGCTGTCGTTCTCCGTCTGGAGCGCAGCCGCGACGTCGATCGTCTTGCCCGTGAACGGCGTCATGCCGTCCTTCGGCACCGCATTGAGCTCCGCTGCCGTGTTGCCCTCCGTCATGACCGACGCCGCTGTGATGCTCTGCGTCGCGACGTCCGTCCACGCTTTCGCAGAGGCGTCGTACTTCTGCCAGTTGCCGCCGCTCTTCTTCACGACATACCGCGTCGCCGTGCCGTCGGGACACGTCTCTTTCACCTCGAAACCTGTCAGCGTCGGGATGTCCGACGTCGTGATACGATTTGCCGTCGTCGTCGTCATGAGCGCCTGTTTTGTTGCCATAAATCTTCCCCCTTCATGTGGAGTGATGCCTTATGAGATGAATCGAACCGAGCACCGATCGCAAGGTATCGTAGCTATCCGCATGCGCCGCATAGCCGCGAAACGATGCGACGCGCCGCGTCACGTCCGGCACGTCCACGCGCCATTCGGCGTAAAGCCTCTCATACCTCCGAAACCGCCGCCGCGCGGCCGTGACGTTGCGCTTGCGCATTTTGATGTGCGTGACGAACGTGCGGTAGCCCGCAAAATCGACGCCGTTCTTCGCGGGCGCGAGGCGCGTGCGACCGTTCAGCTGCAAGTGGATCGTGCCGAGGAATGGCGCAATCTTTTTGAGCATGCCTTGCAGGTACGCTTTCTCGCCAAACAGCAGGAAGTCGTCCATGTAGCGCAGATAGTGCTTGCAGCCGAGCTCGTCTTTGATGAAGTGGTCGAGCTCGTTGAGATAGAGATTCGCGAACAGCTGGGACGTCATCGCGCCGATGGGGATGCCCTCGCCCGTCTCGTCGCTGTGGTAGCTGTCGATGAGTGTGCCTAGCAGATGCAGCACGCGGCCGTCGCGGATCGTGCGCCGCAGGAGCCGTTTCAGCGTCGCGTGATGGATGCTCTCGTAGTAGTGATGCACGTCGCATTGGAGGTAATACGCCTGCGTCTCGCGCAGATACGCTTGCACGCGCTTCACCGCGCGATGCGTGCCCTTGCCCGGCGTGATCGCGTAGCTGTCGAAAATGAACTTGTTTTCAAAGAGCGGCATCAGCACCGTGCAGATGGCGTGATGCACCACGCGGTCATGGAATGTCGGCGCGCGGATGATGCGGCTCTTGACCTCCGTCTTGGCGAGGAACGTGTGATACGGCTCCGGCTGCCATGTGCCAGCCGCCAGCCGCTCGTGCAGGTCATGCAGGAATGCTTCGCGCTCGTACGTCGCCGCGAGCACGTCCGGCTTCTTGCGCCTGCCGCGCTGCGCCTTGTGAAAGGCGTCATAGAGATTGTCGATGCTGACGATCTGATCGAATAAATGGTTATAGGTCTTTGGCATGATGCTTCTTTCCTCGGCGCCACGTTCTGGTTTCCCGTACTTGCCGCGCCGCGTCGTTCGTCCATTCTCCGCGCTTCGCGCACGGAAGGACAAGGGCTTCAATTCTTCTCAGGTACTGGATGGGCGACCGTAGCACGCCCAGCTTCTGACCATATTTCGTGAATCGCGAGACGGAACCGCAACGGCCCGTTGTTGTTGTTGTTGCCGTTGTTGTTGCCCCAGACAGCCGAAGGCGAGCCATAGCCGGAATTGCTGGCGTACGTCTGAGCCCTTGCCCTATGAAAATCATTTCTTCTTCGACGCGAGTTTCAAAAGCCAGCTGCCCGTGATAGCGCCGACTTCATTGACGTCGTTCATCCACGTATCGAGCCGGTGCGTGCTGATGTAGCCGCGCCGATACGACAGGCGGATGAGCGTGCGCAGGTACTCCAGCTCGATGTCGAGGTCTTCGAGCGTCGTCTTCTTGTAGTACCGCTTGCCCGCGCGGATGATGAGGTGCAGGATGGCCTTCACCGCGCCGCGGATGTCCGCGCACAACTGGAAACGCTGGTGCTTCTCGTAGTTGGAGTGCATGAGAGCCGTTTCCGTGTAGTCGGCGAGGTCTTCTGCTTTCTGCAAAATCAAAAACTGCGTGATGTCTTTCTTCATGGCTCGTACTTCCTTTCTAAAGCCATCGCGCACTCTCGTGCGCTCTGGCAAGATACATGTTTACAGGTTTCAAGCAACAAAATGTGCGAGACGGAACCGCAACGGCCCGCTGCTGTCGTTGTACCTGCCCCAGACAGCCGAAGGCGAGCCATAGCCGGAACTGCTGCCGTACGTCTCCTGTGAGATTGCAAACATCCCGTGTGCGTCAGCAGGGTCTTGCGTGCCACTGCCGCGATAGCCTGTGAAGTAGCCCGTCTCCGTGACGCCGTTCCGCGCGAGTCTCTGCCAGTCGGAGCAGGAGCCGTCGTTCTCGCTGGAGGACACGGCACTCGCGAGGAAGATGTCGCCGAGGTCGAAGCTGCCACCCTTCGTCATGAGGAAGCCTTTCGGCCAGCCGTTGCCGGGGCACGCGACGCCCGTGTTGAGCATCGCGCGGCTGCCGTTGTTGTCGTAGATGTACATCTTGTCGCCGATGTTGCCGAGACCGGGAAGCCATGTCGGCGCCGTCGGATTGCCTGCGGGCTGGTGGATGCCGCGATAGACGAAATCGGGGCTGCCGCTCTCTGGGAACGAGAAGTCCGTCGTGCCGTACTCGAACAGCATGAGGCGCGCCAAGAGATGCTGGCAGTAGATGTCCCAGCAATGCCAGCCCTGCTGCTCGTCCGTGCCACCGCTGACATTGCGCTTGTCGCACGCCGCGATGGCGTCGTTGCGGTTGATGTTCTGCCAGAACGTCGTCGTCGATACGCTCGCAGGCTTTCCGCTGGAGTCCTTCGATGCCTCATAGCACGACAGGTCGAGCGCACTCGCCGCGCTGCTGCCGTTCATGAACGCGGGGTGGACGTGATAGCCGTCCAGCTTCTCCTTGCTCATGAAGTAGGCAGACTTCCCCTTGTACGTGCCACCATCCAGCACGACATTCTTCACATAGATGCGCGGGATGCGCACCATCTTCTGCCCGTCCACCGTGACCTCCTTGATCTCGCTGTACGGCCAGAGCGTTGTAAAATCAATCGCCATAAATATCCCTCCTTCACGTCAGGTCAGAATCCTGCAAATTCTCGCCGTCCGCATTGATGCGCGTCCAGACGCCCGTGCCACCGCCCGCCGTCGCGAGCACGATGCCATAGCCATTCATGCCGATCACGAGCTTGCCATCGCTCCCTGTGTACGCGCCACTCACGTCGAACGATGACGCATCGCTGAAGTCGATGACCTTCTTCATCTCCTGCGTCGTGTTCGACCCTGCGAACGTTTCCGTCTCGTCCATGGCCGTGTTGTACGCCGTGTTGCCGCCGCCATACGCGAGGCCGTTCAGGATGGCGACCGTCGAGCGGTAGAGCTTCGTGCGCTTGCTGTGGTACTGGTTTTTCACGGTTCCCATGAGGATGACGCGATTGATGCCGTCGGAAATGTTGATGGCTTTCACCTGCACTTCCTCCGTCACCTCGCCGTCCGCCAGCTGGTAGTAGCTGCCGATGATGAGGCCGCTGCTGTCCTCCACGTCAAGGCTGTCGTCACCCGAGACGACGGACGTCACTTTCGCGACCGACTGGTCGATCTCGCCCGCCGCGCCGTCGAAGTTCTCCACCACCATGGCGTCATAGCCGTCCGGCGCGATGCCTGCCGCGATGACGGCAGAATACAGCGTGCCGACAAGGCGCTCCAAGTGATTCGTGACCGTGTCCGCCGTCTTTTTCAGTACGGGCGTCAGATTGAGATCGACCGTCGTTGTGCCGTTGTAGTCCGCGAGCACGCGGCTGTTGTCGCGCAGGATGAATGCTTTTGCCGCGCCCGTCAGCGCCCCGCGCGGCTCGTTTGTGAATGTGCCCGTCGCCTGATGGAACGCGAGGATTTCCCCGTCGGCGATGTCCTGCACGTCCACTTTCACACCGCCGATGTCCGACGCGTTGCCCGTGAGATTCGCGTGAATCGTCCCGTCCTGCGCCACGCGCACGACCTTGCCCGCCGCGCCGTCTTCCGTGATGTCATCCGCGCCGACGTAGTCCTTCGGCACGTTGACGAATGTCTCATCCTCCGCGTTGTACGCCAGCACGTCGCCTGCTGCGAGGCTGTCCGTCACGATGGGCTTGCCTGCGATCTTGTCCGCATTTCCCGCGAGGTCGGCGTGAATCTTGCCGTCGCTGTTGACGTAGGCGAGCTTTCCCGCCTCGCCCGTGTGCGTCGCGTCGTCCTCCGTGAAGACGTCCTTCGGCTCCGCTGTGAATGCCTGCTTTTCCTCGTTCCACATGAGGACGTCCTTGTCATGGAGCGCCGTGACCTGAATCTCCTTGCCGAGCATGTGGTCGGCGCTGCCCGTGATGTCGATGTCGCCCTTGCCCGTTTCGGGGTCGAGCCGGAGCACCTTGCCCGCGCCCTTTGTCGCGACCTCGCTGCGGAGCACCACGTACTTTTCATAGTTCAGCATGTCCTTGAAATTGAGCGACAAGAACACATGCCAGTCCGAGCCCTCGTAAATGTAGAGCTTGCGCGTATCGACGGCGAAGAAGAAGTCATGCGTCTTGCAATCCGTCGTCGGCCGCTCCACGTCATTGCCGAGAAACAGACGCTTCATGCCGCCGCCATTTGGCACCGCGCCGATGTTCTCCGCCGTGATGCCAAAGAACTCGTCCACGCTGCCGAGCTGGAGCCACTTCTTATTTGCACCGTCACGGATATAGATCGTGTCCGTCGTCGTATCGATGCGGATTTCGTAGGGCGACGTGTCGCTTTCGTCAATCCCTGCTTTCGCACCGTTATGACGCAGACTGTTCAGATGCTCGAAGATTTCCTCGAACGTCGCAATGCTTTTCTGTGCGAACCTGTCGACGTCGTCGCCGTTCGGCGAGTAGTCCACCGGGCTCGTCACCTTCCAATCTGCCATACATCACACCTCCGCGATGTCCATCACAATACTGTTGAGCGAAAAGCCGCCCATGCCGCCCGTCCCCTTCACATCCAGCGCCTTGCTGCGGAACACATTCCGCCGCTCGCGGATGAACGTGTGGCGCGAAAACAGCTTCTGCGTGTTGCCGTAGATGAGCGCGGGATTGTCATACACCACGTCGCCCTTCACATACACGCCCTTCAGCCGTCCTGCGAGCATCACCTTCGCGCGGTTCTTGAAAATCGGCGAGCGGTTGTGCCAGATCTTCGTCAGCCGCGCGGGGATGGGCAAGCCGACGATCACCGCGCCGATCGATACCTGCCCGTAATAGAGCGTCGTCTCATACGGCACGATGGAGACCTGCACGCGTTTCAAAAGATAATCATGCTGCGACACGAGCCGCTGCGCGACGAACCGCCAAGAAAGCGGCCGCCCCGCGTCGTAGAACGTCGATTCGTCGAGCTTCGCGATGCCGCCCTTGCGGACAACAAGGACGTTCTCCCCGATGGAAAGAACGTCCAAGATATCCGTGTTGAATTGCCGCTTGAACCACGCATTGAGCGTCGTGTCAAAGACGAGCACCGTCCCGCCCGTACCGAACAGCCACACCTGCGACAGCGCAGGCACATACCGCACGCGCGCATCCTTTGGCAGCTTCGCCAGCTCCCGCGCGACGAGCGTCGCCACATTCTGGGATTTCATATCCCCATAGTCCGTCGTCGTCTGCACGGCCTGCAATTCCGTGCCGCCAAAAATCAGCACATTATCGGCAATCGAGCAGAACGACAGCCGCCCGCCGCACTCGATGTTGCGAGACACCTCCGCGATCTGCCAGTCCGGGAACTCCCCAGACAGCCGGTACACGCGGCGATTGTCCTTGATGAGCAGGATGTCCGACGAAAGATTGCACATGCCGACGAACGTGCCGCCGTCCTTGTAGCCTGCCTCCACCCATTTCGAGCTGGAAGCATCATTCGTGTCCTCCGTCCAGTTCGTCTCGTCGCCCACGCCCGAATACCGCACATTCGCGTCATCCGTGATGAGCACGCGGCCCGCGCGGATATACACGCTCTTCGCGTCCGGCGATTCCAGCGTCACGAGTGCCTTGCCGTTGTAATATTGGAGCTTTCCGCCCGACGCCAGCAGCAGCCCGTCCTCCCATGCCGCGCAGACAGGATACAGCTCGCCCGTAAGCTTGCCGAGACTGTCCCCGAGTGCCGCGCCCTTGAGGTCGGTCACATGCACCGTGCGGTCTTCCAGCACGACGAGCAACACATGGTTGATGCCGTCATATGCCGCCGCAAAGACATTTTCTGCCATGAGCAGCGCTGTCGTCCCCGCGACTGTCTTCAGGCACCCCGTCGAATGGTCGATCTCCATGTTGCACACGTCCGCCAGCTGGTTCTCCGCGATGCCCTCGATCGTCGCCGTCGTATTGAGGCCGCCCGAGAAATCGCGCCGCACCACGGGCTGCTGGTTCTGGTGTTTCTGCGAGAGAAGCATTTAGTAGTCCCTCCTCCCGCGCACGCAGCACAGGCCGCGGTCATCCCAATAGCCCGTCGTATCGACGCCCGGCGGCAGAGGCCGCAGAAGCGACTGAATCTGCCCGTAGATGTTCGCCATGATCTGCTGCTCCTGCGACATGTCAAACTCATTTCCCACCGACAGCCGCGTCGCCGCGTACTCGATGAGGAAATCATCGAACTCCGTCCCGAGCGGGGATACATCATCGAGCCCGACCTCGTCCATGTCGTCCACATACAGCACCGTGTACGCCGTCACACTCTCCGGCACAGGCCACAGACGAATCTCCGCCATGCCCGCGCGGTAGAATGAACACGGCTCCCCCGTCTCGCCAAAATCCCGGATGCGCATCACGTTCGCGCTGTGCAGAGGATGCTCGTCATAGACCTTCGTCTCGACCTTGGAATAAATCGGCGTATGATTGTGAAAGATTTTTTCGTAATTGTGGTAAATCTTCTTCGAGTGGTAAGAAACATCCACCCGCTTCACCTCGCCGCCCGCCGTCACGCGGATGAGAGCCGTCGGCGCGCGTGCGAACGCCACGCGATACTCCCCCGGCTGGAGCTCCCCGTGCATCGTCTGCATGAGGAGTTCCGGCTGGAAATCCGCG
>Ga0256406_1002234_pt1 | contig 28140 bp, 28 predicted proteins | sample RumenRJG_03DNA_FD_185986 | JGI IMG/M metagenome (GOLD analysis project Ga0256406, IMG submission 185986) | Bovine rumen microbial communities from Lethbridge, Alberta, Canada - RJG_03 | ecosystem: Host-associated > Mammals > Digestive system > Stomach > Rumen | place: Canada: Alberta | collected... | reverse complement strand
TGCCGATGGAAAAATGGGATGCCTGCGCGTTTCCAGTGGATTCGGAGGAACTGGAAGGCAGGGACTGCTACGGCGGCTTGGATCTTTCCAGCACATCGGATATCACGGCATTCGTCCTGGTGTTCCCTCCCAGGACCGCAGATGAGAAGTACATCGTGCTTCCCTTCTGCTGGATCCCGGAGGACAACATGCGGCTGCGTGTCCGGAGAGACCATGTTCCCTATGATGTCTGGGAGAAGACCGGGCATCTGATGACGACGGAAGGCAATGTGATCCATTACGGCTTCATTGAGCATTTCATAGAGAAGCTGAATGAGAAGTACCACATCTGTGAGATTGCCTTTGACCGCTGGGGAGCTACCCAGATGGTGCAGGACCTGGAGGGCATGGGATTTACGGTCGTGCCCTTTGGCCAGGGCTATAAGGACATGAGCCCGCCCACCAAGGAGCTGATGAAGCTCGTGCTGGAGCAGAGGATTGCCCACGGCGGACATCCTGTCTTACGCTGGATGATGGATAACGTCTTCGTCCGGACCGATCCTGCCGGCAATATCAAGATGGATAAGGAAAAGTCTACAGAGAAGATCGACGCCGCTGTGGCGACTGTCATGGCGCTCGACCGGGCGATACGACATGGGGCACCACAGAACAGTGTTTACGATTCCAGAGGAATCCTGTTTATCTGACATGTGGATTTTGGTATGATGAGTAAAGCCACATAGATTGTAGAAATCGGGGTTATAGTAGTCTCTACTGCTGGTTGAGTACATAGAAATGTCGGAAAATGATAGACTCAACCGTCAGTACATGTTCATATGTGCTGGAATTTTTTATCATCGCCAGTGAAAGGAGGGCTCCCGAATGGATCAGGAGAAAATTGGAAAATTCATATCATCCTGCAGGAAGAGCACCGGTCTGACGCAGGCAGCACTGGCGGAGAAACTCGGGATAACGGACCGCGCAGTCTCTAAATGGGAAAATGGCAGGAGTATGCCAGACGCATCCCTTATGCTGGAGCTATGTGAAATCCTGAAGATTACAGTAAATGAACTCCTGAGCGGCGAGCGATTGGATATGGAAAACTACAAGGAAAAAGCTGAAGAGAATCTGCTGCAGCTTCAGAAGCAGGAGGAACTGAACAACAAGAAGCTGCTCTCACTCGAAGTCGTGATTGGCTATATCAGTTCTATTTCTTTTATGGTGCTGATCTTTGCTGCGAGTTTTGCGGTGACATCCTCTGTATGGAGGATAGTGATGATCCTTATTGCCGCAGGAATCTTCGTGATTGGAATGCTTTACTGCCTGCGGCTGGAGCATGATGCCGGTTATTATGAATGCCCTAATTGCGGAAAAAAGTACGTGCCATCCATGAAGGCGGTCATCATGGCACCGCACATGGGCAGAAGCAGGAGAATGAAGTGCCCCTACTGTGGAAAAAGGGGATTTCACAAGAAGGTCTTGACGAAATGACTATAGAAATAGTAATACGGATTATGATTTGATAACCAGAAAAACATTGGAGATAATAGGATCAACACAGAGCATCTGCCGGAGCAATCCGACGGGTGCTTTTCTTTTGCCCTGAGGGAGGCGGACATGATCATTCTTTCGATTATCGGATTCCTCCTGATCAGGGAGGCACTGAATGGAATGGAGGATTTCAGATGAGCATATTTTCAGGGATGTTTAAGAGCAGAGATAAGCCTAAGGATTCTACAGCGGGAAGCTCGTTCAGCTTCCTGTTCGGAAGTACAGCGGCCGGAAAGCCGGTGAATGAGCAGACCTCGATGCAGGTCACGGCGGTGTACTGCTGCGTGAGGATCCTGTCCGAGGCAGTGGCAAGCCTGCCGCTTCATCTATACCGGTATACCTCTGAGGGAAGCAAGGAGAAAGCGGTGGATCATCCGCTTTATTTTCTGCTCCACAATGAGCCGAATCCGGAGATGACGTCCTTTGCCTACCGGGAAACGATGATGACGCATCTTTTGCTGTACGGGAACTGCTATTCGCAGATCATCCGGAACGGCAAGGGAGAGGTCGTTGCTCTGTACCCGCTGATGCCAAACCGGATGCGGGTGGACAGGGACACGAAGGGTCAGCTTTATTACGAATACCAGACCGGGCAGGACGAGGCCAGGACCATGAAAGGCACGATCGTAAGGCTCCAGCCCAAGGATGTGCTTCACATTCCGGGACTCGGCTTTGACGGACTGGTCGGCTACAGCCCGATTGCGATGGCGAAGAATGCAGTCGGAATGGCGATTGCCTGTGAGGAATACGGTGCAAAGTTTTTTGCGAACGGGGCAACGCCGGGAGGAATCCTGGAGCATCCGGGAGTTGTGAAGGATCCGGAGAAGGTCCGCGAGAGCTGGATGTCAGCCTTCGGAGGCAGCGCCAATTCCAATAAGGTGGCAGTTCTGGAAGAGGGTATGAAATATACGCCGATTTCCATCAGTCCGGAGGAGGCTCAGTTCCTGGAGACAAGGAAGTTCCAGATCGATGAGATCGCGCGAATCTTCCGGATCCCGCCGCATATGATCGGGGACCTGGAAAAGAGCTCCTTCAACAACATCGAGCAGCAGTCGCTGGAATTTGTGAAGTATACGCTGGATCCCTGGGTCTGCCGCTGGGAGCAGTCCATGGAGCGGTCGCTCCTCAGCCAGGAGGAAAAGAAGGATTACTTCTTCAAGTTCAACGTGGACGGGCTTCTGAGAGGTGATTACCAGTCCAGGATGCAGGGTTACGCAGTCGGTCGGCAGAACGGCTGGATGTCCGCGAACGATATCCGAAGCCTCGAGAACCTGGACCTGATCCCGGACGAGGATGGTGGAAATCTCTATCTCGTGAACGGAAACATGACCAAGCTCTCGGAGACGATCTCTTACAGCGGCGGGCAGAATTCAGGTAATGCAGCTTCAGGATCGGAGGACACCGGTGAAGAAAAGACGCAAAGGCATGCTCCCGGGGAAGCTGGGGAGAGGCAGGTACAAAGACATGGAGGAGGATTATGAAAAGAAAGTTCTGGAACTGGGTGCGGAACGAAGGGCAGGATGCCTTCGGATCCGACCGCACACTTTACCTCGACGGGGAAATTTCAGATGAGACCTGGTTCGGGGATGAGGTCACACCGCAGCTGTTCAAGGATGAGCTGAATGCCGGAAGCGGGAATATCACGCTGTGGATCAACTCTCCTGGCGGAGATGTTTTTGCGGCGGCTCAGATCTACAACATGCTGATGGACTACAAGGGTGATGTGACAGTCAAAATAGATGCTTTGGCAGCTTCAGCTGCAAGCGTGATCGCTATGGCGGGCACAAAGGTATGCATGAGCCCGGTAGCCATGCTGATGGTCCACAACCCGGCAACGGTTGCCATCGGGGACGCCGAGGAGATGCAGAAGGCCATCGACATGCTGAACGAGGTCAAGGAAAGCATCATGAATGCCTACGAGATCAAGACCGGCATGTCCAGGCACAAGATCTCGCAGCTCATGGATGCAGAAACCTGGATGAACGCCAGGGAGGCCGTCAAGCTGGGCTTTGCTGATGAGATCCTGTTTGACAAGGAGCAGGACGAGGCAGCGAACAGCAAGGATCCGGGCGTCGAGATGCTCTTCAGCCGCAAGGCAGTTACGGATTCCCTGCTGTCCAGGCTCATCCCGAAGAACAGGCATAAGTCTGATGCCGAAGAGGAGCCTGCAGCAGAGAAGCATGGAGTTGAAACGAAGGAGGCCGGGATTCCGGTCGCACAGCTTGAGAAGAGACTGTCTCTTCTCTCACATTAAGGAGGATGAAAGCAATGAGCAAGATTATGGATCTGATGGAGAAGAGAGCGAAGGCATGGAACGCGGCGAAGGAGTTCCTGGACAGTCATTCCCAGGACGGCGGCAATGTCTCCGCGGAGGATGCCGCGGTTTATGACCGCATGGAGAAGGAGGTTACGGAACTCACAAAGGATATCGAGCGCCTGCAGAGGCAGGAAGCCATCGACCAGATGCTGAATCAGCCGACCAGCAAGCCGATCACGGACAGACCGGTCCAGACGAAGGGCGAGGAGAAGACCGGAAGGGCGACGGATGAGTACCGCAAGGCATTCTGGGACAACATCCGCCATCCCGGCAATCCGGTTCTCAGAGATGTTCTTGAAGTCGGAACGGACGGCAACGGCGGATATCTGGTTCCGACCGAGTTCGAAAGGACTCTTGTGCAGGCTCTGGATGAGAACAATGTTATGAGGACCATCGGCTGCAAGATTATTACGACTCAGAATGAGCGTAAGATCCCGGTGGCAGATGGTCATACCGTTGCGGCATGGACTGCCGAGAACGGTGCCTACAAGGAGAGTAATCCGACCTTCGCTCAGAAGAGCATCGATGCCTACAAGCTCACCGACCTGATCAAGGTCTCTGATGAACTCCTGTCCGACAGCTTCTTCGACATCGAGGGTTACATTTCCGAGGAGTTCGGTAGAGCCTTCGGTGAGGCTGAGGAGGACGCCTTCATCAATGGCGCGATCCAGAGCGGACAGACGGTGATCGACCGTCCGACCGGCCTGTTCTCCAAGGCAACAGCAGGCGGAGCTCCGCAGGGTGTCGCTGCCGCAAGTGCTACGGCTATCACAGCGGATGAGCTGATCAGCCTGGTCTACTCTCTGAAGGCTCCTTACCGCAGCAAGGCAAAGTTCCTCATGAACGATGCAACGGTGGCTGCAATCCGCAAACTGAAGGACAGCAACGGTGTCTACATGTGGCAGCCTTCTCTGACTGCAGGCCAGCCGGACAGACTGCTCGGCTATGAGCTGTACACCTCTCCGAAGGTACCGGTCATGGCAGCAGGTGCAAGGGCTGTTGCCTTCGGTGATTTCTCCTGCTACTGGATTGCGGACCGCGCCGGACGCACGATGAAGCGTCTGAACGAGCTTTACGCAACCAATGGACAGGTAGGCTTCACCTGCACGGAGCGCGTCGACGGCAAGCTGATCCTGTCCGAGGGTATCAAGATCCTCGACATGAAGGCAGGCGCCTGATCAGAAGAATAACGGGGCTCCGGTATGATCCGGGGCCCTTTGCTTTGGAGGTGAGTATGGCTCTGGTAACACTGGAAGAGGCAAAAGCATATCTCAGGGTCGATACCGCGGACGAAGATTCCCTGATCCAGAGCCTGCTTGCATCCTCGGAGAAGCTGGCAATGGACGTGGCAAGGCTTCCGGCGGAAGAGGTCCCGGAGCATCAGGAGCTCATGAAGACGGCGGTGCTGTTCACCTTGGGGTATCTCTATGAGCACAGGGAGGATGCGGATCATCATGAGCTGGTGATGACGCTAAGGAATCTTCTGTTCTCCATCCGGGAAGGGAGGCCGATAATCACATGAACATCGCGAAGCTCCACAAGAGGATCCTGTTTCAGGTGAATGCCGTTACGGCGGATCGATACGGCAACCACACGAGCGGATGGAAGGATTACTTTTCCGCGTGGGCCACGATCGGAACGGACAGTTACGGGTCCGAAGACAAGGGCGTAGTCATCAATTCGGAGGAGACACTGAACTTTACGACAAGGTGGTGTGCGGAGTTGGCGACGGTGGAATCGACGAAGTACAGGATTCTCTGTGAGGGGAAGACCTACAACATTATTTTCGTGAATCCGATGGGTTATAAGCATCAGTCTCTGAAGTTCACGGGTAAGCTTTATAAGGAAAAATCCTAATGAGCGTAGGACCTGAATTGGTTTTTCGGAGGGGAGTTCTATGAGCGACAGGGTAACGATTGATGGGATGACAGACGCCATCATGGACGAGTTGGAGAAATACCGGGACATGGCGGCAGAGGATCTAAAGCAAGCGGTCAAAGAGACCGGGAACGATGTGAAGAAGGACATCTCCGCCAATGCACCGGTCAGGACCGGGAAGTATAAGAAGTCCTGGGCAGTGAAGAAGACGGCCGAGACAGCGGAATCCATAGAGCTGGTCGTTCATTCCAGGAACCGGTATCAGATCGCTCACCTTCTGGAGAACGGGCATGCGAAAAGAGGAGGCGGCAGGGTGGCTGCCATTCCCCATATCAAGCCCGCGGAACAGAGAGGAGAGACAGAGCTTGTAGAGAAGATCAAGCGGAAGCTGGAGGGAGGCGGCTGATGTGACATACGATGAAACCATGGCGATGCTGCAGGAAACTGGCCTGCCGCTTGCCTACGATCATTTTGCTGAGGGCGAATCTCCGGATCCGCCTTTTTTGGTGTTTCTTATTCCGGAATCGGAAAATGTTTTTGCCGATGATACGGTCTACCAGAAGGTCGAGGACCTGAACGTGGAGCTGTATACGGACAGGAAGGACCCGGAACTGGAGAAGAAGCTGGAAACGATATTGACGGAGCACCAGTGCCCGTACGTAAAGACCGAGGTCTGGATTCCGGATGAGCGGATGTACGAGGTGCTCTATCAGACGCAGATCATAAAGGAGGATTGAGATGGCTGCAGTAAAGAACAAGGTGAAGTTCGGTCTGAGGAACTGCCATTACGCGCTTGCGACGATGGACGATTCCCAGAACGTGACCTTCAGTACACCCGTGCCGATTCCAGGCGCGGTGTCTCTCTCGCTGAGTGCGGAGGGCGATAATGATCCGTTCTATGCGGATGATTCGGTTTATTTCCTGGTGGCGACCAACACCGGATATTCCGGTGACCTGGAGGTCGCCATGATCCCGGAGAGCTTCCTGAAGGATGTCCTGAAGGAAACGGAGGATGCCAACGGAGTCATCGTGGAGAACAAGGACGCCGAGCCGGCGCATTTTGCCCTGCTCTTTGAGTTCACAGGTGACAAAAAGCAGATCCGTCACTGCATGTACTACTGCAGTGCGACGAGGCCTGCCATGGAAGGCGATACCAAGGAAGACAAGACGAACGTAAAAACCGAGAAGATCTCGATCACGGCGACACCGCTGCCCAACGGCATTGTGAAGTCCAAGACGGGATCCAATACCTCGGATGCCGTCTACAACGACTGGTACAAGGAGGTCTACATGCCGTCCGCAACGCCGGCGTCTACGGAGACAGAAACAGGTGCCTGAGAGCAAGGGCTGCGGTGGGTGAAAGTATCAACTGCCGTAGCCTGATTATCAGATTTGGCAGGAAATTCCTGCCGGAGGGACAGTATGGCGGTTACAAAAGAGATTGAAATTGACGGGATTCCGGTGAAGTTCAAGGCTTCGGCGGCCATCCCGAGATTATACAGAAACAAGTTCGGAAGAGACATTTACAGGGATCTGGCAAAGCTGCAGAAGGCAATCGAGGAGAACGACGCGGAGAATTCCTCTCTGGATAACTTCTCCCTGGATGTATTCGAGAGCCTTGCCTGGCTTTCCGCCTGGCATGCGGATCCGCAGCATGTACCGGACAATCCGGACGAATGGCTGGATCAGTTCAACACCTTTTCCATCTATGAGATTCTGCCGCAGATCATTGAGCTCTGGGGCATGAACGTGGAACAGCAGGTCGAAGCTAAAAAAAACTTCCCGCCACAGACCGGGAAATGACGACGCCGCTTTTTCTGCTGCGGTGTGTGCAGCTGGGAATCAGTCTCAGGGATCTGGACCTTTTGACTATAGGGACGGTCAACGACATGTACGCGGAGATGAGCAACGACGACTACGACGGGTACTGCGAGATTGCAACAGAAGCCCAGATGGATGCATTTTAACAGGATTTGAAGGAAGGAGGCCGGCATGGCGGACAGGATAAAGGGCATAACTGTCGAGATCAATGGTGATACCACCGGTCTCTCGAAGGCTCTTTCGGGAGTCAACAAGGAGATCAGGAATACCCAGGCACAACTCAAGGACGTGAACAAGCTCCTGAAGCTGGATCCGGGAAATACGGAGCTGATCGCTCAGAAGCACAAGCTCCTGCAGCAGGCGGTCGAGGAGACGAAAAAGAAGCTGCAGTCTCTGAAGGAAGCTCAGAAACAGGCGGACGAGGCACTGAAGAACGGGACCATTTCTCAGGAGCAGTACGACGGACTGCAGAGGGAAATCGCGGAGACTACCCAGAAGCTGAAGGATCTGGAAGCCCAGGCGGAACAGTCCGCAACGGCGCTGCAGAAGATCGCTGCGGCTGGCGGCAAACTCAAGGACATCGGCGGGAAGGTCTTCGGGATCGGAAAAGACCTGACGACCTATGTGACGGTTCCACTGGCAGCGGCTGGTGCTGCGGGCGTGAAGTCCTTTGCTGACGTCGACAAGACGATGGCTCTTGCCAACAAGACTATGGGGAACACGGCGGAGCAGGCGAATACACTGAACGCTGCCATGAAGGATGCGGCTGCCAATTCCACCTACGGGATGAGCGATGCCGCCAATGCTACCCTGAACTTCGCAAGAGCGGGTCTTGATGCAGAACAGTCCGCAGCTGCCCTGGCACCAGCGATGAACCTGGCTGCCGGCGAGGGCGGAGATCTGGATACGGTTTCTGCAGGACTCGTGGCGACGATCAACGGCTTTCACGGATCCTTTGAGGAGGCAGGGACCTATGCGGACGTCTTTGCCTCTGCCTGCAACAATTCGGCACTGGATGTGAACAGTCTGTCATCGGCTATGTCGGTGGCAGCGCCGATCTTTTCCTCCGCAGGCTACAAGGTCAATGACGCAGCTCTCTACATGGGCGTTATGGCCAACAACGGTATTGAAGCCGACAAGGCTGCCAATTCCCTGAAGACCGGTATCGCAAGGCTTGTCTCCCCGGCCAAGGACGGGGCGGAGATGATGGAGCAGCTGGGAATCTCCATCACGAATTCCGACGGATCCATGAAGGATTCCGTTACCGTGCAGAAGGAACTGCATGACGCTTTTGCGAACCTGTCGGAGTCGGAGCAGATTGCGGCAGCATCGGCCATCTTCGGAAAGAACCAGATGGCACCCTGGCTGGCGCTGATCAATACGGCGCCGGGAGATGTGAATGAGCTGAATGCTTCCCTGGCAGCCTGCGGTGGGACGACACAGGATATGGCGGACACCATGATGAACGGCTTCGGCGGCTCCATTGAGAAGCTGAAGTCCTCTATCGATGTGCTTGTCTATTCCCTTGGCCAGGCGCTGGCACCTACGATCCAGAGCGTGATCAATTTCCTGCAGGGACTTGTGGACAAGTTCAATGCCTTAAGTCCTGCCCAACAGGACCTAATCGTGAAGATCGGACTCTTTGCTGCGGCAATCGGGCCGGTTCTCCTCATTGTAGGAAAGCTGATGTCAGCGGTCGGGTCCATCATGACGGTGGTTCCAAAGCTGGCGAGTGTAATCAGCACAGTGAAGGGAGCCTTTGCCGCCTTGAATGCGGTCATGCTGGCGAATCCAATCATGATCGTCATTGCCGCAATCGCAGGACTGGTAGCAGCGTTCATTTATCTATGGAATACGAACGAGGAATTCCGCCAGTTCTGGATCAATCTCTGGGAGAGCATCAAGCAGGCGGCGGTCACGGCCTGGAATGCGATCGGAGAATTCCTGAAGGGCACTTGGGAGGGAATCAAAAGTACCTGTCAGACAATCTTCAATGCGATCAAGACATTTTTCCAGACAGTATGGAACGGAATCAAGAATATCTTCTCTACAGCAGTCGGTGCCGTGAAGACAGTGGTCACCAATGCCTGGAATGCCATCAGGACGGTCACCTCGACCGTATGGAATGGTATTAAGTCCGTGGTGACGGGAGCAATTACTGCCATCAAAAACGGAATTTCCATCGGGCTTACCGCAGCGAAGAACACGGTCACCAATATCCTGAACGGAATCAAGAACGCCTTCTCTACAGTCTGGGAGGGAGCGAAGAATATCGTCTCCGGTGCCATTGAGAAGATCAAGGGCATGATGAACTTCCACTGGGAGCTGCCAAAGCTCAAGCTCCCGCATTTTTCCATCACAGGAAAGTTCAGCCTGGATCCGCCTTCCATCCCGAAGATAGGAGTGGAGTGGTACCGGAAGGCAATGGGAAATGGAATGATCCTCGATTCACCGACTATCTTCGGTGCAGCCGGCGGAAAACTCCTTGCTGGCGGTGAAGCAGGACCGGAGGCTGTGGTCGGGGTAGATTCATTGAGAACGATGATCCAGGAGGCAGTTGCCGGACAGACCGCGGTGCTTGCTCAGGCAATTGGAGCGGCCGGCGGAGACATCACAATTCCGGTTTATGTAGGCGGAACGCTCTTGGACGAGATGGTCATCACAGCGCAGAACCGGCAGAACCTTAGATCAGGAGGTAGGTGAGTGAATGGCTTTTATACAATATCTGACCTTTGATAATGTGGCGATTCCTCGGCCGGACTCCTATGAGGTACAGCTTTCTGATGTGGAGGCGGATTCCGGCGGGGAGACTGAAGCCGGGACGATACAGAGAGACATCGTGAGGACGGGAGTCGCGGAGATTCCTGTCTCTTTTTCCGTCAGTCCTTCCTGGATGAAGCGGTTGACGGTCTTTAAGAACAAGGCTTCCATCTCGGTGAAGTATTATGATCCGGAGACGGCAGCTGTGAAGACGGCGGAGATGTACATTGACGGGTTTAAGGCAAAGCTGGTGCAGGATACGAGTTATGGAGGACTATGGAGCGTTTCCTTTACACTGAGGGAATTCTGATTGAGTGAATCGGTCAAGACTGATATGATGGATAAAACAAATCAGAAGTTGTGAGGAATAAGACATGCAGAACAGAACAATAAAAAATATTTTAAAAAAGATCATTCTGATCGTAATAGGTTCTGTTGTTTCTGCCTATGGAATTGACCTTGCTATTTATGCAGGATTTGGAGGAGCCACTTTAGCCGTATTATGGCAGGGGGTCACACATGTTACGGGATTGACGATAGGACAATCATCATTTCTCGTTGCAGTTATTATGATCATTTTCTGCTGGTTCTATGACAGAAAACAGATTTATTTTGGAACAATAATATACCAGATCGTCTACAGCACCTGTACGGATCTGCTGAAGCCGCTTGTGCGTTACTCACATTGGGCAGTCTTGAATTTTATGATTATGCTGTTGGGAATTTTTCTATTTGCCGTGGGGACAGCCCTGTATTCCTTTACGGACTGGGGACGGGGGAGTTACGAAGCACTGACATTTGCATTGGTTGAAAAACATCATTGGCAGACGAGGACTGTGCGGACGTTATTGGATCTCTCTGTCGTCGTTTTAGGTGTTTTGCTTGGTGGAAAGTTTGGCCTGTGTACTGTTTGCACGATAATTCTCTCCGGAACAATGATTCAGTTCACACTAAAACAGCTTAAACGACTAACTGCCCGATAACTCCCAGTTTGTCGGGGCATTTAACGGCGATTGAAGCCAATGATTTCAAGAGATCGGAGCAGTCCGGTCTCTTTTCTTTTGCCATGAATGAGGAAGGAGGCGGGTTATGTATCCGGTAAGTGATGCGTTTCTGCAGGCGGTACAGAGGAAAACCCGCCATTATTACTGGACAGGGAAGATCACGACGACCGGCGGGGCGGTGTATGAGTTCGGTCCGGAGGATACCGTGAAGGGTTCCGGATATATTTCTGCTCAGTGCTGCGGATCCTCGGAAATCGAGCTGGGGACGGTGTATGCGGCGGAGTTCGGGATCTCATTATTCTCCTCCATCGATCGGTACACGCTGAAGGACGCGAAGGTCGAGTTGTTCTATCATCTAGAGTTTGCGGACGGGTCCTATGAGACGGTTCCAATGGGAATCTTTGAGGTTTCGGAGGCGAACCGGAAGGTCAGGACGCTGGAGCTGAAGGGTTATGATTACATGCTCCGGTTTGAGCGGAGCTTTAATGGCTTTGAGACCATCGGGACGCCGTATGACTTCATTGCTCTGTGCTGTAAGGCCTGCAAGGTGGAGATGGCGCAGACGAAGGAGCAGATCGAGGCCATGACCAACGGAACGCAGACGCTGTCCATTTATACGGAAAATGATATCGAGACCTACAGGGACTGCCTTTATTACGTGGGACAGGTTCTTGCAGGCTTTTTTGTTATCAACCGGGAAGGAAAGCTGGAGCTCCGGAAGTATGGAATGAGCTCTGTCCAGACCTACGAGGCTAAGCACCGGTTTTCGTCCAGCTTCTCGGATTTCATCACAAGGTATACGGCGGTCAATTCCACAAACCGGCGGACGGAGATCGCTGAATACTATGCCCTGGAGACGGATGATGCCCTGACTATGAACCTGGGCGTGAATCCGCTCCTGCAGTTCGGGCTGGAAGAAACCAGGGAAATGCTCTGCAGGAATATCCTGAACGACATTGCCCAGATCCGGTATGTACCCTTTGAGTCGGACACGATCGGGAATCCGGCGCTGGACCTTGGGGATGTGATGACCTTTTCCGGAGGACAGGCGGACGCAAGTCAGCTGGCGGCTATTACTTCTATGGAGATCAAGATTGGCGGCAAGGAAACGCTGAAGTGCGTCGGCAAAAATCCGCTGCTGGCCCAGTCGAAGTCAAAGAATGACAAGAACATTGCCGGGCTGATGAATTCCATTGAGCAGGGCAAGATCGGGATCCATACCTTTACCAATGCTTCCGTCATCGATGTGGCGGAGACAGACAAGAAGATCATCAGCATCCAGTTCGCGACATCGGAAGCAAATCATGTCCAGTTCTTCGGGCAGGTCATGATTAACGTGGCGGCGAAGGCGGTGACGAAGACCGGGGAGGCGGCGGGAAGCATTACAATTCCGGCGTTGGCGGTAAGTGCGGCATCAGGAGCATCGGAATCAGATGGTACTGATAGCGGTGCGTCGGATTCTGCTGGCACGGGAGCTGATGATACTTCTGGGAATACGGATATGACCGGATCCGGAACCGGCGACGCAAGCGGGAGTACGGATGCGGGTGGAACGGACACAGCAGCAGGATCCAGCACAGCGGAGACAGTCATCCAGGTGACGCTGCCGGTCACGATCGAGACGGACGGACAGGCGGAGGGGATCATTACCTATGAATTCAATGACACGAAGCTGACGACACCGGTGCCGGTGGAGACCTGGCATTCCGGGAAGCATATCCTGAGCCTTTATTATCCAATCGAGAACGTCATTGCCAATTACACGAATACCTTCAACGTGTATCTGAGGATGACCGGCGGAACCGGAAGGATAGAGATCGGAGACATTATCGCATCGATCAGCGGACAGTCCATGGCGACGAAGGAAGCCTGGGACGGCAAGATCGCAATCGATGAGAAAATCCAGCCCTTCAGGCTGACGGCAGCGATAAGGCCAATCGCATTTACGGAAGCTATGGAGAAGGAAGTAAAGTGGGTCGTCAATTATTACTGGAGCGACACCATCACCGGAAGGCAGAGAGTCGGCGCCTTCGGGCAGATCATAGAGACGGGAGGTACAGCATGAAATTAAAGGGTAGGATGACCATCGAGCTCACAGATTCCAATACCGGGGCGGTGGAGACGGTCACGGAGGAGAACATGATCACGGAGGCGGTGAACGACCTCTTTGCCTACAATCCCTTCGGAATCCACTACACGACCGGGGATACGATCAACGAGGTGGAGTGGTACAAGACCATGCTGCCGATCTGTCCGAAGCTGATCGGCGGGATTTTATTATTCTCAAAGCCTCTGACGGAGGATGTGACGAACATTTATCCGCCAACTGACAATCCGCCGGTAGCCTATGCCTCCAACAATGTGAATTCAACGGCGGATGTGGCAAGAGGGAGCCTCAACCAGTCTGAGAGCAAGGCACTGGATAACGGCTACAAGTTCGTCTGGGAGTTCACGCCTTCCCAGGGAAACGGAACGATCGCAGCCGCGGCGCTGACATCCTGCTGGGGCGGAACGAATGCATTCGGAAGCTCCGCGGGGACCAAGGCGACCTTTCAGATGATGAAGAGAGTGAATATCGGGGATGTGGCGGACGCCAGGAAGCAGATGCTCTTTAACGCAGTCGCCTTTGACTGGGAGAAGGAGATCCTGACGTCGATTACCTATAAGGATTCCGCGGTTGTGATCCGAAAGCTCAGAGTCCCGACCTTTACCATCGGGCTCAATGAGCAGCTGAACGATTCGACGACCTCGATTCTTGAAGAGAAATCCGTGGCGACGACATCCTTTGTCTGGGGTGATGACTACAGCGTCTGGGGAGATTTCTTTGACGGAGGCGACGGATACTGGTACGGATTCTCTTCAGAGGGAAATTCGTCCGGCAATGCAACGGTCACCTGGGTGAAGATCAAGAAGGATGATCTCACGATGACTGATGGCTTCTGGACACTGACGAAGGCCTATCTTCACCGGATCGGGACCAGGGATGAGGCGTCGAGCTACCCGGAGAGGACCATTTATTCCGTGATGCGGGGCGGCTATCTTTATGTGGTGGCTTATAACAAGAAGGGTATTTACAAGATCAATGCCAACAATCAGACGGATGTCACCCTGATCCCGTTCGGATTTACCTCTGCCTTAAAGCCGCTTTGCGAGTCCGGCAGCTGCGAGGTCTATATGACGGTCGTGAACGGGCTGATCATGGGATGGGACTTCATCCTGGACGCGTCAGATAAGGTGACGAAGGTCGGAGGAGCGGTGCGGCTGGAGGATGCGGCTTCGCCCATTTTCCAGTACAAGAACTATCTCGTACAGTGGGGAGGCTCCTACGGGAATGAGTACCGTACGGTCTACATCCTTACGCCGTATCTGGCCTCTATCAACAACCTGTCCCAGACTGTGGAGAAGACAGCGGAGAAGACGATGAAGATCACATACACGCTGACACAGGAGACGGAGACACCGGCATCCTGACGCGGAATATTATTTTGAACCTGTAAACAGGCAGCTCCTTGTGGGGCTGTCTTTTGTTTTGCCCGGAAAGGCGAAGGAGGTAGCGATGAAGGAGTTCTGGAACATTATTCAGGCGGAGTTTGCTGTCGTCGGAGGATGGCTTGGCTGGTTTCTCGGAGGGGCGGACGGGCTTATATATGCACTGATTCTTTTCGTAGTCTGCGACTATATCACGGGCGTGATGTGCGGGGCGGCGGACCACAAGCTGTCCTCTCAGATCGGCTTCAAGGGAATCTTCCGAAAGATCGTCATTTTCATCATGGTGGGGATCGGAAATGCGATTGATATCCATGTGCTGGGGAAGCCGGGCGTCTTGAGGACGGCAGTCATCTTCTTTTACATCTCGAATGAAGGACTGTCCCTGGTGGAGAACAGCGTGCATCTGGGGCTGCCGGTGCCGGAGAGTCTGAGAAGAGTCCTAGAGGAGCTGCATGACAGAGACGGTAAGGAAAAGGAAGAGGAGAAGGAGATAAGAGATCATGATGAAGGGAATTGATGTTTCGAAGTGGCAGGGAAAGATCGACTGGCAGAGGGTGAAGGCATCCGGGATCGAGTTTGTCATCATCCGGGCTGGCTATGGCAGCTCTGCAAATCAGAAGGATTCATTCTTCGAGAGGAACTATCTTGGCGCGAAGACGGCAGGGTTGCATGTTGGGACTTACTGGTACAGCTATGCCAACAGCTTCCGGGAGGCTACCCTTGAAGCGAAGGCCTTCCAGAGGGTGATCGCCGGGAAGCAGTTCGATATGCCGGTATATTTTGACATGGAGGAGAAGGATCAGCTGGAGGCCGGCAGGGACTTCTGCAGCGGACTGATCCGGACCTTCTGCAATGAGATGGAGAAAGCAGGATACTTCACCGGTTTTTATACGTCAGCATCCTATGCGAAGACGGTGGTATCGCCGGAGATTCTCAGCAGGTACACTTTCTGGTGCGCTCAGTGGGCGAAGGGCTGCAGCTATCAGGGAAGATGCGGGATCTGGCAGTATTCCTCCAAGGGCAGAGTGCCGGGGATCAACGGAGACGTGGATCTCGATAAGTGCTATCAGGACTTTCCGAAAGTGATCAGGAATGGAGGGTTCAACGTATATTCTAAGAATGCCGATGTTGTCGCCGATTCTAACGGGACGACCGGACCCGCGGCGAAGGTGCAGCCTGACCGAGACCGTGTTGTGCGCCAGGCGCAGGCGTGGATCGGCAGGAAGGAAGCGGACGGAAGTCATAAGCAGATCATTGACATATATAACATCCACAAACCTTTGGCCAGAGGTTATGTTGTGAAATATACGGATGCCTGGTGTGCGGCTTTTGTGTCGGCAGTCGCAATACGGTGTGGTGTGACAGATATCATTCCGACAGAGTGCGGCTGCGGACAAATGTTGATACTCTTCAAGATTCTGGGAGAGCTGGTTGAGAATGATAATTACAGACCGAATCCAGGCGATGTGGTCTTTTATGACTGGCAGGATTCCGGCATCGGCGATGACGACGGTTGGCCGGATCATGTAGGCATCGTAGAGAAGGTGATTGGGAATATAATCACGGTCATCGAGGGCAATAAGAGCAATGCAGTCGGCAGGAGACAGCTGCAGGTAGGCGGAAGGTACATCCGGGCATACGGTGTGCCGAAGTACAAGAATGCATCAGTGCAAGCTGCACATCAGAAGCCGAAGAAGTCAATTGATCAGCTGGCCAGGGAGACGATAGCCGGAAGGTACGGTAATGGGGAGACTAGGAAACGGAAGCTGGGAAGTGATTATGAAGCTGTGCAAAAGAGGGTGAATGAGCTTCTCAAATAAAGAATATAAGTCATAGGGTGAAGCTGCTTATCGTAGAGGAATCTGCGGTAGGCAGCTTTTTCTTTTTGTCAGCGACTCCGGTCATAGAGGCAGAAATTGTCTTTACAGAGACAGGAAGGTAAATATCTTCACTTTAATCTGGAGGGCATATCCTATGACGCTAGAAGAAATGAGAGAGATTGATGTTAGAACAGTGGATCCTGAATCGCTTGTAGATATCCGTACTGTAACAGTAGATCCTGCTCTGCCGCGAGCAGAGAAGCTCAAGAGTTTTGTAAAGCAGATTAAAAATCCCTACTGCTATAAGTACGGAGATGTTATTGTGAAAATCGGTTTCGCCAATAATGGCAAGACACTAGAGGATTGTCTTGAGCAGTACTTGAGAACGAGATAAAAGGTACCTATTTTCAACTACTCCTCTGTGCTACGATTCTCTCAGGTCAAATAAATTCAATTCTATGTGGCAAAGCCTATCGCTCTTCGGATTGATGCACAGATGAAAAATCAGTCAGAAAGGAGAGATAGGGCATGCTTGCGTCTAAGAATATCTATCGTGCATGTGTTTATACTCGTTTGTCGAGAGACGACGGCGATAAGCCTGAAAGCGATAGTATAGCTAATCAAAAAGCCCTGATCAGGGATTATCTTCATAAACATTCAGAAATACAAATTGTCTCAGAACATTCCGATGACGGATTCAGTGGTGTCAATTTCGAACGACCAGGTTTCAAAGAAATGATGGATGAAATCCGCAATGGTAAGGTGGATTGTGTCGTTGTGAAGGATCTGTTGCATATAGCGCCGGCAAACGGCCGGTTTTGCGGAGCTAAACGGCCGCGATGCGGAGCGAGCGGCCACTCTTTTCTCCATTAATTCATAATCCTCTCCATAATGGAGTTAAGCCATCAATTGTGATGGTAAATACTTCATAAGGAGGGCTGATATGCTCGATTACAAAACTATCATTACCAAACGGTATGCCCTGCGCATGTCTGGTCGTCAGATTGCTGAAGACCTGGGCGTAAGCAAGTCAGGAGTCAATGACTTCCTGAAAGCTTTTGAGGCATGTGACACTCTCAGTTATCCGCTTCCTAAGGGAATCACCAACTACGGGATCGCTGAGCAGGTTTATGGCCCAGTTGAATCTGTCCCGGCAGCTGATGGGTCCGGCTTTGTCTATCCGGATTATGGAGAGGTCAATAAGGAGATGGCCTCACGGAAGAACATGACGCTGATTTTCCTCTGGGGACGGTATAAGAACCAGTGCATTGCGAATGATGCTAGGTTCTATTCATACCGCCAGTACTGTGCAAAATACTCTGAGTGGGTAGAGAATAACAGTGAGTCTCTGCATTTCAACGCTGTTATAGGGCAGAAGACAGAGATTGACTTTGCCGGAAAGACATTTGACCAAATCGACAGGCTGACCGGCGAGGCCACTACAATCGTCGTCTTCGTATCTGTTCTGCCGTATTCCCAGTACATCTACGCAGAAGGTATGCTCTCCACGCAGGAACCGGAATGGATCTCGGTGAATAATCACATGCTGGAGTTCTTCGGCGGAGTTACGCCGCTCGTGGTCTGCGATAACTGTAAGCAGGCCGTTATTGCCAACAAGGATTGGATCGAACCAGATCTCAATAAGGACTATGCGGAATGGGCAGAGCATAATGGAACGGTAATTATGCCGGCCAAGGTAAAGAAGCCCCGCTACAAAAGCTCCGTTGAGAATTCGGTAGGCATCCTTGAAAAAGGCTTCTTTCATGATCTGGAAGAAATGACCTTCTTCAGCATCCAGGATTTCAATGCCGCCCTCTGGGAAAAGCTTGACAAGCTGAACAAGCAGAATCTGAAAGGAAAAGATTACAGCCGGCACGACCGGTGGATAGAAGAAAAGCAGACCTTAATGCCTCTTCCCGCCGTGCAGTATCAGTACACGGAAAGAAAAGAGGCGAAGGTGTCCAGCGACTTCCACGTCCGCTTTGACAGCTCTTATTATAGCGTTCCCTATAAAAACGTGCATAAATCAGTCCTTATTGCAGCCACGACAGATACTGTGACAATCTCTACAAAGGCTGGCCAGGAGCTCTGCAAATGGCCCAGAGCGCGCTATAAAGGCCAATGGCAGACGGATCCTGCACACCTGCCTGCCGGCTACAAAGGAAACATGGAGTGGAATGGGCCTTATTTCAAGCGGAAGGCAGCCGCCGTTGGTCCATACACAGAAGAAGTAATCACACATGTTCTGTCGAGCCGTAAATACGAGGTCCAGACCTATCGGCAGTGCGTCGGCATACTTGGCTACGCAAAAAAGTATAATAAAAAGGCTCTGGAAGCATGCTGCAAACAGGCCTGCGATACCGGGAGGATGACCTATACTTTCATTAAGAACGCAATTCCGGGCATCGCTGAAGAAACCATGAGCCTGGCTGATACAGCCAGGATAAACGAGGAAAAGAATCAGGGGGCCTATCTGCGTGATTCATCCTCCACCAGCCTTGAAATGCTTCTTGCGCGGAGCAAGAACCTCATGGATCAGGAAGGTGGTGCCCGTAATGACTAACGGCGATACTCTCCTTCTGGATCTTGAAGCACAAATGCAGGACATCGGACTTACGCGGATGGCGAACAAGCTGGATGAGGCATATCGGTCTCCTGATTTCCTTACCAAAGACAGACTTGATCTTATTTCAGATATCCTAGCGCCAGAATATCAGGACAGGACTACGAAGCGTCTCAATAACCGCTTGCGCACCGCCAGGCTGATCGGCACACCTTGTGATATCAGCAAGTGCGTTGACAGCAATACCCGTAGCTATACGCCGACAGGCGCGCCAGCAATGCTGTCATCCCTGAAATTCATCGAGGATGGCCTGAACGTGTGCATTCTCGGGGCATCAGATAGCGGGAAAACTTATCTGGCAAAAGCGCTTGGCGCAGCCGCCTGTGAGAAATATCGCGTCAGTTATAACCGGTGTGATGAATTTCTTACTAGCCTTGTAGATATGAAGCAGTCGGATTATCCGAAATACGAGCGCAGAATCAGAAGGATCCTGAACTTTCATCTGCTGATCATCGATGATTTTCTTTTGAATACCATCGTTGATGAACGTCAGGTAAAAGTTCTCCTGGAAGTTCTTGAGAAACGGATTGAGTTGTCAAGAAGCACGATTGTCTGTTCCCAGAGGGAACCGGATAAATGGCAGGCCATGATCATGAATGATGCGGTATCTGCCGATGCAATCAATAAACGCGTGACAAAGCACTACGTGATAATGATCAAACACAAGGAATAAAGGTTTCAGGAGGGCGGCCGTTTAGCACCGCCGGGTGGCCGCTGGTCTTCGCATCAGTGGCCGCCGCCCTCCGCAAAATGCAATCTGTCCAGATTCGGAAGAAATTATATTGAGGCCGGCAATTATATTGAGAAGGTGTTCCCCTTTATGGGGGTTCGCTTCATTGCTATCAATGATAACTATGATAGCAATGATCAGAGCCAAGCCGATTCACTGGTAATTCCATTTAAGAATCTTATCAATGATGCGTATTGCAAGGATATTTCAGTAAAGATTCGAAGTCAGCTGGAAATCAAGCGAAAGAAGGGGGAGTTCATTGGGGCCTTCGTTGTCTATGGATACTTAAAAGATCCGGACGACCACAATAAGATTATTGTTGACACCTATGCGGCGGAAGTCGTCAGAGCCATTTTTAGATGGAAGCTTGCTGGCTTTAGTCAGAATAGAATTGCCAAGAAACTAAATGACAAGGGAGTACTTTGCCCGATGGAATATAAGCTTTCTCTTGGCGTGAAAGTGCAGACTAACTTTCGAGTTCATAAGCAGGCTAAGTGGTCACCTGTAACTGTAACCAGAATCCTTACGAACGAAATCTATACCGGCGTTCTTCTTCAAGGAAAGAGCAGTACACCAAATTATAAAGTAAAAAAACGCTTTAAGAAGGACAGAACAGAGTGGATCCGGATAGAGAAATCCCATGAAGCAATTGTATCGCCAGGAGAATTTCAAACCGTGCAAGCACTTCTCCAGAAGGATACTCGCATTTCTCCAGAGGCAGAAACATTATATCCTTTAGCAGGAATGATTGTATGTGGCGATTGTGGACAGAGTATGGTGAGAAAGATCGTACCATCAAAAAATAAGAGGTATGTATATTATGTCTGCTCAACGCATAAAGCAAAGCTTGGCTGCAGCAGCCATTCTATCTCAGAGAAAATCCTTGACGCAGTTGTCCTTCAAGCTATTCAAAATCAAATTGCAGAAGTAATCAACATGGAAAAATTGTTAAAGATAGCTGAGACCCTTCCCGAGAATCAGCGGAATGTGTTCAACTATGACGCTCAGATCGTTAAGTTAAAAGAAGAGATCGAGCGAGACAAGGAATTCAAATTGAAGCTGTACGAGAACCTTCAGCAAGGAATGTTGGATCAAGAGGAGTATTTCATCTTTAAAAAGAACTATGAGAAAAAAATTCGGGCTGCAAAGAAGACGATTAAGAACCTTGAGGAAGAACGTGAATCTGTTACAAAGGCTAATGCTGAGGAATACACGTGGATTGATCATTTCAAGAAGTATGAAGGTATTACAACCCTTGAAAGACAAGCCGTTGTCAATTTGATCAGCGAGGTCAGAATATACGAAGGCAAGCGAGTGGAAGTTGATTTTCTGTATGCAGACGAAATGAAACGAGCTTTAAAAATTATCCATATGGCAGAGGAGAAAAATTTAAGGGAAGTCACCAAGTAAGGAGATCACGTAATGGCAAGAAAAAGTAGAAAGCATTTGCAGACGGAGACCTCAGTTAGAGTTGAACCACCATGTGAGGATAAAGTAGCTACAGCTATTTATGCGCGTTTGTCGGTAGAGAACAGTGGTAAAGACGATGAGGGTGATTCGATAGAAAATCAAATCAGCTTCTGCAGGGCATATATTGATGAGCATCCATATCTTCGACTGTTCCAAGTATATGAAGATAATGGGCGAAAGGGCACTAACTTTAAAAGACCCGCGTTTCAGAAAATGATGGATGACATAAAGGCTGGTGCTGTCAAGTGTATAGTCGTAAAGGATCTTTCTCGATTTGGAAGAGATTACATTGAGACTGGAGCTTATCTTGAAAAGATATTCCCGTTTATGGGCGTGCGTTTTATCTCGATCACTGACGGATATGATAGCGCTATTTCCGGTGATGCAGAAAAAGCATTGATGGTTCCTCTTAAAAATATGATTAATGCAGCATATGCCAAAGATATTTCCAGGAAGATTATTACTTCCTTCCGAGCAAGGCAAGAAAAGGGAGAAATTCTTCCGGCATTTGCTCCTTATGGGTATGTAAAATCAAAGACCAAGGCATATCGGTATGAAATTGATCCAGAAACAGCGCCATATGTCCGAATGATTTTTGAATGGAAAACAGCGGGTATTAGTCATAAGGAAATTTCTAGAAGATTAACCGAAATTGGAGCAGTTACTCCGGCTATGCGTAAAGTTCAGCTTGGTATATGGAAAGCTGAAAAATATATGCATACGACCTGGTACGGAAGAACTATTATTGATATTCTTCAAAATCAAACATATACCGGATGCATCGTGTATGGGAGAATCCCAAAGTCATTGTACCAAGGTATCAAGCCGCATCGGGCAAAGCGCGAGGAATGGAGGATTATTCCAAATGCTCATGAACCTATTGTCAGTCAGGAGCTATATGACAAAGTTCAGGAAATGTTTGCGAAGAAAAAAGAGTCTACGCGAAAGAAAAATGAAACGACAAAGGACATTAGAGAAGGACAGGAAAATCTTTTCAAAGGTTTGATCTATTGTGGTGATTGTGGAAAAAGGATGCGTTTTGTCCGTTCCATTAATACAAGGAGTCATACGTCATTCGTGTGTGGTGGCTACCTGGATTCAAACTACGTGAACTGTAGCCGTCATCCTATATGGGATTCTGTGGTCAGAGATACAGTTTTTCAGGTCATCCAGCAGCAGATATCCATAGAGACAGATTTAGAAGAGGTAATTAAACGGCTACGAGGTGGCGTGGGGCAGCGGCGACTTTCTGATCAGTATCAAGGAAAGGTGAACAACCTATCTCTCCAACTGTCAAAAATCAATAGTAGAAAGGAAAAGCTTTATGAAAATCTGGTCGAGGGGATCCTTGATGAGGAAGAGTATCAATTTGCCAAAGGAAAGTATGAGGAAGAATATACCCGGCTTCAGGAAACACTAAAGGAGGCAAAGAGAGCTAAGGAAAGTTTAGATAAGGTCCTTACTATGGATGATGACTGGATGATAGTTATCCGTGAAATCAAGGATCAGACAGATCTCACTCGAGAGATGGTCGAGCTCATGATTCGCCAGATCCGTATATTTGAAAATAAACGCGTCGAGATAGACCTTAACTATCAGCAGAATATTGAAGAAGTGAAAGAAATTGTAAATCAGCTGAAGGAGGCAAGTATCGATGGATGAAGTGGTAATAGGAAAGTATATCCGTCTATCACAAGAAGACCGGGATCTAGACGATGAAAAGGCAGTCAGTAATAGCATTTTGCATCAGCGCGATTTGATTGCTAACTATATTCACAATAATCCGGAACTGTCTTCCTGCCGAGCATATGAGTTTTTTGATGACGGCTATAGCGGAACCAATTTTGACCGTCCCGCCTTCGAGAAGTTGATTGAGAAAATAAAGGTCGGAGAAATCAACTGCGTCATCGTTAAAGACTTTTCTCGCTTTGGGCGAGACTATATCGAACTTGGCGACTATCTGGAGAGAATTTTTCCGTTCCTCGGCGTTCGTTTTATCTCAATCAACGATGGTTATGATAGCAATGATTATAAGGGGACGACCGGTGGTTTGGATGTTGTAATGAAAAATATTGTCTATGCCTATTACAGTAAAGACCTCTCTGTAAAAGTAAAGACAGCAAAGATGCAGAAAATGAAACGCGGGGAGTTCCAAGGCGGTCGAGTTCCGTATGGATTGATGAAAGACCCTAATACGAAAGGTAAATTGATTGTTGATCCGGAAGCGGCAAAGGTAGTTAAGGAAATCTTTGGATATGCAATTCAAGGAAGAAGACTGGTAGATATTGCGGAGACACTCAATAAAAAAGGCTATGAAACACCCAGTGCTTATTATCGAAGAAAGCATCCTGAATCAAAATTGTACGCTAACACTTCGCATCTAAGCGGATGGACCATTATTACGGTTGAAAAAATAATTGAGCAGGAAATGTATTATGGAGCCATTGTTCAGCATAAGAGGGAAGGACTTGGGGTTGGTGGAAAGCATACAAGAAAGGTCCCTAAGGAAGAACAGATCATTATTGAAAACATGCATGAGCCGATTGTTAGCAAAGAAGATTTCATTAGAGCGCAACAGATTATCAAGAAGCGAGTAAATAAGAAGCCTGGTCAGAAACGTGATTATCCGCTTAAAGGATATGTTAAATGTGCTATATGCGGACGGAGGCTTCGATACCGCAAAGATACAATCAAAGGGAAAGATTATAAGTATTTTCAGTGCCCGCTTGCACGGTACCAGGACGGAACAAACTGCTCGAATAAAATGATCCGTGAGGAAGACCTCAATCAAGTTGTATTACAGAATATATTGACTATGGGGAGCTTTGCAGAGAAGACAGAAAAGAAAATAGCCAAAAGGAAAGCAAGTGCTGTCGAAGTACATCTGAGAATAGCAAGAGACCTGGAGAACCTTCAACGAGAACTGGAAAAGTGCAGAACCGATAAATTTACGAATGTTGATAGTTTCATGGCCGGTAATATTGATAAGGAAACATATCAAACTAGACGGAAAGAATATATTGAACAGGAGGCTGAGCTTCAGAAAAGGATTAAAATCCTAAAGAATGATTTGCAGGAACAGCGGCTAGAAGACAGTGATGATACAGCAAAGGTCGTTGAAAAGTTAAAGCAGTATTCTCAAGCAGAAGAACTGACCGCACCTATGGTTAGAGCGCTGATTAAAGAAGTTAAAGTTACAGATCCGGAACATATCGAGATTATCTGGAACTTTGATGATGAAGTCTATAAGTTCATAACGGAAGAATAAAGAAAAAGCTGTTCGCAGGTTGTGGTGTGCGGGCAGCTCTTTTTTCGTTTTAGACTCGGAAGGTGGTACTTAGGAAAGCAGGTCACAGTGATTTTTGAAGTATGTAACCTGCTTTTCACGGCTATTATGATGCCTCCTGAATTACAGAAGCCGCATTGTTCCTTGAGAGAACCTTGATGGCGTAGCCGACGACAGCGACACAACCCAAGCCGACAAAAGTTACGGTTGCAGGCCAGCCCTGGAGACTGACATTCAGGGTAGTGTTCTTGATGAGAGTCGGGAAAGCATCTGCAAGTGCTACGATTTTGTTTTCCATAGGATACCTCCTTAGGTGATAGTGGGCGATTTGCTTTATGGCTTTATACTATACCTCGAAGTATCACACGTATAGAAAGTATGTAATAAACTTTCACAGCCCCTTTATATATTGTAAAACACTGATTATAATCAAATCATGAGACTGTTTGACGACCCCTAAAAGGGGACACGAAAGGAAGCGGACTGTTATGGAAAAAATTAATATATATGTTCCAGAAAGCGTTGGGCGAATCCTCAACAGTGATGCTGCCTTGTTTGAAATATTTAAGCGTGACGGGCGAACTGTTAACAAGAATCGATTTCTAAGCATGCTCATCACAGGATACTACAGCCAATATGTGTCTGAGTTCCATGACAAATATGATTCGATTATGAAGATACTGTCGTCAGTTCAGCCTGAAAATCGCAGAATGCAGATGGCGGATGAAATCTTGAAGACGGTTATCCTTCCAGAGGTACCAGCAAGAAAAGGTAGGAATCCCAAAAAATTGTCGCTGAAACCTACAAAGGATACTGAGAGCTTGATTATTAAAATCATGACAGATCTAGGTGATACAGATTTCATTTCCCAGTATTTCTGCAGGCTGATGATGAGCTATTGCGATAGACCATTGAACGAGAGGGAGCAGATCATTTTCAGGAATAATTACGAGATGCTGGCAGCAGCCTGTGAAGCAGGTAAACCTATCGCATTCACGACAATCTGGAATAGGACAGTTGTCCATGAGGTTGTCCCCTACAAGGTTGTTGTTGGCCAAGGGGAAATGTTCAATTATCTAATATGTGCTGAGAAGAATGTCAGGACAGGTGAGCAGGAAGCAAAGAGCTACAGGCTGAACAGAATCACGAACCTAAACTATAGCAGTAAGATGGACTTCATAACAAAGCTTGTGAAGAGCTATCTGGATATGATGCTTAGGTATGGCCCACAATTCGCAATAAATAGCGATGAAGAAATCTGTGTAAAACTGACGAATGCTGGGGAAAAGTCATATAACAGAATTTATTATGGACGCCCAACAGTGGATCACATTGAACATGATGGAGATAATCATTATTACTATTTCAAATGTGCACAGGATCAGATTTTTCTCTACTTCCGAAGGTTTACCGGAGATAGCGCAGAGATAATACGACCGGTGGCATTACGTCAACAAATGCAAAGATTCCATAAAGATGCTTTGGAGCAATATTTAAGAGGGAGAGAGGATCGTGGATAACAGTTACATATATCAGTATCGATTTGAAGAACTGTTGAACTTGTTTAAAAGAAATAGACGAGATGCTCCAGATGATAATGAACAAAGCGATTCTGTCATTGATATTAGTGGCGATGTGTTCAGATATTATAGCCGAGTAATATCGACTAATGAGTCTTGGGTTAAATATACGATGGAGCGAATCATTACTAATATCTTCGATCAGGAGAAAATGCCCTATGAAGTGCCCGAGTATGATTCTGTTAGTCCTAGTGGACGTCCAAGAAAAGATAGACCCTTCTCCTTTGCAAGAAATGAAAATAATCAGAAGATTGCATATATCATATTATATGGGTTAAGGAGAGGTCTTATAGATATTCGTAAGAATATTCGTGTTCATGCAGATATCGATAGAGTAAAATTTGTTTTTATCAAAAAAGAGCACGGACAATATATTGATCAGCTCAATGAGATAGAAGAGAAAGAAGATGATTCTTTTCTTCAGTTCTATACTTTAAAGGAATTCTTTGATCAAAATTTTGGAAATGAAGAATACCAGATTTTTCTATCTTATGCTAATAAATTTAATGAACGCGCAAAGAATTTGATTGGATTTAAGACTATCGCAATGCCTACGAGCGAGGCAGTAGACAAGTTTAGAGAGAAAAAAGAGGCTTATGTCAGAGATATAAACTATGAATCCGAATATTCGATAAATCTATCAGACGATCAAAAGAGGATTATTTACCGTAATTTTATTGAGAGAGGGCTATATCGCCTTGTTACTGCGGATTCGAGCTTTGCAGATAGCTTCATCAGTTCAGAATGGTACTATGGAATCTCAACAGCGACAGGTGCAATTGATCAGACAGGTATAGTGACTGGGTATTTAAAGTCCGTGGAGCAAATGCTCTTTGAGATTATAAAACTGTACGAAGGACAAGGAAGAAGAATTGGAATAAACCACAGTAAGAAAGATTCATTTTCAGGTACTACCTATAGTAATGGGAACTTCATAAATCTGGATGAGGAGAATGAAGAATACATGGATAGTACGCTCGGATCATTAATAAGGTTTATTCGCAATAAAAATAAACAGGGCCATTTCTATAATCAGGATATCTTCGATGTTGATGAGAACACTGTGCAGTATCTTATTGATACACTGTATTCGTGGAAAGACAATGAAAGAAATGATCATCTCCATAAAGATAACCTGTATTCCGAGGAGGAAGTAAAACAAATTCGACACCAGGTATTTTTGCTGTACTATCTAATTTTAGGAAGTTTTAAGATTCCAGATTTTTATCTAGAAAAATTAGGCTTGAAATCTGATTCTATTAAGCCTGTAGTAATTGCAAGTGATGAAGAATTATTAAAAAAAATCATGAATTGGGCTAAGCCAATTGTTATGTTTGACTTACCAAAGGATTCCCAGGCCGTGGCATTTTTCTTCATAAAATTTCAAGGGATGCCGTGGGAATTAGGGCTTCAAGGATTATCGAGAGACGATGAGACCAAATATCATGATGTGCAGTGGAACTGGGCAATGAATTATACATCATCCATAACCAATAACAGTTTGAAGTGGGAATCAGACGCCGAATGGAATGAAGGATTGAATCAGATAAAAGTAGTCCTTAGAAAAATCATTTACAGTAATACAATATTAGGCAACAGGCTGAGATCATTTCCAAAAGTGTTGCTTGGTAATTCAAAAGTGGAGGAAGTGCTGTTTGACAGAAAAAATAATAGAAAAAATCATTAGTCTACCCTTGACATAAGCTGACGAGGTGCACCGCGCGGGCGCGCCGTCGTATCAGAAAATCGTCGACTATTTTGAGCCGGGCCTGCTTCTTGGCATGACAGCGACGCCGGAGCGGACAGACGGGTTCGATATCTACCAGATGTTT
>Ga0256406_1002233_pt1 | contig 28148 bp, 21 predicted proteins | sample RumenRJG_03DNA_FD_185986 | JGI IMG/M metagenome (GOLD analysis project Ga0256406, IMG submission 185986) | Bovine rumen microbial communities from Lethbridge, Alberta, Canada - RJG_03 | ecosystem: Host-associated > Mammals > Digestive system > Stomach > Rumen | place: Canada: Alberta | collected... | reverse complement strand
GACGGTTTATCTTTGGGGGATGACAAATGGTCAATGCAGGGACGGTGTTGAGGGGTCAACACTATGGTTCATGTGGGGTGAAAGTGGCGTCCTTGAGGGGCCAAGGCTAGGGTGACCATATGGTAATCCTATAGAAAAAGATCGTTCACTAAGCAGCGAATGATAAAAAGCTACGTAGCGAGCAATCGTTTGCCAGGCTGCAAAATCAAGTGATAAGTCAATATGACTTTACCGATAGTCTGAGTATATGTAAAGCATCCACTCTAACTCTTCGGGAAAAGCAATATGCTACCAAGTGAGGTAGCCAGTGCCCCAACGGGGCACACGCATAAGCCCCGTACGAGCGACTTTAGGAGCGCAGTACGGGGACAACACCTGTCTTCGTTATTGGGATACCCAAATCGAATATATTATCAGTGAGTAACAGCCCTTGCAATAGAAGTGAAGAAAATCATAGGCAGGCTTCCGCTCACAATGGAGCGATGTGTGTGAAGTGATGGGGGCAGCCCCAGCGAGCAAGCTCGCTGGCTTCCCCCATCACATCACACACACACCATGGGTGTCAAGCCTGTCAATGACGAAAATCGCTATCGCGTAAAATTGCACCTACGGCGCATAAAATAAGATAGCGATGTCCACCCCCTTGATCAGAATTCCGAAGTGAAGTGGAACTTGATGTGCTTAAAATCCTGCTGAGCCATCATCAGCACGTAACTGCTGTCGGCAAGAAACACATCACGGCCTTCGCTGTCCTTGGCCATGTACTGATATTTGCGCTTCTTGAAATTGTCGAGCTCGGCTTCATCGTCGGCCTCTATCCAGCAAGCCTTGTAAAGATGGGCAGGCTCCCAACGGCACTTGGCATTATATTCATTCTCAAGCCTATACTGGATGACTTCGAACTGCAACTGTCCCACGGTACCCACGATGCGGCGGTTGTTGAACTGGTTGACAAAAAGCTGCGCCACACCTTCATCCATAAGCTGCTCAAGGCCTTTAGTAAACTGCTTCGACTTCATGGGGTCGTCGTTCTCGATGTACTTAAACAGCAGTGGCGAGAACGAAGGAAGCCCCCGGAAATGGATGACCTCACCCTCTGTAAGCGTGTCACCAATCTTGAAGATGCCGTTATCGGGCAGACCCACGATATCACCCGGCCAAGCCTCATCAACTGTCGACTTGCGTTGAGCCATGAACTGGGCCGGCGAGGAAAATCTCACCGTCTTGTCCAACCTGACATGCAGATAGGGATGATTGCGTTCGAACTTGCCGGAGCACACCTTGCAGAAGGCAATGCAGGAACGATGGTTGGGATCGATATTGGCCGTTATCTTGAAGATGAAGCCTGTGAACTTGGGTTCTGTGGGCTGCACCATGCGCTCTATGGCCTGCGTCGGACGTGGCGACGGTGCTATCTCCACAAAGCAATCGAGCAACTCCTGCACGCCAAAGTTGTTGAGGGCAGAGCCGAAGAATACGGGGGCAACCGTGGCCGTACGATAATCATCGACCTTGAAATCAGAATACACCCCTTCAACAAGCTCCAGGTCATCACGCAACTGCTTCGCTTCACGTTCGCCGACATGCTCATCCAGATCGGCCGAATAGATGTCGACAGCCACTTTTTGCGTCACACGCTGTTTGTTGGGAGTGAAGAGATTCAATTGCTGCTCATAGATGTTGTAGACTCCCTTGAATCGCATTCCCTGACCGATGGGCCATGAAAGCGGTCGAACCTTAATGCTGAGTTCTTGTTCCAGCTCGTCGAGCAAATCAAAGGGGTCGCGGCCTTCCCGGTCCATCTTGTTGATGAAGATGATTACGGGGGTCGACCGCATGCGGCACACCTCCATGAGCTTTCGCGTCTGTGCCTCCACACCTTTGGCCGAGTCGACCACAATGATAGCCGAGTCGACGGCAGTCAGCGTACGATAGGTGTCTTCGGCAAAATCCTGGTGACCCGGGGTATCCAGAATGTTGACCTTGTAGTCGCGATAGTCGAATTCCATCACGGAAGTCGACACCGAGATACCACGTTGCTTCTCGATGTCCATCCAGTCGCTCGTGGCCGTTTTTCTTATCTTGTTGCTCTTTACTGCTCCTGCCACCTGAATCTGTCCACCGAAGAGCAGGAACTTCTCGGTGAGCGTGGTCTTACCGGCATCAGGGTGCGAAATGATGGCAAAGGTACGTCTTCTTTCTATTTCGTTCATATCCAGTGATAATCTTGTAGTGTAGCGGGATTATTCAGCTTCAAGCAGCTTCTTGATGCAGTCCTCCAGGCTATCCTCCCAGTAAGGCACCTCGATACCGAAAGTCTGCTTCACCTTCGTCTTGTCGAGCACGCTGTAATGGGGGCGCTTCGCCGGTGTGGGATATTCCTCGGTGTGAATGGGACGCACATGACAATCCTTGATGCCTGCGATGCGATGGATGGCCTTGGTGAAATCGTACCAGCTGATGACTCCCTCATTGGAGAAATGATAAACACCCGGCACGATACCTTTGTTGATAGCTGTCATTATAAGGGCGGCAAGGTCGGCTGCGTAGGTTGGGGAACCTATTTGGTCGAAAATCACTCCCAGCTCATTCTTCTCGCGCCCCAACCGTATCATCGTCTTCACGAAGTTGTTGCCAAAGGTGGAATAGAGCCAGGCCGTGCGAATGATCATGGTCCGGGGGCAGATGCGCTGAGCCGCAATCTCGCCGGCAAGCTTTGTGCTGCCATATACACTGTCGGGGCAGGGTGTGTCGGTCTCCACGTAAGGCACATGGTGCGTTCCATCAAATACGTAGTCGGTGCTAATCTGAATCAAGGCGCCTCCCCGCCTGCTCATGGCAGCGGCAAGATAAGCCGGGGCTTCGGCATTGAGTGCTGTTGCCTGCTGGCGATCGTTCTCTGCCTTGTCGACGGCTGTGTAGGCGGCACAATTCACGATAACATCGATAGCATGGGTGTCGACATAGCTGTTGATGGCATCCTTGTCAGTAATGTCTAATTCCTTAGCATCAGTGTTGAAAAACTGATACTGAGGATTAGCGGCTTCCAAAAGCTGCATTTCATTGCCGAGTTGGCCATTACAGCCTGTAATCAATATATTCATAATGTACGGTTTATACGTTTTTGGTAGGGATTAGAGATCGTCCTCAAACTTGAGTCCTTCGGTCTCATCCTTCAAATAATAGTCGCTGAGCATACCGATAAAGGTGCTTATCTCCTTAATGGCATGTTCGGTCTCCGGTGAGATAGTCTTGTGCTGAAGCCGCAAAAACATCACTCCATAAAGAGCATCGAGACAAGTCTCAATCTCACTGGCTTTCTGGTCTCCCTTCTTTCGCAGCTCTACGATGAAAGGAAGCACGCGATAGTATTCAGCATTATAGAATGGGAACTTAGTGCTTTGCAGGAGTCGGAGATGAAGATCGTTGACATCCTGCAAGATGCCGATATTAATCTGAAGGTGGCCCTTTTCACGCTTCCCCTCCTCATTCATCATCCGAATGAGATTGCCATACCAGTCAGCCATCTCCGCCTTCTGTTCTGGCGTGTAATCAAACTTCTCGATATACTCATGCTTTATGCGCGAAAGGGAGCATCTGTAGGCACGAATCAAATCTTCGACCTGCCACATATAAAGCAGGTATTCCGCAATACTTTTCTTTCTTAACTGCTGTGCTATATACATAGGAACGAATACTTTCTTGTGATAGCTGTCCGACAATCCGTCTGGAGACCTTAGCGGCCACTATGGCAACTTATATATATTGAACACTGTGCCAACGAGGACGATAAGTGAGAAGAGAATCACCAAACTGCCAATGATGCGGTTGATGATAAGGATTCCGTTATTGTCGAATTTATTCCTTATCTTGTCGACCAGCCAGGAAAGCCCGAACCACCACAGAAGGGCTCCCCCAAGAATGCTCAGATAACCTACCGACATCTCCAAGGGATGATTAGGGATTACAAAGGCAAACTGAGCAAAGGCTGCCATGAAGAGGAGAATTATCAGGGGATTGAGGAAGGTTATCCAAAAGGCTGTAACCCCATTGTAGACAAGCGTCCCCTTATTCTTCCTATTGCTTTGATGCATGTTCTTCGTAGGGTTCTGAAGGAAACTGTGAACTCCGAACACCAGAAGGATGATACTGCCTAAAATCTGCAGCCAGAATCGGTTCGTGGGATTGGTGATGAGATCCATCACAAAGCTCATGCCGTAGCCCGTAATCAGTGCATAGATGATGTCGCTCAAAGCGGCCCCTATTCCCGTGACAAAACCATACCAACGGCCCTTGTTCAGAGTGCGCTGGATACAAAGAATACCTACCGGCCCCATCGGCGCCGAGGCCATGACACCGATAAGGATACCTTTCAGTATCATGTCGATGATGTCTATATGGAATACAAACGGCATATCGATTGCAAAAGTAACTATTTTTAGGGGAAAGCAGAAACGACAAGAGGAAAAAATGAGCCTTACCCATTATTTTAGTCTAATTCCTTTTTGCTTTCATTAGAAAATGCTTACCTTTGCGCTAATAAGGGACCGGGGGCTTCGCTAAGCAAGCCCATCTCTAACATCGACACAACAAATAACAACCTAAATAGAATTATGGAAGAAGAAATGATTAAGCCGTATGTCATCGGCTTGGATTTAGGCGGAACCAATTCCGTCTTTGGCATTGTAGACAGTCGTGGCGAAATCAAAGCCACAACAGCCATCAAGACGCAAGCCTACGAAAAGGTGGAGGATTATGTGGAAGCTTCTGTTGAGGCCCTGCAGATCATCATCGACCAAGTAGGTGGAATCGACAAGATTAAAGCCATGGGTATTGGAGCACCCAACGGCAACTACTACAAGGGTACCATTGAGTTTGCTCCCAACTTGAAATGGGGGCATACAGGTATTGTGCCTTTGGCCGACATGTTCTCCAAGAAGTTAGGCATTCCTGTTGCCTTGACCAACGACGCAAATGCTGCCGCTATAGGTGAGATGACCTATGGAGTGGCCCGAGGCATGAAGAACTTCATCATGATTACTTTGGGCACTGGTGTCGGCTCAGGAATTGTGATTAATGGTCAAGTTGTATATGGCTGTGACGGCTTCGCAGGAGAGCTTGGACACGTCATTATGCGACGCGAGAATGGAAGACCCTGTGGCTGTGGCCGTAAAGGATGCCTTGAAGCTTACTGCTCGGCAACGGGAGTAGCCCGCACAGCCCGCGAATTCCTGAAGAACTCGGAAGAGAAATCACTCTTAAGGGAAATGGATCCGGAGCAGATCACCTCGCTCGACGTCTCTATTGCAGCCAACAAGGGTGATGAACTGGCCAAGCGCGTCTACGAGTTCACTGGCGAGATGCTGGGAGAGGCTTGCGCCGACTTCGCAGCTTTCTCCTCACCTGAGGCTTTCATCTTCTTTGGTGGACTCACCAAGGCTGGAGACCTGCTGATGAAACCTTTGAAGAAGAGTTTCGACGAGCATGTTCTCAAGATCTTCAAGGATAAGGCTAAGTTCCTCATCAGTGGCCTTGACGGTAGCTCTGCTGCTGTGCTCGGCGCCTCAGCTGTAGGATGGGAAATCTGAAAACCACAATTACAAAAGCACCGGATGGATTGTCCGGTGCTTTTATTTTTGTCATTGACCTATAAATTAGAGTTCTCGATAGTAGCTTATACCCTCAAGCAGCAATATAAAACTACTTCACGACAAACTTTCTGTGGTTGCGGATGTACACTCCGGTGCGAAGTTTAGAAGCATCACAACCTACATAACGCCCGTCGATACTGTAAATCCGCGCATCAACAGACTTGTCAACGATGACGTCGTGAATTCCTGTAGGAAACCTCTTCAGGAAATCGAAAGTGACGTAGCCATCATCTGTCATCTTTATATTGTAAAGAGGTTTAGCTAAGATTTCTGTACCCAAGCTCACGCTGTCCATCTCAGTGACATTCTGACTACCGGGGAAGGGGTCGCCGGCCATGTCAGCCGTATAGAGTTTACTTAGGGAATCAAGCTTCTCGGCGAGTTCCTTCTCCGACAGCGTCTTGTCATTTTGTGCCGCACTGATCATCTTGTCAATGCTGTAAGACGAGAGCAGTCGACCATCAGCAGGGACGAGAGTCACGGCTGGTTTTCCTGCATCATTATTGGGGTTGTCGTTAAGATTGACTTCAGACTTAGGATAATTCACCTTATACACCATCAGGCCTTGAGCCGGCAACCTCGAATACCAGCCTGCACGTTGCAAATTCTCCAAGAGAAGATATTTGGAGGTGCCGTCAGCAATAATCTTATAGGCCTTTCCACCATATTGCACAGGAGCAAGCTTCATCTGGCAAGCCTCACTCAGCGTGTCGACCGTCATCCAGCCCATCGTCTCCCTCTCCCACGGAGTATAAGGAGTGGGATAATGGCCATTGGCCACATATTCCCCTCCATCCATCAAGTCCCAGTATTCCAGGCCCTGATTATCGATTTGGGCTGAAGCCACAGTTGGATAAAGGTCAGGGAGCCCCATTGTATGCGAGAACTCATGACAGAACAGACCGATGCCATTGACCCGCTGAAGAGGCGCCTTGGAGTAGCAACCTGGATAACCATTAAGTTCATTATTAATGCCAAAGCGAAATATTTGCTTGCCGCCAACCGTGAAGTTGACCGTACCCGACTTTGGCCACAGACAGTCGGAGGAATTCTGGGGGAAGCTCTCTGAGTAGCCGGCATAGATGATATACACCAAGTCGACCTTACCATCTCCATCAGCATCATAATCAGCGAAATTCACATCGCCACTCACCAGCTGACAGGCTTCCTGAATCATCTCAGTATAATGAATATCCTTGCGGCTTCCACTATTCTGTCCATAATACGACATCGTTTGCGATAGCGTCACAGGTCCCTTGACATCAAACTGAGGTGTGAATTTTCCAAAGCTCATATCGGAGAAATACTTCCTCACGCTGCCATAATTAGCAGCTTCGCCTCTGCCATAATCGGGAAGCGGTCGGCTATCATGATTGAGATAGTCGCTGAAGGTCTTCAGAGGATCAGGCACCGTGAACTTCACATCCTGGAAATTAGCCAAGATGACTAAGGCTTTCGGGGCACCCTCGTGAGGAAAATAAGCAGCATTAGTGCCAATCTGAAGATTTCGCTTAGCACGCATCATGCCCCTCACTTGTGTAGACTTGCTGAAGAACAGCTGACGCGACTGTGCCGCAACAGCCTTCTGCTCGGCTACACTGCGCAGAAGAGGTTCGTGGGCAAGAACAGAAGAGGGAAGCAGGCTGCCATCCGAACCGATAGAAGCCACATAATAGTCCCTGCCAACATGAGTGAGGATTGTCCCATCGGAAGCAGATGCCCAACTGAGGTCCTCATCCCCATGGAGAGTTACCGTCAACCACGTGCCATCCGATTGTTGCACAAGAGTCGGCTGCCAATAGGCTTTCACGGCCCAAGAGCACATAGAAACAAAAGCGAACGACACTATGAGTATGAGTTTCTTCATTGTTGTTATTGATTACAGTTTATTTCGATTATAGAAGTATTGCCCTTTGTGCAGTGTACGATTTCCATACTCGATAGCATGATGCGGACAATGGTGATAACAGCTGAAACAAGTGAGACAACTGTCATTATGACGCCATTGGGGCTCATAGCCTAATCCGCCCACAATATCTGCAACCGGGCATACATCGGCACAGATGCCACATTTCACACAGCGTGAAGAATCGACCCGAAACAACTTGTCGGTAACAAGATGACGCAGGAAGAATCCACCAAGCAGTCGGGTGTTGATCCTTGGCCAATTGCCCAAAACCAAATGACTGCAATCGGTTTGACGCTCCTTGACTACTTGCGTAAAAGTAGCCAACAACTTTGTGGCCTCCAGCTTCTTCTGCCTCTCCACCTCTGGCTTGTCGACATCCATGAAAGGGAGTCCGACATACGACTCAGGCATGATGAGAGAGCATTCGCCCTGCGGTGTGAGCCCCTTAGTTGCTAAATCATCCTCCAAGAGGCGCATGGTTTCACCAATGTCGTCGCCCGCTGTGCATAAAGCATAAGTGTAATGATCGTTTAAGGTGTCGTTCGTATCCAAGAGAATCCGCATGCGATAGCGAATGAAATCCCGAACGATTATGGGCGGACGCCATCCGTGGACGGGGAAAGCAAAGCCTATCCTTTCGCCTGCGGATAAATGGAAGTTGCAGTCGCCCTGCAAGGCATCCGAGATATTAACAAGTCGATCGGAAGTTGATTCCGCCAACACCTTAGCTGCCCACAGCGTATTACCTGTAGCCGAGAAATAAAATATCATGCAATTAGAAGAGTAATGAAAGGGGACGGCATCTGCCTCAAGTGTACACAGTTACCGTCCCCCTTCCGCTTTTGAGAGAACCTCTATTATTTAGCTTCCTCCATATCACCCTCAATATAGAGACGTGTCATTTCCGGAACCCCATTCGTACGTACGGTAATGGTCTTCTTGAAATGACCCGGAAATTTGCCCTTACCATTATAGGTAACGTCAATCTTTCCCTTTTCTCCGGGCTTGATGGGCGTTTTTGTATAAGAGGGCACCGTACAGCCACACGAGGCAACAGCCTGATTAATGACCAAAGGAGCTGTGCCCATATTAGTAAAGGTGAAGGTTGTCTTCTGAACTGGAGAATTCTCGGAGAACTTTCCGAAGTCATAACTCACCTTATCAAACTTTATCTGCGCCTGATTCCCTTGAGCCCCTACTGTTAATACAACAGACATGAGGAGCAATGCAATAAATAAGATCTTCTTCATATTCACTCTTTTTATTTAAGACGGTAGACAGACTGAAAACATATCAGCCCGTCGACGCTTTTAAGCTTTTTTACACGTTGCTACTTCTGCATATCGTAAACGATCTGCATGAGTTTCTTGCCAAGTTCATCAGCCTCCTCCAGGGTGGACGCTTCACTATAAACCCTGATAATAGGCTCTGTGTTGCTCTTGCGGAGATGCACCCAGGACGTGGGGAAATCCAGTTTTACACCGTCAATATCCGTAACGCTCACATTGGGTTCATGCTGATAGGTGTCCTTTACCTTCTTTAAGATGGCATCTACATCGGTGGCAGGTGTGAGGTCGATACGGTTTTTGGCAATATAGTAGTTGGGGAACGTCTTACGCAGTTCACTCACCTTCAACCCCTTCTGAGCGAGTGAACTGAGGAACAATGCGATTCCCACTAAGGCATCACGTCCATAGTGGCTCTCGGGGTAAATGACTCCGCCATTGCCTTCACCACCGATAACAGCACCCACTTCCTTCATTTTCGTGGTGACATTGACCTCGCCAACGGCCGAAGCATAGTACTTGCATCCATGCTTCTCTGTGACATCACGCAGGGCACGGGTAGAACTGAGATTGCTCACCGTAGGGCCTTTAACGTGATCAAGCACGTAGTCGGCTACACTGACCAGGGTGTACTCTTCGCCGTACATTCTGCCATCCTCCTGGATGAACGCCAGACGGTCGACATCGGGATCGACCACAACACCCAAGTCGTAGCCACCTTTCGACATTTCGCCCATAATGCCACCCAAATTCTTCTCCAGGGGCTCAGGATTGTGGGCGAAATCACCGTTGGGCTCACCATTCAGGAAGCGAGCCTCAACACCCAAAGCCTTGAACAGGTCGGGGAGAATGATACCGCCTACGGAGTTGATGCTGTCGACAATAACTTTAAAGTGGGCGTTTCGGATAGCCTCCTTGTCGACCAGCTTCAGCGCCAAAACGGAATCCACATGGCGCCGGTTGTATGTATCGTCTTCGGTGTAATGTCCGAGGTGATCGACATCAGCATAAATGAAATCCTCCTTTTCAGCGATGGATAGCACCTCATTGCCATCAGCCTTGGTAAGGAATTCTCCCTCCTGATTGAGCAACTTCAATGCATTCCAGTGACGGGGATTATGGCTTGCCGTGATGATGATGCCTCCGGCAGAGTGCGACATACGGACAGCCAGTTCGGTAGTGGGGGTCGTTGCCAAACCGATATTGACAACGTCGTAGCCCATGCCCATAAGCGTGCCACAAACCACATTCTTCACCATCTCTCCGGAGATACGTGCATCGCGGCCCACGACAATGCTGTTGCTTTCTGATTTACCGCTACGACGAATGAACGTTGCGTAGGCAGAAGTGAATTTTACGATATCAAGGGGATTCAGCGTGTCACCGGTATGGCCTCCTATAGTACCACGAATACCGGAAATAGACTTGATGAGTGTCATATGATAAACTTACTTGACAGGTTAGGCTCCATATCAACAGAGCCTATAAGATTATTGTTATCGGCCTCTTTGGAAGGTAAGCGTGTAGAGACACGGATACACTGACTGAGAAGCATACGACTGTCCCTGAGAGGAGGGCACAATCAACTTCACTTTGGCAATCTCGTCGGTTACTTCCGACGGATAGCAGAGATTCACATAGCTCAGGGGCACCAACCATCCCGAAGGAACCGAGGTGCTGCCGTAGACATTCTCCATCAGACTCTTCCCCGAAATGAAGGAAGCCGTAAACGTGCCTGAGGTGTTCTTGACGGTCATCTTATCCACAATCGAAGAATAATAGAGGATATCATTAGTGAGCTGCAGTGAATCGGTAAGCATGTTATACTCAGAGAATCTCACAAGCACATTGGCTGTCTCGCCATCCTTCAGCTTCTGCCCGCTTCCTTTGCGGATAATCTGCATATAGACTCCGGAGCTCTCAAACAAGACATACTCATTCTTCGAAACATCCGTCATGGAGTCCTGGCTGAAGAATTTCGCTTCAGAGATGACATTGACTGCTGAGTCGGCAATGAATTTATTAATAGCGCTGCGCTCCCTCTTCTTCTGATCGGCGTAGGTCTCATTGTCATTGCACGAAGCGAAGACAACGAGCATTATCAATGCCGTGGTAAGAGCTAAAGCAATCTTTCTCATATATGAATAATAGTATTTTACTGATTCTCTGCAAAGTTACAGCAATCCACTTGAACTGCAAAAGGAAATGGCCTAAAGTATGGCAACGTTAGGTAAAAAACGTGAAAAGCCCCCGTTTGCCATAGTCCCTTGATTCTACAGAACAACATTCTTAGCCCTTAAGCCTGTCGGCATAGTGTGAGAACGCCTCTCTTACAACCTTTTCAGCTTCCTCCATACTGCAATTGAGGTGTCCCCCACTGGCATTCAGATGTCCTCCTCCATTGAAGAACAGTCCGGCCATTTCATTGCAAGGGAAATCGTCGACCGAGCGAAGACTCACCCAAATCGTGTTGTCCCTACGATCGTCTTCGCGCATCGAAATCGACAGTTTCATGCCCTTAATGCGCAGAGGCTCATTGACAAGACCTTCGGCATCACCCTTGATAAAGTGGAAATGCTGCATATCCTGACGTGTAATCGTAAAGTAGGAAGCATGGAGCTCCTCAAAGACATTGAGCTTCTGGTACATAATGTAACCGCGAAGACGAATGGCCCACTGGCTGTAGTTGTTGAACACGTAGCGGTAGATTTTATCCTTGTCAATGCCCTTCGACAACAACTGCCCGATTATAAAGTAAATTTCGGGTCGCGTAGAGTTGAAAGTGAAGCCACCGGTATCGGTCATCATTCCGCAATATAATTGAACGGCAAGCGCCTTGTCCATCTTCTCGAATCCTCCCAATTGCCAGATGAGCCGGAAAATCATCTCGGCTGTCGAGCTCATGTCGGGACGGGAAACCAGCAGTGCCGACACAATCTTGGGCGAGATATGATGGTCAACAGTGATAATGTCAGCTTTAGCCTGCCGAAGAAGCTCACTCATATTATCTACCCGCTCGTACTCGGCAAAGTCCAGGCAGAAGATTAGATCGGCCTTGTCAAAGGCTTCCTTCACCTTGTCAGGATGCTTGTCGAATCGCACCAAGGTGTGAGAATCGGGAAGCCATTTCAAGAAATCGGGGAAGGCATCAGGAATGATGGCTGTGACATCCTTGCCACACTGCTCCCTCAAAAACTTGGACCACCCCAGGCACGATGACAAAGCGTCGCCGTCGGGGCTCTTATGTCCGCAAACCACAATATGCTGCGCCTCGGCTATATATTGCCGAAGGCACTTTTCTTCTTCTGCGTCGAGTAAATTCATATCCATAGTACCTGCAAAGGTAATGAAAAAGATATGAACAGCAAAAGGAAGAAAAAGCTTTTTGAAAAATCAAAGAAGAATTGTCCAATAGTGCAGCTCACCGGCTCGGAGATGGGTACAGAAGGAATCGGTCAGCCACCCATCCCGTAAAAGGCAACCGACCCGCCGGTGATGTACACTGTCGGGTCGGTTGAGATCATAAGTTTAGAAAAGCTTGTTGGGGTAGACACCCTCATCAACAAGTTGCTTAATCTTTGCCACCACACTGGGGCGGTCGGCAGCATAAGTGACACCGAACCACTTGCTTGTGGTGTCAAGCACTTCGCATGTGGCCTTTCCTGTCTTAATCAGCTTGTCGACAACCCAAGGGATGAGATATTCGGCCTTAGGATTGGCCTTAGTCGAAGGCTCATCCAGGAACTCCTTGAAGTACCGGTCACTGTATTCGAAATAATCGGGAGTGAATCCCCAAACATTCATGCTCACAGGGTTATTTTCAGGGATGGCCACCCAGTTGCCCTGCTCATCCTTGAACTCCACCTTGCCGTCGGGCTTGCGCTCAATCTCCTTCCGCTCCACGCAGGAAGTAAGATGATTGGCCTCATCCTTGGTGCAGACGCCACGCGATACCGTGCCATTGTCGGAGAGCGTGTTGCTGACACGGAATCCTACCATGGCATAGCAACCCTTGCTTCCCTCGGGCAGACTGGACAGATACTTGCCAATAACCTGGAAGCAATCACGATTATAGAAGTCATCACAATTGATGACACAGAAAGGTTCCTTGATGACATCCTTGGCCATCATTACGGCATGATTCGTTCCCCAAGGCTTGGTGCGGTCTGCAGGGACGGTGTAGCCCTCAGGAAGTTTGTCAAGGCTTTGGAAGACCAGTTCGCAAGGCACATGTCCCTCATATTTTGCGAGAATCTTGGTGCGGAACTCTTCTTCGAAGTCCTTACGAATCACCCACACGATCTTGCCGAAACCGGCATGAATGGCGTCGTAGATGGAATAGTCCATAATCGTTTCTCCGTTGGGGCCCAGCCCGTCGAGTTGCTTCAAGCCTCCATAGCGGCTTCCCATGCCGGCAGCGAGGAGTAATAAAGTTGGTTTCATAATTCGTTTATCTTTAAGTTGGATGTTGCTTTGGTTATGCAAAAGTAATCAATTTCCAAGACATCGGCGCACCTCAACCTTTAAATATTGATAAATCAGAAGGGATAGCCTATGGCCAGGTGGATGCTTTGCCCGTCACGGAATGTAGGGATGTTATAAAATCCCGACCTGTCCGTATCATAGGGGACATGGAGCCCAATACCCCAATCAACGCGGATGACGAAAAGATCGATGTCGTAGCGCAGGCCCACTCCAGTTCCATAGGCCAGCTCACGAAGAAAGTTCTTAGCCTGGAATTTACCCTGCGGCCGGGCCTCATCATTGCGCAGTCCCCAAACATTGCCAGCATCCAGAAAAACGGCACCATAAAGCTTGCCGAAGAGCCGCGGACGATATTCCAGGTTGGCCTGGAACTTCACGTCGCCTGTCTGCTCTACATACGACATACGGGAATTCTTGGGTACATACTTACCTGGACCTATACTTCTGACATTGAAAGCCCGGATGCTGTTGGCACCACCCACATAGAATTGTTCATAGTAGGGAGCCGACTGAGAGTTGCCGTAGCTTGCCACGACACCGGCACTCAGATGGCCGACCAAGCTGCTGTACTCCGACAGTTTCCAATACTTCACGAAATCGGTTTCGAGCTTAACGAACTGGGCATAAGGGTTCTTAAACATCTTCTTATTCCTCTCGCCCCACTTATGTCCGCCCACAAGATAGCCCAAAGTAACAAGATTGCCACTCTCACTCACTTGTGCTGACCAGGTGATGGGATTTCGAAGTTCAGCCGCACTCTGATACTGATAAGTATAAGTCATCTTCGGCACGAACTGGTCCTGCATCGAAATCTTCAGATAAGGGTTATCGGCAATGAGACTGACAAACTTATCAGTCTGCTTGTTCATGTACTCATAGGTGAGGATGAGAGGGCTGAAGGAATGATGCGATTGGCCGGAGGTCCACCAGTCGTAAGTCAGCTCACCGGAAACGACATGCCGCCTAAAATAGCCGGCCCTGTTGAGAATATTCGAAGAGGCCTTGATCGTGGTGGTCGGAACATAGAAGAACTGCTTCGGCCGACGCAACCGCAGTGTATCGACTTTGCGGAAGCTCTGGAACAGATTCCGTGGGGTGAGGAGTCGTGGAAGCACTAATGCCACATCGCCTCCCACTTCGTAAGAATTGACACCCGAGCTGCTGCCCTCGGCATTATGACCAGTTTGGAACTCATAGGAGCCATGGAGATTGATATCGAGCTTCTCGCCACCTTTAAAGGCGTTACGCTTAGTGAATCCCAATACGGCCTCGGGGCCCAAGCGTCCTGACGTCTTGCCCTTGGCATTGGCTTCCACATACAAGTCGTAAGGCTTGTCGAACACCAAGTCAAGACGCATGTTGAGCGTATCACAGTTTTGAGTGCTGTCGGTAGGTGTGAACTGCAAGCCATAATAACTGAAGAGACCCGTGCTCTGAAGTCCCTTCTCGGTCTCCGTCTCATTTTCGGCCTTGTAGAGGGCACCCGGACGCAATTTCAAGTTCCTGAACACCACACCGAAGCGGAGCGGCGGTTTCTTTCCATTGAAGTGAGCGAAGACTAAACGCCGCCCGAAAGTGTTACGTAACGTGTCGGTGAAGTCACGACGGAAATTGATATCGATTCGGCCAACATACCATTTCTTATATACTTTGGCATCCAGACTGTCGCCCATGAGCAACCGCAGATTCACCTTACCCCTGGTACTGAGCGTATCAGCCATATAGGAAGCATAACCGGAACGATAGAAGTAGTAGCCATTGTTTCTGAACAGTGAGGCCAGCCGACGACGCTCAGAATCGAGGTCTGGCACACTGAAGGCTGACCCTCTGTGTAATATTGCCTTAGAGGCGGAAAAACGAATCAGGCTGTCGGCAAAGGATGGGAAATTCAGATAGCTGACGGTATCAATGGTCCAAAGATGCCCCATATCCACGGTATAGGCTATCTTACCTTTCTTCGGATTATGACCTGTGACATTCTGATAGCTAACCTTACCATTAAAATATCCGTATTTCTTGAGCTGTGACTGTGCCACGGAGGCGCGCAACGCAGGATTCACCTCGCTCATCAATTTTGGCTTCGTACCGAAAGCACGCACAAACCACCGCGAGATGGAGCTGCTGTCCTGCGAGAATGCGTTCCAAATCCAAAGTTTTATAGGGAATGGATTACGGTAGTAACTACTGCCGAACAGCGATGCATTGGGAGCAGTGGCAAGTACATTCTCAATTTCCACCTTCGTCGCTTCAGCATAGTGGCCAGGTTCATAATTAGTATAGCTAATTTTCTTAAGTCCGGAGAACAGCTGCTCGCCTTCCGGAAGAGCACTGGTTGACGAGCAACCGCTGAGGATGACGGCACTTAAGACGACAGGGAGAAATATTTTGAGACCGTTCATTTTCTTGCTTTTAAGTTAAGCGTATCCCGCTTACTACTGACAGGCGGCAGATCAACATCGCTCTTGAAACGGAAAATATCATTAAAATGGCGGAGCTTGCGCTTCCAGACAAAACCCGCTCCATATTCGCCGACCTGTCCCTCCAGCCAATCGTAGACATTATTATTGTAGAAGAGCTTCAAATATTTGCTGGAATGCTGGTCAAGGCGATATTCGAACTGCACATTATCGAAAAAGGTGTTATTCTGGTTCCGCTCCAGCTCCGCACCTGTTGACACCTTTCCACCTATTATTATATTAAGCCGGTTGTTGAGGACACGCTTCGAGAACCTGAAGTTGTAATCGGTGTGCATAGCACCGTTGGCATTAACCGAATTATCAACACTCATGCCGAGATTGAGGCCCATGGAACGCATGGCCGCACCTGCAATGTTGTTGATTTCGTTCTGAAGGAAGGAGCTCAGCGCGCTGTTCATGGAGAACGACTTCGTGTTGCCATCGGTGAGATACATCCCAGAAGCCAGCATGGCGATAGCCACTTTGCCACGTCCCTCCTCCGACATCGTGTTGAGCTCATCCTGGATAGTAAGGTCGTTAGGAGCTTCAATGATGAAGAGAATGCCAGGATTGCTAAGTGTCTTCGACATCTTCACACCACATTTAAAATCCACCGACCTGCCGTTGCCAGAGCCTTCGTCAACCATGGCCTTCACGTTTTCTGTGGCTGTGATACTGAGCAGTGGATTCATCGGATCGCCGCTGAACTCCAAATAGCTTCCCTCCTGAATGCTGAAAGTCTTCAGAGGAATGATGGGCAGGGCATACTTCATCTCTCCGTTGCTCAGTGTGTATCGGCCGGTGAGTCGAAGACCGTCATTAATGTCGTAGCTCATCCTGAGATTTCCGCCTCCCATCAGGTCGATGTAGTTGGAATGATCAGCATTGAGCATACACATGATACGTGCCCCCTCGTCGATGTTCACCATCATCTGCATGTTGAACCCGGTCAGAGGCGGACGGGCGACATCCCGCACGGTGGCCGTATCGCGGAAATCCGCGAATTTGACGATGTCATTGAGCTGATTATCAGTCGTGAGGATAGCGTCGCGCATGACATACGTCATATCGGTCGAACCCAGTACGTCCAGGCGCCCCAGCATTTTCAGATTATCCACGGGTCCTTGCATCGTACCGAAGAAATTCACGTAGGTCTTGCCGTAGGTCTCTGAGCGTGGGGTCTCCTTAGAATCAATGAGCAGGAAATTCCGGGCTTGCATCTTCACGTTAAGCATCATGCGGTCAAGATTAGAGAAGTCGAACGCCCCCGACACATCAAGCGGACTGTCGTTGTTGGCGAACATCTCGAAATTCTCGAATAGCAGTTTGCTTCCCTTTATCGTGATGGGGTCGTTGGCAAAGCGCATTTCAACACCATAAGGTTGACTGAAGATGTAAGAAGAATCAAGGTAGACTTCACCATCCACTTCCGGCCGGTCAAGCTTGCCCTTAACGGAGAGCGTTCCATCACCATAGCCTCTGAATCCGAAAAGCTGCATGGGGATAAAACCATTGATCATCCCTAAAGGAAATTCATCCATCGACAGTTTGGCGTCAAGCACTTCATCTTTCGAATACGTGCCGTCGATGGTCCCCACTTCCTTGCCGTCACTCATGATGATGCCACTCACCTTATGGCCTCCATCAGAAAGCGGCATATAGACGAAATCAGTGCTCACATCTCCCATGGGACACTTCTGGTAAGCCATATTGTCGACACTCACTGACGACGAAATGCTGGTCGACTGCTCCGTCTGGATGAGGTGGAAATCACCATTCATTATCCCCGACACCTCTGGCATGTAAGGTATCACCGACAGCACCTTTTCCAAGTCGAACCGGTTAAGGCTTACGGTGATGTCCTGGAGTGCCTCCTTGTCGTCGTCATCGGAGTAGATCTTCACGCCCGTGCCATCACTGGCCGTGAGCTCCATATCGGCTGAGACGCGTTTATCGTTGCCTAAGAAGACAAAATTGCTATCATTAACGTGGAACTTCTTGTAACCCAATATGGGGTCAGCACCGGTGAAACTGCATCTGATACCGCCTTTTTCCATCTGCGCATTGAGTCCTGCTGCAATCCCGAGACGATTGCGTCCATCATAGAGACGCGATGTCAGATAGGCGCCATTGTCCTTGATTCCGCCATCGAATAAAGCATTGAAAATATATTGAGGGTTCCTGCTGTTATTGCGCACCTGTCCATGGTAGGTTATCTTGCCATCGGCCGAGGCCAGATACAGACGCAGCGTGTCAAGCTGCATACTGTCCCGCGTAAGCGAGTCTATCTTCAGGTAGCCATTGAGTCCGGAAGTCTTAGAGGACGCGAGATCGATATTGGCCTCCTTGAAGCAATAACCATATTTATGAAGCATGCGCACAAAGAAATTGTCTCTTCCACTGGTCAGATAGAGGTGACACAGGGGCAGACGTTCCCTGAGGCGTTCCTGGTCGATGTAGCGTTCCTTCCACTGCTTCTGGAGCTCAGCCGTGAAATTGGAGCCCAGCTTTAAGAGCTGACGGTAGCCGCCTTGGGCATCGAGCCTCAGATGGAAGTCACCACAGTCGACCACGGCATGTGTCGTGTCACGCCGTGTAAGCACGTCCATCACCACATCTTCCGGCCTATAATTGACACCTTTCTGACGCACCGTAATATCACTCACCAGCCCCTGCACCTTATAAAGGTTACGGAGATCGGAAGCCAGGTCAACGTGTCCGCAGAAGGATGCCACTACATCATCTTGAGTGAGGCGCAGTCCATAGAGGTCAGCCTTTTGCAAGTCACAACCCACAGTGGCCCTCAAGATTCGGTTGGAAGCAAGGGCATCGAGCGTAATAAGCCCCATGAGCAAAGGATTCTTACTGTTGATAGCTGCATGGATAAGTCCATTCCTGATGGAAGTACCAGCTGTGATGTTGTCGAGGTTGTAACTACCGTAACTGAAATGCTTCACGTTGACCGAGGCTTTGACCAACGTGCGGGGCGAGAGGATATCCGTACCCCACCCGGAGATATTGACATCGCCCGTCAGAGGATGTAATCCCTTCTGGGTAAGAAAATTTTGCAGAGGCAGCCGGGATGCCTGAAGATTTGCTTTATAAGCCATGGCACCCCTATTAAAGTTCACATTGCCAGCCAGGCTTCCTCCTCCCTGACGAGCTCTGAAGGTGGCACTATAACGAGGCCCGTTAACAGCGAAACGGCCTTTAACAGCAATACCTGAAGGAATTCTAACAGTAGCCCTGACATTCTTGCTGAGCAAAGGATACACACAACTAAGATTGTAGGCATGAGCATCCAGAACGGCCTTGGCTTCTAAATGCTTGGCATCGGCAGGGTTCACAACATGTCCATCTCCCCTCAGGTCGAACACGGTAGGAATGGAAATTCTAAGCTGCCGGAAGTCCATTCGCTGCAGATTGCCTTTTAGCGTTCCCTGTGCCACGACAGGCAGGTTGGGCCAAGCGCTCCGATAAGCAGACGGCAGATGAGGCACAAACAACAGCAAGTCGCGTTTGCCCAGCGAGGCCTTAAAGTCGGAATGAAATTTACCGGGCTGATTCTCGGCGAAGGCATTTCTGTCCATGACCAAGTTTCCCCTCAGCGAAGTATTAGGAGTGTTGAGTGCCAGGCCCCTGACAGCCAGCCTCAGCGAATCCATGGCAATACTGCCGCAGAGGCCATTAAGACGCAATCCGCTCTTCTCACTGAACGACAGCTGCCTCAAAGCCAGCCTCACTGTGGGCGAACAGAAATAGAAGGAATCGGCCATGAGGCTGACATTATTCAGTGCCACGTGGTTGTAATCAAATCCCGGGGAGAATATCCGGAAATTATTGTCGTAGCGCAGCTTGCCCCCGCGCCATTCTATACGGCGAGCCTGGTAGACACTTTTACCGAGATCCAAAAAGAGCTGACTAACCTTGGCGTTACCAAAAAAAGTGTTGACAGCCAGGGTGTCGCCCGGCATATGGAGATGGAAGTCTACGCTGTCGAGATCGACAAGCTTAGCCTTAATCTGCCAAAAGTTAGTGCTGGGCGTAGTATCCTTTTTGACCGTATCGCTGAGCTCGATGCTCAGCCACCCCCGTCCCAATCCTACGGATTCTATATCAGCCAAAGAGTTCTTCCAGTTTATGCTACTTCTCCCTGCCACCGACAAGTTGGCCAGATTTCCTCTGATTCTTGCTTGATGGATGAAATCGGAGGTATTGACTTTCATGTCGTGGAAGGCTATCGATTTCACGTCCACCCGGCTCTGAATGAGAGGCAGCAGCTTAATATCGACAACCGACTTTCTGATGTCAGCGATAGTGTCTCTCACTTGAGGCAACGAGTCGTTCTGCTTTATCACCTTTATACCGTCGACTCCAAGATTCAGCGGGAACTCCAGGTTGACATGCGCAACGCTGATTTCCATTCCCGTCTTGGCGGAGGCATAAGAGGTCACCTTCCCTACGGCCCAGTTCTGAAATGGAGGAAAATAGAACAGCAGGAAGAACAAGAGAAATAAGACGACAGGAGTCAGAACGACGATTCCTGCAGCCTTAATCGCTTTCTTATGTTTAAAACCAGTCACTTAGGCAGCAATATTCAATATAGTTCACACTACCGCAAGGCACAGCACTACGTCCTTCCTATTGCGGCAATCTAATAAGCACTGCAAAGTAACTAAATTCTTGGAAATAAAAAGCACAAAGAGGGCAAAAAAAGCTATGCTTGCTTCATTTTCCCATGTTGGCGACCATCTTCTGCCATAAAGGGTCGGCAGGAAGTGGCGATTCCACCACAATTTGCTTATGCGATACGGGATGCTCAAACTCCACTTTGTGCGACAGCAAGGAGATGCCGCCGTCGGGGTTGCTTCGCTCTGCACCATATTTCAAATCGCCTTTTATCGGGCAACCGATATGCGACAGCTGGCATCTGATTTGGTGATGCCGCCCCGTAAGCAGGCGAATCTCCAGCATCGTATAGTAATCCGAATGCGATACGATTCGATACTTCAGAATGGATTTCTTGCTCTCGGGCACCTTATGGTCGTAAGCGAAGGCCTTGTTAATGCGCTCATTCCTCACCAGCCAGTCGGTGAGAGTCGCCTCCGGCAAAACCGGAACGTTACGGGTGATAGCCCAGTAAGTTTTGTGAATCTGACCATTGCGAAACATATCGTTCAAACGGCTAAGGGCTTTCGATGTCTTGGCAAACATAACGAGCCCGGCCACCGGACGGTCAAGCCGATGAGTGACGCCCAAGAACACATTGCCGGGCTTGGCGTATTTCTCTTTCAGATAAGCCTTCACGGTCTCTGAAAGGGGGATATCACCGCTTTTGTCAGCCTGCACGATCTCACCGCTTTGCTTGAAAACGATGATGATATGATTATCCTCGTAGACGACTTGCATGGTTACAGATACAGATATTGGGAAATATTCAAACAACCGTTGCCCTACCCTTCGCAATGCTGTCAGCCTCGTCGGTGAAGCATGCTTAAAGGCAGGGCAACGATGTGATTACATGTTCATACCGCCATCAACCTGAATGACCTGACCGGTAACATAGCTGGAGAGGTCAGAGGCTAGGAATGTGGCCACATTTGCAATGTCCTCCACCTTTCCTGCACGGCGCAACGGAATGTTCTGAATCCACTGCTTGCGGATATCCTCAGGAAGCGCCTGCGTCATAGCGGTGTCGATAAAGCCCGGAGCGATGGCATTGGCACGAATGCCGCGGCGACCGATTTCCTGTCCGATGCTCTTGGCCAAAGCTATGAGACCAGCCTTAGAAGCTGCATAGTTGCACTGACCGGCATTGCCATGGACACCCACAACCGAAGCCATATTAATGATGGAACCGCTACGCTGGTGCATCATTATAGGAGTTATGGCATGGATGAAATTGAAGGCACTCTTCAGGTTTACAGCAATAACAGCATCCCACTGCTGCTCTGTCATCTTCAGCATCAGCGCGTCCTTGGTGATGCCAGCGTTGTTCACCAGGATGTCAATACTGCCAAATTCCTCATTTACAGCCTTAACCAATTGCTCAGTCTCTGCAAAATTGGCAGCATTGCCGGCATATCCCTTAGCCTTCACACCAAGAGCCTGAATCTCACGCTCGGTGGCCAGACCGCCATGCTCCTCATCGATGACAAGGTCCGTGAATGCAATGTTGGCGCCTTCTGCGGCAAACTTCAGCGCAATAGCCTTACCTATTCCGCGTGCAGCTCCTGTAATAAGAGCTGTCTTTCCTGTTAATAATCCCATTATCAAATGTATTTTAAAAATAGAATATTCTCAATCAAAGGGGTAATCCCCGGCACTTAATGTCCGAAACTCTTCCCTAATGCACCATAGACGACTTTGGCAACGAGCGGTTTGCTGCTTTCTTCCGTCAAGCCATGACCAAGACGACCATAGATGAAAGGCACTTCGAGACCCTTAATACAATAATGTGTAATATCGGCCACCAGGTCTACATCCTCAATATCAAACTCACCATCTGCCTTAGCATCGGAGTACACCTTACGGAACAGTTCTATCTCGTCCTCATCAAAGTTCTTGCGCACCTTCTCCACCATCCATATGTTACGGAAAAACTCGGCCCGCAGATTACCGTTACGAATAACGGTCTCCTTTATCATGCTCAGGTGGGTATAGATAAGCTCTATAATCTTGTCTTGAGGCGAAATTTTTTTGGAGGCAACCTCATCCAGCTTGTCACTCAAGCGCTCAAGTTCGCCCTCTATGACTGCATAGTAGACTTCCTCCTTACTTTTAAAGTAGGTGTAAAGCGTCCGACGCCCCTTTCCCGAAGCCTTGGCAATGTCATTCATTGTTGTGTTGGCAATTCCATTCTTGGCAAACAATTGCCTGGCCACATCAACAAGTGTCTGCCGCGTCTTTGATATTGACATAGATTCGCCCTCCTAAATAGTTGCACATTTAATTACAATGTGCAAAAGTAGGGCTTTTATTTCATTCTGACAAAAAATAGGGAGCTTTTTTCTCTCCTATTTTTGCCTTTCACCTATATTCTTCCTTGAGCAACAATCGCCTCAACACCAAGCCGGAATCAAAAGTTCCCATCTCAAACAGCCCTTCACACTATTCAAAAAGCCCAATATCAAGATGGGCAAACATTGTTTGACATTTGGAGAACATATGATTGACCAATTCTCGTTCTCCCCTCAATCCTGATCTTCGCCAGTCCCTCATTCAATATGTTTATGGCATTATTGACTGTATGCAATATGTCCACAGATAATTAGGGTCTGGAATACCGGAATATATCTATCAGGAGGCTCTGAGCAGAAAAATGGTTAAAGCGCAGTTTGATGTAAGGAAGGATCTCATATATCATCCGTTTTTCGACGGCGAACAACGCGGAAGCCACATCAAGATGGATATGGTCGTGACGATGCCCCTTGGCAATGTCATCATAGCGTACAAGTCTATTAAGACCGCAATAGATAACGGTGGATACACCGTACCCGGTCTGCGTCGGTATCGTGCATAACTGTGTAATGGCATAGTCCGATGCCTTCGAATAGCGAGCTGACCACCGCCTCCTGAAAGAGCCCTTTGGGGTACGACGAATGGTCCAATGCAGGGACGGTGTTGAGGGGCCGACACTATGGGGCATGTGGGGTGAAAGTGGCGCTCTGGAGGGTCAAAGGCTGGGGTGACCATATGGTAATCCTATAGAAAAAGATCGTTCACTACGCAGCGAATGATAAAAAGTTACGTAGCGAACAATCGTTTGCCAGGCTGCAAAATCAAGTGATAAGTCACTTTGACGGCCAAATTGAGAGGACAGTGCCCCAGGGGCACATGATATGCCGGTCAGATATTTCCTGTCCACCCATTCTCATTCTCCGGAGATTCTCTCACGACTCCAAAGCCCACCCGTGGCACCCTTGATATACATCAAATAAAACCTCTTCACATTACCGACAACAGAAAAAACAACAGAAATATTTGGTCAGCAGAAAAAACTATTGTACCTTTGCAGTCGAATTAAGGAACAACTTAAGAAACATCGCGGAGTGGAGCAGTTGGTAGCTCGCCAGGCTCATAACCTGGAGGTCGCACGTTCGAATCCTGCCTCCGCAACTATAACGTCCGAAGTCGTTGACAATCAACACTTCGGACGTTTTCCGGTTTTTGTACCGGACAGTTTTCAGACGACACTTTTCAGTGTCATTGGTTGCGGTGAGCGAACAATGTAAAAAAAATGTCTCACTTAGACAAAGAGCTTATTTCATCTAAATGTATTGTTCAGTTTACCCTTCCGCGTCTTCACAAAGGTAAGCAGTGGTATGTTGACTTCTTCGCCTACGACCCGGCAAGGGACGGAATGCGGCGGAAGAAATACATGCTCGACCGCTACAAGAATGAGAAAGATCGTGAGAATCTCGCTTCCATCCTCATCCATAATCTTTTTGAGAAGCTGAAGTTAGGCTGGAACCCATTCGTAAACGCAAGGAAGACGCGGCAGTTTACGGAGTTCCGTACTGTGCTCCAGCGATTCAACGACTATACGGTTATCGCGGAGAAGAAGGGCATTCTAAAGCCCAAGACGGCCGTGGACTACCGAAGTCGGCTCAACCAGCTGAAAATCTACTTACACGAGGCTGAGACAGAGATCAAGTATATCTATCAGTTTGACAGGGCTTTTATTGTTGACTTCCTCGACTATCTCATCCTCGACAAGGACGTCTCGGCCAAGACCAGGAACAACTACCGCACATGGCTTTCTACCTTTTCCACATGGCTCACCGAGAGGCTCTATATCGACAAGAACCCGGTGGATGACATCCACATGTTGAAAGAGGATGAGAAGTTCCGCGACCCGCTCTCTGCCTCAGATCTTGTACGCCTGAGGGATTATACGATGAAATGCAATCCTCCCTTCTACCTTGCCTGTATGATGGAGTATTACTGCTTCATCCGGCCGGATGAGCTGCGGTCGGTGAAAATCGGCGATATATCCATCACCGACCAGACGGTGTTCGTTCATCCGGAGTTTGCCAAGAACCGCAAGCGACAGGTGGTAGCCCTCAACGACAAAGTGTTGAAGATTATGATTGCGCAAAAAATCTTCGACCATGCTTCAAATGAGTTCTTATTCGGACACAAGCTCGTTCCCGGTCCCGAAAAAATTTATGTGAATCAGTTCCGTGTAGAGTGGCAGAAAGTAAGGAAGGCGCTGGGCTTCCCCAAGAGCTATCAGTTCTACAGTCTGAAGGACTCCGGCATCAGAGACCTGGCCAATGCCGAGGGCATTGTCGTAGCCAGAGACCAGGCGAGACACTCCGACGTTAGTGTGACGAACAAGTACCTGAAGACCCCGAGATGCGCACATGAGGAGACCAAGCACTTTAAAGGGGATCTATGATCACTCACCGCTCCCCTTATATTATGAAAAGTGCTGATCGAAAGCACTAAAATGACTGTTCTTCTTATTATCAAAATAGGTTCTAAGGATGAAGTACTTCAGCAGACGCATTTTAGTAGTATCATCCTTATAGGAATCCACATATTCCTTAGTAGCATCTATGGCTTCCTGCTCAGTAAACTTCAGATTAATGTAATTACGAATTTCTTTATTGATGGTTGCACTCAGAAAGAGAGAATGGTGAATGCAGAAACTTCTCAATGCTTCCCTGCATCTTTCAGAAAGATGATGGCATTCATCAAAAATACAAATATCCCATGTTCCTGCCATTTTAGGAAGGCTTACATAGGTTACAAAAGTAACATTTGAGAGCATATCCTCATAATGCCACTTCTTGAATTCCTCTATCCAGTTTTGAATGAGCACATTACGTGGAATAACAATAAGAATCTTGCTGTCAGTAGTATAGAGCTGATTGACTTTCTGAAGAGCAAGATAGGTTTTTCCTGTTCCAGTAGCACACTCAAGAACAAAGTTTCTTTTAGTAGAGCTCAACAGCAAGCTCTTAATGTCATCTCGTAAATCTTCCATCAGTCTTTGTCTTTTATTCTGTTCTCGGTAACGTTCACAACTGGCTTGCCAAGCAGTGTGTTCCATGCAGCGTCGTTGTCCGCCACGTTGTTGCCGCCACGGTACTGTGCCGTGCGGTTGCAGTAGCTCACAAGGATATTGTTCGTGCGGTCGAGGGCCGAGGCTCCGGCGCACGCTGTACTGAACACTGGGATCTTGTAGTTCCACCGGCCGGAGATGGGCGCTGTCGAGACGGCCTCGTAATCGTAGGTCTCATCCTCCCAAGTGGCATAGTAGAACGGGATTCCTGTTCCCCACTGATAATGGCTCATGCTGCCGTCGAGCTTCGCCACGCCGCCATTGGCAAACTTAAAGTGGCTGTCCGCAGCGAGCTTCCGACGAGAGTGGTCGTTCTGTACGAGGTAGCCGCCCAGCCCGAGGATGCTGGGCAGCTGGGCCAGCATCTGCAGGTCGTCTATCGGCTCTCCTTCCGGCGACGAGTTGTCCTTGCGCCAGCGGCACCCGCAATAGGATATCTTACTCTGTACTGCAGAGATAGGCACCAAGCCGTCTTCTTCGCCGCCGGGTCGCAGCCCATCATACGGATATTCGCATTGATGTTCGCGAAATCCTCAATCTTGTCAATTTTCGTTGTGTCTATAATCTATTTTTTATCCACAATAAAACAATATCCAATAAGTTCCCATCTTGACGAACAGAGCACTCACACTATTTAACTTGTAAGTTCTGTTTGTTTCCAACGTATTTCTGTTGGCATCCATAAAACGGTCTATAACAATCGTTCCTCCATGGACATACACTATATCACCATCATTCTCTATCATAGAAGACTGAAGCTTCAAAGTACCGATTACGTTATACACGGAATACGCACCAGTGTGAGTGTACGTCTCTCCTTGAGAAACAGTTTTGCATTTAAGTTGTAACTTGCCTAATCTGGCACAATCGGCCTCGACAAGATCTGCGGCAACATAAGCTGTACCGAGCCCGGTAGAACTTATAGTCGTAGAATAGTCATTTCTGTCTCCTTTTATTGAGATATATCCACCCGGAGCCTGAAACAACCCGTGTCCGACATCCAAATACTGTGTCAGGAATTTTATGTCAATAAAATCTCCAAGTTTTAAATGACCTGCTGCGTCTTCCTCACTATAGCCCATTGTTATCTGCTTGTTTCCTTCTCCGGAGGAGAACGAGCCGGTTGCCTTTATGTTCTTGAAGCTGCCTCCTATAGCCTGCATATCCACGGCTCTTATAAGTCCTGTCAGAAAGTTGATTAGAAGGTTAGAAACGAATGCTCCTCCGTCCGGATTGCTTGCGTCGAAGTCTTTATAGGCCTTATCCCTGTCGGTACTACTTTCATTCACTACCGTTCCGTCTTTTTTCTTTCCGTATAGCGAGAGCATATAGTCTCCGCAGAACACCGCCGACGCTATCTTGCCGAAGTCCGCCATTAGCAGCTGGGCAAGCAGCAGTGGCACTTTCTGTTGCTGTTTCCAGGCAGTATTGGTGCTTGACGGCTCGCTGTTCAGCAGTGATCTTTCCTTGGCTGGGAAGTAGAAGAACTGATCGTCGCCGTGGCTAACGAGCGGCACTACTTGTGATGTCCTGTAATAAGCAACGCCCGGTTGCCACTCGCCAGCAAAATATATCATCGGGCCGACACCGCCTGTCTGCCCTTGTGGGCTTTTCTCACCCGTCAGCCTTGCGTAGGTGGCATTGCCGGTCTTGGTGTCAGCGTCGCTATATCTCTGCACCATCATCCACAGGTACGGGAACGCCGTCGTTGTTGCCATCGGGGCATCCTCCCAGTTGCTGCGGCCGAGTGTCGAAGGGGATGTCTCCGAAGAGGACGTGGTAAGAGCGGATGAGATATTGAAACGGTAGTCTGTCCATGCTCCGCCGTCACCCTTCTCTCCGACAATCCTCACGGCAGCTCCATCTTATTTCCTTAAATCTTATAATGGGGTACCCGTATTCAGGGCTACCACCAGTGTTCTATTCATTGAGGATATTGGAATAAGGCAAAGTTACGATATTTTTTGCAGTCTTCACAAGAAAAGGACGAAAAAGCCAGCATCATCCATATTTTGCATAGATGATGCCGGCCTGGGCAGTATGATTTCGTTTATGTCACCTCATAACAAAAGGGGCTGCCCCAAAAGAGCAGTCCCCGTGTTTCAGAGCAGAACAGAAAGCCGGTTAAGCGACCTCAATCTTCTTCGTCTCTTTCTCTGCCTTGCCCGTACGAGGAAGTGTGATGTGAAGCACACCGTTATCGACTTTAGCCTCAATCTTGTCTTTCTCCACGTCGTCAGGCAGCGTCAGAGCCTGCTCGTAATTGCTGTATGAGAACTCGCGGCGCAG
>Ga0256406_1002232_pt1 | contig 28152 bp, 21 predicted proteins | sample RumenRJG_03DNA_FD_185986 | JGI IMG/M metagenome (GOLD analysis project Ga0256406, IMG submission 185986) | Bovine rumen microbial communities from Lethbridge, Alberta, Canada - RJG_03 | ecosystem: Host-associated > Mammals > Digestive system > Stomach > Rumen | place: Canada: Alberta | collected... | reverse complement strand
TCGGGGGATGGTCCCTGACGGAAACCAATTAAGCGGATTTAAGAGGAAATAAGGTGATTTAAGGGAACACCCTACGAACCCTCTGCTCATCCACCCGAGGTACAATGGCGGTACAAAATTACTCTAATTGGGGAAAATCCGCAATAGGCAAAGAATAAGGTTAGTTAAGTGGAGTTAATTGTAAGACAGTGTTTTACACGATTTGATTTAAGGTTTGTTTCGGTCTGTTTTGACCTAATTTAATCGGTGTAGAATTCATGTGGGATTCTTATCAAGGGAACCTTATTGGCTTTTTCAATAATTTCCTTTGTCATTTCTTTCGAGAAAGTTACTTCATACATGCCACTAACAAGGTGAACTTCCTTCGCAAAACTTACTACAGACTTAAAGCCTATTCCTCGATAGCCAATTGAAGTCCCTCTAGATTTGTTAGATGAAGCACTACGACATAAACTTTCAAGATCATTAATATTGAATGGCCTTCCATCGTTAGCGACAAGTAGATAATTCTTGTAACGTTTTACATAGAACCTTGTTGCTCCTGCGTCATCAGCATTTTGCAACAGTTCAATGAATGAACGACTATTATAACTCTCAGAAACATATGCCTCAAGACCTGCCAAGTCTGATAATAGCATCGGAGAGTTTTTAGCCTCTGTGATTAGAGACTTTCTTAAATCTTCAATTTTCTGAATCATTTATACTGGGTATATTCTGATTTTACTAACTTCATCAACAGGGATATCAAGGTTAATAGTGCCAAAATTATACACCTCAAATCCTTTAAAGTCGCTTGAATGTAGGCTTGTGTGATAGACAATATTGTCATCAGAATCGTATACGGCAACTTCTACACCAAAACTCTGATTAACTACTTCGCCATTCAAAGCCAGAACTTCACAGAACAGCTTAAATGAAGTCTCATCAACAACCTTAACAGAAAATTTTTGGAGAGTTAGCCCAAATTGTTCCTCTATGGATTCAAAGTGCTCGACCTTATTCTTCAGATTCAAATTAATATTCCCGCTATCCTTTTCTTCTACGATACCCCATTGGCCGTCTTGCCTTAGCAATAAAAGAGATGCCAATTTGCCATCGTTAACATCAAACTCGATTCTGTCGCCATCAACAACCCTCGTTATACCATCAAATTGTATTTCCAAATCGACGAAGGCATTCGCTTGGAGAAATGTTCCATACACGCCAAAATTCAAAGTAAGAACTGAACCTCGTTTTAATCCTTGGCTAACTGATATGTAGTTTAAGCTGTGCGCAAGTTTCTTTTTCTTATCCGTGTTGTTAGTTACACGCATAATTAAGAATAGCTTTTCTTCACAGCATACTTCTTTAATCTCTTCCTCTATTATTTCGAATGAGATTCCCTTGAATTGCAAATTACTTAACATAACCATATTTATAATCTTTGAGTTTCTATAATTACAGACTAACAGGATTCATAACATTTCTATTATCTATCTCTCGTTGACATTCATTCTCAAATACAGTGAACGCAAAATGCGCTGTTGGCTGCATATACATTCCCCATTCAGATAAATGTTGTATAATAGTAGAAGAAGGAATCTGATGTAAAGACCTCATTTTTTCAATATCTTTATCGCCATGAGTTGCTATATCTCTTACAACCTTTAATACTGAACCTTTATCAAATTTGTCAGCAAACAATAGCAGTTTTTCTTTTAGCGAGTTATAATGTTCCTGCATTTCTGGGTGACTAACAATAAATCGTCCCATTTTCGCTATCCAAATACTATCCTTCCTTTGTTTTGAATCTTTCGTATTAAATCCAATAACGTGTTTTAGACATTCATTGATAGTAATACAAATTTGACTTAATGCAAAATCTTTCTCACATCGGAATGTAGAGTTTAAATACATTTTCAATGCAATTAATGATTTGGTATAATTCCACAACAAATAATATGTTATATTAGCTAACTCCAGTAATAACGGGTTCTCTTTTGAATAGGCATCATTCAAAACCAACACATTGTCACTCATTTTTTCCAACTCTTCGAGTGTCTCATCAATTTCATTCTTATTCATACACAGACGATTTAATTGTATGTTACTACATTATTTAAATGGTACTAACAAATCCTTTACATCCACGTCGAGGTGGCGTGCAATCTCATAGAGCTGTTCCACGGATGGCTGTACTTTATTAGTCATCCAGCGTGAAACGGTACTGATGCTATGCCCCATCTGCTCTGAGAGCCAAGTGCCAGTCCTTTCTTTCTCAGCCAGTACAATCTTTAGCCTGTTATAGCGTTGTATCTCCATATTGCTTTTAGTTATTCTTGCACAACATTGAGCGTTCTGTGCGCAAATATAATCAAAATTATCGAGAATAGGATAATTTATGAAGATAAATTAAGAAAAAGAGCTATCTTTTCCCTTGGTATAGCAATATTTTGCATAGATTTCTGCTTGCAATGCCATAGAAGGGTGTAGCCTAATACGCACCTTTCTGGCATGTGCCACACATAGGTGCGTGTCCGCTTTCTGATGAGCAAGCTCAGCGGACATTAGGTTTGTAGATTAGTCTGTTTCTCTGAATTGTTAATTAACTAACCATAATTTACACAGGCATGTTGTTTGGATTGTTCTGTTTACCTTTGCGTTCAGATTACAAAAACTAAACAAACATGGAAGTTATATCAATTGAGCGCAGTACCTACGAGGAACTGTTGACGAGCTTCAATAGCTTCGTCACAAAGATGAAAGAGATGGCCAGTAGAGGCAATGACAAAAGGTTGGGCGAATGGCTTGACAACCAAGACGTGTGCCAGATGCTGAACATCAGTCCAAGAACATTACAGACTTTACGAGATAATGGAACGTTGGCCTATTCTCAAATCAACCACAAGGTGTACTACAAGCCGGAGGACGTAAAGAAGATTCTGTATGTTGTGACTGGTAGAGATAAGAATAGCAAGATGTATAACCACAAAACGAGCAGCTTATGAATGAACTGATAATGCCTCATAACGTTGGTGTGAAGAATGCATTGGAGAACATGAAGGAGGTGCTTGCCATATACAAGAAGGTGATAGGCAATTATCGTCCATTGCTTGATGGTGAACGCTATTTGACGGACAGAGAGGTTGCACAGATTCTAAAAGTCAGCAGACGAACACTACAAGAATACCGTAATGATGGCTTGATACCTTATATATTATTGGGTGGCAAGGTGCTATATCGTGAGAGTGATTTAGAGAGAGTTCTTGAAAGTTGCTATCATCCAGCGTATAAACAATAGGGAAAAAGAAAGAGCCGTTAGTGGTTCGTGTGCTGTGGGATAATAACGCAGAAAGACGGATGACAGACTTCGCTAATCATTCGTCTTTCTGCTTTGATGTTTTTGGGACGCTGTACTCTATACCATCTTAATGTCTCTGAATGATGCGTTGAGCTTATTGCCGAGCATCGTCAGGTCGTTGTCGAGTTTCTGGCTTGTGATTTTGGCGTAAATCTGGGTGGTAACGATATTGGTGTGTCCCAAGACTCGACTCACGCTCTCGATGGGCATGCCCTTTGAAAGCGCCAAGGTCGCGAATGAGTGCCGTCCACAATGGAAGGATATGGCTTTCTCAATGCCGCAGGCGGTCATCACCGTTTTCAGCTTCTTGCACATCGACCAGTAGTTCATCTTGCCGAACACCAGCTTGTCTTCTCGTAGGTGCTTGTAGCGGTTGATAATCTGCAAGGGTACGTCCATCAGCTTCACTTGGAAGGGGATATTCGTCTTGTGACGTTTGCTGATGATCCACTTGTCGCCGTTGATGTCCACGATGTTATCTGTCGTCAGGTTCTTCACGTCGATGAACGAGAGGGCGGTGAAGCACACGAATACAAAAATGTCACGCACAAAGGCCAGATTGTCGTCATCGAACTCATGGGTTACGACGGCCTTCAGTTCTTTCTCGGTCAGGAATTCCCTTTCCTTGCAGTTGGGGCTGATGTGGAACTGCGCGAACGGGTTACGGGGAATCTTACCATTATAATGCGCCCTCATCACGACACCTTTCAGCCACATGCATCTTTGCCAGATAGTGCCGTTGGCCAGTCCACGGTCTGTACTGAGGTAGGCGGCAAAGTCTTTGATGAACTCTGGTGTCAGTTCCAGCATTGACATGTCAGTGCGACGGTAATGTGATTGAATGAAGTCTGCCACATCCTTCCGCGATCGCTCCATAGCCCAAAGTGTGCTTGCCGCTCTGTCCTTGCCTACGCGCTTTTTCTGGTTGGCAATGTCCTTATCGAAAGCACTCAGCAGCGTCTCATATTCACTACCAAAGCCCTGATATGAGTTGCGCACCATCTCAGCCGTCACGAAAGCCTCTCTATCCGACAGGTGCTGATAATGCTTGATGATCTGCGCCTTGATGTTGTCAAGTTCACGGTTAATCTGCAATGCCTCCTTGCTGCGACCTTTGGCACAATTGCCCTTTACATCCCACAAATCAAGCGGGATGGACTTCTTACAACTGAACTGGCTCTGTGTCCCGTTAATCGTAACCCTGCCCATAACTGGCACCACACCATTCTTCTCCTTACTCTTGTTCACATAGAACAGAATGTTAAAAGTACTTCTCATGTTTCTTACTCCTTTTTTAATTCTGGCTGCAAAACTACTATTTCTTTTGGCATCCATCGTTATGCAAAATATAGCAGTTTGCGGAATAAGAAACGGGCGGTGAGAGGTGCGCCATTCTTCACCATTTTGCGTGATAACTTTACTCGGCTCCAAGGACATAAATTGGGTTACGAATAAGAAACCTAACTCCTTCACCAATCCTCCCCAATTTGCTTTTAGTCCCTATTTGAACTTCCTCGTTCTTCCCCGTCTTGCCTTTATTTCAGGCTGAATTGCGTTAATCTTCCAAAATCGCTTCGTAACTACAACTTTTTTCGTAACTTTTGATAAGTTACTTCATCTCGGCATAAAAAAATAAACGAGTTTTTTTGTTCTGCACTCAATTTTTCGTAACTTTGTCGGTCGATAGGTAGATTGCGTGTCAATGTACTGAATTGTACGGTAAATAAAAAAACGATAGAAACTTATGATAATTTTCTTCAAGACAAGACAGGCGACGGTCATTGCAGTAGAAATAAGTCGCAGTATGAATGCCAGCGAGAGAGATGCACTGGCATGGCTCTTTGGCGATGCTGCCGTTGTCGACGGCGACAGCGTGGATGGCTTCTTCGTGGGTCCGCGACGCGAGATGGTTACGCCGTGGAGCACAAATGCGGTTGAAATAACGCAGAACATGAACGTGGAGGGCATCACACGAATAGAGAAGTTTTTCCCTGTGGCGTCGAGCGATGCGGAACACGACGAGATGCTGCAACGCATGTACGACGGTCTTGACCAGAATATCTTTACCGTAAAACATCAGCCCGAGCCGATTGTCTACATTGAGGACATCGACTCATACAACGAACAGGAGGGTCTGGCTCTGTCGAAAGAAGAGATAGACTATCTGCACGACGTGGAGCGACAGATGGGACGCAGGCTTACCGACTCTGAAGTGTTTGGCTTTGCACAGATAAACTCGGAGCACTGCCGGCACAAGATATTCGGCGGCACGTTCATCATCGACGGCAAGGAGATGGAGTCGAGCCTGTTTCAGATGATAAAGAAGACGACACAGGAAAACCCAAACTATATACTGTCAGCCTACAAAGACAACGTGGCTTTTGCACAAGGTCCGGTGGTGGAACAGTTTGCACCGGCAGACCAGTCGACGAGCGACTATTTCCGCGTGAAGGAGATAGAGAGTGTCATCTCGCTGAAAGCCGAGACTCACAACTTCCCGACCACCGTCGAACCGTTCAACGGTGCAGCTACGGGCACGGGAGGCGAGATACGCGACCGCATGGGCGGCGGCACCGGCTCGTGGCCAATAGCAGGCACGGCTGTCTACATGACATCATATCCGCGTCTCGACGACGGCAAGCGCGACTGGGAACAGATACTGCCGGTAAGGCAATGGCTCTATCAGTCGCCCGAACAGATACTCATTAAGGCTTCCAACGGTGCTTCCGATTTCGGCAACAAGTTCGGACAGCCACTTATCTGCGGCTCGGTTCTGACGTTCGAACATCAGGAAAAAGACGGCGAAAACCAACCCAAATATGCCTACGACAAGGTTGTCATGCTTGCCGGAGGCGTGGGCTACGGCACAAAGCGCGACTGTCTGAAGAAGGAACCGAAGGCTGGCAACAAGGTCGTGGTTGTCGGTGGCGACAACTACCGCATCGGTCTGGGAGGCGGCTCGGTAAGTTCCGTAGATACGGGACGGTATTCCAACGGTATCGAACTGAACGCCATACAGCGCGCAAACCCAGAGATGCAGAAACGCGCATACAACCTTGTGCGTGCTCTCTGCGAGGAAGATGTTAATCCCGTTGTCAGCATCCATGATCACGGCAGCGCCGGACACCTGAACTGCCTGTCGGAACTCGTGGAGGAATGCGGCGGAAAGATAGACATGACGAAGCTGCCAATAGGCGACAAGACGCTGTCGGCAAAGGAGATAATTGCCAACGAGAGCCAGGAACGCATGGGACTGCTAATAGACGAGAAACACATAGACCATGTGAGAAAGATTGCCGAGCGCGAACGCGCACCGATGTATGTCGTGGGCGAAACGACTGGCGACGCACACTTCTCGTTTGTGCAGGGCGACGGCAAAAAGCCTTTCGACATGGATGTGGCACAGATGTTCGGACACTCACCGAAAACCATCATGCGCGACAATACCGTAGAAAGACACTACAAGAATGCAGAATACGATATAAACGGCGTAGCTGACGACACGGGAAACAGCATAGACGAATACCTGAAACGCGTGCTGCAACTTGAAGCCGTAGCATGCAAGGACTGGCTGACCAACAAAGTTGACCGTTCGGTTACGGGCAAGATAGCACGCCAGCAGTGTCAGGGCGAACTGCAACTGCCGCTCAGCGACTGTGGCGTCGTTGCTCTCGACTATCGTGGAAAGAAAGGCATTGCCACTGCTCTCGGACACGCTCCGCAGGCAGGACTTGCCAATCCTGAGGCAGGAAGCGTGCTGTCAGTGGCTGAGGCACTGACAAACATTGTCTGGGCTCCTATGAAATCGATAGAAAGCGTGTCGCTGTCAGCCAACTGGATGTGGCCCTGCCGCTCGCAGGAAGGCGAGGATGCACGACTCTACAAAGCCGTGAAGGCACTGTCAGACTTCTGCTGCGACCTGCACATCAACGTGCCGACTGGCAAAGACTCGCTGTCGCTGTCACAGCAATATCCTAACGGCGAGAAAATCATTTCTCCAGGAACAGTAATCGTTAGCGCCGGAGCGGAGGTTGAAGACATACGAAAGGTTGTCTCGCCTGTACTTGTCAACGACAAAAATTCATCGCTCTACCATATCGACTTCTCATTCGACGACCAACGCTTGGGCGGAAGTGCCTTTGCGCAGTCGCTCGGATATGTGGGCGACGACGTGCCTACGGTGAAGAATACAGAATATTTTGCCGACTGTTTCAATGCCATTCAGGAACTTATCCGCAGGGGCTGGATTATGTCTGGACATGATATCTCGGCTGGCGGACTTGTTACGACGCTACTGGAAATGTGCTTTGCCAACACCAAAGGCGGAATGAAGATAAACCTGCACAACATCAACGGCGGCGACATGGCTAAGATATTGTTTGCCGAGAATCCAGGCGTCATCATTCAGGTAAGCGACAGCCACAAGTTCGAACTGCGCGACTTCTTCGAGGATTTGGGCATAGGATATGCCAAGATAGGCTTCCCGACACCTAAGGATCGCACGCTGACAATCATAAAGGATGAATATACACATACCATCGACATAGACGAAATGCGCGAGGCATGGTATAAGACATCCTACATGCTCGACCAGAAGCAAAGCATGAACGGCTGTGCCGACAAGAGACACGCCAACTACAAGAAACAGCCAGTGGAAATGAAGTTTGCAAAAGCCTTTACCGGCACGATGAAGCAATATGGCATAAGTGCCGACAGGAAGAAATCGGCAAGCAGAGTCAAGGCTGCCATCATCCGCGAGAAAGGCACCAACGGCGAGCGTGAGATGGCTTACTCGCTCTATCTGGCTGGATTCGACGTCAAGGATGTTACCATGACCGACCTTATCAGCGGCAGGGAAACACTCGACGACATCAACATGATAGTCTTCTGCGGCGGTTTCTCCAACTCCGATGTTCTCGGCTCGGCAAAGGGATGGGCAGGCGCTTTCCTCTATAATCCTAAGGCTAAGGAAACGCTCGACCGATTCTATAAGCGCGACGACACGCTGTCGCTCGGCATCTGCAACGGATGTCAGCTGATGGTGGAGCTCGGGCTGGTGGGCTTCGAGGCAGACAAGATGCTGCACAACGACTCGCACAAGTTCGAAAGTGCATTCCTCTCGGTTGCCATACCAGAGAACAACAGCGTGATGTTTGGCTCTCTCAGTGGCAGCAAACTCGGTATCTGGGTGGCTCACGGAGAAGGGAAATTCTCTTTATCGCAGCCGGAGGACAAATACAACGTAATAGCAAAATACAACTATTCGGAATATCCGGGCAATCCTAACGGTTCCGACTACAACATTGCCGGTATATGCTCAGCCGACGGCAGACATCTCGCCATGATGCCTCACCTTGAGCGTGCCATCTTCACATGGCAGTGCGCATGGTATCCGGAGGAGCGCAGAAACGACGAGATAACAGCATGGATGGAAGCATTTGTCAATGCACGCAAGTGGATAGAAAAGAAGTTGAACTAAAAAACAGTAATAATCAGCAATGTGGGAAGCATTTAAGACTTTCTTCAAGATAGGTGCATTTACCATCGGTGGCGGCTATGCCATGATACCTGTCATAGAGTCGGAGGTCGTAGACAAGCACAAATGGGTCAGCAGGGAGGAGTTTCTCGACCTCATAGCTGTGGCACAGAGTTGCCCCGGTGTCTTTGCCGTAAACATAAGCATATTCATCGGATACAAGCTGAAGCAGACTAAGGGTGCTGTAATAACGACACTCGGCACCATATTGCCATCATTTCTCATAATATTGCTTATTGCCATGTGCTTCCGACAGTTTCAGGACAACGAGATAGTTACCTCTATCTTCAGGGGCATACGCCCGGCAGTGGTGGCTCTGATTGCCGTGCCGACATACAATCTTGCCAAGTCGGCAAAGATAAATCTTACCAACTGCTGGATACCTATCATAGGCGCACTGCTGATATATGCACTGGGTGTAAACCCTATATACATACTGTTGATAGCCGGAATAGGAGGATACGTCTACGGAAAAATTATACAGCCGACGGAATAGACAAGACTTTTAAACGCATTTATACTCATTAATTAATAATAGGATATGATATTTCTACAGTTGTTCATCACATTCTTCAGCATAGGACTGTTTGGCTTTGGAGGCGGATATGGCATGCTTTCGCTCATTCAGGGACAGGTGGTTACGAAATACGGATGGATGACAATGGGAGAATTTACCGACATCGTGGCTATCTCGCAGATGACGCCAGGACCAATAGGCATAAACTCCGCAACATACTGTGGATATACTGCCGTACACAATGCAGGCATGGGAGAGACAATGGCTATACTGGGCAGCGCAACGGCAACGTTTGCACTGATTTTGCCGTCGCTTATTCTGATGATAATGATATGCAAGATTCTCATGAAATACATGAAGTCTAACATCGTGCAAAGCATCTTCTTGGGATTGCGACCGGCTGTCGTAGGACTGCTGCTGGCTGCCACGCTGCTGCTCATGAACAGCGAAAACTTCTCAACGCCGAAAGAGAACGGATGGCAGTTCTGGATAAGCGTACTCATCTTTATTGCTACATTCATCGGTACTAAGGTATATAAGATAAACCCTATACGCATGATTGTATATGCAGGCTTTGCCGGTCTGCTGCTGCTTTATTGAAATAATAACTAAAAAAATAAACAACATGAAAAAAGTATTATTAAGTATTTTGCTGCTTTCTGTCAGTATTGCAATGTCTGCACAGGACAAGGTACCAAACGTACTGCGATACTATATGAAGGACAAAACAACCTATGACGTTCACATTGCTGAACTCGACAGGCTGCAGAAGGTAGGAACCATCGGTTGGAACAACATCTTCAACAACGGACAGGGCAATAAAGCCATAATGTTTGCAGACGTAGACAGCATGGTGTTCGTCTACGACAGTTCGGTGCCCGACATTGTTATCGTTACCAACGGCAACGAGAACCAGAACACCGACCCGCGTGCACAGTTGCTGGAATATCCGCGACTGAGCGAAGAAGGACTGAACATCCTGTCCATACACAAGACCAACGACTATGGCATAACATACTCGCTGGAATGGGACTGCAACAAGCGTGCACAGAGATGGACATGCTATGAGATGCACAACGGCAACTCTGAGAAGAACGTTTCGCGCACCGACGCATGGGCAGCAGACCCGAACATACCTTCGCAATACCAGTCATCGCAGTCTGACTACTCTGGTTCGGGATTCTCACGCGGACACATGTGCCCTTCTGGCGACCGTCTGTGCTCAAAGGAACAGAACAAGCAGACATTCTATTTCTCTAACATGCATCCGCAATATCAGAACCATAACGGCGTGCTGTGGGCGAAGATGGAAGAGCAGGTACGCAAATGGAACTCGGCAAGTTTCCGCGATACGCTGTACGTTGTAAAGGCAGGAACAATACGCGACGATCAGTTGCTGATGCACACGTCATCGGGACTGCCTGTGCCACAGTATTTCTATATGGCTGTGCTCTGTAAGAAGAACGACACATTCAAGGCGCTCGCGTTCTGGACAGTACACGAAAACGTGTCGATAAAGAATGCTAATCTGGCTGAATATGCCATCTCTATTAAGGAACTGGAAGAGCGCACGGGCATCGACTTCTTCTGCAACCTGCCAGACGACATTGAGGTTGAGGTTGAAAAAGAGGTTAACGTAAAAGACTGGGGACTGTAACAGACTTATGCAAAATCGGCTCCTGACGTTGCTAAACACCGTCTAAGAGTTCCAGAGTCTGCAACTAAGACATACAACTTTACAAAAGACATAAAATATATACGCTACCGATAATGGGTAGCGTATATATTTTTTATTGTTTCTACAACTGTAGTTCTACTCTAAATTCACTTTCTTGCTTGTCCCGTTCTGGCGTACGACGTAAACTCCCGACGGCAGGCTTTGCAATGCCTTGCGTCCTTTTGCAACTATGGCTCCCGACGTGTTGTATATAACTACATCGTCGCCTGCATTGTCTGCGTTTATTGTGTCTATGCCTGTATAGAACGATGGAGTGTTCGACAACGGCGACTCGACTGTTCCGTCATATATGACCGTTACATTAAAGCGGTGCGCATCTTTGTTCAATCCCGTAACATTATATTGTGTCGCAGGTGCGTCTACATATGCATGCAGCTTGCCGTCTACGTAGATGTTGTAGCCCGTTATGCTCATTGTGAACGGCTCGCCCTCTACATAGTATGTAATGTCATCTACTAACAGACCGAAACAGTCAAAGGATGCGTTGCGTATAGCAAAGTGCTTTGTTCCTTCCGGCAGGCTGATTGCCATTTCCGTCCAGACTGTCGTTGCCTTGTATGTTTCTATCGGTATGAAGCTTTCTGGGTTATTGTCCGTCGTGGAGTAAAGCACCTCGAATGTTTCGTCTCCGTATGCGTTGGTTATTTCCTTTATGTAGAACGATATTGTCTGTGCCTGTCCCGACATTTCCGGCGATATCAGCCAGTCGCTTGTTTGTACAGACCCGTTGGAATCCACTCCGTCGAAGCTCGCAAGATACTGTGTTCCGCTGTGTGCGCCTACTGATGCCACGACTGACGGGTCGTCAAGGTTAAACAGTTCGTTGCTCGGTATGACCTGATATGCCATATACGTACCCATATTCAGATATTCCGCGCCTTGCCAAGAGTAAGTTTTGGCACCGTCTTCGTCATACAGAGTCCAGTCTCCGAGCACTCCGTAGTGGTTTGTTTCGGTTATGCCGCCTATGCTGAATGGCTCAAAGACATTCTTGTCCTCAAAGTCTTCGGTTACAGGTTTCTTTCCTGCTCGCGACAGGTCTGGCGCAGTCCAGGTCAGCATCACGTTGTCCCAAGTGCCGCCGGCAGCAAGGTCGGTAACATTAGGCACTTCATTCTGAACTATCTTTACGTCTGACGAAACAGTGTTGTTTGCTGTATTGTTGTCGTTTGCCGACACCACTTCTGCCGTAAACGTCACGTTTCTGCCTGTTGCTGGCGTTGTAGTATATTTGAAGTTGTACACTTCCGTGTCGCCGAGCTTGACAGGGCTGCCCTCTGTCGAAGATATCAGTTCCTCTATATTCTTCACGCTGCCGTCTACGTCGGTATAGTTATACCTTACGTATGCATTCACGAGATAGCCTGCCATATCGTTTACACCCATGTTTGTTATGCGTGCTGTCCAGTCTATGTCGCTTCCCGCGAGTGCTTCCTTCTGTATGTCCATGCCTATCTGCAAGTCATACTCCGGCGCATCATAGATGTTCACCTGGTCTACATTCACCTTTGCGCCGGCTTCCGTAGCCGTTGCGCGGAACTGTATGAGCACATATTCCTCACTTGTCAGGCTGCTGAGGTCTACGGCACAGCTGCGCCAGCCTTCCTCACCTGTCAGGGTTGACATGTCGATGCTCTCCAGTTCTACGTCGCCGTTCTTCTGTGCCTTGTTGGCTTCTACGGCAAGCCTCAGCTTAGCACCCGGCACGGCATAGTAGCTGAACATGAGTGTCGGCTTGTTGGTGTTCTTCAGTGTTATCTTCTGAGTGCCGATAAGAGCATCATCGCTATCGGTCTTAGACGTAAACTCGAAGCTGCCTCCGTCGCCGTCTACTGCCTTAGGCGAGAACTCCCAGTAGGTCGTGCCCGAATAATTCATCGCCCACCAGAACGTATCTCCCAGCTTGGCACCGGCAAACGACTCTGCAAACGGCAGTCCTACCGATGTTCCCTTTATGATGTCTGTTATGCCGACGGTATTGCTCGAGCCGGTATTGTTCTTTGCGCCGACGCCCAGGAAGAAATACCCTGGCGAGCCGTCAAGCACGGCGTCTACCGTTGCCGTTGTCTCGGTTGTCTCGGCTATGATGCCCGCAACCTCGAGCGAAACGAGACCCACTTCCATGTGGTATATCGTATAGACAAGTCCCGACGTGTCTACATAGCCACCGTTCACGCCTGTCGTAGGAACGTTCCATGTCAGCGTTACCGTTCCGTCGCTGTTGTCCTTCATCTTTATGCCGCGAGGGTTGGTAGGCACGTCGAAGCCAACGTATGCTGACGCTTCGGCTTCCTCGCCCTTGCCATAGGCATTATATGCATATACCTTATATATATAGCGCGCATTGGCTTTCGTGCCGTCGTCTACAAAGGCGAGCTGCTTGCCGGGCACAAGGTCTGTAGCTTCGGTAAACGTCTTCACAAGTTCATCGCCTCTGTATATTTCCACCTTTGTCAGGCTTGCTATGTTTTCGCCAGACAGTGTATGTGTCGGGTTCTTGAACTCCACCGTTGCCTCGTGCACACCGTTGGCGGCTGCCGTTACGGTCAGGTCGCTGACGGCATTGGGCACGCTCATCGTGGCGTCCTCGATGCGTATGTCTGTCAGGTCGAGATAATACATGAAGGCGTCGCTCTCGGCGTGGAAAGCAATGCTGTAGGTGCCTGTTGCCGATACCGTCAGCTCATGCTGCTTTGTTTCCCATTCCGTGTTCTTTATTTCTGTCGTAGGCAACAGTGTTTCCGTCATCGCCTCAACGGTCTTGCCGTTGCCATAGTAGACCGACAGTTTCTCAGGGTAATATTCCGAGTATGCCTTCACCTTATACGACAAGGTGTAGGTCTTGCCTGTTTCCAGACGCACCAGCGGTGTGAACAGCCAGTCGTTGCCGACGTTGCTCGTGCTGTAGTTGTATCTTATGAAGCCATTGTTCCATTCCCATGTCTTGCCGTCGCTGTTGCCATCATACACGGTGTACAGCACCACGTTGTCGTCGTTACTGAAATCCTCCGAGTATGGCGTAACCATATAGATGCCTATCGTTTCCGAGTTTGTTGCTGTCTCTGCCGACTCCATGTCGCCACTCTTGGCTGTTATGCCGTAGTAGCAGTTGCGCAGTTTCTCGGTGTCTATCGTCTCGGTGAACGTGGTTGCCGACTGATTTTCCGAGACTACGATGCCTTCAGGATAGCGTCTTACGTCGTAGCTGACGTTGTCGCTGCTCAGCATTCCACCGTGTTCGCCGCCTGCTTCAGGGGCGTCCCAAGTTATTGTTGCCGTACTGCCGTCTATCTTCATCACGGCATTTCTTACTGGCTTCGGATTGTCAGGACCAACCCAACAGCTGATGCGGCTGACAGGGCTTTCGCCTTCGCCGTTGACAGCCACCACCTCGATGTTTGCCTTGCCTGTCGGCTGCGACTGTAGCCTTATGCTCACGTTCTCGCCGGGCATGGCTGTACCAGTCTTCACTTCAGCCTTGTTTATCTTTACGATATATTTAAGTCCACCAACGAGCGGAGTCAGTCCGTCATAGGTCTCTGTCGGCATCCTGAACGAAAGCAGTATGTCGTGTAATGCTGACATATCGTAGCCGACACTCAGGTCTTCCACTGCCGACGGAGCCTTGTCGGCAGAAGAGTTGTATTCTATCCACATTGCGCCTATCTCGGTCTTGTCCGGCAATGTGTGTATGAGGCTGACGGCAGCCGTGCTGAGGTCTACGGTGTAAAGTGCGCTCGCATTTCCGTCGCAGAAAGCCCAGTACATGGTGTTGGTGGCAGGGTCTATCACAGAACCCTGTACCATCATGGGAGACATGCCTGTACTGCCGATAAGCTTGGTTATGCCAGTCTCCTTATTAAGAGAGTACAGGCTGCCATCACTCGTAATGAAATATATCTTGCCGTCACTGTCTATCGACATGTTGAGTATGGAGAGTCCGCTCAGCGGGGCTATGACCGTGCGAGTGTCGGTATCAACGTCGTAGGAAACAAACTCCACGCCGGTAAGCGTCGAGTTGTAGCATGCAGCATAGACAAGACCACTGCTGGGGTCGTAGACTGCGCCGCATCCACTGACAAGACGGTTAATCCCAACCACCTTGTCCTCTATTTCATATTGTCCTCCCTCTATGTCGTATACTGACAAATATACGGTATGCTGATAGGTATTCGGGTCGGTAAAGCGGCGAGTATAGCAATACTTGCCTTCCATGAACCAGCCGCCGCCATTGCTCTTGAAAGCAGTATTGAGGGCAACCGGCGTGAAACTCATTCCGGCTTCGGGAAGGAAAGTGTAGATACCACTGCCGTCGACAGTCCAACTCGGGTCATTCAGAAGGTTACAATAGATTGTCGGAACGTTGCTGGAGGATTTGTGCATCTGGCGAAGAGGAAGGGACAGACCTCCCTTGCGTGCCAAAGGAGTATAGCTCTCAACTTCATTGCGCTCGTCAAGAAAGCGGTTGTAACTGCGCAAAGACTGGCTTTGCGGTGGAGACTTGCGACGTTCTGGCATGACCTGACCATGCACAGACGTGCCAAGAACGGATAAGAACAGAATTATCCAAATCTTGCGTAATAAAGAAACTTTCATAATATAAATAATAATTATTAAAAATAGGTTTTGTGCCGTAAATATAAACATAAACTCACTTCAGAGAAAATATAAAACAACTTATTAACATTATATAACTAAAATCCAACAAATAAAGCACTATTTACACATAAAACCCAACTTAATAATCCCCCGCTGCCAACATCAGCCCCACCTGCGTAATTCACTTCCCGTTTCCGTTAATACCTCCCTGCAAAAACCGTGCCAAAGTGTTCGCGCCTTCCCTGACGACCCCGAAAATTATGAAAACTTTTGACAGACAAAAACTCTCCAAATAGAAAATTTTTAGCCCCTGAAACTGCAAAAATCTGTTAATTCCCAGACCAAACACAACTGTTAAAATAGTCAAAGAGTATGTTTGAGGCGCCTATTTCGCCTGTTTCGCCCTGCAAAACACTATGCCCGACACCCCCAAACACTATGTCTGACCGCCTCAAACACACTGTTTGACAATCTCAAACATACTCTTTGACAATTTTAACACTCCTCTTTCGCCCTCAAAACCGCCACCCATCGCGCTATCATTCTGACCCTCAGACAATTACAATAATATTCAAAATACAGCCATATTTTGCACCTCAGATTTCCGAAACGACTTTCGAGGGCACTCACGCGACAGTAAACGACCCCAAAATTGATTAGTCTTTTCTCCCGTGCAGACGTATCACGAAGGTAAGGTTATCGTTCCCGTTCCCGTTAGTATTTACCACAACGAAGACGAGGACGACCCTTGGGGAAACTTGTCAGGCTGGGATGATTTAAGCAGTTGGGGAATAGATGCGTAAATACTAAACGAAATATAATTTTTTTTATTTTTCATGATGCTATTATAAATAGCGATTTCTACCAATTTGGAGAGCAAACGTTGTGAAACGGTTGCTCTTTTTTTATATTCCTTTGCCGTATTGAGAAATGTTTGTATCTTTGCAGTGAAGAACTGCAAGCAAGCATGACTCTGCCTGCATGGATAACTAAGGAGCAAGAAATGGAAAGACAAACAAGACGTAAGACACATGCCGTAAATGTGGGAGGCATCGGCATAGGTGGCGACAATACTATTCGTGTACAGTCGATGACAACTACCGATACCAACGATGTCCTTGCAAGCGTTGAGCAGGCTATGCGCATTGCTTCGCGTGGCGGTGAACTGGTAAGGCTGACGGCTCAGGGCGTACGCGAGGCAGAGAGCCTAAGGGAGATAAGGGCTGAGCTCGACAGACGAGGATGCCATGTGCCACTCGTGGCTGACATACACTTTAATGCCAACGTTGCCGACGTGGCTGCACAGTATGTTGAGAAGGTGAGAATAAATCCCGGCAACTACGTAGACCCTGCACGCAAGTTCAAGCACATAGAATATACCGACGAGGAATATGCCGACGAACTAAGACGCATAGAGGAACGACTGATGCCTTTCATAAAGATATGTCGCGAGCACCATACTGCCGTGCGCATAGGAGTCAATCACGGCTCGCTGTCGGACCGCATCATGTCGCGCTACGGCGACACGCCTGCCGGCATCGTGGAGAGCTGCATGGAGTTTCTGCGCGTATTCAGAAAGGAACGGTTTGACGATGTCGTCATATCGATAAAGGCTTCAAACACCGTCGTGATGGTAGAGAGCGTGCGCCTGCTCGTCAGCAGCATGGAAAAGGAAGACATGCACTACCCTCTGCATCTGGGCGTTACTGAAGCCGGCGAAGGCGAGGACGGCAGAATAAAGAGTGCCGTTGGCATCGGCGCACTGCTGACTGAGGGCATCGGCGACACCATTCGCGTAAGCCTGAGCGAGGAACCGGAAGATGAGATACCTGTTGCCAAGACTATCGTAAGGCTAACGGCAGAGGCTTCGGCACTGAGAAAACAGGCTGAAATGAACATCGAGAACGATGTATGCCGACTGCACGTTAATGCCCCGACATGGGAAGAACTGCAACTGAAAGCATCTATGGCATGCGGTGCACTGCTGATAGACAGAAAGGCGCACGACCTGAAGATAACGTCGGACATTGACACCGACAACAAGGATGAGCGTCTGAAAGAGCTTGCCGACGCAATACTGCAAGCTGCAAGAATAAAGTTTACGAAGACTGAATATATCTCGTGTCCTGGCTGCGGACGTACACTGTACAATCTGCGCGACACGATAGCACGAATAAAGGCTGCCACGAGCCACCTCGTAGGGCTGAAAATAGGAATTATGGGCTGCATAGTCAACGGTCCCGGCGAAATGGCAGACGCCGACTATGGCTATGTTGGTGCTGGCAGGGGACGCATTTCGCTATACCGTCAGAAGGAGTGCGTTGCCAAAAACATACCTGAGGAAGAAGCGGTAGACCGCCTGCTGGAACTCATTGAGAGCGAACGCAACGGCGAACAGCACTGACAAGGGCATCGTTTTCGTCGCTGCGCTGGGCTGCAACGCGGAAATATTGGCTGTCGAGTCCAGTAAAAGTGGATGCGTCGCGTATTAATATATGGTGTTCCAGAGCCAGTCGCTGCTTTAGCCTGGCTGCCGTAATGGGCACATCTATGCGACACAGCATGAAGTTGGTTTCGGTCGGAAAGACCGTGATGCCTTCTATTTGCGCAAGCATGTTGTTCAGCCGCTGTGCCTCACGCAAGTAGGCTACTATGTCGTCGACGGCTTTGACGTTGTGAGTGAGCAGCCATTTGCCTGCCTCTATAGCCAACGCATTGACCGACCAAGTGCGCAGATAGCGTCGCAGCAGACGTATGTGCTTAGCCGCCGCAATGATATAGCCTATGCGCAAACCTGGTATGGCGTATGTTTTGGTAAGCGAATAAATCTGTATTACATTGCCACGACTCACAGCCTCACGCGGCGACATTAGCGGTTTGTCTGTGTACTCGCTGTAAGACTGGTCCACTATCACAAGTCTTTTCTTTTCAGACAGACTGCGCATCACACCTGACGGGCACACCTTTGCCGTAGGATTGTTTGGATTGCACATCCACAGGACAGGATGGTTGGGGTGCGTTGCATAGTCGAACGTTCTCAGTCCTGCCACACGGCACGCCTCCTCATATTCGCTGAACGTTGGTTGGGCTATTGCTACTGACTTGACGGCGGCACGGGTCAAAGCCTGAGCTATGATGAAAATGGCATCGGTGGCACCGTTGGTAACAAGCACGTTGTCGGCAGATATATTGTTCTGACCGGCTATGAGCTGCTCCAGCAGATAAGGCTCAGGCTCAGGGTAGCTGCTGATGACGTCTATCTTGCTTTTCAGATAGTCTTTCAGTTCGGTCATGTCGGCATGACTGTAGATATTGGAACTGAAGTTCATCCTTATATCATCATATCTGTACAGGTCGTCGCCGTGAGTGTTTAGCATCGCTCAGAGGTTTATAAGTTAATGAAAAAATGTTTGCGCCGGCTTAATGTTCAGCCAGCGCAAAGAGGAAGTCGGATAGACGGTTGAACATTCTCAATACGCTGCTGTCTACAGTGCGTATCCTGTTCAACTGCCATAGGCGTCGCTCAACAGTGCGGCACTGAGTGCGCGCAACATGTACGAACATGGTATTGGGATTGTTTCCTGGCAATACAAAGCCCATCTTTCTGTCCTTAGTCAGTTCATCTATAGCACGCTCGAGCTCCGCCGTTATCTCTTCGGCGTGCGACTGTCGCGGATTGACATGTCCCTCTGGCGTAGCAATATGGCTCATCACTACCATCAGCTCCTGCTGTACGGTCTTGATGAGGTTGACACTGGCGGCGTAGGTAGCGGCATTGAGCGTGGAACGCACTACGCCAAGCATGGAGTTCAGATGGTCTATCTGTCCGTTGGTCTCTATGCGTATATCGTCTTTTTCCACTCTCACGCCGTCCCTGAGGCTTGTCGTGCCGTCGTCGCCGGTCTTTGTGTATATCTGTTTTATCATTGTCATCGCTGTATATATGTATGCAAATATACGACAAAATTGACAAACTGCAAAATATTTCCTATTTCTTCAGTCTCACTTTCAGTCCTACCGTTATCATTCTGCCTGGCGAGTAGAGCGCATATTTGCGGTTGGCAGAGTCTATGCGGCGGTCTACGCGGTCGAAGATATTGTCGATGCCGATACTTGGCTCTATGAACGCCCACGAACAGCAATCGAATGAGTGCGTGGTCTGCAAGTTAAGCACGCCAAAACCAGGAGCATCCTCGTAAGCATTATAATAGGTCTTAGACTGGAAACGTCCGTTCAGGTTGACGTTGAGTCCGTAGCGGTTCCACACATGATGGTAGTTGAGTGCTACAACAGCACTGTTGCGTATGCTGCGGTCTAATACCGTCCACTCGCCATTGGTCTGCGAGCGGGCATAGGTCCACGCATAGTTGGCAGACAGTTCAAAGTCGCGCAGGAAGTTGACCGAAGCATTTACCTGCATACCCTTTACATCGCCGTTGTCGCTGTTCTGATATACGGAATAGCGCTCGAGCTTTGCAGCCTGATCGGCTGTCATCTCCGGAAATTCAGCCTGTAACATTGCCAACGACTGTGCATCGACATCTATGTTGTTGCGCACTATCATGTCGTTGATGCGGTTGTAGAAACCTGTTACGCCGATGGTGTACGACTGTGTATGGTATTCGGCATTGAGCGCGAAATAGTTGCTCTTCTCAGGCGAGAGATGCTTGTTGCCAAAAGAAATCTGCGCCTTGCCGCGATTGACTGAGAAGTAATGATAGTAGAGCTCGTCTAATCCCGGAGCGCGGAAGCCTGCCGAATAAGTTGCACGCAGACGGATGTTGCCCGGCGCATACATTATTGTTGCCTTCGGCGTGTAATGGTTGCCGAATGTTTCATGATGAGTCATGCGCAAGCCGACAGTAGCGGTAAGGTCGTTAAGGAACTTCTGCTCATGCTGAACGTATGCAGCAAGAGTGTAAACCTGCTTGTCGATGTTTCCCGATGTAGCCTTCAGCATGTCGCGTCGCCAGCCGGCACCGATGATGGTGGTGGAATTGCTGATAAGTCCGAGAATGGCTTTCATCTCTCCCTCCATAGTGCGTTGCTTCTTCGACTGTACGTAGTCGCCAGGAACGTAGGTCTTCGTTGCCATGTCATACTGCTTGCCATAGCGGTAGCGGTCTATGTAGAACGATGCCTGCAACGAGTTTCTGCTTGAGAACTTATATATTCCTCCCACATTCCAGCGCAGACTCTTATATCGCATCTCGTAGTCGTTGCCGCCGTTGATGTCGGGGTTGGTATTCGGGCGGTCGGTTATTTTTCTGGAATAGTCGATGCCGGCATTGAGTGCGAGATGACGTACAGGCTCAAATGTGAACTTCTGCGACAGCATGTCGGCACGATAGCCTGTGAAGAATGGCGCTATCGTGGGTTGCGTTTCAGTATCGCTGCCCTTTATGTACTCAAGGCTGTTGTTCTGATAACTGTCGGCACGATCGTGGGTTATCGTGGTGTAAGAACCGAAACCATTGCCGTACATGTCGACATTCACCGACTGCGTGAGCTTTCCCTTTCCTGAAACACGTGTGTCTGACGTTATGCTGAGCATCTGCTGCGTGGGCTGGTCGGTAATGATGTTGATTACTCCTGCGATGGCATCAGAGCCGTAGAGCGACGAAGCGGCACCGTCGAGAACTTCTATACGCTTCACTCTCGACATGTTTATTCGCGTCAGGTCGACGTTGTTTGATATGTCGCCAGAGAGTTTCTGACCGTTGACAAGTATAAGTATGTATTTGTTTCCAAGTCCGTTTAGTCGTAGGAACGTGCCCATAGAGTTTGGCGCCATCGACACCTGCGGCAGCATGCGTGTCAGCGCATCTTCGAAGGTAGATATGCCCTGCTCCTTTATTTCCTGACGTGAAAGCACGTGTACAGGAGTTGCCGTAGACTTTAGTCGCTGGTGGTGTCCTGAGCCTGTTACCACTACAGGGTTGAGTTCGTAGTTGCGCAATACGGCTGACGTGTCGCGGCGCTCCGTCTTGTGCACCTGTGCCGTCAATGAAGTAATTGCAAAAAGGAATGATATTAATAGAAATGTCGTCTTGCTTGCGTTTTTCATTTTCCTTAATAATTTAAAGAAATAGGAAACAAACGTGTTGCTTCCTATTTCCTGATAAAGATTCTATAACTGTTTCTGCTTGACTTGTATTATTCTTCCGGGTTCTTTGAGTGGTAGAAGTCGAGTGCCTCGCCGTCAATAGCGTCCTGTGTATGGTTCATCCATATCTGGCGCACTGAGTTCAGTTCGAGGAGACCTTTCTCTATCATGGTGCTGTTGTCGCAGTCGTAGCCCATGTTCTTGAAGAACATCTTCCATGATGTGTCTTCTACTTCGCCTTCCTCGTTGTATTCGTATTTACCATTTTCAAAAGCATCGTCGTCGCCAGCCATGTCGTTATGTCCGTGATCGCCGTCGATAGACATGAGTGGGTGGCAGAACACCTTGCCGCTCATGATGCCGTTAGCCTGCATACGTGCAAGAACGTGTGTTTTGAAGTTGCCCATCATGTCTACAGTACCTACATAGTAGTTCTTGCTGTAAGTCTGCAGAGCTTCTTCGAGCTGTGTGTAGCGTACGTTTGCCTTGTATGTGTCGTAAGAGTCTGGGTTACCGTGTCCCATGAAAGCAACGACACCTTCTGCTGCCTTACCTTTGTAGAGGTCGTTGAGTGCCTTAGCAACTGCATTGACGTCGGTCTTTGCATCCTGAAGCAGTGGAACACCGAGTTTCAGTGTTACGTCTGCAAGATAGCTGTCGTCGATGTCGCCGTTTGCGTTGTTGGCGAAGTCCTTGATGTAGTTAACGACACGACCATATTCCTCTCCAGGAACAACTTGCAGAGACTGGATTACAATCTCCTTGTATTTCACGCCGTCCTGTGCAAATGCTGTCAGCCAGAAAGGAGGAGCGTAGAAGTTGCGTGATTCTACGTTCTCACCTGCGGCTGCACGGTTGATGCAGATTGCTGAAGAGAAAGAAAGGAACACGTCGTAGTCTGGGAACTGTGCCTTGTAGGCTTTCACTGTTGCATCGAAAGCATCGTAAGCCTGCTGCCATGTAGAACCGAAGGCTACGAGCAGAATGGCTTTGTCGTGTCTTTTCTGTGCCTTAACCATGTTGTTTACGGCTTCCTGATAGACTGTGTAGTTGTTCTTAACTACTACGTCGTTGTCGTCGTCATCGCTACAAGCGGTGAAGCTCATAGACGTAATGATTGCCATCACTGCAATCATCAATAAATTAATCTTCTTCATTTGTGTTTTGTTTTTGATAATTATTAGACTTGAATTTGTTAGAAATTTTGTTGCCTTTATGGAATTTTATGCTGAACGTAGCATATACCGTGCGTCCGGGCGTAGTCGTGCCGAGATGCAGTCCGTGAGGGGTGCGGTCGACATAGTCGAAGATATTGTCGATGCCGAGCTCCAGACGGTAGTCGCAATGCTTGCTTTTGCCTATGTCGTGCGACGTGGTTATGCGCCATGTCTGATAGCCTTTTCCGTTGCCGTCGGTCTGATAGTAGCGTTTCGACGACATTCTGCCGTAGACGCCAACACCAAGACGGTATGTGTCGCTGAAGCGGTGTCCCCACATGACAAAGACGTTTCCTTTGTGGTGAGCCATGCCGTCGATGGTTACTTTCTTCATTTTGTCGTGCGTGGTGTCATACTGGTTTGCCTGCGTGTCGAGATAGCTGTAGCCCAAGCCTGCCGTAAACTCGCGCCAGGCATAGCGCACGTTTATGTCTGCGCCGTAGGTCTTGGCTGTCTCTATGTTCTGATACTGACGTGTCTTTACGGGGTCGTATTGCAGGATATAGTCTGCCGGAGCCTGATAGTTGGGTATGGTTACGAGGGCTATCATGTTGTCCAGATTGTTGTAGTAGCCCGAAACGGTTATGCTGAATGTGCCCGACGTGTATTCGGCGCTGATCGAATAGTAGTTGCTCGACTGCGGTTTCAGGTTTTCGTTGCCGAGATACAGGTATGTGCCGCTCATCTGGCGGACATATCTGTAATACAGTTCGCGTATGGCTGGAGTCTTAAATCCCTGACTCCACGATGCACGCAGACGAATGTCGCGGCTCAGTTTCAGCATGGTAGATACTTTCGGCGTCAGCCGGAAACCGAACGAACTGTTGTTGTTCAGTCGCACGCCGGCAGTGATATTGAGCGCTGGCAGCGGGTTCCACTCGTCCTGAACATATAAAGACTGTGTGGTGTCGTGTGCCTTGCCGCCGGCAACACGTGTCGGGGCTTTCAGCCAGTCGTAGCGGTATTCGGCACCGACGTTCAGGCGATTGTCATGCGGCAGACTGAACACACCCTTCAGCTGTGCCATTGTGCGCTGCTGGTCGCTCTGCAGTTCCCTTTGTCCGGGCAGGTATGGATAGTATGGATAGTATATCGTGCCGGCGCTCTTGTCGTAATCTTCTACAAGCGTAGTGGCTGTGAAGTCATAGTAGTAGGCATGTCGGTTCCAGTCTACGTCTAACTGGAGATAGTCGCTGCCCGACAGGCGCCATGTTCCTCCGACAGAGGCAGAGGCATTCCTGTACTCCATGTCCCATGTCTTCACGTCGTATTGCGGATACTTTCCGCTTGGACGATAGATGCGCTTGCGGTAGATGCTGCCGTCGGCATACATCTCGAAACGGTCGCTGAACTTATACGAGAAACGCTGTGCCACCTGCCAGTTGGTATGGCGGTTGACGGTCTTGTTGCGCGAATCGTATATCGGTGGCTCGGTGCCGACAGTGTGCTCGGTGCCGGTGTTCTGCCAGCCGTCGGAATGTTGCAGCTGGAAGTTTGTCAGCGAGCTGAACTTGCCTGCCCTGAAGCCTACGGCATCGTGCTGTCTGACGTCGCCGTAGCTGCCGATGCGCGTCGTGTTTTCCAGCAAAAGTCCGTCCTGACGGCGGTTTTTGGTTATGATGTTTATCACGCCCGCTATGGCGTCCGACCCATAGAGGGCTGACGATGCGCCCTTCACTATCTCTATCTTGTCGATGTTGTGAGGGTCGATGAGCGACAGGTCGTTCTGTCCGCCAACGTCGCCATGAATGCGCTTGCCGTCTACAAGCACGAGAATATAGCTATTGCCCAGACCGTTCATCTGCATCTGAGAGCCCATGTCGTCTTCGCTGAAACTGAACGACGCCGTCAGCGAGGAGAGTATCTCTTCTATACTCTTGCCGCTGAAGTTCCTCAACATGCGCTGACCGATAACCTCTGTCTGCACGGGAACATCCTTCAATACATGGTGGGTGCCTGTACCTGTTACGACAACCTCCGACAAGGAGTCAATCCTGTCTATGGTCTGTCCGCTTGCGAACAACGACAAGCACAGCATAGCCATGCCCGCCATAAGACTTCTTACTGACATTATAATCGTATTTTGCTCTCTCGTTTGTTCCAGAACGAGCGCCTTTAAATATTAAAACGGCAGGTCTTCTGACTTTCCTCTCCCCTGTTTTGCCTTCCCGACACATTGTCAGTGGCGTCATACAAACAGATGAACAAAATGAGGATTACAGCAGCTGGTACTGTCTCGGACTTTCACCGAATTCCCTTACGTCGCAACGTCTACAGACATTGCACTACCGTTCACTTTGTAAATTAAATCGATGCAAAGGTACAACTTATTAGATAAACAGCAAAAATTATTGCGACTTTTTTCAAAAGCAGCAACATCCGACAATCATTTATGCCATCATCCTACCATTATTAATATATCTTTACTGTTCATACTGCCACAAGAACCACATTGCAGGCAGCAAACATCATTACCACACGCAGTACATTCACTATAGTCAATACTTGCATTCATTGTAGTCAGCACTTGCATTCACTATAGTCGCCACTTGCTGAAAACTACATAAAGATATAATCAATTATCGCCCGTTTACCCTCGCGAGAATGCCCGCGAAAGCCGTTCCCGAAATCTGAGGGGCAAAATACGCCCGTATTTCGCATGCATCTGCAAACATCTGACAGTCAGTTTGTTATCGCGAGACACGCGCCTTTTACGCACGAAACACAAGTGTTAAAATTGTCAAAGAGCATGTTTGACAATGTCAAACACACTGTTTGAGGATGCCAAACATAGTGTTTGGGACTCTCAGACACAATGTTTTGCAAGTCAAAATACGCAAATAGCCGCCTCAAACATACTCTTTGACAATTTTAACACTTATTGCCGACCTCAGAATTAACACAACTTCACATTTTCAACACCCGTTCCGCATCTATTTTGCAACATTTTCCCTGTCAAAATTTTTCATCATTTTCCATCCACAAACAAAATTCCATTCACTTTGGCACACTTTTTGCTGGGAATATATAGAGTGTCGTTGTCCCGCCCACAAAAAACAGCAACACTGACAAATTATGGCAAGCATGAGACACAAGTAAACATTTGCCCGATACGCCAGCCGCTCTCCGCTATTCCGTAAGCAGGCTGAGTAAACAAAACAGCCTTAACAGGAACGATAACCTTAAATGGTTTCCATACAACAATACGCCCCTAAAGTCGCATTGCAACTTTCGGGACGTATACAGAGTTCTATTGTTATGTTTATATGTATTATTTACACATTATCTTTCTCGTCGTGCCGTCGCTCATCTTCACGATGTTCAGACCTTTCTGCGGCGTGCTGATTCTCTGTCCGCCGACGTTGTAGCGCACTGTTTCCTCAGCCTGAGCGTCTGTCTCTACCGACTTGACAGCGTTCTCCATGCCTTCGACAATATTTGCAAACTTATTCCATGCCGGCGTGCTTTCATACTTCGCCTTTGTTCCTGCCGGAACATAAAGGGTGGCTGTAGTAAACTCGTCGTGATCTCCAAGCCAATTGTAGAATGTATTTTCGTTTATCTCAAACGGTTCTTCTATCAAAGAGATATTACCGATGTCAAGCCTGTACAGTCATAGAAAGCAAAATCATGGATTTTTTTCACGCTGTTTGGAATAGTTACTGATGTCATGCCTGAACTATAAGCGATAGCAGCTCTTGCGATAGTTGTCACGCTGTTTGGAATGACAGTACTCTTGCAGCCTGCTAAAAGAGTATTTGTTTCAGTTTCTATAATTGCATTGCAGTTGTCGCGCGAATCGAAAACAGGATTTCCATCCTCTACAACAATTGACTCCAAACTTGGGCAATTGCCGAAAACACTGTCACTGATATCTGCCACGCTGTTGGGGATTGTTATCGATGTCAATGCCAGACAGCCATAAAAAGCTGTTCTTCCAATAGTTTTCACACTGTTTGGAATGGTTACCGATGTCAAGTCTGAGCAAAAATAGAAAGCATTATCGTAGATACTTGTTACGCTGTAGGTCTTGTCATTGTAATCTACAGTTTCCGGAATGGTTATGTCGCCAGAATATGGATTGTCAGAATTACTTACAACGGTTGCTTCTGAAGTCTCATCATCTAAGACATAAATTATTCCATCAATTACTGCATCTTCTGCAAATACTGATACGGTCATGATGCTCATGAGGAGCATTAGTAAGAGTTTTGTAATTTTGTTCATAATATATTTCTAATTTATTTCTGTTGCCTTTATCCTTTCGGGCGACTGGGCTTTCTCCCGTTGTAAGGTAGTCCAGTGGTCGGTGGTAATAGACAAAATAAAAAACGTGGACTAATAACTTCGTCTACGCTTTTCATTGGTATCGGCAAACACCATTGCACCATATACGAGCAAAAGCCCACGCCTACTGACGTGAGCGTTTTCGCTTTTAATCTTGGTGCTTGTTTTAATTTTGCCGAAATTATTGAAAAGCAAGAATAAAGCTAACGCTTTTTATTTTCAATATGTCTTTTGTTTCTGTCTTATGCCATAGGCTTGTTTGGTGTTTAATGTGTTAATACTGTTTGCAAAAATAATGATTTTGTTTGTTATAAAAGAATAAATGCAGAATTATTTTAATTTCCAGGCACGCACAACGGCTGGCACGACGGCTGGCTTATGAAAAAAACAAAGCAACCTGTACTACATCAATAGATTTATGAAGTCCTTTGCTTTTACAAATCAACTGCTGCCCACTTGCCATGTACCTATCATAATTATACAATAGATTCATACTACAGCAAACAAAAACTATAACTGTAGATACAAACGCATGTATGCGCCCAAACATATACTAACAAGTACGGAATACGAAAAGAAACAAGAAAAGCAACAAACAGCTAACGGGGAACAAACAACAATAAGAAAAAGAAATACAAATAAGCGAAATACAAAAGATATACGAATAACATATAACAATTATACGAATAACGTATAACAATTAAACGAATAATCTATATACAAATAACGTATGACGAATAATCGAGATACGAATAATCGAGATACAAGTACGAAAAAGCCGGATTGTCTGACTTGCGGTCGGACAACCCGGC
>Ga0256406_1002231_pt1 | contig 28157 bp, 20 predicted proteins | sample RumenRJG_03DNA_FD_185986 | JGI IMG/M metagenome (GOLD analysis project Ga0256406, IMG submission 185986) | Bovine rumen microbial communities from Lethbridge, Alberta, Canada - RJG_03 | ecosystem: Host-associated > Mammals > Digestive system > Stomach > Rumen | place: Canada: Alberta | collected... | reverse complement strand
TCTCCATTGGGGACATTTTCCGATTTATCAGGGACATTTTTGTCTCCATTGGGGACATTTTCCGATTTATCAGGGACATTTTTGTCTCCATTGGGGACATTTTCCGATTTATCAGGGACATTTTTGTCTCCATTGGGGACATTTTCTGTTTTATCAGGGACATTTTCACTGGGTATCCTTCTGATAATGGCTTTGAACTGATTGCCTTCCTTTGAATTGACGAATTCAATGCTGCTGTCCATAGCGCAGGCACGGGGAATTCCGGATCCCAGACCGCGGTAGGGCATGATCTTGGCGCAGAAGTTGGCAAGCTGAAAGTTGCGCGGATGCGAGTTGCCAAGTTTGATTTCATCGACCGTCTGGTTTCCGGGGAGACATCCCGGATTGATAATTTCAACTCTGTCGCTGAAAACCAGCAGACGGATAGCTGCCGGCTTCAGGAGATCAATGTGAACCAGTGCGTTTTGAAGCAGTTCCTCAAGGACTGGCTCCGGTATTTCCAGATCACCTGTGCTGTTGAATCCCTTGCCGTTCTGAGGCCTTCTGAGAAATGACTTGACCCAGTGCATTCCCTCCCTGAACATTGCAGGAATTGTGCCTTCGATGTCCCTGCTGTCATCGTAGTCCGTGCCGGCAATATCATTGCCCCTGAATGCGACTGCCTTGATAGTGAACCAGGGGAGATACAGCTGCGGGTAACTGCCGAAGAACAGAAGTCCGGCCGCTGTGAGCCTGCCTTCCTTGTCTGTAATGCGTGCGGCTCTGAGCAGTTTGTCCGGTGCCACGCCGAACTCGCTGATCTTCCTGTGATACACATTTTCGAAAAAGCCGTTCAGGGCAAGAGTGTCCAGATCGCTGACAGAGGTTTCCGGAATGCCCGTGAGATCGGCTTTGTAAGCATCGCTGTTCTGGAAAAGCCCGAGTATTTCGCTGTTCTCGGTAACCCTGCGCTTGTCTGCGCCCTGCTTAATCCAAATGGTGCCTCCGATATCCTTATATGGCTTTGACCTGCCCTCAGGTATCCGGCATATGAGTACCATGCCGCCGTCAGTGTCAGCAACATCGGTAGTGATATAAACCTGGGGCTTTACCTGCTCATTGGCGGCATTTGCGAGCTCGCGGCTGGTCTCCTGAATTTCACTGCAGCTGAGGCCTGAAACGCTGCCAGTCTTGTCCTCGACTCCGAAGATGATGACTCCTCCTTCACAGTTGGCGAAAGCTGCCATCTCCCGGGCAATCTCTTTTTGGGTGGTGAATCTGAGCTTGAACTGCACCCTGCTTGTCTCGCCGTGCCGGATGAGATCTGCGATGTCATTTCCCATGGGTGTTCTCCAGGTTCATTTTTCAGACATTATTTCAGCAAAGACCGGGTTCTGCCACTGATTTCACTGTATAAGAAGCCTTTCAGCATCTCAGGAGATATGCGAGACAGGACCCATCCCGGCCGGACTCACCGCAGCGCTGATAAGTCCGGCGCGTGCAAGCTGAAAAGCCGGCCGGCAGAAAATCTCCCCTTCATTATGTGCCGGGGAGCTTCTCAGAATCCTTCTCTGCGCCATGAGCTACTTCTTCTCAGCTTCCCTCTCTGCGCGCGACTTCCTGACCCAGTCCTCCGCAATGTCGAGCATCTGCTCGCGTGTCTCTGCTCCTCCTGTGAAGCCGTTCGCGTGCACGAAGATGAATCCCTTGTGCCCGGAGACCTCCTGCAGCCTCTCGCCGCTGAGCCCGCACCACTCCTTCGGGGCAGGGCAGCGCCTGCTGAACTGCTGCCCGAGCACCGCGGGAAGCGACTGTATTCTCCAGCGCCCGCTCTGCTGCTCGGTGTAGACGACGACCTCGCAGTCCTTAAAGCTCTCCCAGTTCTCGAACGCGACCTGGGTGAAGGGAAGGCTCTCCGAGGTCTCTATGATGCCGTCCTTCGCCTCCTTAGCGGCCTTCAGCATCTCCGCCTCGGCGCAGATGTAGCGGTACTCGCTCCGGACCTCGCCCCTCAGGATCATCTCGCACATCCTGGCTGCCGCGAGGAATCCGGAGTTGCCCTTGGTCCCGACCACAGCGTTGTACATGGCGACAGCGGAGGGGACGCCCGGGTACTCGCGGGGTACTCCAACGTCGATGCCGTTGTCGTTCGCGTCGAGAAAGCGCATGTAGTTGCGGTCAACCCTTGCCGCGACGCGCTCCGCGGTCGCGTCATCATCCTCCGCGAGCTCGAGCTCCTTCTTCACGTAGTCCTTTCCGAACTTTCTCCAGGTGAGGCCGGCCGCGGCGTACTTGGTATTGAACTCGTCGTTCCTTTTCTCAGTAAAGGACTTCTGGTGGTGATCGAACTTTGTGATGTTGTCATACTCGCCGCCTACGTCCATCACGTAGTCGGCCGTCGCGATGACCTCCGGATCGCGGGTGCGCACCAGCTCGAGAGAGGGGTGCAGGTGCTTCATAATCGAGTATGCCGTGCAGTCATCGGCATGAAATGCCCCGTCATGGACAGCCATAAGAGGCTTCTTTTTCGCTGCGGCCATGCCGCCTGCCTGATCCTGAACAGCTCCTGCCATTGTGCGCGCTCCTTTGTCTTTGATATGATGGTAAACTGACGTAAATTTCTATTATTGCACAGAGCGGCGTGTCCGATGGAGGACTGCCGGCTCTTTTTGTGACATTGTGTAAGAGATCGTGATAAAGGCCGGGAGATAGCAGCATGGATGACATGGGCGGCAGCAGCCTCCAGGAGCGGATGATCGCCGAGCAGGTGCGCGGAATCGAGACCTCGATGGTCTCCTACCGCGGCGATCTCCCGGAAATCGAGGAGCACCGCTTCCCGGGAGGCTTCAGGAAGAGCTGGTTCCGCATGCTCCACCGCGCCGAGTGGGCCTGGCACGGCATCTCGCCTGTCGAGACCGAGGAGGTCCTCTCAAGGATCGCGGCATCGGAGGCGAAGCGCTCGCGCCCCGGCATACTTGACACCGTCGCGCAGTACGGCCCCGGAAACTGGATCTACGAGTTCTCGAGCGAGGCCGGAAAGGTCCTCCGCGAGGCGAATGCCGCAGAGGAGCGCGGGGGCGATCCGACGGCGCTGCTCCTCCGCGCCGCGCATCTCTACTCAACCGCGGCCTATCCCTACCTCCGCCGCGACAACGCCTCGGAGAAGGCGCTCCGGCAGGCGCTTGGCATCTACGCGCGCGCGACAGACGTCAGGGAAATCTCCGCCACTGATGGCGGGAAGACCGTGAAGGCGCTCCTCCGCTTCGAGAAGGACCGCTCACAGAGCCCGCTCGTCGTGGTGCTACCCGACCTCGAGAGCTGCTCGGTTGACTTCGATCCCCTCTACGAGAACTATTTCCGGCCGGCGGGCCTTGCCATGCTTACGATCGATCCGCCGGGCTGCGGCATGTCGGCTCAGTTCGACCTCACCGAGGACTGCTCCCTGGTCTGCCGCCTCATCCTTGACGCGCTCCGCGACGAGCCCGCGGTCGACACCCGGAGAATCTCCGTGTTCGCCGTCCGCTTCGGCGGCAACATCGCCCTGCGCCTCAGCGCCATGAGGCCGGGGCTCTTCAGCCATATGTGCCTCGTGAGCCCTCCCGCGGACTACATATTCACGAACGCTGAGGCGCAGAATCTCATCCCCGGCATGCTCCGGGCGGTCTTCATGAACCGCCTGGGGCGCGAGAGCGTCTGGCCGGCCGCCGCCGCGAAGAGCAGGATTTTCTCGCTCTCGCTCCAGGGCGTGTTCCGCACCGGCATACATGTGCCGCTGCAGATCATCGGCATGAAGGGCGATCCGCTCGTCCCCGAGAGCGACATCTCGAAGATTTCGGACGCGGCTGACGTTTCCGATGTGATCCTCCTTGAACGGGGTAAAATGGCCGCGATGCTCGATGAGGCAGTGAGGAGCGCTGTAGACTGGTATCTCAGATAACAACAATGAACATGAAAACACCAAAGACCATAGTGGTCAAGTTCGGCACAAGCGTGCTTACCCAGGGAGGGAACAGGCTGTGCCTGTCCCATATGGTTGAAATTGTCCGCGAGCTCGCAAGGCTCGAGAGCAGCGGCGTGCAGGTCGTCGTGGTAAGCAGCGGCGCGCAGGCCGCCGGGCGCGAGACCCTGGGGTACCCCAAGCTCCCCAAGAACCTCATCAACAGGCAGATGGTCGCAACCGTCGGGCAGAACCGCCTCTTCAACACCTGGCAGAACCTCTTCTCCATCTACGGCTTCAACGTCGGGCAGATCCTCCTCACGGGAGCCGACCTCGAGGACCGAGTGAGGTACCTCAACGCCCGCGACACGATAAAGGCGATGCTCGAGCACAAGATCATCCCGGTAATCAACGAGAATGACGCGCTCGCGACCCCGGGGATCAAGATCGGGGACAACGACAACCTCTCCGCGCGCGTTGCCGTCATGATCGAGGCGGATCTCCTCGTGCTCCTCACCGATCAGAAGGGGCTCTATACCTCGAACCCCGAGAAGGACAAGGGCGCGAGGTTCATCTACGTCGTCCCGGAGATTACGGACGAGATCCGCGCCATGGCGGGCGGCAGCGTCTCGGGGCTCGGCACCGGCGGCATGTCGACGAAGATTGAGGCGGCGTCAATCGCGACGATGTCGGGCATTGACACCGTGGTCATGTCAGGCGCCGAGCCGGCCAACATCGGGGATCTCCTGAAGGGCGGCTCGCACGGCACGCTCTTCCGCGGCTCCGAGAACCCGGTCCTGAGCCGCAAGATGTGGATTGTGGCCTGCAAGGTGCCGAGCGGCTCCATCTTTGTGGACAGCGGGGCGGCGAAGGCCATCCTCGAGAGGGGCTCAAGCCTCCTCCCGAGCGGAATCAAGAAAGTCGAGGGCGAGTTCGGGAGGCGCGAGGTCGTATCGGTCAGGAGCCTTGAGGGGAAGGAGCTCGGGCGCGGCATCACGCGCTACTCCTCGAAGGAGCTCTCCCTCATCATGGGGCACCACTCCGACGAGTTCGAGAAGATCCTCGGGTATGAGTGCGGCAGCGTTGCCGTGCACCGCGATGATCTGGCAGTAAGCGAGGGAATCTGATGTTTGACATGGAAGACGCAGCCAGGAAGGCGAGCGGGGCATCATATGTCCTCGCCTCAGCCTCCACGGCAGAGAAGAACAGGGCCCTTATGGCCCTTGCTGAGAGGCTCGACGCCGCGCGCGCCGAGATCTCGGAGAAGAACGCGGCCGATGTTGAGGCTGCAAGAGCCAACGGCCTCTCGGAGGCGAAGCTTGACCGCCTGACGCTGACAAAGGCAAGGCTTGACGAGATCATAGGAGGCGTCCGGAAGGTCGCGTCCCTCCCCGATCCGGTGGGAGAGGAGTTTGACTCCCGCGTCCTCCCGAACGGGCTCCGCCTCAGGAAGCGCCGCGTCCCCATCGGGGTCCTCGGCGTCATCTATGAGGCGCGCCCGAATGTCACCGTTGACATCGCATCGCTCGCGCTCAAGACCGGGAACGCCTGCATCCTCCGCGGCGGCTCCGAGACCTTCGGCACCAACATGGTCCTGACGCGCATCATCCGCGAGGCCCTCGCTGAGTCATCGCTTCCCGAGGCCTCCGTCACCTACATCGCCGACACCGACAGGAAGTACGTCGGCGAGCTCCTTACGATGGATAAATATGTCGACATGATTATCCCGCGCGGAGGGCGCGCGCTTGCCGAGCGCTGCCGTAAGGAGAGCACCGTCCCGGTAATCGTCGGCGGCTTCGGCGTGAGCCACATCTTCGTCGACGAGACCGCGGACCTTGAGCGCTCCCTCAGGGTAATCGAGAACTCCAAGATCCAGCGCCCCGCGGCCTGCAACTCGCTTGACACCGTGCTCGTCCACGAGAAGATCGCAGAGAGGTTCCTCCCGATGCTCGCGGAGCTCTTCAGAAAGGACAAGGTGAAGATTGCGGCTGAGCCGAAGGCCTATGAAATCCTTAAAAAGGCCGGGGCGGCGGATCTTGAGACCGCTGACGAGGAGACCTTTGACACCGAGTGGCTCTCCCTCTCCTGCGCAGTCAAGGTCGTCTCAGGGGTTGACGGTGCTCTTGACCACATGCGCGCGCACGGAGCGTCTCACTCTGACGCGATTATGACTGACTCCGCCTCGAACGCGGAGAAGTTCATGAACGGCGCGGGGAGCGCCGCGGTCTACGTGAACGCCTCCACGAGGTTCACGGACGGCGGGCAGTTCGGGCTCGGGGCAGAGGTCGCGATCTCGACCCAGAAGCTCCATGCGAGGGGCCCGATGGGGCTCACCGAGCTCACCACCTACCACTGGATCTGCACCGGAGACTACCTGACAAGATCCTGATTCTGGGGCCCTCCGGGCCCTTTCTCAGAGCGCCTCGCTCGGGGCGCCCTTCACTGCCTGCTCCTTACGCCGCTCCCCGACGGTCTCCTCCTTTCCCTCATCCTTCTTTTTCTCGTAGCGCCTGCTTCTCGTGCCGGTGCTCCCGAACCAGATGAAGAGTATGCCCACAGCGTCCAGGATGAGCCCCGTCCTGATGCCGAGGTGCGAGGCGCTGAGCCCCGGGGAGATGAACCCGGTGAAGACGAACACGTTCGAGATAAGGAGCAGGAGTATGAGGCCCAGCGAGAATATCGTGCTCTTCTCGGAGCCCGCGGGCTCCTCAGGCAGCCTGCAGTGCAGGAACGAGCAGAGCTGCTCGATGTAGGGCAGCCCCGGGAGGGTGTCAATCTCCGAGAGCAGGATCCTCCCGTGGCGCTTCGGGATCCAGACGCCGTTCCGGTCGCGGATCACGGGCTTGGTGTCGAGGGCGTCATCGATCTCCTGGAGGGGGATCTCCGTCTTTATGAAATACCTGCGGTAGATCAGGCGGTCCTTCTCAAGCCTCACGAGATAGCTTTTCCGGATATGGAAGATGACGCTGAGCGGGAGATAGATGATGATCGGCATTGACCAGCAGAAGACGATGATGAAGGTGCCGGCCGGGGAGTTTCCCGATACGTAGCGCTTCATGACGTAGGTCGCGACAGTCGCGCAGATGAACATCGCGATGACGAGGAGCCTCACGATGGTCCTGATGAACTCAAGTCCGTCGGTGGAGTAGCGGAGCTCGCTGTGGCGCAGGAGATCAAGCGATCCGGCCTGTCCCCTCCTCCAGCTCGCGAAGGGGCTCGGCTTTGCCTTCCCGCGGGCGCCGGAGTCCTGCTCCGCTGCCGCCGGGCTCCCGGCCGGGGCCGGCTGCGCTCCGGCGGAGTCTCCACCTGCACCGGGCTGCTCCGCCTGCACCGCGCTTCCGCGAGTCTTTTCCGCCGCTTCTTTTTCTGCTGTTTCAGGCATCTCGGGTGTTCCCTCAGGGTTCGTTGCCGCTATTTTACCCGTGATCGAAAAGGCGCGGGACGGAAAGCCATAAGCCTCCCCGGCCCGCGCCTTTATGCGTGAGGTGATGCTTTATCTCTCGAAGGTGTTGCAGTACTTCTTCGTGACGCTGGCGCGCGCAATCTCCTTGCTGTCCTCGGTGACGAGGCGGCTCTCAAGCGTGTCGGAGAAGCTCAGGATATTCATTGATGTGCGGTTGTGGCAGGAGTTGGTGCGGAATGCCTCCTGGAATTTTACCGGATCCGCGTTTTTGTCAGTGGTCTGTACCACGAAGGTGAAGGTGACGCTGTCGTTTTTGGTTGAGGAGAGAACGTCAATGACCCTGTGTGACTCATCGAGATCGATGGGAAGCCGCTTGCGGTAGGTGTTGGCAAGCTTCTCCGCGGGAGCGCCGACTGCCACACCGGCTGCCACGGCGTTCCTGCTGCCGCAGCCTGACAGTGCAGGCACTGCAAGTGCCACAAGAACGGCGGCAGCTGCTGCCAGGCTGAATGTTGTCTTTGCCATTTGAATCTGTCCTGCTTGTCTGTAAAAACCAAGCCGTGTCAGAAAAAACAGCACTTTCAGCGTCTGTTCAGTTTTTTCCCACCCGACTCAGGGCCCGGAGGCAAATGCCCCTTCGCTTTGATTATATATACTGTACGGAGTTTAAGCAAATAAAGCGGCGGCAGCAGTGCTCAGCGTTGCGACACTGGTCACGCTTTAATCAGTTTTTTTGCCGGAAAAAGCATCAGAAAGGCAAAAAAATTATTTTTCAGGCAATTTTTTAAGCCCCGAGAAACAGGGGTTTATGTCTCTCACCGGACAAAAAAGCTGCTGATCTGCTTTTTTTAATAATTTTTTCTGCACTGCCGGATGCTTTGGAAGGAAATTTTTCATTGCGGATGGCCGGGAGGCTGCACGGCAGCAATGATGCCTGTTCTTATATGCCGGAGTCCTGGCGCAGGACGGATGCCGGCAGGAGGAAGGTGACGGCTGACAGCAGGGCGCTGCCCGGGCCATGAGCCAAGGCACGCGCGGATGAAGCGGGACGCCTTTGCGCCCCGGAGGCTATCTTCCGCCGCGCTTCATGATGCGCTGGTGCTCCCTTGCCCAGTCGCGGGTTTTGATGTCCTCGCGCTTGTCGTAGTCCTTCTTTCCGCGGCAGATCCCGATCTCGCACTTGACCCAGGATCCCTTCCAGTAGAGCGCGAGCGGGATGACGGTGAAGCCCTTCCTGTTCGCGAAGCCCGTGATCTTGTCGATCTCGCGCTGGTTGAGGAGCAGCTTCCTTGTCCTGTCCGGATCGCAGATGGTGTGGGTGCAGGCCGCGTCGAGCGGGGTGAACTGCGAGCCGAGGAGCCAGGCCTCGCCGTTCTTCATCAGGACGTAGCCGTTCACGATGCTCGCGCGCCCGGCACGGAGGGACTTGACCTCCCAGCCCTGCAGCTGCAGGCCGGCCTCGAAGCGCTCGTCGATGAAATAGTCGTGATGGGCCCTCTTGTTGAGGGCAATGGTAGCGGAGCTTCCGCCCGTCTTCTTCTTTCCCATGATTGATTCTCCTTTTGGGAGGAGATTCTATCATGAAGAGCGGGCGGCCATAATGCGATCAGGCATCAGGTGACAGATATTTCGAGATGAAGTCAGGGACCGGCAGGGGCCTGTCGAAGTAGTACCCCTGGAAGGTCTTGCAGCCCATCGCGGAGAGGCGCTCGACCTGCTCCTTCCTCTCTACTCCCTCGGTTATGACCTCCATCCTGAGCTTCTTCGTCATATCGAAGACGCTCTCGAGGATGGCGCGGCTCCTCTCCTGGTTCTCGGTCTCGTCGATGAACGACTTGTCGATCTTGAGGGTGTTGAAGTTCAGATCCTTGAGCACGCCGAGCGAGGAGTAGCCCTTGCCGAAATCGTCTATCTCCAGGATCCAGCCTGCCTCCATGAGGCGGTCGGCGATGCGGAGCTGCTTCTCGGTGTCGCTCATCATGAAGGATTCGGTTATCTCGAGGTGGAGCGACTTCTTGTCGATGCCGTACTTCCTTACGAGGTTCTCCATATAGGAGATCACGTCGATGTGGAAGAAGTCCAGGGGAGAGATGTTGACCGAGATGTAGAAGTCCTTCCCGGCAATGTTCCGCCAGGCGGCGAGGTAGCCTGCCGCGAGATCCCAGACCATGCGGTCGAGGTCGGAGATGAGGCAGCTGCGCTCCAGGATGCCGATGAAGCTGTCCGGAGGGACGATGGTGCCGTCCGGCTTGATCCAGCGCACCAGCGCCTCGGCTCCCTTGATGGAGCCTTCCCTGTCGACCTGCGGCTGCAGGTAGACCTGGAACTCTCCCGCCTCGAGGTCCGATCTGAACGAGCTCTGGACATGCTGCTCATGAACCAGCCTGTCAAGCATGTTCTGATCGAACTCGCTGATCATGAACTTGGTCTTCTCCTTGATGGCGTTGAGGGCGAGCTTCGCGCGGTCGCACATCGAGGAGAGCGGCATGGTGAGGTCGTTTGCCCGGTAGACTCCGGCCTGCAGGAATATGCGGCAGACCGACTCGGTGAACATCGAGCTGAGCTTCATGAGGAGGTCGGTGAGCTTTGCCTCGCTGTAGTCAGCGCTCTTGAATGACATGATGAAATGGTCGGAGCCCCTGCGGCAGATGCTCTCGTACCTGAGGCCGCTGTCACGGAGGGCGTCGGCCATGCCGCGGAGGATGGCATTGCCGCTCTCGATGCCGAATAGCTCGTTCACGAGCCCGAACTTCCAGATGTCGGTCATGACGATGACCCGGGGCTCTGACGGGGATCTGATGAAGATGTCCCTTGTGGTCTGGCAGAACTCCGCCCAGCTCGGGAGCCCCGTGAGAGGATCAATCCTTGCTGCCGTGAACTGCTCTGTTCCCGCCGCTGAGTCCTGGACCGCGGCCCCTGCGGGCACTATCAGGGTGTCCTGCCGGTCGTCGGTGTAGGTTACGGGTATGGAGTTGCGGTGGGTCGTCACCATCTCGATGACGCAGGGGAAGACCACGTCGTTTGCTCCCCTGAGCCTCACCGGCACCGAGTACACCGAGAACTGGCTCGACTTCTTGATTACGACCTTGCCCTGGGCGACGCTGGTCTTTAGCGCCATGGCGCTGGTGCAGGTCCTGCACCTCTCGCTTCTTTCCCAGCAGCCGAAGCACTTCTTGCCGAAGGCGTAGCAGTCATGGTCGAGCTCGATGACGCGGCAGCTCTCGGGCGCCACAAGCCTGACAATGTCGTAGAGCGATCTGAGGCTCTCGATGTATTCGCTGAGTTCCGGAACGGTGTATTCTTTGACCTTCATCTGCTGCCTCCTGCGGAAGGCTTATGGGTGAGCTGACCGGTAGGGCACAGCAGTTCCGAGCGCGGCAGACTGAGAACGGAACAGCCCCTTCCCCCGCCATATATTATAGCATTGTGCCTCATTGTGTTCTACCGGAAAACGCCGCAATTTAGTGAGAAAAACAGCTTTTTCTGTGAGACGTGTTACATTTTTGAAGTTAAAAACAGGCAATGGCTGAACATATCTGATAAAATGACGCTCCTTCCACAGGGTGCGTCCGTCCTGAACAGCGCCTCACCGTCCGGCGCCGCCAAGCCCCCTCGCCGGGCCTTCCTTCCCGCATAAGATTTTCTTATAGCGTGACAGTACAAAAACTCATTGGCATATCATCATCCGCCCAAATATACTCAATGAGTGGGGAGCGGCTCTTTTTTTTTGAGCATTGTTTCAATTTTCCCCCGCGGAGCGGGCATCAGGGCAGCGCGTCTGATAGACTGCTTTCCCCGCGGGGCAGCGCGCCCCGCGGACGCGGAAGGCACAGGGAGGAGATGACAGATGAGAACGGCAGACACCCTTATAAAGATCCTTAACGGCGTGCTTCTCGGGAAGGAGCAGCAGATCCGCCTTGCGGTCTGCTGCCTCATCTCGGGCGGCCACCTCCTCATCGAGGATCTCCCCGGAATGGGCAAGACCACGCTCGCCACCGGGCTCTCCTCGCTCCTCGGCCTCTCCTTCCAGAGGGTGCAGTTCACCTCGGACATGCTTCCCGCGGACCTTATCGGCATGTCGGTCCTCAGCCGCGACACCGGGAAGTTCGAGTTCAGGAAGGGCCCGGTCTTTACCCAGGTGCTGCTTGCCGACGAGATAAACCGCGGAAGCCCCCGCACCCAGAGCGCGCTGCTCGAGGCCATGGCGGAGAGGCAGGTCTCGGTCGAGCGCGAGACGCTCCCGCTCCCTGATCCGTTCTTCGTCATCGCGACGCAGAACCCGCAGGACCAGAGCGGCACCTACACGCTCCCGGAGTCGGAGCTCGACCGCTTCATGATGAGGATCGAGATCGGCTATCCCGCGAGGGAGGCCGAGCGCAATATCCTCCTCGGGAAGAAGACTGACGGGAAGCTTGACGCCATAACGGACGCCTCCGAGCTCCTTGAGGTGAGGAAGGAGGCCGCCGCGGTTAAGGCCTCGGACGCCGCGCTCGACTATATCCAGGACCTCGTCGCCGCCTCGAGATCCGATGCCAAGATCCCGAACCCGCTCTCGCCGCGCGCGGCCATAGCGCTCCTAGCGGCCTCGCGCTCCTGGGCCTACCTTGACTCGCGCGACTACGTGATCCCCGAGGACGTGCAGGCGGTGTTCCCCGCCGTCGCCGAGCACCGCATGAGGCGCGGCGCCGGTACCATCGGCGACCTCAGCGGCCTTTCCGACCATATCCTGAAGTCTGTCGGGGTATCGGTCTGATGGGCATCATCCGGGGAATGTGGGGCGGCTTCGGGCACCTCTGCCGGCTCTGGCTGGACCGCTGGCTCGCGCTCAAGATGAAGGGCAGGAGCATGTTCGTGCCCAAAATCGACTCCACTGCCATCTACCCGAGCTACCGGGGCACGCTCTTCGTCCTCGCGCTCATCGCGTTCCTCGTCTTCGGGATAAACGCGGAGAACAACCTGATAATCGGCCTCTCCGCCTGGCTCTTCAGCATTTTCGTCACGGTGATGGTCTGGTCCTACCGCAACATCTCGGGGATAGCCATCGAGCCAGTCCCCGCTGAGAACAGGTACGTCGGGCAGACAGCGAGGTTCCGCCTGCGCGTCGTGTCGGAGAGGAAGCGCTGGTCCATCACCTGCCGCGCCGACGCTGACGGCTTCATCCCGGAGTACATGCCGGTCCTTGACGGCCACGGAGAGATCGGGGTCTCCTGCCTCCTCACAAGGCGCGGCCGGGTGCAGCCCGGCATTGTCTCCCTTGAGAGCACCTTCCCGCTCGGGCTCTTCCGCGCCCGTGCGGCCGTCGACTTCAGGCAGAGCTGCCTCGCCTACCCGAGGCCCGAGGCCGGGGAGTGTGTGCTCAGGAGCGGCGGGCCGCGGGGCGAGAGGAACGAGAGGATCTCCGGGCACGTGAAGGGCGCCGGCATGGACGAGCTTGCGGGGCTCCGCCCGTACAGGGCCGGGGAGCCGCTCTCCTTCATCTCCTGGAAGCATGCGGCCCAGGGCCGCGGCTGGTACAGCAAGGACTTCTCGGAGGACTCGACCGAGACTCCGGTCATCGAGGTGTTCTCCTACCCCGGAGACCGCGAGACCTGCCTCTCGGTAGCCTGCCACGGAGTGCTGATGCTCACTGACGCGGGCCGCACCTTCGGCGTCGATCTCGGCGAAGGGGTCATCGGGCCTGACTCGGGGCGTGAGCATATGGAAAGGATTCTCGAGAGGATGGCGCTCATACCATGAAAGATGACAGGACCGTAATCAGCCGGAAGGCGCTCATCACCCTCACCCTGAGCTTCCTCCTCGTGTACATCCCGCTCGCGGGGAGGATTGACCTCATCATCGCGCTGCTCGCGCCCTTTCCCTGCATCTGGCGCTTCCTCCGCTCGTTCCGCATGGTGGCGCCGCTGCACCGCTGGGCGCGCCTTGCGATAACGCTCACTGCAATCGCTGTCATAGGCGGGTACTTTGCGGCGTCGAGGTCATCCCTCAACCTCTTCATCGATCTCCTCGCGGGCGGCACTGCCCTCAAGTTCCTCGAGTACAACTCGTCCCGCGACGTCTTCTACCACCAGCTCGGCATCTTCTTCCTCGCCGGGCTTGTCCTGGTGTTCAACACCGGCATCGTCATGGTGCTCTTCCTCCCTGCCGTGGTGTTCCTCTATCTCCTCACGGCAGTGTTCCTCGAGAGCAGCCTCGGCCTGCGCGGGGCGGTGAAGGTGGGCGGGGCAATCGCGCTCGAGGCGCTGCCGCTTGCCATAGCGATCTTCATTTTCATGCCGCGTATCGCGCCGTTCTGGAACGCCCAGGTCGGGGACACCTCGAAGTCGGGCTTCACGACCGAGGTGAGCGCCGATGATCTCGGCAGAATCATCCAGTCCGACCGCATGGTGATGCGCGTTGCCTTCGACAGAGGCACGGAGGTGCCGGAGAGCCTGTATTTCCGGACGGCGGTCTATCCGGTCTTTGACGGGAGATCCTGGAAGATGAGCAGGCCGGCGGCGGATTTCGTGCACGGCCTCACGATCAGTATGCCGTTCATGGTGAACACCCCTGGCCCGAGGCTCACCGGAGGGAAGAGGGGCGGCTACAGCATCATCATGGAGCCCGGCATGGACAATTTCCTCCCGACCCTGCTCGGGAGCGCCGAGTGCCCGTCGTGCGCCTACCTCAGGCATGAGGACATCTGGCTCTCGAAGAGGCGGGTCCTGCAGAAGGAGAGCTACCGCTTCTCGATCTTCGCCGGCATCGACCGCTCGGCTGAGAAGCCGCAGTATTTCGAGACCAGGCTCCGTGACGCCGGGAACAACCCGAGGACCAGGGAGCTTGCCCGGAGGATAAGGGCCGAGGCCGCGTCGCCTGCCGACGCGGTCTCCCGCTTCCTCGGCTTCCTCAAGTCAGGGGGCTTCGTCTACACTCTTGACACGGAGCCTGACCGGAGCAGCTCCAGTATCGACAATTTCCTCTTCAGCCAGAAGGCCGGCTACTGCAGCCACTACGCGTCGGCAACGGCCTATGTCCTCCGCGCGATGGGCATCCCCTCGAGGCTCGTCGGGGGCTTTGTCGGCGGCACCATGAGCCAGGACGGCGACTACCTCACGGTGAGGGAGAACAACGCCCATGTCTGGGTCGAGGCCTGGTATGACAACTCCTGGCAGGAGATCGATCCGACCGCTATCATCAACAGCAGCGTCACCGAGCGCGGCGCGGATCTCGTAGCGGCGGATCCCGCGGCCATGGGGCTCACGATGCGGGCGTACACCTGGATGAAGAACCTGATGGACGACATCTCCTACAAGTGGGCAAGCCTCGTCGTCAACTACGGACTTGACGAGCAGCCGGCTGATCCTAGGAGCCGCTACAGCGGGTATCTCGAGAAGCTGGTGAAGGCCGGAATCATCATCATCGGCTTCATCCTCCTCACCATGCTCGCGGTGCTCCTCATCTCATCAAGGAAGAAGGGCGATCCGGTGGCGGCCGAGATCTCGCGCTTCGAGCAGAGGATCGCCTCCGCTTTCCCGGGGATGGAGAGGGAGACCGGCGAGACGGTGAGGGACTTTGCGGAGCGCGCGGCGGAGAAGAGCACGGATGAGAACGCCTCCGTCATCAGGAAGTACTGGAATGTTCTTTATGATTTCCTTTACCGCGGCACTCTCGCGAAGGACGAGGCGCTCCGTACGCTGAAGGGTCTCAGGATGAGCATCCGGAGAGGAGCCCCGAAGACTCGTTCCTGATCTTCCAATGCTCGGCACTGAACTGCAGACCTTGCAGAGACGCGCGCGGGCTCTGCCGGGGCTCATAATTGCCAGGGAAAATAACCGCGAGTGTCTTCCTGGGGATCCCTGAGACTCTGCCTGGCGCAGCTCATCTTCTCATCCTTCAGGACGACGCATGCGGCAGAGGCCAGCGCTCACCGCTGTTTCTCCCGGGGGGCCGGCATTTCCGCATCTCCCACGGGCATTATGAAAATGATCACAGTGCGGATTCGTATGCTTCGGGTGAGGAATGCAGATGTCATTCTGACGCAGGCTGTCAGGATGGATGCCTGTATCGGCACGCTGCGGCGGTGACGGTCCTGCCTGCTTGGTGCACTGCGGATATCTGGATTTTCCTCAGGGACAAGCAAAAAACATTATATTTGGAACTGACAGACCCCAGTCAGCAGAATGGAGACAGGACGATGAATGGCAGCGTGAAATATCCGGTAGGCATACAGACATTCTCGAAGATACGCGAGGGCTCCTGGCTCTATGTTGACAAGACCCAGTACGTCTTTGACATTGCCAGTAAGTTTCAGTATGTCTTTCTGTCCCGTCCCCGCCGTTTCGGGAAGAGCCTTCTGACCAGCACGTTCCATGCTTATTTCAGCGGGCGGCGCGAGCTGTTCAGCGGTCTGGCCATAGATAAGCTGGAGAAGGACTGGGAGCAGCGTCCCGTGCTTCATTTCTCCCTTGCTGCGGCAAAAATGGGCACCGTAGATGATCTGTTCACGCAGCTTAACCTGCAGCTGCGCTGGATTGAGAAGAACAGCGGCATTGACAACAGCAGCATCAGCCCTCCCGGAGCCCGCATGCAGGCCGATGTGCTGGACCTTTTCCTTAAGACCGGCAAGCAGGCTGTCATACTCATCGATGAATATGATGCCCCGCTGCTCACCGTACTCCACGACAGGGAAAAGCTGGAACCTATGCGAGTCGCACTGCAGAGTTTTTATGCCCCGCTTAAGGATCTGGATCCGTATCTGCGCTTTGTCTTTATCACCGGCATCACAAAGTTCTCACAGCTGAGCATCTTCTCGCAGATCAACAATCTTGTAAAAATCTCAATGATGCCGGCATATGGAGCTGTCTGCGGCATCACACAGGAAGAGCTGGAGTCCTGCTTCAGGGATGGCATAAAGGGACTGGCTGAGGAAAAAGGAATGACGGAGGCGGAGGTGCTCGAAGCGCTGAAGCGGAAGTATGACGGCTACCGTTTCTCCCGCAGGTCGCCGGGAGTTTACAATCCGTTCAGCCTGCTCTCCGCTATGGCAACCCGTGAGATGGACAGCTACTGGTTCTCCACCGGGACTCCGGCTTTCCTCATAAGCCAGATTAGAAGGTTTTCTACTGATATCACCCAGGTCGACGGCAGCGTCGCTGAGGCTGCTGATTTTGACGCGCCGACAGAGGATATGCACAGCATTCTTCCGCTCCTCTATCAGAGCGGATACCTGACCATCAGGGATTACGATCCGGCATTCGGGACCTATACTCTCGGCTTTCCCAATGAGGAGGTGAAAGTCGGATTCACCAGAATGCTGATCCCGTTCTGTGTGTCACCTGATGTCAGCGGGACCGCGAATGCCTGCCGGCAGATCTGCAGTGCGCTCATGGGAGGCGATATCAATTCAGCACTCTCTGCGGCACAGAGCTTCTTTGCCGCTATCCCATATCAGGAAGGCACTCTGAAAGACGCACCTTCAGCTGAAGGGCATTTCACTGCCATGCTCTATGTGATGTTCTCATTCCTGAACAGGTATGTCTGGTCGCAGGTGCGAGTAGCCCGCGGGCGCATGGATATCCTGGTGAAGACTGATGGAGCCGTCTACGTCATGGAGCTCAAGCTCGACGGCAGCGTTGAGGAAGCACTGAAACAGATTGACGATAAGGGCTATGCCATACCCTGGAAGGCTGACGGCAGAAAAGTTGTGAAGGTAGGAATTAACTTCTCGTCAGAGCAGCGTACCATCAGTGAGTGGAAAGCAAAGGAGTGATGCCGGGGAGATGCCGGAACTGAAGAAAGCTGCCATAGACGCCAACTTTTTAGCCATAAGGCGGGCATGCCGGCTGCCGGGGTGCCTGTGTGTCAGAGCTGCTGCCTCGCCTGTGGAATAAGGCCGGTGGCCGTATGCTCTCAAGTGCCGCGTTCCAGACTGCCGGGCGTATTCACTGCCTCTTCCGGCAGGGAATTTGCACCTCCTCCTTCCCGGAGGGAGTGACAATCTTTTGACGCGTGTCTCAATGATCGAATCACGCTTTTCCTCCCCCGGAGATCTGTCTGTATAATCCCGAGAGGAGGTATCCGGTCACATGGATCTGAAGTCGGCATTCACTAAGGAAAACCTGTCGAAGTTTATGACAAGGGGCGTGGGAACGCCTTTTCTCATACTCATCGGCCTTTCCCTCATAATGCTCCCGATCCCCGCGTGGCTCCTCGACATCTCCTTCACCTTCAACATCACGCTCTCGATGCTGGTGCTCCTCGTCACCATCTACTCGAAGCGCCCCCTTGACTTCGCCGCCTTCCCGACCGTGCTCCTTGTCGCGACGCTCCTCCGCCTCGCGCTCAACATCGCCTCGACCCGCGTGGTGCTGATGCACGGATCCGAGGGAGCGGAGGCCGCGGGCAAGGTGATACACGCCTTCGGCGACGTCCTGATAGGAAACAACTACCTCATCGGCTTCGTTGTGTTCGCCATCCTCATCATCATCAACTTCGTCGTCATAACAAAGGGCGCAGGCCGAATCTCCGAGGTCACCGCCAGGTTCACCCTCGACGCTATGCCCGGCAAGCAGATGGCGATTGACGCCGACCTCAACGCGGGGCTCATCACCCAGGATGTCGCGAAGGCAAGGCGAAAGGACGTCGCGGCCGAGGCCGAGTTCTACGGCTCCATGGACGGTACCAGCAAGTTCGTGAAGGGCGACGCCATCGCCGGCATCCTCATCATGGTCATCAACCTGGTGTTCGGCCTCATCATCGGCGTCTCGAACGGCATGACCGTGTCGGACGCAGCCGGCCGCTACTCGAAGCTAACCATCGGAGACGGCCTTGTCGCCCAGATCCCCTCGCTCCTCCTCTCGATTTCCTCGGCGATCATCGTCACGAGGCAGAACGAGTCGAACGACATGGGAAAGCTCGTCCTCGGGCAGATGTTCTCCGTGCCGAAGCCCCTCGTCATCTCCGGCGCGATACTTTTCCTCATGGGCATCGTCCCCGGCATGCCCCATGTCCCGTTCCTCCTCCTCGCCTTCGCCTGCCTCGGGGGAGCGTACCTCCTCGTGAAGCGCGAGAAGGAGCTCGCTGCCGCGAAGGCGAAGGCCCCCGCGGAGCCCGCTGGCGAGTCGAACGCGATGAAGCAGAAGCAGAAGGAGCTCTCCTGGGATGACGTGACCCCGATTGACGTCGTGGGCCTTGAGATCGGCTACCGCCTCATCCCGCTTGTCGACAAGGCAAAGGGCGGCGAGCTCCTAAGCCGCGTGAAGGGCGTGAGGAAGAAGATGTCGCAGGATCTCGGCTTCCTCATCCCGCCGGTGCACATCAGGGACAACCTCGATCTCTCGCCGAACCGCTACCGCATCACGATTGAGGGCGTGAGCTTCGGCGAGGCCGACGTCTTCACCGACCGCAAGATGGCGATTAACCCCGGACAGGTCTTCGGCGAGGTGCAGGGCACGAAGACCGTGGATCCTGCCTTCGGCCTCGAGGCGGTGTGGATCTCTGCCGATCAGGAGAACCGCGCCCAGGGCTACGGCTACACCGTCGTCGACGCGCCGACCGTCATCGCGACCCACCTCTCGCAGATCCTCTCGAACAACGCCGACGTGCTCCTCGGCCACGAGGAGGTGCAGAACCTCCTCAACATCGTCGGGAAGAGCTCGCCGAAGCTCGTCGAGGGCCTCGTTCCCGGCATCATCAGCCTCGGGAACCTCGCGAAGGTGCTGCAGAACCTCCTCTCGGAGGGCGTTCCCATCCGCGACATGCGCACCATCATCCAGACCATCGTGGAGTACGCGCCGAGGAGCCAGGATCCGGAGGTTCTTACCGCTGCCTGCCGCATAGCGCTCAGGCGGTTTATAATTCAGGATATTGTGGGAGGAGGCGATGTCATTCCCGTCATCACGCTTGCTCCCGAGCTTGAGAGGATCCTCCACAAGTCGCTCCAGAGCGGCGGGCAGGCCGGCGCGGCCATCGAGCCGGGCCTCGCGCAGAGGATGCAGAAGTCGCTTGCCGAGGCTGCGGAGAAGCAGGAGCTTGACGGCGAGCCGGCCATCCTGCTCACCTCAGGGGTGCTCCGCACCACGCTCTCGAGGTTCGTGAAGAATTCAATACCGGGACTCAGGGTCCTTTCCTACCAGGAAATCCCTGAGGAGAAGCAGATTAAGATTGTGAGCTCGGTCGGGCAGCAGCGTCAGACAGGGATGATTAAGTGAAGATAAAGCGTTTTCTGGCAAAGGACATGAGATCGGCCCTCGAGCAGGTGAAGAAGGAGCTCGGGGCTGACGCGGTCATCATGTCCAACAAGAAAGTCTCGGGCGGGGTGGAGATCGTCGCGGCGGTTGACGGGGATGACGACGCGGTGCTTCCTTCCGCAGAGCCTCCCGCAGGCGCCCCGTCTCCCGCTCCCGCGGATGACTCCGGCCAGATAGGATACAGCGGCCTCTCCCGGGCGGCCCTCCGCCGCCGCGCCGTGCAGGGCGCGAGGGACGGCGGCTACGCCTCCGATCTCGCGCGGACACAGCCGGACGATGACTATTCGGATGACGCTCCGGTATTCGGCCGGGACGGGCAGTCATCATTCGGCGGCGGCTTCGGCGGCGCACAGGAGGCGCCTGCGGAGCAGCCGCGCGCCCGCGCTTTGGGCAGGGGCAGAGGCCGCGTCCCGCGCGCCGAGCAGCCCTCGGGCGATCGCGGCTCGTTCGCCGACTCCCTCTCCGAGCTTCTCGAGCGGCAGAAGAAATACGCTGACCGCGCCCAGGGCGGGGCGATGCCCGGCACTCTCGCCGAGCGCTCCGCGATGCAGAGGCCGCAGCGGGGGAAGCAGGCCGCGGAAAGGCCCTCGCTCACTCCGGAGAGGAGGCAGAATGAGGTCTCCGGCCATGAGCTGCAGGCGATGAAGGACGACATCGAGTCAATAAGGAAGATGCTCCGCTACCAGCTCTCCGGGCTCATGGAGCAGGAGGAGGACCGCGTGGAGCCGGTGCGCTCCATGATCGCGAAGCTCCTCGAGAGGGGAGGGTTCAGCGAGAACTACGCGAGGTCGCTCGCGAAGAGGATCGACTCTGGCGACAGCCTGAAGGACGCCTGGCGCGAGCTCCGCGGGCTCCTTCTCGATGACATCTCGACGGGGCACGACGAGATCCTCCGCGACGGCGGGGCGGTGACGCTCATCGGCCCCACTGGAGTCGGGAAGACCACGACCATAGCGAAGCTCGCGGCGCATTTCGCGATGAAGTTCGGCGCCGACGAGGTAGCGCTCATCACGACCGACCATTACCGCATAGGGGCCTACGACCAGCTCCAGACCTACGGGCGCATCATGGGCTGCCCGGTGAAGAGCGTCTCGGAGATGTCCGACATGCCCGAGGTCCTCTACCAGTTCAGGAACCGCCGCCTGGTGCTCATCGACACGGCCGGCATGGGGCAGCGCGACGAGCGCCTCGGCGAGGAGCTTGACCGGCTGATGAGCTCGGCGCAGGTCCCGGTGAGCGCCTACCTTGTCATCCCGGCGACGGCGCAGAGAAGGGTGCTTGACGACACCTACGCGAGGTTCAGCAGGGTTGACCTCTCGGGGGCAATCATCACGAAGACCGATGAGAGCATGTCGCTCGGCGACGCGATCGGCGTGTGCATAGAGAACGGGCTTCCGGTAAGCTATGTCACCACCGGCCAGAGGGTTCCCGAGGACCTTGAGGCGGCAAGCGCCGACGTCCTCGTCCAGGCCGTGCTTGACGGCCTGGAGGACGGAACGCGGGATTATGACGGCGGCGCCTCAGGGCACCGCGCGTCCGGCGGGCGGAGACGCTGATAACCAATTTTAAGCTGCAGGAAAAAGAAGAAATGGGTGAAAGTTCATTTGATCAGGCTGACGGCCTCAGGAACGCGCAGAATGCCCCTGCCCAGAACAACGGCAGGGTGAAGGTCATTACCGTCACGGGCGGCAAGGGCGGCGTCGGGAAGTCGAGCGTCTCCCTCAACATGGCCGTCTCGATGGCGATGCTCGGGAAGCGCGTCATGGTGTTCGACGCCGATCTCGGCCTTGCGAACATCGACATCATGCTCGGCATCAGGCCGGAGCGCAACCTCTCCCATGTCCTCTCCGGGAAGTGCACGCTTGACGACATCGTGGTCGAGGGGCCCTACGGCGTCTACATCCTCCCCGCGACCTCCGGCACGCAGAAGATGACCGAGCTCACCCCGGCGCAGCACGCCGGGCTCATCAGGGCGTTCAGCTCGATGAAGACCCAGATCGACGTCCTCATCGTCGACACCGCGGCCGGCATCTCGGACATGGTGCTCTCCTTCGCCCGCGCGGCGCAGGACGTGATTGTCGTCGTGTGCAACGAGCCGACCTCGCTCTCGGACGCCTACGCGCTCATGAAGATCCTCTCGAAGCAGTACGGCGTCTACCGCTTCAAGGTCGTCGCCAACATGGTGAGGACCCTCAAGGAGGGACAGGATCTCTTCAACCAGCTCTGGAAGGTCACGGACCGCTTCCTCGACATCTCGATGGAGCTCGTCTCCTGCATCCCGTTCGATCCGAACATCCGCCAGTCAATCAGGCGGCAGCAGGTGGTGGTCGACGCCTTCCCGAAGGCTCCCTCCTCCATCGCGATCCGAGCCCTCGCGAACCGCGCGCTCTCCTGGCCGGTGCCCTACCTGCCGGGCGGCCACATGCAGTTCTTCATCGAGAACTTCCTCAACGGCGTGAAGAAGGACTGATCCAATCATGCTGAACAGGGCCGGCGCTTACCGCAGGAACCGCGACTATGACGCGGAGCTCAGGCACTGGGCTCCGCTCGTCCGGAAGACCGCGCTCCATCTGATGGCGCGCCTTCCCCGGAGCGTGCAGCTTGACGACCTGGTGCAGACCGGGATGATCGGCCTGTTCGAGGCGCTGCAGGCCTTCGAGCCCGGGCGCGGCGTGAAGTTCGAGACCTACGCGCAGACCCGCATCCGCGGCGCCATGATCGACGATCTCCGGAACACCGACTGGGCGCCGCGCTCCGTGCACAGGAACGCCCGCCTCATCGAGGACACCATGTCGGAGCTCTCACAGGAGCTCGGCAGAAGCCCCACGGCGACAGAGATCGCGCAGCGCCTCCGCGTTTCTGCCGACGACTACGGGAAGATGCTCTACGAGACCTCGGTGTGCACGGTAGTCGGCATGGACGATCTCGGCGTGCCGGAGGACACCCTGGTCGGCGCCGGGCAGAACGCCGGAGAGAACCAGGTGTTCGGCCAGATTGCCTCGGAGGAGTTCAGGAAGTCGCTCGCCGCGGCAATCGAGGAGCTCCCGAGGCGCGAGGGGGTAATACTCTCCCTCTACTATACCGAGGGGCTCAACCTCAAGGAAATCGGCAGGATCTTCGACGTGAGCGAGTCGAGGGTCAGCCAGATCCTCAACCAGGCAGTGCTCCGCCTCCGGAGCAGGCTCAGGGACTGGGACTGATTTTTTCCCCTTCATTTTCCTGTACTGAAAAAAAACTGGGATATCATGCGCATATTGTCGGTTGGGGCACATTGAAAAGGGCTCTGATCGTTTATACTTTTAAGATACAACTATAACAGCACTGTCCGTCGGTGCAGCAGGGAGGCTGCGTTGAACAAGAACATGAAGATCCTCATTGTTGATGATTTCTCGACAATGCGCAGGATAATCAAGAATCTTCTGAGAGACCTTGGCTTTAACAACACCCAGGAGGCTGATGACGGCACCACCGCTCTGCCTATGCTGAAGAAAGGCGACTTCCAGTTCGTCATCACGGACTGGAACATGCCGGGCATGCAGGGAATCGATCTTCTGAAGGCCATCAGGGCCGATGACAAGCTCAAGTCCCTTCCGGTCCTCATGGTCACCGCAGAGGCGAAGCGCGAGCAGATCATCGAGGCCGCGCAGGCCGGAGTGAACGGCTACATCGTGAAGCCCTTCACCGCCGCGACCCTCAGCGACAAGCTGAGCAAGATATTCGCGCGTCTCGGCTAGGCGGCATTAAGCACAGTGCCGGCCCGGGCCGGCGTTTCAAGATTTCCGGGAGCGCTGGCCGGCCGGACGGGCGGCAGCGGTATAGGAGCAGCAGATGGCTTACGAAGGCGTAGATCAGGAGATCCTGCAGGACTTCATAGTGGAGGCCGGGGAATATATTGAGAATCTTTCAGAGCAGCTTGTCGATCTGGAGAAGACTCCGGAGGACTCGGAGCTTCTGAATTCAATATTCCGCGCGTACCACACGATAAAGGGCGGCGCGGGATTCCTCAACCTCACGAACCTCGTTGACATCTGCCACGCCTGCGAGAGCGTGTTCGATGCGCTCCGCCACGGCAACCAGCACGTGAGCCCCGAGCTGATGGACACAATCCTGAAGTCGTACGACATCATCAACGACATGTACGCCCACGTGCAGAACCAGGAGCCGTTCGATCCGGCCCCGAAGGAGATCATCGACCGCCTGCACGCGCTCGCCCAGGGCGGCGCCCCCGCTGCTGCAGCTCCTGCTCCCGCGCCGAAACCCGCCCCCGCGCCGAAGCCTGCCCCGAAGCCCGCACCGGCTCCGGAGCCTGCCGCAGACGCGGGTGACTCCGACACCATCACCGAGGACGAGTTCGAGAAGCTCCTTGACCAGCTGCACGGCCAGGGCGTTGCCCCGGGCGCCGACAACGACAAGGCGCGCGAGTCGGATTCGACTGACGGCGACTTCGACAAAATGATCTCGGACCTGAAGAACAACGGCACGACCCTCCCGGGCGGCTCACCGGCCGCAGCACCGGCCGCTCCCGCACCGTCTGCTCCGGCGCAGCCGGCTGACTCCGGAGACATGACCGACGCCGAGTTCGAGGTCCTCATGGACCAGATCCACGGCAAGGGGAAGGGCCCCGGATCCGAGGGCGACAAGGCTGCCGTGCAGTCCCATGCCGCCCCCGCTGCGGGCAGCACCGGCTCCCTTGCCGCAAAGGACATCCAGACCGCGCCCAAGGCAGCCCCCGCGGCGGCTCCTGCGCCGGAGACGACCGTGCGCGTCAACACCAAGGTCCTTGACACCATCATGAACATGGTCGGAGAGCTGGTCCTGGTCAGGAACCGCCTCGTGAACATCAACGCGAACAAGTCCGATCCGGAGATGAACAAGGCCATCTCCAACCTCGACGTCGTCACGGCGGATCTCCAGAGCGCCGTCATGAAGACCAGGATGCAGCCGGTGAAGAAGGTGTTCGGCCGCTTCCCGAGGGTCGTACGCGATCTCGCGAGGAAGCTCCACAAGAACATCGAGCTCAAGATGGTCGGTGAGGAGACCGATCTCGACAAGAACCTCGTCGACGCGCTCGCCGACCCGATGGTCCACATGGTGAGAAACTCCTGCGACCACGGCATCGAGGAGCCTGAAGTCCGCGCCCGCGCAGGAAAGCCGGAGGTGGGCACCATCACCCTCGCCGCATCCCAGCAGGGCGATCACATCCTCCTGACGATTTCCGATGACGGCGCCGGAATGGATCCCACTGTCCTCAAGCAGGTCGCGATAAGCCGCGGCGTCATCGACGAGGAGACCGCGCAGCGCATGACGGACGAGGAGGCGTTCAACCTCATCTTCGCCCCGGGCTTCTCCACCAACAAGGTCGTGACCGACATTTCGGGACGCGGCGTAGGCATGGACGTGGTCAAGACCTCCATCGCGAAGCTCAACGGCTCCCTCAAGATTGACTCCAAGGTCGGCGTCGGCACCACGATAAGCATCAAGGTTCCGCTGACCCTCGCCATTCTCCCGACCCTCATGGTCCAGATCGGCAGGCAGCCCTTCGCCATTCCCCTTACCTCGGTCAGCGAGATCTTCTCCCTCGAGCTCGGGAAGAACGTCAAGGTCGTCGACGGTCAGCCGACCATCGTCATCCGCGAGAAGGCCATCGCGCTCTTCTACCTCGAGGACTGGCTCATCAGGAGCGACGAGAGATCACATCCGGACAAGGGCTATGTGGTCATTGTCCAGTGCGGCGCGCAGCAGGCTGCCTTTGTGGTCGACGGGCTCATCGGCCAGGAGGAGGTCGTCATCAAGCCGCTCGATGATCTCCTGCACAAGACCCCGGGGCTTGCCGGCGCTACCATCACCTCTGACGGAGGCATAGCGCTGATCCTTGATATTCCGAACCTCTTGAAGTCATACGCGCACCGTCACTGAGACAGAAGGTAAATAATGAAAATCAGAGTGCTGGTTGTCGATGATTCGACATTTTTTCGCAAACAGCTCACTAAAATCATTGAGGCGGATCCTGATCTTGAGGTGGCGGGCACGGCGATCAACGGCAAGGACGGCATCGACAAATGCCGTGCCCTGAGGCCTGACGTGATTACCATGGACGTCGAGATGCCGGTGATGACCGGCGTTGACGCAACCCGCGCCATCATGGCCGAGATGCCGACGCCCATCCTGATGTTCTCCTCCCTTACGAAGGACGGCGCGACTCTTACGTTCGACGCCCTTGACGCCGGCGCTCTCGACTACATGACCAAGAACTTCAACGATGTGGTCAGGGGCGAGAACGGCGCCGCCGAGGAGCTCTGCCAGAAGATCAAGAACATCGCGCACTCGCGGGTCCTCAGAAGATCATCCCGCGCACCGGCTGCGCCTTCGGGAAGGAGCGCGGCAGGAAGCGCCGCGTCATCGGTGAACCGCCTTGCGGGCGGCACCTCGACCTCGGTCGGATCGGGGCTTTTCTCCCACCGTGCGCCTGCTCCCTCGTCGGGCTCAAGGCTCGGCAACATCGTCCGCCACGGCAGCACCTCGCTCAACGGCTGGAGCAAGATGAACGGAGGGCACCCCCTCACCATCAGCGAGATCATGGCCGAGAAGCGCCGCCAGGCGGAGGAGCTCAAGTCATCCGGGCAGAGCGAGGAGGAGTCCGCCGAGGACAGGCTCAGGAACATCAAGAATGTCCTGAGCGGGGCGATGGAGCGCAGCGCCGCCGAGAACGCCATGAAGTCGGGCCTCGGCTCCCGCCCGGCCGCAGGGCAGGCCGGATCCGCTGGCCAGAACACGCTCTCGCGCATGAGATCCGCCTCCCGCGGCTTCACATCGGGCGGCCCCGGCATCGGCGCACGGCCCGTCAGGAGCCCGCTCTCCGGCGGAACCTCCACTTCGGCAAGGGATCCTGAGACCGCGCGCGGCGCCGGGCTCCTCTACCCCGGGTCGCTTGCCCGCTGCACCGGAAAGCGCGACTACAGCCTGCTCTTCATCGGCGCCTCCACGGGAGGCCCTATGGCGCTGCAGAAGGTCATACCGTTCCTTCCGGCATCGTTCCCGCTCCCCGTAATCATCGTGCAGCACATGCCTGTTGGCTTCACCGCGCCTTTTGCAACCAGGCTTGACCGTGCTTCGAAGATCCATGTGAAGGAGGCAGAGCACGGCGACACGCTCACCCCCGGCAACGCCTACATCGCGCCGGGCGGGAAGCAGATGATCCTCGAGCGGATCGGAGGGCAGGCTAGGCTCAAGATCGGGGAGAGCTCCCCGGACATCATCTTCCGTCCGTGCATCGACCTCACCGCAGCCTCCGTCGCGAATGTCTACGGCGGCAGGGTGCTCTCCGTAATCCTCACCGGAATGGGATCCGACGGCTGCAAGGGCTGCTCGCTCATCCGCAACCTCGGCGGCACGGTCTGGGCGCAGAACGAGGAGACCTGCGTGGTGTACGGCATGCCGCAGGCCGTAATGAATGCGGGCGTTGCCTCGACGGCAATCCCCCTTGAGTACATTGCGGAGGCGATTCTGACAGAACTCAGGGGCGGCTCATGAGCTTTCTCGGCGTAATCATCGGAATAGGCGCGATCATCACCGCGAACCTCATCGAGGGCGGCAACCCCCTCGCGCTTATCGACATCCCGGCAGTATTCATCGTGCTCGGCTCCGCGACCGGAGCCATTGTCGTGCAGTTCCCCGTCAAGGTCATCGTGCAGGCGCTCAAGGACATCAAGTGGCTCTTCGCTCCTCCCTCCTATGATCTGCAGTCGCAGCTCGACTTCATCGACCAGATGGCGTCGACCGCGAGGCAGCAGGGCCTACTTGCCCTCGAGAACAGCCTGGCGGGCGTCAAGGACAACTTCACGAGGGACGGCCTGCAGATGATCGTGGACGGCACCGACAAGGACCAGCTCCTTGCGCTCCTCGACAAGCAGATCGAGGAGATGGAGTACCGCGACGACCAGCCGGCCAAGGTCTGGGAGGCCATGGGCGGCTACGCCCCCTGCTTCGGAATAGTCGGAGCGGTGCTCGGCCTCATTCACGCGATGGGACTCCTTGACCAGCCTGACCTCCTCGGCCCCGCCATCGGCGTCGCCTTCGTCGCCACCATTTACGGCGTGGTCTCGGCAAACCTCATATTCTTCCCCATGGCCAACAGGTTCCGCACCATCAACCGTGGCAAGATGGAGTTCATTCTCATGACCATGGACGGCCTTGTCTCCATCGCGACCGGCGAGAACTCCATGCAGATCAAGCGCAAGCTCTCCGCCTACCTGCCGGAAGGCTCCCAGGGGGTGGATGATGGCAAGGCGTAAAAAGGCTGCCGCCAAGGAGGACGCCGGCCGCTGGATGGTGTCCTACGCCGACCTCCTCACGCTTCTCTTCGCGCTGTTCGTGGTGCTCTACGGCTTTGCCATGTCCGCGCAGAGCGAGGTTAAGAGCATCGTCCAGGGACTGGTGCAGAGCTTCACCGACATGGGCTTCGTCACGGCCCACAACGGCAACGTCGTCATGACGAGCGGCTACGGCGTCGACGGCAAGGAAGCGCCCAACAACTCGACCGAGGCGGTGATGAACCTGGTCAACGCCCCGGTGCAGGGCGCGGGCGGCGTCATCGACACGGGCGGATCCGCCT
>Ga0256406_1002229_pt1 | contig 28187 bp, 27 predicted proteins | sample RumenRJG_03DNA_FD_185986 | JGI IMG/M metagenome (GOLD analysis project Ga0256406, IMG submission 185986) | Bovine rumen microbial communities from Lethbridge, Alberta, Canada - RJG_03 | ecosystem: Host-associated > Mammals > Digestive system > Stomach > Rumen | place: Canada: Alberta | collected... | reverse complement strand
GTCTTCGTCCGGATCCGCACCTTCCCCGGGGCTTTCGGTTCCGATGCTCAGTTGAAAAACGGCTCGTTCTGTGTGCGTACGCCCTGGGAAAAGACGCATAGGCCCACTTATGCCGTCGTGCTTTTTCATCTTATAATATACAAAATACTCTGTCAAGCCTGATTTTACAGGTTTTCGCGTCAGATCTTCCCCTCCCACTCCGGGTAGCGGATCCCGATCAGAGTCAGCCCGTGAGCCGGGGCAGTCGCGCCCGCGCAGGCGCGATCCTTCGCCGCGAGGATTTCCGGGATCGAGTCCGCGTCCCGGTCACCTTTTCCGACCTCGATCAGCGTCCCCGCGATGATGCGGACCATATTATAGAGGAATCCGTTTCCGGTGATGCGGAAGCGGATCAGATCGTCTTCTTTTGTCAGGTTTGCTTCACAGATCGTCCGGATTGTGGATCCGGAGCTGTAACCGGCCGCGGCAAAGCTTTTAAAATCATGCTCTCCGACGATATGGGCCGCGGCTCTCTGCATCGCGTCAAGATCAAGGGAGCCGTACCAGTGCAGGCTGTCGAGGCGGCGGGTCGGATCCGGGAAAACCCGGTTCAGGACCCGGTACTCGTACGTTTTGACTGTCTCCGTATAACGCGGATGAAATTCCGGCGGAACCTCCCGCGATCCCTGAATCTTGACATCGTCCGGAAGATACGTGTTGAGGGCAAACGCAAACTTATCCGCCCCCATACGCGCCGTCGTATCGAACACGACGACATTCCCCCGTGCATGGACCCCCGCGTCCGTACGGCTCGCCCCGATCGTGCGCGTCTCTGTTCCAAGCAGATCCGTCAGCGCACGATTCAGCACCTCCTGCACGGTGATGCCGTTTGGCTGCACCTGAAATCCGCAGTAATTGGTCCCGTCATACGCAACCGTCATCATGATCCGGCGGAGTTTCTTTTCATTTTTCTGATCCGAAGACCCACGCACCGTCTTTTGTTCTTTCTGCTGATCCGCAGCCATCGTTTTCTCTCCGTTTCTCTTCTTGCAGGATTCAGATATGCAGGATTACTCTCGCCAGGATCGAAAATACCAGATAGGCAAGCAGCACCGCATATGCGATATAATCCGACCTTCGGTAGCAGAGCGGCTTCATCTGGGTCCGGCCTTCGCCACCATGATAACAGCGTGCCTCCATCGCAAGGGCGAGATCATTGGCTCTGCGGAATGCCGAGACGAACAGCGGAACAAGAAGCGGTACCATCGCCTTCACTCTCTGAATCAGGCCTCCTGTCTCGAAATCGGCCCCGCGTGCCATCTGCGCTTTTTTGATCCGGTCCGTCTCCTCCGTCAGGATCGGAATAAACCGCAGCGCGATCGACATCATCATCGATATCTCGTGAACCGGAACATGGAAGATCTTCAGAGGACGCATCAGGCTCTCGAGGGCGTCCGTCAGCTTATTCGGCGTCGTCGTCAGAGTCATAACCGAGGCGCCGATCACAAGTAAAATCAGGCGGACCGACGTCTTTCCTGCGATCACGAGACCTTCGGATGTGATTTTCAGTGCCCGGTAATGCCAGATCACCTCACCCGGCGTCAGAAAAATATTCAGAATGCCGGTGAAAATCAGGATGATCAGGATCGGTTTCAGACCGCGCAGCATCATGACCGGCGGCACCTTCGAAGCGATCACAAGCGCGGCAAGAACCGCTGCCGCAAGAATAAATCCCCATCCGCCGAAAAGAAACACCGACACGAGATACACCATCGTGCCGACAATCTTCACCCGCGGATCCATCCGGTGCAGGGGGGAATCTGCCGGATAATATTGTCCGATTGTGATATCCTGCATCATGATGCCGCCTCCTGAACGAACGCTTGGAAAATTGACTCCGCTGCTTCTTCTACCGTCGTCGCCGATTCTGTGACCGGGAACCCCTGCTCCGCAAGCTCATGCATCACATAAGTGACCTGCGGCGCCGCAAGTCCCATTTTCTCAAGTTCTCTGTAATGTGAAAAAACACTCCGCGTCGTTCCGTCAAACACATTCTTCCCCTCGTTCATCACGATCAGCCGGTCCGCATAGCGCGCGACATCCTCCATACTGTGGGACACGAGAATGATCGTCATGTTCCGCTGCGCGCGCATCCGGCCGATCACCTCGAACATCTCATCCCGGCCGCGCGGATCAAGTCCGGCGGTCGGCTCGTCGAGAATGAGTACATCCGGATCCATTGCCAGCACACCCGCGATCGCGACGCGGCGCTTCTGGCCTCCTGACAGTTCAAACGGGGAGCTGCCATAGAGTTCCTCCGGCACGCCGACCTGACGGAGTGCCTCTTTTGCTCTTCTTTGACACTCCTCCCTGTCAAGGCCCTGATTCTTCGGGCCGAAGCAGACATCCGTAAGCACATCGTTCTCAAAAAGCTGGTGCTCCGGATATTGAAAGACGAGTCCGACGTGGAACCGCAGATTCCTCCGGTCGTACGATCCGCTCCAGATATCCTGCCCGTGAAACAGGACCCGTCCGGATGTCGGCCTGATCAGCGCGTTAAAATGCTGAACCAGTGTGGATTTTCCGCTTCCGGTATGACCGATCACGCCGACGAACTGTCCCTGCGGAATCGTCATAGAGACATGATCAAGCGCCCGGACCTCGTATGCGGTTCCCGCGCTGTATACATAGGATACATCTTCCAGCCGCAGCGAGGTGTCCGGCAGATCTTTCTTCATACCTTCCGCCTCCCCGGAGGCCGCTTCCCGGGGATTTCCCCCGGTGCTCTCCGCATCCCGGGATCTTTCCTCCGCGGCGCTTTCTTTCCGCAGGCCCGTTTTCGCCGCTTCCGCTTCCGGAAGCGCACAGAGCGATTCAATCAATTCTTCTTTTGAGAGAATATCCGGCTTCAGATCGAGTCCCCGCCCGATCAACGCGTGCGCAAGGAGCGTCACCTGCGGTACGTCGAGACGCAGCGCTTTCAGGCGGTCCACATTGGAAAAAACCTCCCGCGGCGTACCGCTCATGACGATTTTTCCCTCATCCATCACAAAGAGACGGTCCGCATCGATCACTTCCTCCATGTAATGCGTGATCAGGATGACGGTCACGCCTTCCTTCCTGTTCAGGGCGCGCACCGCGCGGATGACCTCCCGGCGGCCGTTCGGATCCAGCATCGCGGTAGGCTCATCGAGCACGATGCACCGGGGCTTCATCGCCATGACCCCCGCGATCGCGACGCGCTGTTTCTGGCCTCCGGAAAGATGATTCGGGGACTGCTTCCGGTACGCGATCATTCCGGTCTGCTCAAGCGCACGATCCACCCGCTTCCAGATCTCATCCGTCCCGACGCCGAGATTCTCCGGGCCGAATCCGACATCCTCCTCCACAACCGAAGAGATAATCTGGTTGTCCGGATTCTGAAAAACCATGCCGGCCTTCTGGCGGATCTTCCAGAGATCCGCGGAATCCGCGGTATTCATATTGTCGATCCACATCGTCCCCCCGGTGGGGACAAGCAGCGCGTTGATCTGTCTGGCGAGCGTCGATTTTCCGCACCCGTTGTGTCCGAGAACGGCAATAAATTCGCCCTCCTTCACATCGAGACTGACATCACGAAGCGCATGCGTCACCTCGGGGCTTTCATTCTCACCGCGATATTCAACATAATCATAGCCCAGCTTCTCAGCTTTTACGATTCCCATGCAGACTTTCCTCCCGCCGGTTCCGCCTTAATCAATCCTGTACGTCCGCTGCCTCTTCATGCCCGGGTCCGACCGCCCCGCCCATTTTTGCAAGAACCGCGTCTCTTCCGTTTTTCGAAACGGAAGAAAATGGAATCACGTCTGTCTCCTCCGGAAGCTCCAGCGTCTCACGAATCAGCCGGATCTGTTTCTGCAGCTGGCTGCGTTTGATCTTATCCGCCTTCGTCGCAATAATGACGGGGCGGTATCCTCCTGAGACGATCCACTCGTACATCATCCGGTCGTTTGCGGACGGCGCATGGCGGATGTCAACAAGAAGAAACACCTCCCGGAGGTTTTTCGATGTATTCAGATAACGCTCGACCATTTTCCCCCAGGATTCGCGGACCTTCTGCGATGCGGAGGCGTATCCGTATCCGGGCAGATCGACCAGATAGAAGGAATCATTGACATGATAGAAATTGATGGTCTGCGTCTTTCCCGGATTTGCGCTCGTTCGCGCCAGCGATTTGCGGTTCACAAGGGCATTGATCAGCGATGATTTCCCGACGTTTGATTTTCCCGCAAACGCAACTTCCGGCTGATGCGTATCCGGAAGGCGGCTCGTCACACCGCACACAATATCAAGACTTACATTTTTGATCTTCAGCATAGAGCGTTTTCCTCTCCGGCCCTCCTGATTCCGTTCAGGCGATCAGCGCGGCCGCCAGCACCTCATCCATCCCGCTTACATAGCGGATCTCAAGGCCGTCTGTAATTTCTCCGTCAAACTCCCGCACGTCCGGCTCGTTTTTCGCCGGGACAAGCACCGTATGAATGCCCGCTTTTTTCGCGGCGAGCAGCTTCTCCTTCAGTCCTCCGATCGGCAGAACACGGCCGCGCAGCGTGATCTCACCGGTCATGGCAAGATCCGGGCGCACCGGCACCTTCGTGATCGCGGAGAGAATCGCCGTCGCCATCGTGATGCCGGCGGACGGGCCATCCTTCGGCACAGCCCCCTCCGGGATGTGGACATGAATGTCATTTTTCTCGAAAAAGTCCGGACTGATCCCATAGTTGTCCGCAATCGAACGGACATAGCTGACACCGGTCTCAGCCGACTCCTTCATCACATCGCCGAGCTGACCGGTCAGACGGCAGTCTCCCTTGCCGGGCATGACGTTCACCTCGACCTGCAGAGTCACTCCGCCCACGCTGGTCCACGCGAGTCCGCGCACGATGCCGACCTCCGGCTCCTCGTTCGCCATATTGATCTGGTAGTGTCCGCGCCCGAGAAACTCCTCCAGATTGTCTTTTGTGACATGAACCTGCTTCTCGCCCTTTTCCTGAATCCGGAGCGCCGTCTTCCGGCAGATCTCTCCGATCTTCCGCTCCAGATCCCGCACGCCCGCTTCGCGGGTGTACTTCGCGATGATCTCGCCGATCGCCTCATCGTCGATGATCAGCCGGTCCTCTTTCAAACCATTTACCCGGATCTGTTTCGCGACGAGATAATCCTTCGCGATGTGCATCTTCTCATTTTCCGTATAACTTGAGACCTCGATCAGCTCCATGCGGTCGAGCAGCGGCTGTTCAATCTCCTGGATATCGTTCGCCGTCGCGATAAACAGAACATCCGAAAGATCGATCGGCAGTTCGATGTAATGATCCGAAAATTTTCTGTTCTCCTCCGGATCGAGTACCTCAAGAAGGGCCGAGGAGATCGATCCGCGAAAATTTCCGCTCGTCTTGTCGATCTCATCCAGCAGGATCAGCGGGTTCCGCACGCCCGCCTGGCGGAGGCTCGCAGCGATCCGCCCCGGCATCGCCCCGACATACGTCCTTCTGTGTCCCCGTATCTCCGCCTCATCCTGAACGCCGCCGAGGCTCATGCGGACAAATTTCTTGTTCAGCGCCTGTGCGACCGAACGCGCAATCGATGTCTTTCCGGTTCCCGGCGGACCTACAAGGCAGAGAATTGGCGCCTCGCCTTTTTTCGTAAGATTCCGGACGGCGAGATATTCCAGGATACGTTCTTTTACCTTTTCCATCCCGTAGTGGTCCCGATCCAGAATCCGCCGCGCCTTTTTCAGGTCGCGGCTGTCCCGGGAAGCCTTGTTCCAAGGCATCGAAAGAAGCGTCTCGATGTAGCCGCGGATCACGCCGTTCTCCGCAGGATTTCCCGCGTTGAGACGGAGACGCCTGATCTCGTCCTGAATTTTTTCCTTCACTTCCTTCGGCGCGGCGAGTTTTTCCGCCTGTTCGCGGAAACGATCCACGTCCGACTCAAAATTGTCCTCGCCGAGCTCCTCCCGAATCAGTTTGATCTGTTCCCGGAGAATATAGTCCCTCTGATTTTTGTCGATCCGCTCTTTCAGATCCTGGCGGATTTCACTGCGGATGCGGCTGATCTCGATCTCATTGGCGAGCACCGTCATGATCCGTGTGTACTTTTCCGTAAAATTCGCGGCACTGAGGATCTCCTGTTTTTTCTCGTCCTCCATCGGCACATTCGCAGCGATCAGATTTGCCATATGGAAGATATCCGTCGTCCCGAGAATCTCATTTTTCATATCCGGGCTGAGCTGCGCGCTGATCTGGCTGTAGACGGATATCTGCTCGGACATCGCACGGTACATCGCGATCTCCTCGTTTGTCTCAAGCTCGCTGATATCCGGCTCCTCAAGCGGACTGACCGACGCGGCAAAGCGCTCCTCCATATTCACAAAACCGATGAGCTTTGCGCGCTCAAGAGCTTCTACCTGGACGCGGGTGATATTCCCCGGCGCGCGCACCGCCTGGCGCACACGGACGATCATCCCGACGTCGTACAGATCCTCCTCGGCGGGCTCATCGATCCGGTCGTCCCTCTGACGGACTGCAAACAGCAGTTCACCGTGAGCAAGCGCATCCTCCACGGCCTGCAGCGATTTCTTCCGGCTCACATCCACCTGTACGATCATCTCCGGAAGGATGACGATCCCGCGAAGCGGCAGACAGGGAAGTGTCTGTAAACGATCCTTCATATATTTTTCTCCAGTCATTTGTTTCTGTCATTCCGAAAACATCCAACCTGAGGGCGCGCATCGGACGCGCCGCGGTTGGATGTTGATTTCTTTCTATTACATTCTGCCGGACCTTCTGCGGACCGGACGGCCGCGGTCACGCAGTCGCCGGACCGTCGATTCTCCTGCCGGACGAGGATCGCGTATGTCTCTGCGGCACCTCAGTCTTCGGCTCGCCCCGCACGATCACCGGATCTTCTTTTCCGGATACCGCGCCCTTCGTGATGCGGCACTCCTTGATCGTGTCATCGGACGGCGTGTCGTACATCACACCGAGCATCGTCTTCTCCATGATCGACCGCAGTCCCCGGGCTCCTGTCTTGTGGATCAGTGCCTGACGGGCTACCTCAGTAAGGGCGTCGTCGTCAAACTCCAGGTCTACGCCGTCGAGCTCCAGCATCTTCTTATACTGCTTTACAAGCGAATTCTTCGGCTCGGTCAGAATACGGACGAGCATCTTCTCGTCGAGGGAATCCAGTGTCACAACGACCGGCACGCGGCCGATGAACTCCGGAATCAGTCCGAATTTCACAAAATCCTCCGGCATCACCTGGCGGAGAAGTTCCCCGACATTTTTCCGCTCGTGCACCCCGAGATCCGCGTTGAATCCGATCGCCTTCGTATCTTTTCTCGCCTCGATGATCTTGTCAAGTCCTTCAAAGGCACCTCCGCAGATAAACAGGATATTCGTCGTATCAATCTGCAGAAACTCCTGGTGCGGATGCTTTCTTCCGCCCTGCGGCGGCACATTCGCTACCGTACCCTCGAGGATTTTCAGCAGTCCCTGCTGTACACCCTCGCCGGACACATCGCGGGTGATCGAAGCATTCTCCGATTTTCTCGTGATTTTGTCGATCTCATCGATATAAATGATTCCGTGTTCCGCACGGTCGATATCGAAATCCGCCGCCTGAATCAGCTTCAGAAGAATATTCTCGACATCCTCACCGACATATCCCGCCTCGGTGAGTGATGTCGCGTCCGCGATCGCAAACGGCACGTTCAGCATACGCGCCAGCGTCTGCGCGAGCAGCGTCTTTCCCGAACCGGTCGGTCCGATCATCAGGATGTTGCTCTTTTGAAGCTCTACATCCGATTTTTCCTCCGAGAGCACGCGCTTGTAATGATTGTAAACGGCGACCGAAAGAACCTTTTTCGCCTCATCCTGTCCGATCACATATTCGTCCAGAAACTCCTTGATCTCTCTGGGTTTCATCAGATTGATCTCATCCGAGGGCTGTTCTCCGGTCATAAACTCCTCATCAATAATTTCCTGACAGATATCGATGCATTCATCGCAGATATATGCGCCGCCCGGACCCGCGATCAGCTTTCTGACCTGATCCTCGGTTTTACCGCAAAATGAGCATCTGATTTTCTGATCCGCCATAAATTTTCCCCTTTCACAATGACTGTTCGGGTGTCCCACTATATGGATAAAGGGGCCCGCAGTCTGATCCGCATCCCGTCAGAAAGGATGCGGCTGCGTCGGCCCCTGTTTTATCAACGGTTTGTGATCACCTTGTCCACCAGTCCGTACTCCAGCGCCTCCTGCGCAGTCATATAATGATCGCGCTCGGTATCCGCCATGACTTTCTCGAGCGGCTGTCCGGTGTTCTTTGCAAGCAGCTCATTCATCTTCTGCTTGATCCGTCGGATCTGATCCGCGACGATCTCAATCTCCGTCGCCTGTCCCTGAGCACCGCCGGACGGCTGATGAATCATGATCTCGGAGTTCGGAAGAGCAAAGCGCTTGCCCTTCGCGCCTCCCGCGAGAAGAAACGCACCCATGCTCGCAGCCATACCGATGCAGATCGTAGACACGTCGCATTTGATGTACTGCATCGTATCATAGATGGCCATGCCCGCGGTCACCGATCCTCCCGGACTGTTGATGTAAATATGAATATCCTTGCCCGGATCTTCGGATTCCAGAAACAGGAGCTGCGCGACGATCAGACTCGCCGACGTATCATTGACCTCTTCTCCGAGAAAGATAATCCGGTCCTTCAGAAGGCGGGAATAGATATCGTAGCTTCTCTCGCCTCTGCTTGTCTGCTCAATGACATAAGGAACTAAACTCATTGATTCATGCCTCCGTGACATACCGTGTCAACATCCGGTCAGGCGTCCTTGTTCTCCTCGTCCGCCTCTCCGGCATCCTTGTTCTCTTCTTCGGTCTTCTCAACCTCGACCGCGTTGTCGCCGAGGAACTCCGCCGCCGCGCGGACCTTCAGGTCACTGCGCAGGTTCTCACGCTCCTCGCCCGCGATAATCTCTTTCATGCGGTCAAGCTCGAGGCCGTAATTCTTCGCCATCTTCTCGATCTCGTTATCGATATCCTCGTCGGAAACCTCGAGCTTCTCAGCCTCAGCCACAGCCTCAAGGGTCAGACGCGTGCGGATCTGCTGAAGAGCCTGCGGCTTCATGGACGCGCGGGCCTGCTCATAATTCTGACCCGTATACTGAAGATACGTGCCGAAATCCATGCCCTGCGAACGAAGATTGTTTGCGAGATTCTCAAGCATCTGCTCCGCCTGTGAATCGACCATCAGATCCGGGATATCGATCTCGGCGTTCTGGGCCGCCTTTGATGCAGCCTCGTCTCTCTTCGCCTGCTTCGCCTCGTTCTCTCTGCTCTCCTGAAGATTCTTGCGGACATCCGCCTTGTACTCTTCCAGTGTATCAAACTCCGAAACATCCTCTGCGAACTCATCGTTCAGTTCCGGAACTTCTTTTTTCTGAATGTTGTGGATCGTGCAGTGGAAGACTGCCGCCTTGCCCGCGAGATCTTTCGCATGATAATCCTCCGGGAATGTGACGTTGACATCTTTCTCGTCGCCGATGTTCATTCCGATCAGCTGATCCTCAAATCCCGGGATAAATGTGTTCGATCCGATCTCGAGCTCCTGCCCCTCGGCGCTTCCGCCGTCAAAAGCCTCCCCGTCGACCGTACCTGCGTAGTCAAGAGTGACGAGATCGCCCTTCTCAACCGGACGTCCCTCAACCGTCACAAGACGAGAGTTCTGCTCCTGCTCGCGCTCCAGCGCTTTCTGCACATCCTCGTCGGTCACCTCGACGTTCTGCTTCGTGACTTCGACACCCTTGTAATCGCCGAGCTTAACCTCCGGCTTTGTAGCGACTTCCGCCGTAAAGATGAAGGGCTTGCCCTTCTCGATCTGAGTCACCTCGATCTTCGGTCTGGAAACAATGTCAAGTCCGCTGTCCTTCGACGCATCCTCGTAAGCCTTCGGAATCAGCTCGTTCGCGGCATCCTCATAGAAAACGCCGGCGCCGTACATACGCTCAACCATGACAAGCGGAACTTTTCCCTTGCGGAATCCCGGAATGGAAATGTTCTTTTTCTGCTTCTGGTAAACCTTCTGAATGGCACTTACCAGCTCTTCGGCCGGTACTTCGATCGTCATCTTTGCCATATTATGTTCCATTGTTTCAACCTGAACGCTCATCTTGCGAATGTCCTCCTTTTTCATCCCGCCGTCCGGCGTAATATCGAATTTTTCTGCCGTTACGGCCATCTTGGAAGTATATCATAAACACTTTCATTTTACAATATGGCTTTTTCACCGCGGCTTCAGCTATTTTTTCACCGGAGCCTGAGCCACTTAATCCCGTTCTCATCCGAGATGACATACTGTCTCGTTCCGGTCGAAAGGAACTGATTCGGCGATTCGCCGCAGGACCCCTCGAATTTTTTCTCACCGTCGACTCCGTAGACGCACAGCCTGTCCCGGTTGTACAGGCTGATCTGTGTTCCGGAGAATTCTGCGGTCTCAAATACAAATGAAAACGCGGTCCGCGTCATCTCCCGTCCGTCAAGATCGAACACATTTAATATGAACGGTTTCGTTCCGCTGTCATTTTCCAGAACATAGCCAACGTAACGGTCATTGTAAAACAGGCTCTCGATCGTGCTGTCTGTCTTCACCTCGCTCCGGATCTTCGGAACGGCACCGCCGCCGATCACGGTAAAGCCGTCATCCCGGAAAACCGCAAGCGTATCGTCCGACATATAGTGAATCTCCGGAATCATCACGCCGGCGAAAGAAAAATTGCCCACGATATTGTCGACCTTGGCCTGTCCCTCGCTGGCGAAGCTGTAGATGCTGACCACAGACTGCAGTGTGCCGTCCGTGACAGCCAGATAGGAAACCGCGAGCAGCTCCCCGTCGCCGGAAAGTGCGAAGCTCATCGGATATCCCGGATCACTCATGCTCGTCCGGATCGTCGAGATCTCATTTCCTTCGCTGCTGTAATACCGGATCAGCGTCCCGCTGCCATCGCTCATCAGCGCGGCGACCGTCCCGCGTTCCGATACCTTCGCCCGTGAAACCGGGAGATCCGCAGTAAAACGATGCGTCTCGCCTCCGGTATCGCAGACCGCGAGATCGGACCCCTGCGAATCGTAGATCACGGCGTAATCGCCGCTTACGTCGATCTTCGGAGACGTCATGCTGTAGGCGGTCTCCCAGCGGCTGTTGTGATCTCCGTCAATATACGTGGCGCTGTCCGCGCTGTACCGGAGAACCCCTTTTCCGAACCGGACGTAGCTGCTCGATATCGGATTGTCTACCGTCTGTTCCGCCGAAACCTCCAGTGACCGGTAATTCCATTTTTTTACCGCAAGCCGGATCAGAAAAGCTCCTGCGACGACAGCCGCCGCCACGATCACCCATGCGATAATCCGCAGCGTCCCCTCGGACAGTTTCCGGATCGGCCGCTCCTCTTCTTCATATCCGGCGCTCTCTTCATCGGAGCGCCGGACTGATCTCAAAGCGGAAAGCAGCCCCGCAATACGGCCGCGCTGTTTCTCCGGAGGAATTTCCGGCACCGTTTCCCCCTCCGGCTCCTTCCGAGGTCTTCCTTCCGGCTCTTCCGGCGGTTTTCCTTCCGGCTCTTCCGGCGGTTTTCCTTCCGGCTTTTCCGGCGGTTTTCCGTCCGGCTCTTCCGGCGGTTTTCCGTCCGGTCCCTTTTCCTCCGGCTGCGCTCCCGTTTCCTTCCCTGTCCCGGTACTGCCCCCGAGGAGATCCGAGAGTGCTTCTTCCTCCGCGGCTGATCCTGCCTCCGGCTTCTGCCCGAAAACCCTCTCTTTCAGGATTTTCGCAACCTCGTCGGCGGAGATGGAATCGTTCTCCCCTCCGCTGTCCTCCTTCCGGATCTGATAATTAAATTCAGATTTCCTTGAATCATCCATAACTCACCGAACTGCGGGATCTGCTGCATTCCTTCGGAAATACGCACCTGCATCCTTCCCTGCTCAAAGATCAACACGCCCCTCCAGAGCGCGGAGAAGCGTGACTTCATCGATGTACTCGAGGTCTCCCCCGACCGGAACGCCGCTGGCAATCCTGCTGACACGAATCCCGGTCGGCTTTACGAGGCGGCTGATATACATCGCCGTTGCCTCTCCCTCAATTCCGGAATTCGTCGCGATGATTACCTCATCGACGTCTCCCTCAAGTCTGCGCATCAGTTCCTTCAGCCGGATCTCATCCGGTCCGATTCCCAGCGTCGGAGAGATCGCACCCTGCAGGACATGGTACACGCCCTGATATTTTCCGGTCTTCTCATAGGCGGCCAGGTCTCTTGCGTTCTCGACCACCATGATCTGCCGGTGATTCCGGTTCGGATTTGAACAGATCGGACAGACCTCCTGATCCGTGAGCGTGCAGCAGACTTTGCAGTACTGAATGTGCTCACGGGCGCTCCGGAGCGTATCTGCCAGATGATTCACCTGATCCTTCGGCATCCCCAGTATATGAAATGCCAGCCGCTGAGCTGATTTCGATCCGATGCCCGGAAGCCTGGACAGCTCCTCGATCAGGGCGCTGATATGCCTGCTGTAGTATTCCATTACAGGGATAAGCCTCCCAGATTCATGCCGCCTGTCATCTTTGACATACTGCTTGCGTACTCTTCATCAACCAGACGCAGCGCCTCATTCGTCGCCGCGATGATCAGATCCTGAAGCATCTCGATATCGTCCGGATCGACGACCTCCTCCGCAAGTTCCACTTTCGTCACCTCGCGTTTTCCGGTGACCGTCACTTTTACGGCGCCGCCGCCCGCCTGCGCGGTGAATTCCTTCTCCTCCAGTTCTTTCTGACTCTGCTCCATCTGGCGCTGCATTCTCTGTGCCTGCTTCATCAGATTATTCATATTTCCGGGCATTCCGCCCTGAAATCCGCCTCGTTTTGCCATTTTTTAAGCCTCCGCTGATCTTGTTTTCCCGCCGGATGGGGGCCCTCAGTCGTCCTCCTCTTCAACCGGCATATTCACCTTATCCCGCAGAATTTCATCGACCGGAATATCCGACAGATCTCTGCTGTGATTTTCGCCCGCAAACACGGCGCCGACCGAAACATTGACCCCGGTCGTCTCGAGAATCGCTTCCCTGAGCGCCTTCTGATTTTCCTCCCCGAAACAATCCTTGAGCGTATTATCATTAAAATACAGGAACAGCTTCGATTCGTCAACTGACGGATCAAACTTCGGTTCCGCGTGAGCCAGGATCGGCCGAAGAATGCCCGATGTGCTCCCGATAATCCTCTTCCAGGAAGCACGGATCTTTTTCAGATCTTCCGGCGCCGGCTTTTTCGGCTCCGGAGGGACCGCCGCCCGGTCTTCCGGCGCAAATCCCGGCGACGCGGATCCGGCCGGCGTGAATTCTGCCTGCGGGAACCCTGCAGCCGAAGAACTTCCCCCGGCACTTCCCGCAGGAGCGCCCGCGGCCAATTCCCCGTTCTGCACCATCGCCTTCAGCGAATCCACGGTCACGATCTTTGAGGCTCCGATCTGATCCTCGATCTGACGGAGCCGGTCCAGAATATCTCCCGTATCCGTTCCCATCTGCGGCCTGCAGAGACGGATGATCGCGGTTTCGGTGAGCACGCGTTTCTGCGTCGCAAGGCGCAGCTGATTGGAGAGATCCGAGAACTCCCGGATGTACCGCATCAGTGTATCGTCATCGATCATCGTGCTCTCTTCCCGGAGCTGCCTCAAATTTTCCGTGGATACATCGAGGATATCCTCCAGATCATCCGAGCTTTTCAGAAGCATAAGATTTCGAAGATACCAGGTGAAGTCCGCCGCAAACTGCGTGAGCTCCTTGCCTCCCCGGATCAGTTCCTCGAGAACCCGGATGCTCCCGGACGCATCTCCGTCGATAATCCTGCGGAGAAGCATACTGAATACATCCGTGTCAACCGACCCCAGGACATCCAGAACCTTATCAAATGTCAGCTTCTCACCCAGATAGAAGGCAATGCACTGATCCAGAAGACTCAGCGCGTCACGCATCGATCCGTCCGCCTTTCTGGCGATGTAACGGACCGCCTTCTCCTCCGCCTCCACATGCTCCTGATCAAGCAGATCCCGGATGTGATCCGCGATCACATCGACAGAAATTCTGCGAAAATCGTACCGCTGACACCGCGACAGAATCGTCACCGGTATGCGGTTTGCCTCGGTCGTCGCGAGGATAAAAATCACATACTCCGGCGGCTCCTCCAATGTTTTTAACAGCGCGTTGAAGGCGCCGGCCGAGAGCATGTGAACCTCATCGATAATATAAACTTTATATTTCCCGGAGGTCGGTCTGTAGGAAACCTCCTCACGAATCTCCCTGATGTTATCGACGCCGTTGTTGGAAGCGGCGTCGATCTCAATCACATTTGTCGATGTCCCGTTCAGGATGGAACGGCAGGTGGCACACTCATTGCACGGGCCGTTTTCTGTAGGGTGCTCGCAGTTGACAGCCCTGGCCATGATCTTCGCGACTGACGTTTTACCCGTGCCGCGCGTCCCGCAGAACAGATATGCATGGCCGATCCTTCCTGAACGGATCTGATTTTTCAATGTTGTAACGATCGCATCCTGCCCCCGGACTTCATCAAAGCTCCCGGGGCGGAACTTGCGGTAAAGAGCCGTATAGCTCATCGGTTCACTCCTGTTCCGTCATTCAGTCTCCGAAGCTGATGCCCATCCGCTTCGCGTCCCCGATCTCCTGACACTTCGGATCGACCATCTTCAGCTTGCCGGCCACCTCACCGAGCGGAACCTTCTTGATCTTTCCGTTTACGATACCGACCATATAGCCGTAATCCTCGTTGAGGATCAGCTTTGCCGCCTCGGATCCGATGCGCGTCGTCAGTACGCGGTCATACGGACACGGGCTTCCGCCTCTCTGCATATGACCCGGAACCGTGACGCGAACTTCCATTCCGATCTTGTTGCCGATGTCCTCCGCAATCTTGTAGGAGATGGAGTTATAATTCTTCATCAGCTCTTCCATCGCCTTCTTCCGTTCCTTCTTGCCGAGTGCCGCGATTTCCTTCGGAACCGCCCCCTCCGCAACGGCGATGATCGTGAAGCCGCTGCCCCGCTCCGTTCTCTCATTGATCGCATCCACGATCTTATCGATGTCGTACGGAATTTCCGGAAGCAGGATGACGTCCGCGCCGCCTGCGATGCCCGCGTACAGCGTCAGCCATCCGACCTTGTGTCCCATGACCTCAACGATAAAGACGCGCCGGTGGGACGACGCCGTCGTGTGGATGCAGTCGATCGCCTCGGTCGCGATATTGACGGCACTGTAGAAGCCGAAGGTCATATCCGTGCCATAAATGTCATTGTCAATCGTCTTCGGAAGATGCAGGATATTCAGCCCCTCCTCCCGGAGAAGGTTCGCGGTTTTCTGCGTCCCGTTTCCGCCGAGAATGACGAGACAGTCCAGACGCAGCTTATAATAGTTCTGCTTCATCGACTCCACCTTGTCGATCCCCTTCTCGCCCGGCTCACGGATCGTCTTAAACGACTCGCGTGAGGTTCCGAGAATCGTACCGCCCCGTGTCAGAATTCCGGAGAAATCCTTCGAGGTCAGCATGCGGTAATCCCCGTAGATCAGTCCCTTGTAACCGTTCATAAACCCGTACACTTCGAGTTCTTTCAGATTATTCGCGAGTCCCTTTACAACGCCGCGCATCGCCGCATTCAGTGCCTGGCAGTCGCCGCCGCTCGTCAAAAGACCTATTCTCTTCATATCGTTCCCCACCTTCATCTGGCTTGATCATCCGCAAAACTACTAAATTTTATTATAGACTATTTGTTTTCTCACGACAAGATTTTCGCCGCTGAGCGAACCTGTGTGCGGCGTGACAGGGGCAAAGGTCCCATGCATTTCCGAACCGTTCCTTTTATGAAGGATAAGCGCGAATCGCATCAATCATATCTTCATAACCCTTCCAGCCTGTTGTTTCTTCTATTGTTACACTGTGGGATGAATCATAGGCCTCCTGAAGCCGCTGTTCATATTCCGTCTGTGAAACGCTTTGATGATTCCACACGTAATTGTAATGAGTACCATACTGATCGAACGGATCCATCTCGGATTCTCCGGAAGCGATAACGGAGACGGAATCATTCTGCATAGAATAAACGGTATCATAACAGGTCCATGGTTCAACCCGATTCAGGCTGTCCGGTTCATATTCCCGGGATACACAAAACAGGCCCTGTCCTTCTATATAACTGAACGCGCCCGCACCAACCGTATAATATTTTTTCTCCGGAGCATCTGCATCATCCTCTGTATATAAATTACCTTCCAGTTTCTGCCGAACAAGATGACCGTTACGATAACTGCACAGAACCGCTCCCGGCCAGTCCGGCTCATAAGTTACCGAATAAAGTGTGGCGCCGATATACAATTCCGGGATATCGTCCCCGTTAATATTAATCAGCGCCGTAAAAAATTCATGCCAGTCCTGACTGTGACTGTCGGCCACCTGCTGTAAATATGAAATGTATGCCTGTTTCCAGTCATCCGATGGCTCCGGGGAAGGGGATGGTGTCAGCGACGGTGCTGATGAAGGGCCCGGGGCCTCCGTTAATTCCGGTTCCGGCTCCGGCAAGACGACATCTGCAGGAATACCGACCTGACTAAATGCCCATGACACACAATCCATCTGCGATTTTGTGATCTTCCCTTCTACATACATATTTCTCGCGGCAACCGCGCAATGCGCCCGCAGATAGCGGAACGATTCGGCAGGCGTCATCAGATTGATTGTCCGGTACCAGAGCTCAGACATTGTCTTATAATCATGAATCGGATCGTGACCTTCATCCCCCGTCCACATCAGCCAGGCAGCATGTGAGATGATGCCTGACCCCTCATGACATTCGGTCCTGCCATCTTTAAAATCAGAATAATTGCTCAGCAGGTCCCCTTCCGGTGATGCGATATTACGGGCTGTATTACGCCAGTCAGCGGATCCGTCAAAATGGGCCTGTGCCATTTCGCCCATAATATCCGCGATCCCTTCATTAATCGCATCCGCCTGCGAATTCTTTCTGCCGTCCTCGCCTAATCCGCAGGCAAACCCGATCACCGAATGTGTGTACTCATGCACGATCGCGTCAAGATCAGCTGCTATCGAATATTTATTAAAGAGTGTCTGAATAATTTCTATCTTAGCTGCCTTTTGATCTCTATCCGTACTTGATCGGGCATTATTCATTAAGCCGCGCACACCGTTTACTACCAGTATTTCGGCATCACCTTTTCCGTCCGGACCAACACACTTCAGCACATCCGCATAAAAATTGTAAGCACGTGCCACGTTATAATATGCATCAACTGCAGATTGATTTTGCAGACTTCCCTCCGGGTAATACGAAATGATAGCATAGTCAGCCCGTCGATTCTGATCCCATGAGTATATTTTTCGATTTAAATCCGAAAGATAATATTCCTGATTGTCTCCGCAAAATACATCAACACTGCACTTTCCCAATTGCCCTTCAAGATGATCCGCAGCCATACTGCCGTTAATTTTTGTGCCCCGGACATCTAATGTATCGTATCGAACATTCTCGGACACCGCCATAATATCGCCGCTTTTTGCGTCTACCAGATATTCATGCTCCGCAGTGCAAACCCGATAAGCTAATTTTAATTCGTGCCCTTCGGTTTCAAAATAGACCAACGCTGTATTTTCAGTGACTGGAGCATCCCCGGTCTCTTCCGTTCCGGAATCGCGATTGCTTAATTCTGCTCTGACGGCAGCTTCCTCTGCTTTCTCTTCCGTGATCTCCGGCATATTGGTATCAACCGCATCAAGATTCGCAAGATCCGACTTTGTCAAAAGGTTGCCTGACAGCACCGATATCCTGCCGTTCTTTGCGGCGACAGCCAGACTTTTCCCGTAGACACGAGTTCCGTTCAGATACTGATCATATCGATAATAGATTGTATCACCGACTGCTGTTTCATGATGAATGGAAAGTGTCTGTTCATCCGGAAACTCCAGCATGATTCCGATGCGATTCAGCGAATCAAGCGCCTCGTCCGCATTCGCCGCGGCGAGCGAAAGTTTTGACATGTCTGTCAGAAGATTGTTCTTTGCCGCTTCATTGCCGGCATCGCGCGAAGCATTTGAATCAGCAGAAGAATAACCGGCGGAACGCCGATCCATTGCATCCGATAAAAACGGGATGTCAATCACGTTAAAATACAGCAAAAGCCCCAGTATTCCGATCGCGAGCAGGACAGAAAATATTTTTCCGGTATTTCTCATGTCTTAAAACAGGTCATTCATGCTCATAGCGTCAAGATACCAGGAGCGTCCGACTTTAATCAGCGGAACGTCCAGCGAATTACTGTTTTCTTTCCCATCTTTCTTAACGGTCAATTCTATTTCTACGCGTTTGGCAGCGGATACCCTGACACCGGCATCCTTATACGCATCTTTGATGTCATCCAGATCATCGCCTCTGATATTTTCGGCGTCAAGAATTTTATAAGATCCTTTCCAGCCCTCACCGAGATAGCTGTCAATGGAATCCAGCTGATCCTGCAGCATTCCGTTCGCCTCATCAATCACATCCCTCAGATCATCAGAATCCGCTTCCTCCTGTTCCATCTCATAGTCAACCACCTTTTCAGGTATCAGATCAAAGATTTCCTTGGCGTCTGCATCAAACGTGGCATCCACATATTTCTTTATCGTGGCCTTGTAGCCCCTGCCGCCGAACATTACAACGCCAAGGAGGATAACCGCGGCAACAGCGATGAGCGCCGCAATCATACCGCCCCTGCGTTTTTTATCACTCTTGTATGTAACGGGCACCGTTTTTTCTGCTCCCGGCACATACTTGTTCAACTTCGCACCGCAGCTCGTGCAAAACTCTGCATTGTCGTCATTTTTGGCTCCGCATTTTCCACAAAACATTGCTCTTCCTCCACTTCGTTACTGATCCGTTTTTGCTCTTTCCTGTTGATGTTTACAATAAGCCTGCCATTCACTTTTTCTATATCAAAACAAACAACACAAAATGTGTTGCCTGGGTTTTTCAATATTCTTTGCATTCCGCCTGTACTTTTTTCTGCGGATTTTTTATTTCAGTATTTGTCTACCGTAACCATTATACAGAAGTCTTACCAACGCAAAACCAACGGGTTGTAAGATCCGCCAGTATGTATTCTCCCCATGAATATTCCGTTAAAAACTCCCCTTCAAATTGTTCCTGTCTGTCCCTTCTCTGTTCCATCCATGAATAATAATCACAGTCAAACCGATCAGCATTTGCCATCTGACCCCTTCCGGTTGAAAAGATAAGATCTTCCAATCCATATTTCTTCAGGCAGTCCTTCAGCCGTTTTAGCGCATTGTAGTACACCTTCATATTCTAATTCATTCTGTAATTCCGCAGCATAATGACCGGTTCATACTGCGGACATTCTATACAAAAAATGCAATCGTATCTGTCGAGCCGCACATTCTCCTTCGTGTCTCTCCGGATTTTCTTCTGACTGTTTCATTTCCGGCTTAAATACTATTATCTTCGCTTAAACGACACGATGGAACATCTTCCGTTTTTTCACGGCGCACATTTTCTTACAACTGCAATTCACCTTTTTTCTCTAATATTACCGCTTGCAGCGGTGCATTTCAACCAGGATCGGTAGTATGGCAGGGAGTATGGCAGGGTTGTTTCAGACCGATTGACTTTTGCCCGGCAAAACGGTATAATCTCCTCATCCGCGCAGCCGGGGAGATAGCGGTGCCCTGTACCTGCAATCCGCTACAGCAGGGGTGATGCAGACTTGAGGGCTCTTCATTCGGGAGCTGCCTTCCGTAAGTGGCGTTGACGTCCGGGTCTTGCGCAACGGATCTCCACGAACCGTGTCAGGGTAGGAATACAGCAGCACTAAGTGGAACCATTCGTGTGCCGCGAGGCAGCCTGGACCGAGCAAACTGCAGAAGTAACGTTCCGGGTGTCAGTTCGAGGGAATGCGCGCGGATCTTTGATTGACTTTAAAAGCGGCAGCTGCAGTTCGGTATTAAACCGAAACCGCAGCTGCCGCTTTTTCTGTTTCGTAATTTACAGTCCGTACCAGGCAATGCCCTCGTCATTCCATCCGACCGCAGTCAGATGTTCGGCCTCCGCCGGATTGGTTGTGAAGTTGTGCGTACCTGTGACCGCGTTCGGATTATATTGCCGATAAACCGGGGTTGTTTTTTCATCCGCCGAATACCAGCCGATGCCTTCCCATCTCCATCCGTAATCAATCAGCATATTTCTCTCATCAGCGGCAGTCGTATAGAAATGATCCCCTGCATTCGGGTTATACATCCGATAAACCGGAGTCGAAGAGCTTTCCGGAGCGGTCCATCCTACACCTTCGTAGTTCCACCCGGCTGCGACAACAAGATTTTTCTCGTTTTCACTCCCGGTGTAAAAATGCTCGCCACTGTTCGGATTGTACAGACGATACATAGTCTTTTGCCCTTGATTCTGATCCGAACTGCCGTTCTCCGGAACCGCCTCCGCATTCCATTTCTGTGCATCGCTTCCGTTGAAAGAATACAGCTGAATGTTCTGCTGATTCACCGCATTTCCGCCGCTGAGATCCAACGCAAGATAAGGATTCACCGCCGAAAGGAAACTCACTGTTCCGTCGGCATTTCTGACAGCGATCCATTTCTGCGCGCGGCTCCCGTCCAGTTGATACTGCCGGACATCAGACGAATCCACGGGATTTCCGTCTTTCACATCCGCCACTTTCCCGGTGGGTGCGTGTTCCAATATGACATAGCCTTTTTCATCGTGAGAGACCATCCATATCTGCGCCGCGCTATTATCCTTCTCGCCGAGCTGAATGTTGGCGCCATCAGAAGAGGCGTGATCTTCCGATTCCATCGCAAATTTCTGATCGACTGCGGAAGAAATGACATACTGCCCGTCACTGAGCGTGTCCCGGTTCCCGGCCGCCATAGAATCGACCTCCGTGCTGCTGTACAGAGTCGGAAGGTTGCACGCTCTGGCGATTCCGGCCGCGTCGGCGGCGCCGAGCTTCTGCAGATTCTCTTCCGAGCTCAGGAAGTTCCGGTAATCACCGGAGTTGTCAATAAAGCAATGCTCAACGATGATTCCCGGAATCCCCGCAGTTTTTGAATTGCGAATGACACTATAATAATCCGCAAGTGATCCGTCAGGATATTTACTGCCATTTTGAGAATCGCGTATGAGAATTCCCTGACCACGTTTCGAAATTCCGAGGCTCGTCAGCTGGTTCTCGATCTCACGGGCGAGCGTCTCGCCGTCGGAACCGATCTCAGGCTTCCAGTTTCTGTTCGGATAATATACCTCCGCCCCCTTGGCTCTGCCATTTGAAGCATTCAGATGCAGGCATACAAACAGACTGGCGTGATTCGCTGCGGCAATATTGACCCTCTCTTCCAGCCCGACAAACTCGTCCGTCGTTCTGGTCATGACAACCCTGACATGATAGTTTTTTTTCCAGTTCTTCTCTGCAGTAATTCGCGATTTTCAGATTTAATATACTTTCCTTGCTTCCGAATAATCCGACCGCTCCGCTGTCACTTCCGCCGTGTCCCGGATCAAGGCAGATGATCTTCTGCGGAGAAATCTTCCCGGCCGGTGCATCTCCGCGCAAAGCGAAGCCCCCGTTCGTCAGGTCGGACTGTGCGCTTGCCGATTCAGTCCCATCCTGCACTTCAGACACAGCCTGCACGACAGACTGCACGATTGAATTCTCGTCCGTCGAATCCGTTTCGGCTACGCCTTTAATAGAAGAATCTGCATCCGCCTCCCCGTTTACCAGATCGCCAACATTTTCCACTTCATTCAGACTGACGAGGTCATTGTAACCGTCATAGGTCTGATCCACACCGAACTGAATATCCATGCCAAGTTCGGAGAACCGCAGATAATATTCCTTTTCATTCAAGGTGTAACGGATGCCGTCTACATGATACTCGCCGGCATCCGCTGCCGTAAAGTCTCTGCTGAACGTATACAGTCCGTCCTTCTCTCCGTTGCATTCAATGCTTGCCCCGGTCCCGTCATCTCTGCTGTACTCCAGCTTCAGATTTTCCAGATTCTCCGTTCCGTCGCCATACGAAAAAACAAATTGCTCCGCTGCCGGCGTCTGGAGATATGGAGCGGTCACAAGAAAATAGTTAACCTTCGAATACTCTCCTTCCGTATCTTCCGTCTCAGATATACTGTTGATGCTTTCACTGTCCGCGGCTGCGGCCGCTTTCACATCGGCTCCGGTCATGCCGGTCACGATCAGCGCGCAAATCAAAAGGGAAAGGATTGATTTTTTTCTATTCTTACACATCGTACGAACGTAACATTCTCCTCTCTTTTTTCTGCCGGGCTGCTGCGGACATCCGGCCGGCAACAACCCGATCATCAATACGGATAAACCAGTTCTTCCTTGAGCGCGCGAACCTTCTCGTCACCGTGAAGAACACGGACAAGCTCCAGCGCAAAATCAAACGCCGCGCCGGGACCGTGTCCGGTCGTGACATTGCCGTCCGTAACCGCCGGAACTTCCTGCACGTCCGCGCCGGTGAGACGGTCCTCAAGTCCCGGATAGACGACTGCCTTTTTGCCCTTCAGAAAGCCGAGTGCGCCGAAATAGCGCGGAGCCGCGCAGATCGCCGCGATCCGTTTTCCGCCTGCGAACTGCCTTTTCAGAAGATCCCGCAAACCCTCGTGGTTCTCAAGATGTTCCGTCCCGACGCCGCCGCCCGGAAGAACGAGCAGATCCGCGTCGGAAAAATCAACCTCGTCAAATTTCTCGTCTGCGCGGATCATGATGTCGTGCGCACCGAGAATTTTCTTTGAATCCATGATCGAAACCGTGGTCACGTGATCCTCCGCTCTTCTGAGCACATCGACCGTTGTGAGCGCCTCGACCTCTTCAAGCCCGTCTGCCATGAAAACATAAACATTTGCCATATTCTCCCGCTCCTTTCTTACACATCGCGGAACGACCCGATCCTTCCGCCGAATTTACAGTTTTTTCGCCTTTTCTCCGCAAGCCGCAAGCGCCTCGATCACCGCGCTCCGCATCCCCCGCTTCTCGAGCACACGGACTCCTTCGATCGTCGTTCCGCCCGGCGAACAGACCATATCCTTCAGCTCGCCCGGATGCTTTCCCGTCTCCAGCATCAGCTTCGCACTGCCGAGCACCGTCTGTGCCGCCATCCGGTACGCAGAAGCGCGCGGCATTCCCTGAAGAACCGCCGCATCCGCAAGCGCCTCCATAAACATGAACACATACGCCGGCGAACTGCCGCCCAGCGACGTCGCCGCGTCGATCAGATGCTCGGGCAGGACCTCCGTCTTCCCGCAGCTCTCAAAAATCTTCCGGACCGCCGCGAGATCCTCTTCGGTCACGGATTCATTCGGACAGAGCGTCGTCATACCCTCCCCGACGAGCGCCGGGGTATTCGGCATCGTCCGTACGATCTTCAGCGGTCTTCCGAACTGCTCCGCGAACCAGGAAAGTGTCCTGCCTGCTGCCAGGGAGACGATCACGGTGCGCTCATCGACCGCATCCCTGATCCCGCCGATCACGTCCGCCATCACAGCCGGTTTCACAGCAAGGATGAGCACATCGGCAAACAGCGCGACTTTCCGGTTGTTCCGCGTCGTTCCGATCCCGAATTCGCCGCGGACACGCGCAAGCGTCGCATCTGTTTTCGCCGATCCCATCAGATCCTCCGGTTTCACGAGGCCGCTTTTCTCCACGCCGCCGATGATCGCGGAAGCCATATTTCCACATCCGATAAATCCAAGCTTCATGGGCGATTCTCCTTAAAAACACTCAGCTGAAATTGCAATGACTGCAGTTTCATTATAAAATAAACAGGTGAAAAAGCAACCGACGAATTCGGAGGACCGATTATGCAAAAATCTGCAGCATCCTGCGACACATGCGCGTATCTTGTCTACGACGAGGATTGCGAGGCGTATCTGTGCGATATTGATATCGATGAAGATGATTACGGAAGAATGATGAACGACTCCCACTACCGCTGTCCGTATTACCGCAGCGGCGATGAGTATGCCGTCGTCCGGAAACAGAATTGAACCTGTGTGGAGGAACACTATGCACGAACAGATCCTGATTTTCAGTGTGGAAGAAAAAGAATTGAAAAGCCGCCTCAGGAAGGCTCTGATGCCTCTTCACGTACGCGTGCGCGCCGTCGGGGCAGAGGAATGCACAAAAACGATCGGAGAGATCGCCGGCCTTTCCCCCGTCGGAGAGGGCGGAGCGAACGATACCGGCGCGGAATCGCAGTCCCTCTCTGATCCGATGATGGTTTTCGCCGGATTTTCATCTGCGGGTCTCGACGCGGTGCTCCGGTCACTCCGGAAAAATTCCGTGAATATCCCATACAAGGCGGTGCTCACAGAATCAAATGCCGCGTGGACGCCTCATGCGCTGCTCGAAGAGCTGAAAAAAGAACATTCGATGACTCACGGAAGATAAACCATTTACTCTGCGGCCGCGCCGTCCGAAACGGACGGGGCGATCACGTCCGCCAGAGAGTTGTCCCGGACAAATGTATTTGCATTGTAGAGAAACAGCACATCCGTGATCGAACTGTTTTCGATCAGGGTGTCGACGCTGTCATAATAATAACGCGGATCAATGATGGTGATCGTCTGATAATACGGAAGCAGGAACTGGATGAAACAATTCGCGAAGGAATCCTTGAAGACAAGGAGGTTTTTCTCATTCGCCACCGTCGTGGAAATTGTGATCCGCGTATGATTTCCCCCGAAAAACACCTGATATTTATCCTTGTTTTCCAACGCCGCACTGCTGTAAATCGACGTCGTCTTTTCCCCTGTGTCCGCATATTCAACAACGTATTCCTGCTCATCGCCCTTCTGGTGATAAACGGAAACCGTATCGTCCGTCCCGTGGTATCCGCTTCTGGAGGCAAGCGTTCCCTGAAAATCATCGGCGACGGTATACACATCATAATCACCGGCCGGCTGATCGATCCCGAGAGTCCCCGCGAGTGCGTCAAATCCATACTTCGCTCCAAGACTCGTCCAGTGATGGTCCGTCTTGTAATAGATATACTCGGAGGAGTGCTGCTTCAGCGCATCGGTCAGATCGATAAATGTGATCCCGTCCCCCGCCATTGAACGGATCTTTGCGATGTCGGCCTCCTGATCACGGACCGGAGCATCCTTCGGCAGATACTGACTTTGTACGGAAAATGCGTTCGGAACCATGCAGAACGTCGTACTCAGACCGGAATGGTCCGCAGCAAACTTTGAGACGGCCTGCATATTCTTCTGCACGCCATCCCAGTCCGGCTCATCCGGCTCCTCCAGCAGATGTCCCTTTTTTCCGAGAAACACCCCGTTCGACTCCCTCCGTCCGGATGCCCGCTCCAGACCGAGCTTGAGCGAAATCCATGCATCACGGGCGACAAACTGATCTGCATAATAATTTTCAAATTCTTTCATCAGCTCGCCGGACTGAATACCTGCCCGCGTCACATGGGGCTTCTGGGCAAGCATACGATTTTCCTGGGCCGAGAACTTACGGTCCGGGATCACAAGATTCAGCACCGTGATCAATGCCAGTGCGGCCAGAAACACCGTGCCCATCAGCCGCCGAAAATAGCTGTTTCTCCGGCGCTGCTCCATTTTTCTTTTTCTTTTACGCGCTTTCGGATCCATGAAAAACTCCTATGATCAGAACCTGAAATACAGGAACGGATTGTATGTCGCATTGACGAGAAACGCGATCGAACAGATGAACGCGGCGATGTAGAGGGCGATGACAAAGATTCTCTTCCGGCGCTCCCTCGCGACGATGCATCGGTTCAGCGACGCGGTCACGCCCGGGCCCGAGCACAATGCACAGAGAATCAGAATGATCAGATAATTGTACAGGTAGTAGACGCCTGCCGATCCGTCCGCCGCCGTTCCTCCTCCGAACATGACGTGAATATAATGTACCGCCGAGGATAAGGACGGAGCCGCAAAAATCACCCAGCCGATCACGACGAAGAAAAGCGCGTAAATATGGCGTACCGCCCCCGGAAGACGTTCGATCACCGGATGAAGAACATATTTTTCAAGGACAAGAAGAACCCCGTAGTACAGTCCCCAAACGACAAAATTCCATGCCGCGCCATGCCAGAATCCGGTCAGTGTCCAGACGATGAAAAGGTTGCGGATCGCCTTCGCCGTGCCTTCACGGTTGCCTCCCAGCGGAATATACACATATTCGCGGAACCACGTGCTCAGTGAGATGTGCCATCTTCTCCAGAATTCTGTGATGCTCGATGAGATGTACGGATGATCAAAGTTCATCATGAACGTAAATCCGAACATCTTTCCCAGTCCGATCGCCATATCCGAATAGCCGCTGAAATCAAAATAGATCTGAAACGTATAGGCGACCGCTCCGATCCACGCGGCCAGCGCCGAGAATTTATCGGCGGGCAGCGCCGAAATCGCCGTGTAAGCCATTCCGATATTATTTGCCAGCAGAACCTTTTTTGCCAGGCCCTTCACGAAAAATTTGACGCCCTGCCCGAAACCCTCAAACGTCACCTTTCTGTCCGTCAGCTGCGCCTCGATATCCGAATAACGGACGATCGGGCCGGCGATCAGCTGCGGGAACATCGAAATATAGAGACCGAAATTGATCGGATTTCTCTGCACATCCACATCGCCGCGATATACATCGATGATGTAGGAAAGCGTCTGGAACGTATAGAAAGAGATACCGATGGGAAGCGCAAGCGGCGTGTATTTGATGGTGAACGGAAGAATACGGTTCAGATTTTCAAGCAGAAACCCGTAATATTTAAAGAAACCGAGAATACCGAGATTCACTCCGACCGCAAGCCAAAAGATCAGGCGCAGCTGTACCGTATTCCCGCGCCGCCGGTAAAAATCGATTTCCACGCCGCTGATGTAGTTGTAAATAATGCTGAATACCATCAGCAGGATATAAACCGGCTCGCCCCATGCGTAAAATATGAGGCTGCTGATCAGCAGGACAATATTTTTCGCTTTTTTCGGCACGAAAAAATAGACGAGAAGGGTCAGAGGAAGAAATACGAATAGAAAAAACAGACTGCTGAATATCATCGCGATGAACCCCTATCTCACAAACTCTTTCGAAACGCTTCATCCGCTTCCGCGGCCTTTCCGTTCACAATGAGCAGAGCATAATTTCCCTGTACATCCATGACGGAATCCCTCAGCAGCTTCGTCTGACTCACTCCGTAGCCCTCAAAACTCTGCGTCTGCGTATCAATCCGCTTCTGCATCGCATCCTTCAGCGTATTTTCCTGCGAAGTATCCTTCATGCGGACAATGAGGATCTCATCCACATCCATGTTGGAATTTCCCAGATAAAACGTCACACCGTCATAATCATTCGCATTCAGCCCGTAATACTTCTTCAGCTTCTGGCTGTCCGCCTGCGTCAGATTTGTCAGATCCGCTGCGGATGTCACCTCCGCGGTCACCGTTTCAATCGGTGTGCTGCTCGCCTTTCCTCCGGAAAGCAGCCGTGCGATAAAAACGATCAGCAACGCGATCAAAACGAAATTTACGACTTTCAGGTTGTTTCCGATCTTTTCTCTCATAATCCGCAGGGAATCGCACTCCTCTTTTCTCTTCCGATACACAAAAAAGCAATGAAACGAAGGTACTCTTGCGTCCCATTGCCTTTCACTCCCCGAGTAGGGCTCGAACCTACAACCCTTCGGTTAACAGCCGAATGCTCTACCATTGAGCTATCGAGGATTATTCTGTTCCGGCTGCTTCCGCCGGCTCCCCGCCGGCCCTCAACGTGCCTTCAAAACCGCATATACAAACTTCCATCTCCGAACCTTCTTCTGGTCAAGCCCTCGACCTATTAGTAACGGTCAGCTCCATGCATCGCTGCACTTCCACCTCCGTCCTATCAACCTGATCGTCTCTCAGGGGTCTTACTACTTACGTATGGGATATCTCATCTCGAGGGGGGCTTCACGCTTAGATGCCTTCAGCGTTTATCCCTTCCGGGCACGGCTACTCGGCTGTACATCTGGCGATGTAACCGATACACCGGCGGCCCGTCCATCCC
>Ga0256406_1002228_pt1 | contig 28191 bp, 23 predicted proteins | sample RumenRJG_03DNA_FD_185986 | JGI IMG/M metagenome (GOLD analysis project Ga0256406, IMG submission 185986) | Bovine rumen microbial communities from Lethbridge, Alberta, Canada - RJG_03 | ecosystem: Host-associated > Mammals > Digestive system > Stomach > Rumen | place: Canada: Alberta | collected... | reverse complement strand
GGACACCTGGATCCGGCAAATCGTTTGCCGCAAAGAGGGAGATCGCGAATGCCTTCCTCGTGACGGATGACGATATCATCATCTCTGATCCGGAGGCGGAGTATTCGGCACTGGTCCGGCGTTTTGATGGACAGGTCATCAAGATCGCGCCGACGAGCGACCAGTACATCAATCCGATGGATATCAACATGAACTATTCGGATGACGACAACCCGATCGCCCTGAAGGCGGATTTTATTCTGTCGCTGTGCGAGCTGATCGTCGGCGGGAAGGAAGGCCTGAATCCGGTGGAGAAAACGGTCATCGACCGGTGCATTCACCAGATCTACAACCGGTATTTTGAACATCCGGGACCGGCAAACATGCCGCTTCTCGAGGATCTCTACAATGCGCTTTTACAGCAGCCGGAGCCGGAGGCAAAGAATGTGGCGACGGCACTGGAAATCTATGTGCGCGGTTCGCTCAATGTCTTCAACCACCGGACGAACGTTGACATCCACAACCGCCTCGTCTGCTATGACATCAAGGATCTCGGCAAGCAGTTGAAAAAGATCGGGATGCTGGTCGTGCAGGATCAGGTCTGGGGGAGAGTGACGGAGAACCGGAGTGAGGGAAAATCGACGCGCTACTACATGGACGAAATGCATCTGCTTCTGCGTGAGGAACAGACGGCGGCGTACACGGTGGAAATCTGGAAGCGCTTCCGGAAATGGGGCGGCATTCCGACCGGGATCACCCAGAACGTCAAGGATCTACTGGCTTCAAAGGAAGTGGAAAACATCTTTGAGAACAGCGATTTCATCCTGATGCTGAATCAGGCAGTCGGCGACCGGGGAATCCTCGCAAAACAGCTCAACATCAGCCCGCATCAGCTTTCCTATGTCACACATTCCAGCGAGGGCGAAGGACTTCTGTTCTATGGCAACGTCGCGATTCCATTTGTAGACCGCTTCCCGAAGAACACGGAGCTTTACAAGGCGATGACGACGAAGCTGGCCGAGATAACGCCGGAGGCAGAAGCAAAAAGTCAGCCTTCAGCAGAAGAGGGGAGCCGGGAAGGAGCTTCCCAAAACAAAGAGCTGAAAGCAGATCGCCAGACTATGGATGAGATGACAACAAACGCGGGAAAACAGGTCCGGACGCCGGACAGATGAGAGGTGAATCATGGCAGGTTATGTGGACACCGGAAATCCGGACGCAGAGCACGGATTCCGGAAAGAAAAAGAAGAGGAGGGAAACAAGACGAGGGCACCGAGCCACGGACGAAAGCTGAAGAATGCATCTTCTGCAAAACGCGCTGCCGGAGCCAAGTTCCGCCAGGACAAGGCGGATCTTTCGATGAGCGCGGAAGAGAGAAAAGCGCTGGCAAAGAAGAAACGCTCCCATGAGAAGGCGGCAAGGAAGGAATTTCTTGATACAAGGGCAGCACATGATACTGTGGACCGTGCCAATGAAGATGAAAATGCCGGGACGGAGGCGCTGAACCGCGGAACAGAAGCTGCCGAAATCGGTATGCGGGCGGCGGAAAACCATTATTATGGGAAAAAGCTGAAAGCAACTGCGGAAAGACAGGGAAGAACAGCGGCGGCAGAATCATCTGTGGAAAGTACTGCAGCAGAAACCAACGCTATGAAATGGGCGGACTTTGGAAAATATGTAAAAAACAGCTCCAGCTATGCTGCAAGGATGGGAAAAACCGCCAGGAAAGCTTCGGAAAAAGCGGCCGCCACAGAGCTCAGCGCAGGCGTGGAAGGAAAAGCCGCGCAGCACCGGCTTATGAAGAAGGAATTCCAGAGAGCGGCAAATCAGAAGGCCTCGGCGGAAGCCGCAAATTCTGTGGGGAGTCTTGGCAGAAAGTTTACGGACAAGGCAGAGGACCTTGTGGGCAAAATCGGAGAGTGGGTTACCGAGCATTTTTCGGAATATCTCCCGGTTCTGCTTGCCGCAGCTGCTGTTTTGATCGCCGTGATGGCTATCGCGGGCGGAGCCTCAAGCGGACATCTTATCTCAAGCCTTTTTGGAAGCGGGTCGGTAGCATCGTCGTATACGGCAGAGGACGCGGACATCAAGACGGTCAATCAGGATTACAAGGATCTGGAAGCGGATCTACAAAAGACGGTAGACCGCATCGAATCCGATCATCCGGGATATGACGAGTACCGCTATACTCTCTCCGAGATCGGGCATGATCCCTATGAACTTGCCGCCATGCTGACGGTTCTCTACGAGAGCTACAAGCCGGAGGAGGTCCAGGGAAAGCTAAAGGAGATCTTTGACAGGCAGTACGAGCTGGAGCTCGTGCCGGAGACGGAGATCCGCACCAGGACAGAGACCAGAACCGGACACCGCACCGTGCACAATCCCGACGGGACAACAGACCGCGAGGAATATACGTACGAGGTGGAAGTGGAGTATGAGTATCACATCCTGAATGTCACCTTGACCAATGCTTCGATGGACAACGTTGTCAATGAAATCGGGTTTACCGAGGATCAGATGGAGAGATACCTTCTGCTTAAGGAGACCTACGGGAACAAGAAGTACCTCTTCGAGGACGACATTTATGCAAATCCGGAGGCAGACAGCGGCGGATCATCCGGAGGAACATCCGGAGGTGAAAGCTACAAGCCAAGTGGAGAGGCACTCACGGATACGCAGTTTGCGGCGATGTGGCAGGAAGCATCCAAATATCTTGGCAGAGCTTATGTATGGGGAGGATCCAGCCCGTCAACGGGTTTTGACTGCAGCGGCTTTGTCTGCTGGGTCATCAATCATTCCGGTGTGGGAAATGTCGGCAGGACAACGGCAGAAGGACTCCGGCAGTGGACGGATCCCATCCCCGCGTCAGAGCGGCAGCCGGGAGACATCATCTATTTTCAGGGAACGTATGATACGCCGGGTGCAAGTCATGTCGGGATTTATATCGGCGATGGGAAAATGATTCACTGCGGCGATCCGATCAAAGTCTCTAACGTGGACAGCGGCTATTTTAAGCAGCATTTTCTGGGCTACGGGAGAATTCCGTAAGAACAGATGTCAAGCGGAGCATTGGTACGTACTATCCCAAGTCTGTGGGCAGGTCCCGGACGGATGAGAAAAAGAAATATGACACTGGTGACAGGGGCTCGAAGCGGAGTGCTTTAGAGCCCTTTTTTAATGGAGGAAAACGAATGTACGAAAAACTCGACAAGCTGCGCGAGGAAGTAAGGCGCGCGGAAAAAAGAAAGAAGTACGCCGATGAAAAGTTTAACACGCTGCAGGAGAAGCTCCGGGAGGCGGAGAGTATGCAGATCCTCGCGGATGTTGGTGCGATGCATCTGACACCGGAGCAGGTCGCCATCTTCCTTTCCATGGCGGCATCCGGCAAGCTTCCGAAGGTCAACCCGGATGGCAGCATAGAGCAGGAGAATGCAGACGGGTCCGGAGATGAACCACCGAAAATGCCCGGACAGGAGGAGACAATGGCGGGTGAGCCTAATCCGGAGGAGAGTCTCACAGAAGGCTTTCGGTTTACGAACGAGAAACGTACGGGAAACGGATCAGAAGAGAATACGGATTTTGATGCGGAGGACGATGACGAATATGGAAAGGAGGACGAGCTTGATGGGTAAGATCAGTTTCAGACCGCAGCTTGCGGCTGCAGCGATGCTTTCTGCAGTACTTGCCGGATCATTCCCGGTGACGGCATTTGCCAATACGGGGAAGGAAGCCGATTGCATCTGTGAGACAAGGTGCGGGGAGGAAAGCGTTAACGAGGAGTGCCCGGTGTGCAGAAACGACATCGCACTCTGCCAGGGCACGGAGCCGGAGAAAACAGAGGAAAGCACGGAGGCAGCGACGGAATCTGCGCCGGAACCCGAGGAGCCGCTCACGCCAGACGGAAATATGAACCTTGTGGATGATTACGGAGATCATGAAGCATCCGGAAAGCAGTTCATCACGCTGACGACAAAGAATGGCAATTACTTCTATCTGATCATTGACCGCGATGACTCCGGGAAGGAGACCGTGCACTTTCTGAATCAGGTGGATGAGTCGGATCTTCTTTCCCTCATGGATAAAGAGGAAGTAAAGGAATATACCACCCGGCAGGATGAGGAGAGCATGGAAGACAAGCTCAAGGAAGAGAAAGCTGCCAAGGAGAGCAGTTCGGCAGAACCGGCGCAGTCCGCGCAAGCACCGAAGGAGACAAAGCCCAAGGAGAAGAAGACGCCATCAGTTCCGGTTGGAACGCTGGTGCTGCTTGTTTTGACCGGCTTTGCGGCCATCGGTGCCTACGTGTATAAGAAGATCGGAAAGAAAAATAAGAAAGACGACCGGCCGGATCCGGACGCGGATTATCAGGAGGGCGAAGAGGAAGACTATCTGAAAGAACTGGAGGATGACGGCAATTTGGAAGAAGATGGCGAAGGTCCGGAAAATAGTTCAGATGGTTGATAACGGATAGATCCTTCTCTTTGAGAAAAGGCAAAGTGAGAAGTATTCATTGTTCTCCTGGTCGCTTAATGGTATGTTTGACTTGTAGACGAAATCGCTTGAGGCCGCAAATTGCGACCTCAAGCTTTGAGAGATTGCAAGACCGTGATCACGAGCGTGGAAAATGATACATAGTCAGTGTAAGTGAATAGAGAATCAGGGGGTAAATGAATATGTCGTTAAAGGAATCCTGCATAATTCTGGACCTGGTAATGGCCGCCATTTTCTTTTTGATTGGGTTCTTGTTTTACAGATCAAACGGGAAAGCAGCGAACTTCTTAACAGGCTATAATATGAAGTCCGCTGAAGAACGCAAAAAATATGATGAGAAGAAAATGTGTAAGGATTACGGAAAGCATATGATGCTATGGCCGATTCCCTTTTTTATTGGAGCTGTTATTGACTTCATTTTTCCTATAAAGGGAACATTGATCGCATGGGTCATATGGTCAGGCATGTTTATCCTTTTACTGATCGAAAGACATAAAAGAGAAAGATAAATCAGAATTTCGAGAGAAAGACATATGACTTCACTTTATAAAAAAAACGAAATATGTTTTGCTTTACTGTGGATAGGAATATACTGCGTCGGCATGTCCTTGTTTGACAATTTTTCAAAAGCTATAGGATTAGAAAACTCGGTATCGGCAGTATTTGCATTGGTCGCAAGCGTATTCATATTCCTGTGGATAAGAAAAAGTAATCTGACGGAATATTTCGGATTGTGTAAGACCACTGCTCCGGCAAAAGCATTTCTGTTTTTTATACCGCTTGTTGTTATAAGCTTAAGAAATGTCTGGTCCGGCTTTTCGTTGAATTATGGGTCGGTGCAGCTTGTCTGCTTTATTGTAAAAATGCTCTGTGTCGGATTTCTAGAAGAGATTATTTTCCGCGGTTTTTTATTCCGTGCGATGAGTAAAGACAATGTTAAATCGGCCATTATCGTTTCAAGTGTAACTTTCGGCATCGGACATGTTATTAATCTGCTTAACGGGAGTGGAATGAACTTAGCTGATAATATCCTTCAGATTATCATTGCTGTGTTTATCGGATTCCTCTATGTCATAATCTTTTACAGAGGCGGATCGCTGATACCTTGTATCTTATCGCACGGGGTACTCAATTCTCTCAGTCCTTTTGCCAATAGCGAAGATCCCGAAAACGAAGTGCTGATTTTTAGGATGGTACTACTGATTGTATTGGTTGCGGGATATGCGCTTATCCTTTTAAAAACATTGCCGCCGAAGAAAGCGACGTCGGAGCAATAAATCCCAGCTTGCGGAGGCAATGATGATAATTCCTGTAAACGAACAGAATATAATGGATGCGGCAATTATTCATTCCATATCCTGGAGAGAATCACACAGAGATTTTTGCACTCCGGAATTCATAGAGATCCATTCACCCGAACGACAGCTAAGGTATATACGCGATAAGATGGATAAAGGAACCAGGTTCTTTATGCTTGTGGATGAAGCTCCTGTGGGTGTCGTTTCGGTGACAGAAAACCTGATCGAGGATCTTTATGTCCTTCCGGAAAAACAGAATATGGGATATGGAACGGAATTGCTGCAGTTTGCAGTCGGTCAATGTCCGGATACTCCTTCGTTATGGATCCTTGAGAACAATGTTAACGCGGAAAGGCTATATCGCCGTATGGGCTTCACGAAAACCGGAAGGATCAACGCGATTACAGATGAACTCGCAGAGATCGAGATGGTATTGGAACAGACAGATTCAAGTTTGTATGTTCCTGAATAAATGAACAGTAATTACCAGCTGGAAGCCAGTGCAAATTGTGCTTCCGGTTTTTTGCCGGAATTTCCGGCAATGAACCACAACTACACATGAAGTTGGCAAGACAGATGCCAATTACTTTAGACCGATTGCTTTTCGAGAAGAAAGGCGTCGGTCATTTTTTATGCCATGAGAAGGAGAAAGGCAAATGGCAAGACGATCAAGATATCTGCACTATGACGAACAAATGACTGCGCTGATGAAGCGCGGCAATCTTTCGCAGATTCCGGCGGACAGGAACCACACCCGCGGATCCGTGATAGAGAAACTGAAAATGCTGGGAGCAGCGGAGCCACATAAGAATGCGGGAAAAGCAGACCCAAAGGGAGGCAGCAATGGATAAGGAAGAACTTGTTTTTACGACAATTGAGGATCTGATCCGATATCTTGGCGAATGCGGAGAGGATGTGCAGATTCACGTGAGAATTGAGGTAGAAGGGGAAAGGAGGGCACCTGATGCCGCGGAAGAAAGAGACAGCCGGTCAGTATTCCATGGATGATTACCGACTGAAGCAGGTGGATATCCGCTTGAAACTGATGGAGGGGCCATCCTACTACAGCCAGACGCCGCTCACAAGTCCGGAGGGCGCAGCGGCAGTCATGCGGGATGTGCTGAAGGAGCTTGACCGGGAGTGGGTGTGCGTTGTCAATATGGACAATCACTTAAAGCCCGTGAACTTTAACATCGTCTCCATCGGCAGCATCAATCAGTCGCTTGCGCCGATCCAGAACATCTTAAAGAGCGGCATTCTCTCGAACTGCAACAACATCATGCTGATGCACAACCATCCCTCCGGCGATAATGAACCGAGCCGGGAGGACCTGCAGCTCACAAAGCGCCTGGTCGAGGCGGCAAAACTCATGGATATGAATGTTGTCGATCATGTGGTGATCGGCGGACAGAATGGGAATGTCTACAGCATGCGTGAGCATGACCCGGACATGTTTACGAGTAAGGATATCGATCTGGATTACATTCACCGGATGATGACAAAAGAACCCAGTGGAAATTATGCGGCTGGAGAGCGCACGGAGCGGGCAGAAGAGAGAAGAGGTCAATATTCGGCAGGGCGGAACTATGATCCCAAGGCTGCCGCTGAGGCGCGCAGAAATGAGATGAAGGAGATCACCAGGAAGCTCGAGGAAGGTGTCGCCGGAATTTTCTCCAGTGAGAAATATCAGAAGTTCCTCGATACGATGGCAAAGTTCCCGCAGTATTCCATCAATAACAGCCTCCTCATCATGATGCAGAAGCCGGACGCATCGCTAGTCCAGTCCTATACCGGCTGGAAGAAGATGGGGCGGTTCGTAAAGCGTGGGGAAAAAGGAATCCGGATCCTCGCACCGACGCCATTTACGATTGACCGGGACCAGGAACGAATGGATGCGGATGGAAAGCCAGTCCTTGACCAGGATGGGGAGCCGGTGAGGGAAACGGTACAGATTCGCATGATGGCGTTCAAGCCGGTCAGCACCTTTGACATCTCGCAGACGGAAGGAGAGCCGGTTCAAAGTCTTGGCGTGGATGAGCTGAAAGGCAGCGTCGATCAGTATGCAGCGTTCTTTTCGGCGATGAAGGAAGCAAGCCCTGTTCCTGTCGGCTTTGAGAAGATCAAGGGCGGCGCAAAAGGATATTTTCATACGACAGAAAATCGGATTGCCATCAAGGAAGGCATGGACGAGATCCAGAACGTAAAAACGCTGATCCACGAGATGGCGCACGCCAAGCTCCACAACATGACCGCACAGAAGAAGCGGGAGGATGGGGGACAAACCAAAAGCAGCAAGGAGGTGGAAGCGGAATCGGTCGCCTATACGGTCTGCCAGCACTACGGGATCGACACGTCCGATTACAGCTTCGGCTATATCGCGGGCTGGTCCGGCGGGAAGGAGATGCCGGAGCTCAAAGCATCCCTTGACACGATCCGGACTGCTTCATCGGAGCTGATTTCCCGCATCGATGAGAAACTGCAGGAGATCTCAAGAGAGCAGAATCCGGTTACACTTTCCGATCAGATCGACAGGCTTGCTGCAGACCTCGATCAGTACTCCCTTGACCGCGACCCGTATGGATATCAGGACGCTGTAGAAAATCGGGAGGATGGTATTGGGCAGATCCGGGAGCAGCTGGAGAAGGGAGAGCTTTCTGGAATCCGGGAGAGTATCCGGCAGGATCTTGTGGAAGCGGAAGGGTCAGAAGACGCGCTTCGTGAGACTGCTGAGACGCTTCTATCCAGGCTGGATGCACTCCAGAAGAAGCTTGATGAGGGAAGAGAAAACATCGCCGATGAAAAAACAAATCTGAACCCGGAGATGCCGGAAAAGGCATCAGGAGAGGCTGCGTCTTGCAGAGAGGCACAAAAAGAAGAGGGAATGGCAGTGCAGAAGGTTGGCAGGATGGCGGGGCAGCATGGCAAAACTTCCATCCTCCAGAAACTCTCTGAGGAGAAGGAGAGAAAGGAAAAGAAGCCGGATCAGAGCAGAAGCCCCAGGGGAAAGGACCCGGAGCGCTGATCGGATACGTACGAATACAGGAAAGAAGGGGACGCTGGGATACCTGGCGTCTTCTTTATTTGAAGGGAGGAACCAATGGGATACAGACTTGTGATTGCCGAGAAACCTTCTGTGGCGCAGTCCATTGCGAAGGTGATTGGTGCTGATAAGAGACAGGACGGATATCTCGAAGGAAACGGGTATCTGGTCAGCTGGTGTGTCGGGCATCTGGTGGAACTTTGCGAGCCACAGGATTATGACCCGAAGTATGAGAAGTGGAGGAAGGAGGATCTTCCGATCTTTCCGGAGCCATTCCGCTATCAGGTTTCGGCGGAGACAAAAAAGCAGTTCCAGAAGCTAAAGGAACTCATGGAAATGGATGATGTAGAGGAGCTGATTGAGGCGACAGACGCAGGACGAGAGGGAGAACTGATCTTCCGCCTGGTTTATCAGGAGGCGCATTGCAGGAAGCCATTTCAGAGACTCTGGATCTCCTCGATGGAGGACAACGCGATCCACGAGGGCTTCCGGAATCTGAAACCTTCATCGGCGTATGATGCGCTCTATGAGGCGGCACTCTGCCGGGAGCGGGCAGACTGGCTCGTCGGCATCAATGCGACGAGGCTGTTTTCGACGCTTTACCGGCAGACTCTGAATGTCGGAAGAGTGATGACGCCGACGCTCGCGATGCTTACGGCACGGGAAGAAGAGATCCTGAAGTTCAGGCCGGAGCCGGTCTATTCCCTTGCAATTACTGCGGGAGCGGTGAGGGCAGTTGGAAACAAAACGAAGGACAAGGCAGAGGCAGAAAGAAACCTTGCATCGGTAAAGGCAGCCGGCAGCGCCATCGTGTCAAAGATGGAGCAGACAGAGGGCGAAGAGAAACCGCCACTTCTCTATGACCTGACAACGCTGCAGAGGGATGCAAACCGGCTGTATGGATTTACTGCCCAGCAGACCCTCGACATCGCACAGAGCCTCTATGAGAAAAAGCTCGCGACGTACCCGAGAACAGACAGCCGGTATCTCACGAACGAAATGGAGGACACCACAAACCGCCTCGCCTGTCTCATGAAGGAGAAATGGGGTTACACAAAACTTGTCCCGCTGAATACGAAAAGCGTCTTGAACAGCAGCAAGGTCAGTGATCATCACGCTATCCTCCCGACGGAGAATGTCTATGACGCTGTTTTCGGCGATCTCCCCGCAGGAGAACAGAAGATTCTCTCCCTTCTTGCGGCAAGACTGCTTTCCGCTCTGGGAAATCCCTGCCAGTTTACAGAGTACCATCTGGAACTTACTGCCGCAGGGCAGACTTTTAAGGCGTCGGCGAAGAGAGTCAACGATCCCGGCTGGAAAGAAGTGGAGAGCTGGATTCTGGGAAAGAGAGCGGAGGAGAGCGCAGGACCGTCGGAGGAAGAGGAAAAACAGGCAAAGGATTCAGATGCCGATCTGGAGGCATCAGGAAATGATGGCAGCAAAATCCTGGCAGCGCTGTCCGCGGATCCGGGTTATTTTGCCGAAGGGAAATCCATGAAGATCATGGACGCGCAGCTTCGCGAGGGTACGACAAAGCCGAAACCGCGGTTCACGGAGAGTTCACTCCTCTCTGCGATGGAGCGTGCAGGTGCCAGCGAAACCCCGGGTGAAGCAGAGCGAAAAGGTCTCGGGACGCCGGCGACGAGGGCAGGCATCATTGAAAAGCTGGTTCGGATCGGTTTTGTTGAGCGGAAGGGTGAACGGAAGACAAAGTATCTTGTTCCGACGCATAAGGGGATATCTTTGGTGACGGTCATGCCGGAGGAGATCCGCTCTCCGCTTCTTACGGCGGACTGGGAGCAGAAACTCCTGAAAGTGGAAAAGCAGGAACTTGCGCCGGAAGACTTTATGAAGGAAATCGGGGCAATGATTTCAACTCTTGTTAGTACCTATGAGGCTGTGCAGGATGCGGAAGTGATGAAACGCGAGCCTGCTTTGAGGATCGGGACTTGCCCTGCCTGCGGAAGCGACATCGTGGAGCGGCAGAAAGGGTACTTTTGCAACAACAGGGATTGCCGCTTTGCCCTCTGGAAGGAGAACCGGTATTTTGACGCGATTGGAAAGAAACTGACAAAGGAAATCGTAAAGAGCCTGCTCGAAAGCGGCAGGGCGAATCTTACGAAGTGCCGCTCCAGAAAATCCGGAAGAACCTATGATGCGTTGATATGCATGACAACGGGAACAGACGGAAAGCCGGCATTCCGGATGGAGTTCCCGGACAGGAAAGGAGCAAAAAGAAAATGATGAAAGCGCAGGGAGAGAAGATACGAAGCTGGGATGAAGTGAACGGGCAGGATGAGAAAACAGCTCCGCCGGATCAGTCGCCGCCGGAGGCGATGGAGGGCCCGATGCGGGCGTATGGACAGGAAAATTACCTGAAAGCCGCCGAGGAGCTGTCGGAGGATGACTACAACTCGATTGATGGCATTTTGAATAATGGAGACAGGCGGGAAACGGATCCTTCCAGGGAAGACACAAGGGCGAAAACAGAAGATCAGAAAGCTGAAGCAGAGAGAGAATCCGTCATGGAAAAAATCCGGGAACACGAGGAACGCATTCGAAGTTACGCGCCCGATCAGGTCCGCTTCCGGAAAGATGCGCTCTGCCCGGACCGGGAGCTCTGCTGATATGGCAGAGGAGAAGAACCGCCAGATGATTCAGTACCATTTCTTTGCAACGAAGGAACAGGCAGAACAGATCGAAAAGCGGATGCGCAAGATCGGTGTGCGCAATAAATGCGCGTACTTCCGGAAAATGGCAATCGACGGATATTACATCTGCGTGGATCTTGCCGATGTGAAAGAAATGGTTCGGCTTCTCCGCATTTACGGCAACAATCTGAACCAGCTTGCCAGGCGGGCAAATGAAGGCGGCAGCATTTACCGGGATGACGTGGAGAACCTGCAGCGCGAAATGCATGAGTTATGGAAAATGATGCGGCAGATTCTGGAGAGGCTCTCGCGTTTCGATTGATGCCGGAGAGGAGGTGATGACAGATGGCGGCGACTCGGCTGATTGCAATGCATGTGAATAAGGGAAAATCCATCGGGAAGTGTCTGAAGGATCGGACCGACTATGCAAAGAATGAGGAGAAAACCCAGAATGGTCAGTATGTCTCCGCCTATGCCTGCGATCCGGAAACTGTCGATCAGGAATTTCTGCTCTCGAAGAAAGAATATCTCCGCATTACCGGGCGGCAGATTCCGGGAGACATTATCGCGTACCAGATCCGGCAGTCCTTCAAGCCTGGCGAGGTTTCCGCGGAGGAGGCAAACCGCATCGGATACGAAACGGCGATGCGCTTCACACACGGAGAGCACGCGTTCATCGTCGCAACCCATACGGACCGCGCGCACATCCACAATCACATCATCTTTAATTCCACCAATCTCTCCTGCGACCGGAAATTTAAGGACAGCTGGTTCATCGCCCTTGCGCTGCAGAAACTGAGCGATCAGATCTGTCTGGAGCATTGCCTGTCCGTCATCAAGCCACGAAAGCCAGGGGAGAGGGATAACACATCTCCCTATCACCGCGTCTCCTTCCGGCATATGCTGAAGGAGAACATCGATGCGATCCTCGTTTCAAAGCCGGAGAGCTTTGAAACATTTCTCGAAGTACTCAGAGACAAGGGCTATGAAATCAAGAGCGGGAAGAATCTGGCGGTCAGAGGAAATGGACAGAACCGCTTCATCCGGTTTCGCTCCCTTGGCAGGGGTTATACGGAGGAGGATATCCGGAAACGGATTACCGGCGAACTGGAATTTGATCCGGAAGAGGAGAGGCGCGCCTGGCGAAAGAGCAGGAGATCCCGCGGCAAGGATCCTGATGCAGATCTATTCACAGAACGCGCCGGTGACGCATCCGGCAGAATCGGTGATGCAACTGCAGATGCCGCCGGAGAAAACAAAAGTCATGGCGCTGAGCGATATGGACCTTATGGGGCGGACGGGAAGGACTTTGACCTTCTGATCGATATCAACCGGAAGATGCAGGAAGGAAAGGGCAGAGGATACGAGCGTTGGGCGAAGATCTTCAATGTAAAACAGATGTCCAAGGTGCTGCTCTATCTGCAGGAGCATGACATCCGCGACTACGAGGAATTGCAGGAAAAGGCAAAATCGAGTGCCGCCAAGTTTCATGTCCTGTCCGATACCATCAAGGAGAAGGAGGCAAGACTCAAAGACATCGCCGATCTCAAAATGCAGATCATCAACTATGCGAAGACAAGAGATGTCTATGCTGAATACCGGAAGACCGGATACAGCAAGAGATTCCTGGAAAGTCATCGGGATGAAATCCTTTTGCATCAAGCGGCAAAGAAAGCATTTGACAAGCGGGGGCTTAAGAGACTTCCGCGCGTAAAGGATTTGTCTTCCGAGTACGGCAGCATCCTTGCAGAAAAGCGAAAGCTTTATGAGGAGTATCGCACGGTCAAGAAGGAGATGATGAACTACCAGATCGCAAAACAGGATATCGACCGTTTCCTAAAGATTGATGAAGAGCAGGGACGACAGCAGGAGAAAACAAGATAAGGGACACCGATGATCATTGGGCAGGTGGCAGTCATGAGGCTGCTGTCTGCCCTCTTTTTTATTGCCGCAAAATGGCGGCAATAGAAAGTGCCAGACCTGTCTGGTGCGCAGCCTGTCCGCAGGACAGTTCTCGGGGGATGGGGGATGCCCACCAACAAGCGGAGTCCTTTTTGTACAAAAGGACACTGCTTGCCAGTATCACAAATTTAAAACCAAGATCTATAAATTTGCATCTATATTGCAAAAACAAATTGCCAGTTAATTCTGTCTAGCATATACTGAAATTACCCTTAAAATCTTCAAAACTGCGAGGTAGATGCTATGTCATGCTCATATAACGGATTGTGGAAGCTACTAATAGACAAAAATATGAACAAAATGGAACTCATGAAAAGGGTCGGAATTAGCAGTGGAACGATTGCAAAAATGACCAGAGGGGAACCGGTATCCATGGCAATACTTGAAAGAATATGTCAGAAACTGAACTGTGATTTTGGAGATCTTGTTCACTATATTCCCAATGAGGATGATGAACAATAAGTTTTGGAGGCATGGATTATGAAGACTATTTCAGAAATTTTAAAACCCAGGGAATCTGTTTTCTCAGACACTGTACGTGATGACGTTCTTAATTTATCTGATTTTGCAGATGGGAAGGTTGATGCTGATAAATTTTTCTCAGAGAACTTTGAAACGCAGGGGATGAAAATGCTGTTCGATACAGCATTCAAGAGATTTCGCGGCCAGTCAGATACGGGCGTTATTAAACTTACACAGGCTATGGGCGGTGGTAAAACACACAGTATGCTGGCGCTTGCATTGCTTGCTGATAACGAATATCTGCGCGGAAAAATCCTTGGGGATTCTTATAAAGGAATTGGAAAGATTAAAGTTGTAACTTTCTCCGGCAGAGAAAATGCGGAGTTTGGTATCTGGGGCAGCATAGCAGAGCAACTCGGCAAAAAGGAGCAGTTCATCAAGTATTATCAGCCGCTGCAGGCTCCTGGTGAGAGAGCGTGGATTCAACTGCTGCAGGAGGACAAGATTCTTATTCTTCTGGATGAGCTTCCGCCCTATCTTGAGAATGCGAAATCTATTCCGGTCGGTAATTCCGACTTGAGCCGTGTTACCATTGCAGCCCTGGCAAATCTGTTCTCAGCTCTCGGAAAAGAGCAACTGTCGAATGTATGCCTTGTTTTCTCGGATCTTCGGGCAACGTATGAATCTGGCAGCGATATGCTGCAGTCCAGCTTCAAGGAACTGGAAGCGGAGGCAAACCGTATTGCGATTGAGATCGCTCCTGTAGCACTGAACAGCGACGAGATTTATTCTATTCTGCGGAAGCGCCTGTTTGAGGACAAGCCTCTGATTGATGATCTTCCGATGCAGAAGAATGAGATCGCAATTGCGTTCAAGAATTCCGTAGAAAACGCCAAGAAGCTCGGTTTCACTGCTTATCAGCCGGAGACTGTTTATAAGGGGATTGTCGATTCTTATCCGTTCCATCCTTCAATCAAAGATCTTTATGCGCGATTCAAAGAGAATCAGAACTTCCAGCAGACGCGCGGCCTGATTAAGCTGATGCGTCAGATTGTCCGGGAGTTTTATGAATCAGGACAGGCTGACAAGTCATATCTGATCAATGTGTTTGACGTGAATCTGAATAATCCGAATATGCTTTCACAGTTCAGGATTATTAATTCCTCGCTTGAGGAAGCAATCAGTCATGACATCGCGCAGGAAGGCCGTTCTGTCGCGGAGATCATTGATGAGGAGGCACATGATAAAGCAGGATCCGCTCAGCAGCTTGCAAAACTTCTGTTGGTGTCTTCTCTGTCTACAGCGCAGGGAGCAATCCGAGGCCTGACGGAGCAGGAAGCTTTTGGCTATCTTTGTGCACCGGGAGTAGATCTGAATGCCATAAAGGCAGCAATGGATGAACTCCGTGTCCAGTGCTGGTATATAAAGGCTGACAATCGCGGTAGGGTTTATTTCCAGAACACAAAGAATATGGTTGCGGAGATGAACACTCTGGTGGATTCATATACAAATGAGAACGCCAAGAAAGAGCTTCGCAATATTCTCAAGCAGAATTTCAAGAACAAGGTCGGAGATTGCTATCAGCTTTTGTATGTGCTTCCGGCAGTAGACGAGATTCATCTTGAGCAGAACAAGGTCGCTCTTGTAATATTTGAACCATACGCGGGAACAGCACTGCACCCGGATCTGCTCGAATTTTACAATCATGAATCATTGAAAAACCGTGTTATGTTCCTGTCCGGTGGCAGGGACATGATGAACAAGCTGTATGAGAACAGCAAGAAATATAAGGCAATAGAGCAGATCATCCAGAATATGGATGAAGAAGGTACGCCGGCCATTGATCAGCAGAGGCGTGAAGCAGAAGTACAGCACGATAAAGCACTCCAGGCATTACTTTCTACGATCAGAGAGACATTTGTGACGCTGTTCTATCCGACGAAGAATGGAATTGTGTCTTCGGATATCAAATTCGAGTTCAAGGACAATCACTTTGACGGTGAGGATCAGGTCAGAAAAACGCTCACAGAAGCAATGAAGTTTGACCCGTTCTCAACGGATGAAGACTTCCTGGAAACCATGCGGAAGAAGTGCGAGGCTCGTCTGTTCACGACTAAGGAGATGCAGTATAGCCAGATACTGGATCGCGCCGCAACGACACCAGCATGGGGCTGGTATCATCCGGAGCAGATGGATGCGTTAAAGAACAATTGTATCCGCAAGGGTCAGTGGAGAGAAGTTGGCGGCTATCTGGAAAAAGGCCCATTTAAGAAGGAGCCAACCAGTGTCCAGGTAGAGCAGACATACTATGATCCGAGCACTTATGAGTTCACTCTCTCTGTTCATGGCATCGGAGGAAGGGTTTATTACGATATCGGCGGCACCCCGACAGAAGCATCAACAGAGCTTGCGGAACAGACGATGAAAACAAAAGAGCCGGAGCTTTATTTTGCCTGTATTGATCCGTCTGGTGAACGCGAGGAAGGCGAGATATTTGATTTCGTCGGAGAGCCGCCGATTCGCTACGGCGAGAGGGAAAGTGCTTCCGGACGGATGTTCCGCATAGAGAAGAATCCGAATTATGAGATCCGGTATACCACGGATGGGAGCGAGCCGAAGGACAATGGTGGAGTTTACTACGAAGAATTCAGCATTCCGGCAAACTGCAGATTTATTCGTATTGCTCAGTTGTATAATGACAGACTCATTAATTCCAAAGATGTTCCGATAGAAAAGGAAAATACGCCTAAAACTGAGAAAAAGATAGATGAGGATCGTCCGCTTGTATTCACTTACAACGTGAAACGCAATTTTGCAGACACAGAAGACACATACAGAGAGCTTGATGTCCTGGAGAAGATTCCTAGTCTGATTATTTCAAATGTTAATGCCTATATTTATGAAAAGGCAGATCAGAATAAATATGTTGAACTGCAGACAAGTTTGGACTATGAGCCAGGCACATTTAAGGCGATGATTGACCTAGTAAGGGAGACGAGCTTTTCTGGAAAGGATATCAATATAACTTTCAGCTATAAGCAGCTACGTTTCAGCGAGGGCAGGCAGTTCAATAACTGGGTCGAACTGTGCAAGCTTGACCTGAAGAAGCTCCAGACAGAAGGGAATATTCGTCAATGAAGAAGGATTATATAGGATTTGGCTTCAATCCCAAAGAGGGAGAGAACCATTTCTATGTGGTTATTCCTGCTGATGAGAAGGAAAGTGTTTCTGTATACGAACGCTTTCACTGGGACGCAGAGGGAGAACAGATTATAGAGAACTCGGATGTACTGAAACTACAGTTGCCGCGGCAGAAATGGGCGAAGGTATCTATTTCTATGCAGAACGAGTTCAATAACCGTCTGAAGGCGGGTCATAAACCAAAGTCGAGATTTACCAAAGGCGGAAATGTGGTCAACAAGATGTTTGGCAAAGAGATGATGGTTCTTTTATGGGCTATAGAAACAAATGAAATCCGCGGCATACCGGTTGCAATCAGAAACTGGTTGGGGCTTCGTCCGGAAGAGCGCTGGTGGTTGTATACGATGACGAATGCGAGTACTGGAGATATAAACAACCGGCACGGTTGGAGGATTGCTTTAAAATACGCGCTCTGTGAGAATCCAGTAGAAGAGCCCAAACAGATGTCGTTTGGAGATTATATAGGAGACAAAATTGATGGATGAACAACTTTCTTTAATAGAGACACAGTTCCCGGTGTCGAAGGTAAGCAAAGAAAGCTATAAAGAGCGGAAGGCCGTGCAAAGCCAAACTTTAACAGGGATGGGAAGATGGTGGGGACGAAAACCACTTTCAATGGTTAGAGCAGCGCTATTAGGTATGCTTCTTCCGGCGACAGATGATCCTCAAAAGGACATGGAGAACTTTTTGAGATTAATGTGCATGGATGATGAAGGACTTTTTTTTCGATTGAAGAAACCTTTTTCTGTGAAGGAACTCTATCAGTTGGCAGGGTCAAATCCTAAGTACAAAAATAAATTATCAAACTATTTTGAGAGTGATGGAAAAAAAATAAAACTAAATGGAAATGTAGATAAAGACGAATTATCTAGAAGTTTATTTAACGATCTTGGATACGATGAAAAACTTAGTTACTGTGACAGATCAGAGCAGATTAATAGTATAGATACAGCGGAATGGCAGGAGATTAATAAATATTATAAAACAGATGCTCATTCAATCTCTGATTTTGTGAAACAGCTCTCTACAAAAAGATTTGGCAAAGTAATGAGAGTTGGAGATGCTTTTTGCGGCGGGGGGTCTATACCATTCGAGGCATCGAGGCTAGGATTTAATACATATGCCAGTGATTTAAATCCAATAGCTGGACTACTAACTTGGTCAAGCATAAACATAAGCGGAGCTGGTCCGGATAATCTTACAAGAATCACAAAGTTTCAGAATGATACATATGATGAGGTTTTTCAGACCATTGATCGGCTTGGAGTTGATAAAAACGATTTAGGGGATCAAGCCCTTGGATATATGTATTGTATAGAGGCCAATTGCCCTGAATGTGGAAGAAGAGTTCCTCTCTTATCTTCTTATGTGATTGGGAAAAGAGCAGGAAAAGTAATCGCAAAGCTCATACCAAATAATAGTAATGGTGTAGACATAGTAGTGTTGAATGATGTCTCAGAGGAGGAATTCAAGAAGGCAGGAAATAGTTTTACGGTTTCAGGCGGAACGTTTTATTGCCCTTGCTGTGGGAAAACTTCTCCTATGAGTAAGGTAAAAGGAGACAGATGGGATAAGGATGGAAATACTATTAGTGGTCTTAGAAAGCTGAGAGAAAATGAATTCACATATGCAGAGGGAGATGTATTCTCAGAAAGATTGTATGCCATAAGGTATTTGAAATCAGATGGGACGAGGTATTATTGTAAGCCGTCATTACGAGACCTCAATAATGAAAAGAAAATTAAGAACTTTATCGCGGAAAATCTTACTGAGTGGCAACAAAAAGGATATATACCTTCTGCGCCAATTATTCCTGGACAAAAAACGAACGAATTAATAGAAGGGCGAGGATGGCAATATTGGCATCAACTTTTCAGCGCAAGACATTTATTTTATTTAGGCATGTTAAATAAAATGACACTTGAGCAGAAAGACCCCATTCTGTTGGCCGTGGGAGCATTGGGAATAAATAAGTGCACAGATTTTGCTTCAAAATTATGCAGCTGGGCATCTTCTGTCGATATTTCTACAAATACATTTTATAATCAGGCGTTAAATCCATTGGTTAATTGGGGAGAACGTAGTTTTTACATGCTAAAAGCCATCTGGAATTGGACAATTAATTCTTATCCAACGAATAAGAACAGTGTGATAAAACTTTCTGATGCTAGAGACGTCGATGCCGTTTGTGATTTTTGGGTAACGGATCCTCCATATGCCGATGCAGTTATGTATCACGAGCTTTCCGAATATTTTCTATCATGGGATAAAGGGATAATAAATAAATTATTCCCAGACTGGACAACCGACAGTAGAAGGATCTTAGCTGTAAAAGGCGATGATCACTTCAGCCAAACGATGATTGATATTTATTCAAATTTGGCTAAGCACATGCCGGACAACGGTATGCAGATCGTCATGTTTACGCATTCTGACCCTGCCGTATGGGCTCAGCTTGCTATCATCATGTGGCGTGCCGGTCTGCGTGTAACTGCAGCTTGGAATATTGCAACAGAGACGGATGCGTCCGGTCTGAAGAATGGAAATTATGTAAAGGGAACTGTCCTTCTTGTTCTTCGCAAGCAAAAAGGCTCAGATATTGCGTTCCTTGACGAGATCAACGCCGATATCCGGGAAGAGGTTAAACGGCAGATTTCTAGCATGCAGCAGCTGGATGATAAGGAGGAACCGAATTTCTCGGATCCGGATTATGTGCTTGCTGCTTATGCTGCATCACTGAAAGTTCTAACGTCCTATAAGGAAATTGAGGATTTGAATCTTGATTACGAACTGAACAAGGCAATTTCTGATCCGTCCAATAGTAAAGTCGTTGCCATCATCGAGAACGCCAAGAAGATTGCTTATGACTGCGTGATTCCTACGGATTTTGACAATTACTTCTGGCGGGAACTGACGAACGCCGAAAAATTCTACATCAAAGGCCTCGAAAGTGAGAAACACGGGAATTATCAGATCGGCACATATCAGGAATTTGCCCGTGGATTTTCTATTGGCGGATATTCTCAGCTGATGGCATCGGAGCGCGCCAATTCTGCAAGGCTTAAGACACCTTATGAAATGGGCGACCGGTCACTCAATGATGTGCCGGATTTCCAGAATTCTCTCATGAGAACAGTATTTGAGGGGATCTATGTTGCTATTAAAAACGACATGAATCCGAGTAAAGGATTGGACTTCATTAAGAATGACATTCCGAATTACTGGGATAAGCGTGAAATGATCCAGCAGATCCTGTCCTTCCTGGTTGATATCAACGATATCAGCAATATGCAGGAGCATTGGGCGGATTCTGCTAAAATGGCTGACGCTTTGCTCACGGTAGTAAAACACGACAGCATCTGATATGGGACTGGTTTTATGATCAATAGATATTCCTCCCGTCTGATGAGACTGGATGAAGGATTTTTGAATAAAAAGCTCAAGAACGCCAAAAATTACGACCGAATTGCTGGATATTTCTGCTCTTCTATACTGGAAGTCGCCGGTGAGAATATCGAGGCAGTTTCCGGAAAGGTAAGGATCATCTGCAATTCGAATCTTGAAAAGGAAGATGTCGATATCGCTGTCAAGGCGCAGCAGATGAAGCAGGAATGGTGTGAATACGGTCCGGAGGAGAAATATTCTTCACCGGCTGCTCAGGACAGGCTGTCTCGTCTTTATCGTCTGTTAGCTTCGGGGAAACTAGAAGTACGTGTCATCCCTGATGAAGTCTATGGCCTCATGCATGGGAAGGCCGGTGTGATAACTTATAACGATGGTTCAAAGACAAGCTTTCTCGGTAGCATCAATGAGACAAAGAGCGCATTCTCTCTGAATTATGAACTTGTATGGGAAGATAATTCCGATGAAGCCGTAAAGTGGGTTCAGGAGGAGTTTGACTATTTCTGGAACAATAAGTACGCTGTCAATCTCTGCGACTTTGTTATAAAGGATATTGATCGTATCTCGAAACGCCGAATCGTTCCGCTTCATGACTGGCGTGAACAGAACGATGAAAAAATAGGGGAGGCGGCAGCTGAAACTCCGGTGTTTCGCACGGAATTTGGTCTTTGGGAACACCAGAAATATTTTGTAGAACGCGCATTCAGAGAACATCAAAAACCCGGCGGAGCGAGACTTCTTCTGGCAGATCAGGTAGGACTCGGAAAGACGGTGCAGCTTGCCATGTCTGCAAAGCTTATGGCGCTGTATGGTGATAAGCCGATTCTTATTATTGTACCGAAGACACTGGTATTTCAGTGGCAGGATGAAATGATGTCACTTCTTGATATGCCAAGTGCAGTTTGGACTGGTCATGGGTGGCAGGACGAGACGGGCTATTTTTATCAGAGCGAAGGAGCAAAATCTATTTTACGATGTCCTAGACGAGTAGGCATCATTTCCCAGGGGCTTGTTGCCCGTCGGACAGAAGCAGCGGACTATCTGAAGCAGCAGACCTATGAGTGCATCATAGTAGACGAATGCCATCGGGCAAGAAGACGTAATGCGACAAAGGATCCGGACAGAAATCGTGCTGATGCAAATTATCTTCTTCGTTTTTTGAACGAAATTACTTTCAAGACGAAAAGTATGCTGCTTGCTACGGCCACTCCGGTGCAGGTGAATACGATAGAGGTGTTTGACCTTCTCAATGTGCTCGCGCTCCCGAATGAGAAGGTTCTCGGGGATAAGTACAGCAAATGGAGAAGTGTGCCGCAGACAATGCTTGATATGGTATGCGGCGATAAAGCTGTTCCGAATCAGGAAAGCGCGATGTGGGACATCATGCGGGATCCGCTTCCAGGAAGAAGCAAAGATACTGTTGTTATAAACAGCATCCGGGATGCGCTTGATGTTCCGGATGATAAGTATGTGCTGGGACCGGAAGTGTATTCAGAAGCGCGTCCTTCTACGAGAGAGAAGATCAGAAGCCTTTATACTGCCGGTGATTTCGTTCACAACTATAACCCTTATCTTCGTTGTATTGTCCGCAGAACGAGAGATTATCTGGAGAATACGATTAATCCGGAAACTGGTGAACCTTACCTTAAGAAAATCGAGGTAAAGCTTTACGGAGAGGAAGACCGGGAAGCTCTGGAACTACGGGGATATCTGCGTCAGGCATATGAGCTGGCACAACAATTCTGCGAGATGATTTCGGCGCGGGTGAAGGGAGGAGGATTCCTGTCCACTCTGATTCTTAAACGCATCGGAAGCACAATCTGCGCCGGAGAAAGTACGGCTAAGAAGATGCTCGCATGGACAGAAGCAGGACGAAAAATTCTTGAAGATGAATTCGATGTTGATTTCGAGGATGACGATCTTGGAGAGATGGACCAGAAAAATGAGATTAAAGACCTGAGGCCAGAGGAGATAGATGTTCTTCGTGATCTGGTTAAGGTTCTATCTTTGAATAGGGATAATGACCCGAAGTGCAACCGGGTACTGGATATTCTCACAAAGGGAACAGGAGGTTCGGATACACCTTGGATGAAAGCAGGATGCATCCTGTTTTCTCAGTATTATGATAGCGCACATTTTTTGGCGGAATATCTATCTTCACAACTGAATGATATTGGCATCGGGCTATATGCTGGGGGAGATAAGTCCGGCGTATTTCTGAATGGTGAATTTGAGAAAAAAGAAAAGGATGTAATAAAAAAGGCTGTTAAGTCACATGAAATCAGAATTCTTGTAGGTACCGATGCTGCCAGTGAGGGACTTAATTTGCAGACGCTTTCAACTCTTATCAACCTTGACCTTCCTTGGAATCCTACAAGACTCGAGCAGCGAAAAGGTAGAATCCAGAGAATCGGACAGATGAGTGATACAGTGCGTATATATAACATGCGCTACAAGGATTCTGTAGAGGATAAAGTCCACAAAGCACTTTCCGGAAGGCTGAACGAAATTTACAATATGTTCGGACAAATTCCGGATACGCTGGAAGATGTCTGGATAGATATAGCTACAAATAATGAAGAAAAGGCAAAAGAGCGAATTGATATGGTTCCGAAGAAAAATCCATTCAAATTGAAATATGAGGAACGTCCGGGAAGAACGGAGAACTGGGCTTTTTGTGAAGCTGTACTGGATAAACAGGATGTGAAGAAGCAATTGTTAAAGGGTTGGAAATAAAGTCACAGTGCTGGGGGACTACTAAATTGAGAAAGCTTGATCACCGAAGCTAAAGATCGATTTGTAAGGATTCTCCGGGCTGCAATTATTTGAGGTGTGAGGCGGATAACGTGAAGTACGGAATGAGAAAGCCAAGTCTAAAGAAATCATTGAGCGCCAGAACAAAGGGGAGAGCAACTCGTGATGTGAAAAAGGCATTGATTCCGGGCTATGGTAAGAAGGGAATGGGGATTCTACATCCGAAGAAGGCAATCTATAACAAGGTCTATCGGAAGACCACCTTTGGATTAGGCGATTTGTTCAAACTTTTTAAATGACTCGGCGATGATATGAAGGCTTATATCAATGAAATTGAATTGAGAGGAAAATGCTTATGATGAATGACACGTTTACCATCACGAACATCGGTGGCGAAATGTTGGTGAGCCTGACGGCGAGCTTATGATGACCTGGAAACAATTCTACGATGGTTATCTTTGCTGGTCTGATAGCACTGTCTCTTCCAGACTTTCACAGATATCCGACCTTCAAAATGCAGATACCACCGAGATTGTAGATTGCTGCCAATGTATAGATGAGGCTCTTGCCTGCCGCCTTCTTCGCAAGGCAGAGAAGGTACAGCTATCCTTCACATATGCTCAGGTCGCGGAGCTTGCCGTATTTATCGGTGACGAGGAGCTTTTGAATACTCTCGCGATAGCGGCAACGGGTCCTTGTACGCAGGAGGTTCTGGAAGAACTCAATAATAACGAGATTCGGGACGATGTGATAACAAATATTGCTAAGCGATACAATCTGCAAGATCCGAATGAAGGTGCTATCTGGCAGCCGGGAGTTCTTCAGAAACAGATCGACGACCTCGCGGAAAGTGCGGGACAGCTTGCGGACAACCTGAACCGGATTAACAAGAATCTCGAAAAGCAGAAACGAAAGAAAAAATCAGGATGGTTTGCCTTTCTCGGTATGCTCGGAGATTCAAACCGAGCCAAGTCGTCGTCTGGCTTTAGAGTTGGTGATCATGTGCGAGTGAAGTATCGCGGCCAAGAAGGAACGATAATTGACATCAATGGGAACCTGATAATGGTTTCCCTTGATGACGGAAAACATGTGGATTCCTACGAGGCGTCAGAGCTTGAGAAAGCATGGTGACGTCGAGTAACCTTTCAACGATAGCCATACTTTTTAACGATTGTAGAATGGGGGTGTCGCTTTTGACCACAGCAGCCACAAGATCATATCAGTACAGGGCCACAGATGCGCTCCCTCTCTATGCCATGAACGAAGAAAAGCCCAGAAACAGTGCGGTTTCCGGGCTAAAAGCACATACGGGCATTGTATCAAAGATGAGGTCTTAATAGAAAACAAGACTCGCTATTTAATACAATTTAAGGCTGCCTGAAAAAGGGGGTGTCGGTTTTCTGAAAAGGGTGTCGTTTTTGCAGGGGTGTCGGCAATGTGCTAACCCGGCGCATTTATATATGCTGAGAGAATGAGGATATAGATTCCTGGATAGGTATCTGATTTATTTCCGCGAGGCACGAGCCATGCGAACATGCTTGCATGTTCCTATGGCGACGCCCGCGAGGGTCAAATACCCCGCCCCTTGGGGCGGTCAAATTCAATAACATATTAAACATGCCCCGCTGCTTGCGGCGGGGTATTTGACTAAGGAGTTTCTGCGCAAGAATGATATTTTTCTGCGGGAAGCTCTTTTTGATTGAAAAAAATTCAGGTTTCGGGTTTACATAGAATGTAAACCTAATCTAAAATGCAACCAGGAGGTGAGAAAAAATGAATGGATTGCAGTTTATCAGGACGCGGTGCAATATTTCCGCAATAGCTCTTGCTGAGCATCTTGGCGTGACCAGACAGATGATCTCAGCATGGGAAAATGGCAGAAAATCAATTCCCGAAAGCAGGAAGAAAGAGTTATCAGATTATTTTGGAGTAGAAGAGAAATATCTGGATGAAATCTCTGAAGAAGATATGGATAAGCTGATCCATTCAGCTATGTACCGTTATTCTGCAGAGAATGGCAGGGAAAGATTTAAGTTCGGCTCCGACGGTTCAGGAGATCCGGTCTATGTTGATGATGACCATTTTGAGTCGATTGACCAGAAGCGGAAGAAATTGAAGAAGAAAGAGCGGTGGCTGTTCGAAGAATTGAAAGGGTACGTTGATGGCAGGCATTGTTCCAGCATTATGGAGGAAATCCAGCAGGTAGATCGTGGCATTAAGATTCTCGAATATGCAATTCATCTGCTGAAGGCTATTGGAGATAAGAAAAACCATCAGTCACAGATCACTGAATATGAAATCAGTGATGTCCTGGATGCACTGATGATTTATCTTGGCTTTGATACTGAAGAAAATGTTGAAGGAAGAATTTATTCCAAGGACGGCACTCTGCGGATTGACTCTTCCGGAGTACACGATCTTGTAAAAGACCTGAGAAGGATACATGAACAGTATGAGAAACGGTATCAGGCTGATTATTCCGGACAGCGTAAAGAACATCTTATCTTCACTTTTGGCATAAGAGATATCCGTTCGATTGAAGAAAAATTCTCAGATGAGTATATCGTTGCCCGGGCTGATAGTTGCTTCGCTGACATCATAGCAATAAACTGCGACGCGGTATTTGCAGATCCATCAGCAATAACAGATGAAGAGTTCCGGCAGATGAACGAAGTGTTCCAGTATGGGAGCCCGATTGTGATTTTTTCACAAAAACCCTGGTACCGGCTGAACTTTAAATATTACTTGGTAGATCTGTCAGCGGAGTTTGATATGGAATGGCTCGATAAGATCCGGATGAAGCATATTCAGAGCGAAAAAATATAAGGAGACCAGTTATGTATAAGGACAATCCAGGCATCAATCATAAGAGTGAGCTTTCTCAAAATATCTGGGACCTGGCAACGGCTATCAAACTTGCTGAGCTTTCAGGATTTTATGAATTCTCAATGAAAGATTTTCTCTTTGAGCATAAGGAATTTGATGAAGAAACAGCTGATCAGGCGAAGCATATTTTTGCTCATGATGGGTGTGTTGGCTGCGTAAAAAAAGACGATCAGGGAAAACTGACAGAGAAGCGTATCTGCAGGTGCATGTATTACTACAATTCTGACCTTCCGAAAGTCTGTCAGAGCTGCAGGCTGGCATGCAGATGGAAGAATGAAGGGAAGATTGCAGTTACTGAATACGAATATCCCACAGTTCATGTACTTGAAAATGTCGGCGGAATCGATCTTATTTTCGATAATAAATATGGAGTCGAAGTGAAGCCGTCAACAAGTAAAGAGTCCCTTACCAGGATGTTTGCTGAGATCCTGACCTATACATTGGACGCAGATAAAGAGTATATACCGGCAATCTGTTTCTTTGAGAAAAAAATCGTTACCTCCGGGAATAGTATCAGTGTTTCGTCAGAAGATACAGAGCAGCTGAAACAGTTCAGGATGATATTCAATTCCGAAGACCAGGATATCCGGAAGTCACTGCGCAGCATCATGAGGAAGGTAAAGGTATTTTATTTTTCAACCAGATACGATGAAAAGGAAAGAATCATGTTCTTTTCTGTACATCCAATCAAGAAACTGGTGTCATGAAAATGATAAAAGACAGGATAAAGGTAATTCTTCATCGCGGATCGCATCAGATTGGCGGCGTCTGCACCGAAATAGCTGCCGGAAGGACAAGACTTGTCTTTGATCTGGGAATGCCCATGGAAGGAGAAGGAAATCAGGATAAGCTGCGTATAGAAGGCGTTACATATGGAAATGAAAGATGTGATGGCATTTTTCTAACGCATTATCATGGGGATCATGTTGGCGAAGTACCGGATGTATTGCCGGGAATCCCAGTGTACATGGGTAAAGCCGCAAAAGAAATTCTTATGGCGCAGCAGGAACATATGAGGATTCCTGGCAGTAGCCAATGGGCACAGAACGTGATCTCTCTGCAGCCGGAACAGAGCGTTGATGTTGGAGAACTGCGCATTACACCAATTCTCTCAGATCATTCAGCGTTTCAGTCATTCATGTATCTGGTCGAGGGATTTGGAAGGAGGATACTTCTGACCGGAGATTTCCGCCTTCACGGTCTCTTTTCGGATAAGCTGCTGAACCGGCTTTCAAAGATAGGCGCGCTGGACCTGTTGATCACTGAGGGGACCAATATAACCAGGGATAACGGTCCGCGGCTTGATGAAAACTGGGCAGCTGATCACTCTGCTGCAATCTTGAGACAGTATAAGTACGTTTTTCTCCTTGCTTCTTCTTCAAACCTCGACAGGATCTCAGAATTTTCCAGAGCTGTTCCAAAAGGTAAATATATGCTGACGGATTATTATCAGAAGAGTCTTCTGAAGATCTCAGATCGGTATTCAGAGGGACCGTTTCAGTCACAGAAAGTCCTGACGTATGGGGAAAATCTGAAAGATAAGGCGGAAAACAGGGGATTTGGAATGGCAGTCAGGGCAAATGATTATTTTGAGCCTATCGTTAAGCACTATTTTACGACATATCCTAAAGACAGCTGCCTCATCTATTCCATGTGGCAGGGCTACAGAGATTATCCTGAGATAAGAGAATTTCTCGCGAACTGCAGAACTATCAGGACAGTTCATGTATCAGGACATGTGACAGGGGAAGACCTTCACAAAACAGTGGATATTCTGAATCCTGGAAAGGTGGTCATCAATCATACGTCTGCGGCTGTTGATGAGAAAGATGATATGAAGATCATGAATCTTATCCATCTTGAAGATGAAGAGGTATTAGAGGTATAGACATGAAAGTTAATGCACAGACTAAGATATTTCCAATCCTTCCGGAAGCAGAAATAAACCTGAATTATTCACCGCGTTGCGGTGCCAGCGGCTGAAAGCCGCATAGTTACTTTGATTGCCGGTTTTATTGCCTTCATCTGAAAAGTGAACATAAAAAAGAGCTCGATTTCTGGTAAAATG